>ORJL010138092.1_pt1 | contig 79376 bp, 77 predicted proteins | sample 1779941 | NCBI WGS metagenome assembly ORJL01 (sample SAMEA104232317, study PRJEB22302) | groundwater metagenome | biome: forest; feature: aquifer; material: groundwater | place: USA | collected 2011-08-07 | depth 5.8 m | reverse complement strand
GAGTTTTTAGGCGATGCTGTTTTGGAATTGGTGACCACGGAATATCTGTATGCGACGTTTCCAGACCGTGGAGAGGGGGAGCTCACCACGTTCCGTTCCGCCCTCGTGAAAGGGAAGCATCTCGCTGAAGTTGCGCGTGCGCTTGATCTCGGCCAGTATTTGCTCCTGAGTCACGGAGAGGAAAAGTCCGGTGGTCGCGAGAAGAATTACATTCTCGCGAATACCTTGGAAGCCCTCATCGGAGCCATGTATTTGGATCGCGGTTTTACCACGTCCCATAAATTCATCAGCCGATTCATTCTCACGAATCTCGGCGATATTCTGGAAAAAGGCCTCCACGTGGATGCCAAGTCAAAGTTCCAGGAGTTTTCGCAGGAAAAACTTGGGGCTACGCCGACATACCAAGTTTTGAGCGAGAGCGGACCCGACCACAATAAGGTTTTTGAAGTGGGTGCATTCCTTGGCGAGCGTTTGATCGGAAAAGGAACGGGTTCGAGTAAGCAAAAAGCCGAGCAGTCGGCAGCAGTTTCGGCACTGGAAGAACAAGGTTGGGCTTAAGTTTCCCAAGAGGCCTGACTATACCTTTGCGGCCACACGGAAACTTTCATCCACCGTTTTTCGATCGTTGAATCCCCGATCCACCTCATGCCACGCGCTCACCGTTTTTTCGCCGAGCATCCAGCAGAGGTATACGACTCGGGCATCGTGGAGGCAGGGAAAATCCACGAGGCCAAGGGTGAGATCTTTGAGCATGGCGCCCACGCTCTCAAGTTCTTTCATATGATACTCCACTTCATTGAGGAGTTTTTCCGCCATGCGTAATTTTCCGAGGAGTTCTGTTTCGCTGATTTGCGCCCGTTCTCGCTCAGTCTTTACTTCTTCGTGGATTCGTTTGGCTTGATTCATTTTTGCCACAATATCGCTCACGATGGGTGAGACGAGGGCGAGCGCATGATTGGCCTCTTCAATGGTGAAGTATCGCTCCATGCCATTATTGTACTCCGATATTTTTTACGCCGCAATTACGTTACACCGCGATTTTTTCTAAGCTTGTCCGCGCGATTTTCCCAAAAATCATTTCAAGTTCTTCCATATGAAATACGGGAGGGATACCTTCGTCGTTCAAGCTTACGATTTGTTTCCGCAGCGGAATAGATCCTAAAAAGGGAATACCCATCATATCGGCTACATGAGACGTTGCGCCTTCACCAAATACCTCTCCGCGCATATTTTCTATGATGCCGAGGATTGGGATCTTGAGAGCCTGTGCAGCATGAATCGACCTGCGACAGTCCAGCGTGGCCAGTTGTTGGGGAGAGGTAACCATGAGCACTCCGTCGATTGCAAAACTTTGGAGAATGGTGAGAACCGCATCGCTGGTACCGCTCGGAAAATCGATCACGAGCACGTCGAGTTCTCCCCACAGGGTTTCTTTCAAAAGCTGTTGGATGATTTTGGAAACGATCGGGCCGCGCCACACAATGGGTTCGTCTTCGGTAGTGCACAGGCCGGCCATGGAAACGACTTTCAGCCCCCATTTTTCTGCAGGAACAATTTTGTTATCCGACGTAGGAATAATTTTATGTTTGATGCCGAGAATTTTGAAAATATCCGGACAGCTGATGTTGGCGTCGAGGACGCCGGTTTTTTTCCCAAGCTTCGCAAACGTCGCGGCGAGACAGCTCGCCACAAAGGTTTTCCCCACGCCTCCTTTTCCTGAGAGTACGCCAATGACCGTTTTCACACCTGGAAGTTTGAAGGTTTGCTGCGGGATGGCCATAGGGTTTCAGTTGTTATTTTTTCAGTTCCTTGAGCCGCCACGCGTTCGTCACGAAGGCCACCAGGGCTATCGTTCCGCCAAGGACAAACCAGAGTCTCAACGGTAAAAACAACAGGGTTAGTATAGCCAGGCTCTGGCCGATAAGATAGGGGAGGGTGTCGCTCGTGCGGTATACGGAAACGAGTTCCACTTCGCGTTCCGGCATCTGGCGGAAGAAGTAGGCATCGCGAGTCATTTCCAAAAATGAGGTTCCTGTGGCTGCGAGGAAGAAGAAGGCGATAAACCAGTGGAGGTTGCTCGTGAAGCCGAGTAGGAGGGTGAATATGGCAGCTAAAAAATATCCCACAACGAAGATTTTGCGTTCGCCGGTTTCGCGATCGGCCATGCGGCCAATGGGAAATTCAAAAATGGATTGGGGCACACCCATGAGGGTTTTTGTCATGCCGATAATGGGAAGCGTGGCGCCCAGCGAGAGCATCAAAAGGGGCAAAAAATCCCAAATGGAGTAGATAAACCCAAGGCCGGCGTTGTTGATGTACGTTTTCCGCAGATTTGCATCCTTGAAAAACCGATGGAAGTTTTTGGCGAGCGACTGGGTGTGAGGGAAGTGAATTTCTTCATGATCGAAGCGGATGAAAAAGAACGTGATGAGCCCGATGAGGGAAATCGCCGCAGAAAAGAGAAAAACGATTTCAAAGCCGAACCTGTCAGCGAGAAGGCTTCCAAAGAGCGGCCCAATGAGCCAACCGATGTTACCAAAAGAGCCGAGCTTCCCGGTATTTTCGGCAATGGCTTTGAAGTTGGAGTAGTGTTTTACGTAGAGGCAGATATCGAGAATGAAGAGAGCAAGGATGAATTGGTAGAGGGCGAAAACGACGAGCACCAGGGCGGTGTGATTTGCTATGGTGAATGAGGCGAAAAGGAGCGTGAAAGCCGCGAGGGCGACAATGAGTGATTTTCTTTTTTTGAGGTGCTCGATAATATGGCTCGCGTAGATGTTTGAGAAAAACGCGGCCAGATATCCGGCGAAGAAGATGGCGCCGACCGCGGCGTCAGAATTCACGAACTGCCGAAAGTAGAGAGGCAGAATGGCCGTGAGCGTTCCGGCAGCCAGGTTGCGGAAAAAATTGATTTCAAAAATCACCCAGAGCGGGGAAGGGTGGAGATGGAGTTTGAGGAGGAGCGATTTCCGCATCACTCCGTATAATACTGTGCCGCAACGGTATCTTCAAACGGATACGTGGGAGGGATCCACATGGGGCCCCACTGGCCGCACGCTTTAAGTTCTTCTTTAATCGCCTCGACTCTCTTGAAATACTCTTCTTTTGGATATTTCACGTTGAGAATTTCATATTCGACGTGATTCCTGCTGATGCAGCCGAAGCAATCATGCGAATTGAACACGAGTTCGCAGTAAAAACAATTTTGAGAAAACCAATTGGTGTTGCAGCAAATGAGTCCGTAACTGCCCGTTGCTCCGAGCGAGTTATAAACATCTTCCGCCATGGTGGCGGCGATGTTATCCACGTCCATCGAGCTTTTGCATTGGTTGATATTTGTACCACCGTAGATGATGTCTTCACCATTTTTAACGCGGAAAGAGAACAGAATGTCACGGCAGTTTCGCAGTTCCGACCCGAGGCAATTTTCACAATTTTTTTCAAAGGTCGGCCGTTGTGGAGTTTTTTTCTTAAGGTCCTCAAGCATAGCCAGCAATTCTTTTGTCGAATTTTGTTTGAGGAGAAATTTTCGTTGCGTTTCGTATTCCTCTTTCGAAAGCGGTTTATTGAGGATGCAGTACGATTGATTTTGGAGACATGAGGAGAGGAAGCAGTTCTGACAGTTCGTGAGATCCCAAGAAAAATCACAGTTGAAACAGTTGATAAGATAGGCGGAGTGATTGCAGCTGTAGCATTTTTCGGCAAAAACACATTCGTAACAGAGTTCGGACTTTTCCACATCGAGGCAGTCGCAGCAGGAAGTTAAGCCAACGCAATATTGGCTGTAGTAAATATCCTCGCTGTAGTGCGTGCCGGACACTAAGTAGCAGTTGCGGTTGAAAGTGGAGTAATTCGTGTACGCAGAATTTTCACTGTTCGTGTTAATAATCGCGAGACGCGGTGTGCGTTTTTGAAGGGCGACAAAATCGTCAATAAAGGACATATCAATGAGTTTTCCACGGAATTTCTCTCGTGTGCTTTTCAAAATTATCCAGTCTTGCAAGCATGAAGAGGAGATCCGAGAGGCGGTTTACGTAGATCATGATATGTTCGTTGTTCAGGCCTACTTTTTCGTTCAAGCGCACAAGGCAACGTTCAGTTCTTCGGCAAATGGCACGAGCGAGGTGTGCATGAGCGGCGAAAGGAGTTCCGCCGGGCAAGATAAAATTTTTCAGCCGAGGAAGTTTTGCTTCGAGTTCATCGATGGAGGATTCAAGGTTTTTTACATGGGCTTCTCCGACGCGGGAATCCACATATTTTTTCTCTGGATCAGCAATTTCCGCCCCGATCACAAAAATGTCATCCTGAGCTTGCTGAAGGACAGAGGCCATATTTTCTGGCGGGTTGAGTGTTAAGAGAACGCCTAAAATTGCGTTGAGTTCATCGAGATTTCCCACAGTGGCAATACGAAGGTTGCTCTTTGAAACGCGCTTGCCGCCGAGCAGCCCCGTTTGCCCCTTGTCCCCGGATTTCGTGTAGATGTGCATTATTTTTTATTGCCGTAAATGCCGCCGAGGATCGAACCGATAATCGCGCCGGCGCCCATTCCGAGGAAACTCGCCATTTCATAGGGCATATGCCCTGGACCATATCCCATCATAGATTCTTGAAATAAACTTCCTGAGGCCCACGCGATCACGAGACCGAAGAGCAAACCAAAAATAATTCCCAGCACAATTCCGAGGAGAGCGCCCAGGAGCATACGGATAAAGGGAGAGGCTTTTTCAAGGCACATGGAAAAGATGGTTACTATGATAAAATGCATGGTGATTATAACACACCGCTTCGCTCCCGGGCTCGTAGCTCAGTTGGTTAGAGCAGCTCCCTCATAAGGAGTTGGTCCCTGGTTCAAGTCCAGGCGAGCCCACCAACGTTTAAGCTCAGGAGTCGGCAAAGGCCGCATGTGCTTCATGCGGCACCCGCTGTAGCTTGCCTCCTCCTTCGCGGCGTCACCGTGTGACGCCCAAATGTTTAAGCTCACTTCGCGGGAAACCCGCTCGTTCGCGGCCCGCCCGTGGCGAGCCCAGCAAGGAAGAGCTTATTTAGGGATGTGTTCAAAAACCGTGAATTTAGCCCCGTTTCTCTGTAAATTCACGTTTTTTGACAAAAAACCGTGAATTTGATATAATGAGCACATGGCAACTCCCCACTTTATCCAGAAAAGGCTCCAGCTCCTTAAGCAAGAGTATGACACGCTGCGAATCGGCAAGGAGTCGCTCATTCAAATACTCGATGAGTCTGAAATTCCGGAAAATGTGTATAACTCGAATGCGATAGAGAATTCGACCCTTACGCTCAAGGAAACTGAAAAAATCCTCCTCGAGCTGGAGATATCTCGCGATATTTCTCTGCGTGAGGTATTTGAGGCAAAAAATTTGGCGCGCGTTACGGAATATATCCGTTCAAAGTCAGAAAAAACAGAAATGACCAAAGACTTTGCGCTCTTGTTACACCGCATGTTGATGGGCGGGATCAACGACGGCATTTCTGGACGCTTCCGCAAAAAGGGCGAGTATGTCCGTGTGGGAACGTACATTGCCCCTCCGCCCGAACACATAGAAAAAATGGTCGGCCGTATGCTGGTGGAGTATTCGAGCAATTTTTCTGCCTACTTCTTGGATAAAATCTCCAAATTTCATCTGGATTTTGAGCGAATTCACCCTTTTGTAGACGGTAACGGCCGCATCGGGCGCGTGCTCATTAACTGGCAGTTTATGTCCCTTGGGTTTCCCAATGTGATTATCCGAAACAAAGACAAGAAATATTATTATCGCGCATTCACGGAATACAACGATGCGAAGAAAACAAAGACCATGGAACGGACTCTCGGACTGGCTCTTCTTGAGTCCTTTCATAAGCGCATTGCCTATTTGAGAGGCGAAAAGATCAGGACGGTTGCTGATTATGCGCGCGTACACAAAAAATCTGCTTCAGCTCTGTTAAATGCGGCGCGTCGGCAAACCATTCCCGCATTCCGTGACAAGGGAGTTTGGAAAATAGGGGAGACACGTGTGCCCTAGTTATTCGCTATCCAAAACCGCAGCTTCTTTGGTTTCCCTTTTCCTTGTGACCGAGCATCTTCAAGCACCCCGCTGCAATGTTCAATAATTTTTTTGGAGGCCATATTTGTCGCATCACAGGTAACGAGTACTTTTTGAATGCCAAGTTTGCGCGCTTTCGGTAAAGTCAGTTCCAAAATCTTTTTCCCATATCCTTTTTTTCTTTCTGTGGGGCGAATTTCATACCCAACGTGGCCGCCGATGAGACGGAGATGTTTGGTGAGCTTGTGCCGAATGGAGGTTCTGCCAATGAACGTATTCCCATTCACAAGCCAAAATACCGTTTCAGGCACATATCCTTTCACAAGGCCAATTCCCTTCGATAGGTTTTTCGTACGTTGAACATATGCGGGGAAATTTTTCTCTACATCCTCTATCGGAATATTGATGGAGAGCACGTACCAGTTATTTTCTTTTTTAAATTCTCGCACCGCAGCAAGAAAACTTTTCTTATATTTCACCGATGGCAAAACAAGCCGGACCATGTGCGCATTATAATATCGCGTCTTTTGGAGCTTCGCCACTCTTTAGAGAGCCTCTTGTTCCTCAAAAAACCTCCAAATTTCTTGGCCAGCATTTCTTGGCCATGTGTGGGGATAATAGCTTCGGTCCCAATATGCATAATCTTCCCGGTGGGGACACCACAAGAGGGGAGCCCCATCGGTGCATCCTTGATACTCAACACATTTGGCCCATTTTGGTTCAATCGGTTTTGTTTTTGTGCCGCATTGATTTTGTTGTTTTGCTTGATCTCGCGCGATTTCACCTTGTTTATAAGGAACGAGATTGTCTTTGGGGTTATGCCAGATCATGGCGGCAACCGGTCCGGCGCAATTTTTATTTGTTGAAGCTCCTCCGCCGATATTTGCGATGGCGCGAATCACGTCTCCACGCACACATCCGAGTTCGCTCGTGAACCATCCCCCGAGCGAATGTCCCACCACGTACACATGGTCCAAATCAAGGCAGTAGGCCGAAGAAAATTTTTCCAGTAAGGCGTCGAAGAGAGCAAAATCATCGTTCCACGTATAACCACGTCCGGCCTTGAGTCCCCTTGGGTAAATAAAAATAGCTTTCCCCCCGGCCGCTTCTTCGACTTTATAATATCCGCGCACCATAGTATTGGAATTCGTTCTTCCATGAAACGCAAACACAAGTTTGATCGGTGTGTTTTTTTCGTAGGTTGAGGGAATGACGGTGATGTAATGTCGTGAAACGCCGTTCGCGAGTAAGTTTTTTGAAGCCGTCCTTGGAGGAGTTTTTCCGCAACCGGATGAGAAATTTTGCCGCTCTGCCGCAATTTCTTTTTCTCCTTTTTTGATGAGGAGGATTTGATCGATGATGAAGGTGGCTTTTTCACGGGTGAGGGGCGTGCCCGGTAAAAGAGCATATTTTGAAAAAATATTATTTCGATGGGCAAATTCAAGAGCCGGTTCGTACCAAAGTTCATCTTTAGTTTTTTCCGGCAGAGGAATATGGGCTGCCGAGAGCGCTATAGTAAGGGCTTCAGTGTATGAAACGCTGCCGCCTGGACGGAAGCTGCCATCGGAATACCCGCCCAAAATTTTTTTGTTTTTGGCAAAGCAGACGAAGCGGGCGTACCATTCTTCCTCGACATCGTTAAAGCAGTTTTTCTTCTTCCCGATTTTTTCCTCTCCTTTGAAAGCTCGTACTACGAGGGTAGTAAATTCTGCTCGGTTGATGGGAGTGAGCGTTTTTGAGCCATTATCGGCCAAGAGAGGCGGCCCTGCAAAAATCCCTCCAAGGCCAATTGCAACCAAGAAAATACTCAAAATATAAGAGTGCGATGAGCGATTCATAGGGCAACCATCATTGTACGCTCTGCGAAGGAAGAGTGTTACGCACTGCCTGATATTCTTAGTTTTTATAATAAGCCGCTTTGTCCAAAAACACGCATCACCTCATCATCCTCAAATATGTCGCATTCTCGGAGCATTCGTACTGTTGACGCAGAAGAATCTCGAATGCGTTCTTTTACGAAGGCGTGCCTCAAAACATCATCTATGATTTCGTCAGGATTTGGAAATTCATCCGGGAATTCATTCAGGATGCGGGTATATGCTTCACGGTCGGGCGATAAATAACTGACAAGCATTTCAGCGATCATTTTGGCAATACGGGGAATTTCATGTTTCCATCTGCTCCGGCTGAGCCAAGACCAGGTTCGTTTGAATACTTCCCGAAATACGGCATTGTGAAAGCGTTCATCATGAGCGTGGCGTGCGACATATTCTGTTACAGCGGGGTGTACGGTAGTGGTGCTCATTGGTAACTTTCGAAGATTCACGGTAATGAGCGTTTCGGTAACTGCCGCTGCGATAAGAGAAACGACTTTTTTGAGAATTGGTTCCTCCTCCGCGTCGCGGAGTCTCCCCACTGCTCGCATGAATTCATGCGATGGAAAATCAATGGCTGGTAGATCATTCCACCGATGCAGTTGATCCATGAGTCTTACGGCTTCATCGCCATGAATTATTTCGTCATCGAGTATTTGCCTTGCATCTTGCCGAATGGTCCCGCTCATTTCGAACGGAAGCATGTCTTCCGAAGCAGCGAGGATGCAGCCATCTCTCACTGGGCCGTCTTCAAGATCTTTTGTAAAATCTGCGTATCGGTCTAATTCACACACCAAAAGTCTTTCTTGAACTTCTCTTCGGACTCCTTGTACTTTTCGGTCGAGAAAAAGCGGCGATAGTTCAGGGTCATATGCAAATTTTTCCGGTTCAAACACGAGTGGCCTTGATACGGAGGCCTTCATGCGAGTGCCGTCATATCCGTTTGGGAATTTACTCTTGCGATACGGACGTACTTCAAAGCGCCTCATGGGTTGAATATGCGGTAATGGTAAAGGCCCAACGATAGCGCGCTTATCGCTTTTTGTAAATGACGAACTGGAATGTAATATTGTTTTCCTGATGAATCTGCGACCGCCAGATTTTTTTGAATTGTTTCAATTCGATTTTTGGGAAGAACGTATCGCAGCCAAACTTGCCTTCGAGTTTTGTGAGGTATATTTCTTCGCAACCCGGACTGGTAATTGCTTCGGCAAAAATCTGCGCGCCGCCGATCACAAAAATCTTTTTACATTTCGCTTCACGAGCAAAAGAGAGCGCTTCATCGAGAGATGCCGCGGCTTTCGCCCCATCTCCAAGAGCGGTTTGTTGACTCCGACTCATCACGATATTGAATCGACCCTCGAGGGGCCGGTGTTTTTTCGGTATGCTTTCCCACGTTGTTCGGCCCATGATGACGGCGTTTTTTCCCTCGCCAATCGTGGTGTCATGAAAGTACCGTAAGTCTGTCGATAAACGCCATGGGAGCCGTTCATTTTTCCCAATGCCCATTTTTTCATCTGCAGCGGCAATGAGCGAAAATTTCATACCGCAACTTTAAATTTAATAAACTCATGGTGCTGATAATTTTCGAGCCGAAAATCCTCAAAGGTTAAATCCCAGAACGACTTACCGGCGATTTTCAAGGTTGGGAGTTGGTGCGGTTTTCGCTTGAGCTGCTCGCGCACGCCATCGACGTGATTCAAATAAATATGCGCATCGCCGAGCGTGTGCGTGAAGATGCCCGGCGTAAGCCCGCATTCCTGTGCGATCATAGACTGAAGCAGCGCGTAGCTCGCAATATTAAAAGGAACGCCGAGCGCCATATCAGCGCTGCGCTGATAGAGTTGGCAGTCGAGCTGTGGCTTTTTTTGTAAGCTCACTTCGTGGGGCCCACGAGACCCGCTTGTTCGCGCTCGGACCGTGTCCTCGCCGACATAAAATTGAAACAACAAATGGCACGGTGGAAGCGCCATGCGATCGAGGTCGGCCACATTCCAGGCATTCACGACGAGCCGGCGGGAATCGGGATTCCGTCGTATCTCATCAATCACGTTTTGAATTTGGTCGACATGCGTTTTGCGCCATTTTTTCGCAAGTTTATCCCAGCTGAATTTTTCCCACTTCCTCCATTGGTATCCATATATCGGTCCCAGTTCGCCTTTTTCATCCGCCCAGGAGTTCCAGATCGGCGTGTGCTGTTTGAGATCATCGTTGATATTTGTGGAGCCTTTTAAAAACCAAAGAAGCTCGCGCACCACCGCATCAAATAAAACCTTTTTCGTCGTAACAATGGGAAATCCCTTTCGTAAATCGTACTTGCGCTGCGCGCCGAAAATCGAAATGGTGCCGACTCCGGTCCGATCGGTTTTCTTTTCACCTTTTTCGAGGATCTCTGTTACGAGGCTGAGGTATTCCTTCATGCTGCCATCATCTTATCTTAAAAACGGGCTCTTGAAAACGCGCTTGCGCAAGCCGAAAAATCAGTTTACCATCATCTTCCTGTCTATGGTTGATACCCGTTCGATTGATTCTGCAGAGGAGGCGCGACTTCTGAAAGCCGGTTATTTTGCGATGATGGCGGAACGGCCTCCCTTTAATCCGGATATGGGGCAGTGCATGACGCCGGAAAGCGCTTTTCTCTATTCCCTGGAGGTGAAACACATGCGGGTTCCGGATGAACTTCGATTCGAAGCCTTGAGAGATGATATCCCACCGAAGCATCGAGCAAGGATCGCCCGGGTTTGGGCAAAAGTCTTGGAGATGGAAGGTTCATGGACTGATGCCGTCTCCGCCCTGCAGCGGAAATGGGAAGATGCTCCGAATACTCCAGATCGGGACGCAAAGGATACCGTGAGGGGCATGACGCTTTCGGTTCGTAAGGATTTGCGCAGGGCGGTTGCTGCCATCGTGAGCATTTCAAAGCCGCCTCAAGGGAATCACGCGAGGCGTATGTCAGTGCATCATTGGAAAACAGAAGACGTGGCTCTGCGAACAAGATTTTACAATGCCGATAAAAATTATTTGGTTGCGCTTCGGCTTTACTATGAAATGCTTTTGGAAAAGCCGGAAAGAAAGGGAGAAGATGAAACGCCGCAGGAGTCTGTGTTGCCGATTGATCATCCATTGCGTTTTCAGGTTGTGCTTGAGAACCGCTACTTACGTCTCATTGATGCTACACACCAGGCAATGTCGATTGCAAAGGCGGCTCATCATGAACAACGCACGCGTCGACTGCGAAAAGTGCAAAAAGTGCCCTATGTGGTTCATCCTATTTCGGTGGAGATGGCCTACATTCTCGATGTCGTGCCTTTTGTGATTGAACAGGAGAAAATGCCGCACGGCGTGGTGGTGGGGACAACGGCGACAGCGCTCCATGATGTCGGGGAAGATACCGAATTGACGCTGGAAGATATTTTGCGTGATTTTTTGAGGACGAGGGCGGACAAGATTGACAGCCGTTTAGACCAAGCCATCGAGAGTGGTTTTGGCATGTCGCGCGACCTCATCAAGCGGAAAATGCTCCATCTCGTTGGCGATGAGGTGCTTAACAATCTTCGTATTATTCTGGGGGCTCTCTCACATAATACGAGATTGAATAATGTCGAAAAGAAGAAGGCTCTTCAGCAGAATGCGGCCGGAAGAGAAAGGACGTTAGCTCTTTTGGAAGCAGATGATTCGGTTTACCTCGGCTGGAAGCTTGATCCTGAAAAATTTGATGAGCCGCTTAAAACATTCACGAACTTTCCTCAAACTTTTGAAGAAGAACTTGATCTTTTCCTCGTGCGGCTGAATGTCATTCATCGGAAAGCAAGGCAGCACGCCCTCATCATCAAAATTGAGGATAGGGCTGATAACTTAAAGGATGCGAAAGAACTGCCGACAGCGACCCAGGCGAAGAAGTTGCGTTCTACGGTGAGCCGAATCATTGCGTATGCCATGATGGATCACGATCAAGATTCGCTCCCTTTGTATAATGCCTTGCCGCGGTTGATTGATATAACGCTTCGTGAATATGAGCGTTTTGCAGCGGAACATGCTGAGGTGGCGATTCCAGAAGATGCTGCCTTCATTGCTCAGCTTAAGGTTTGGGCCGGAGAGGTGCAGCGTTTTGAAGTACCTGCTTCGGTGCAAAACGTTCTTGATGAATACTCAGCCCTTTCGACAAAACCGCCGGAGGGTGCGATTGAACAACTGCGGAATATGCTGCGCAGAGGTATTACTTTTTTGACTTCACCACTGTAAGGTTCCTGAGCAGTTTTTCAAGATCTTGAGCGATGATCTCACGTTGATAATATTGTTCCACAAATTTTCGTCCGGATTTCCCCATGGCTTTTGTTTGTTCGGGATTTTTTTGGAGATTCGTGAGTGCCTCCGCGAGGCTCTGCGCATTTTCTTCTTTAACGAGAATGCCGCAGCCGGCTTTTTCGATGAGCTCACTCGCTTCGCCTTTGAGATTAATAATGATGGGCCGGCTGCCTGCCATGTAGTCGAACATTTTTGACGGGAAGGTGCTTCGGAAGGTGTCTGCGGCCTTGTACGGGATAATACAAATGTCTGAGGCAGCCACGAAGTCCGGCATGTGCGCTCTTGGCTGGGAGCCGGTGAAGATGATGTTCGTGAGATTTTTTTTGCGAGCCTCATCTTCGAGTTTTTCTTTGAGAACGCCGGAGCCGACAATGAGAAAAAGAATATCGTTGTTTTTTTCCAGGATCTCGGCGGTTTTTACAAAAATCTCCGGCGCTTGGGCCAGACCGAGATTTCCCGTGTAAAGCACGACAAATTTATTGCCGAGGTTCCACGTGCGCCGAATGTGATCCGGTGAAATGTCAGGCCGGAAGATGTCGAGTTCAGCGCCATTGGGAAGGACGGTAATATGTGGTATAAGCTCAGGGCGATGAGCACCAAGCAGTTTTTTAATCCCTGGAGAAGTGCAGGTGATGTGGGTGGCATGGCGATAGATGTACCTTGCAAGTTTCTCACCCTGCCTGAGAAGGCTTTTTTTCTTCACCGCTCCAACGCTCTCCACAGACTCCGGCCACAAATCTCGAATGTCGAGAATAAAAGGTGTGCCACGCCATAGTTTTTTGAAAATCACCCCGATGAGGCCTACGAAAAGGGGAGGCGACGAAGCAATGATGACATCTGGTTTTGGGATTTTTCTTTTGGCGATGACGGAAGCAAATACGAAGGAGAGGTAATGGGTGAGTCTCGAAATGACGTGGTTTTTTTTTGAGAGGAAGACACGCGTTCGGTAGACGGTCACGTCGTTATCCTCCTGCACGGTCCAACGATTCCGAAATCCACCATAGATTTTTCCTTCTGGATAATTGGGCGCGCTCGTGAGGACCGAAACTTTGTGCCCGGCTTTTGCGAGGTATTTCGCAAAATATCCGATTCGGTTACTGGCCGCACCGATTTCAGGCGGATAGAATTGTGAAATGAAAAGGATGTTCATGGTCGAGTGAGGAGTTGAGGGTGAGCACGGAGGCTTTTTCTTTTACACCATAGCGTGGGGACACAAAATCTTCGTGAATAACCGCGTGTGGAGTAAGTTCTGGTGGGAGTTGTATGGCTATTCTTTTACCATTTTTTTCAGCGATAACGGTGTCACCCTTCGACAGGCTCAGGGTGACATGGCGATCAAAATGGAAATTCCACTGGAGATCGTGACGGCCTTTTCTGGTAAAAAAATCAGTTATATCAACGGTCATTTTTTTCTTATCAAAATGAATTGTTCTTCGAAGCGTGACGGGGTTGCGAAAGCGTTCGTACCCATCGTGTTGTCCATCGAATGTATCGAACATTTCGGTGCTTTCCCAGCGGTTGAGTTGGGGATGTGCATCTTCATGCATGCCGAAAACGGTATCCTCCCGAAATCGATTTTGCTCCTGGGAATCGACCGTCACCGTATTATGTTGGGCCGTTTTTCGAAAGTGTTTCCGAGCTACTGGATCAATGTTATAGCCATACGTTCCCGGATCGATTATAAAATCTTCGCCCTCCACGGTAAGTTCGAAGCTCAAGGCATCATTATGAGCGTGCCCGCCGTTTCCTTTTTGTCCGATTCCTCCGCCGTGAATGAGGAGAAACCAGTCATTTTTCCGCATAATGTATACATGCGAATCGTGGTAGCCTTTACTCGTGTTTGTTGTGCCTCCGTTTTTCTGAAAAAGCTCATTTTCAAGCCAAAAAAGGTGGGTATGATCTCGTGGATCCCAGTCAAAATAATCTTCGAAGAGAAAGAGCCTTGCATCATCACTGTCGCCAAGCAGGGGAGCAAGTCCGTTTGGTTTTGTGTATGAATGGACGAAAGAGAACATTTTTTCGAGCTTGGAGGAAAAATTTGAGGAAAAAGATATGTCGTTGCTCTTTGCCAGGAGGACGCAGAATGCAAAAAGTTCTGTGACAAAACGGTGATACGCGATGGATGCTTCATACGAAACGCCATCAGAGCCGACCTGTTCCTCCATTTGCTCTTCGAGTTTGATTTTGGCTTTCGCTTTCCATTTCCGTGCCTCGCGAAAGAAAGGAAAAAGCACGCCGAGGAAGAAGAGCCCTGTAAAATTCCCGATGAGATGGTTGGTGTTAAACCCCGGGCCGTATTCCAGGTTGCGGAGGAGAAATTTTCCGTGCTCCGCGATGGAGGTTAGAAAAGTTTTTTGCCATGCTTCCTGTTTCCAGACGGGGGTGTCTTTCAAAAAATGCCAAGCGAGAGCAAAATTGCATGCGCGCATTGCCACTTCGAGCGGGCTTTGCCAGTGCACGCCTTTGCCAAGAGGATTTTTTAAAATCCAATCATGGATGAGATCTTTTGATTCCTGGACATACTTTTCATCGTGATGTGTTTCATAGGCCTTGATGAGAGTGGGCAAAAATTGAAACCGCGAAAGTTCCCACACGGTTTTGATGTCACCCAGGCCAGCGTAATCTTTTTGCCAGTCAATATTCTCTCCTAGTTTGGTTGGGCCTTTCCCAAAGATAAAAAATTCGTGCGCTACAATACGATCCGCAGTTTGCCTTGATCCGGTCATATGGGCACGCAAGAGAGAGAGTGGCAGCTGCGGTTTTTCTCCATTCCAATCAGGGATGAGTTCTTTTTGGAGTGATACTTTGAAGGTGCGCGAAAATTTCCGGGCAATCATTCGGGCACCGTGGGTGAAAACCACCGAGACCGGCAGTAGGAAAATTCTCTTTATTCGATGAAGATTTTTCATGTCATCCAATGGTCAAACCACAGGGAGAGAGAGATGAGGTTCCAGATGCGGAAGCTTGCATCGACCTTGCCACATTGATGATCGCTCACAAGTTTTTCAACCGCAGCGCGATCAAAAATATCAGCTTCCCATATCTTCGACTTCCACAGAATTTTTGGGAGTTCATCGCGGAGCGCTGTTTTTAACCACTCCGTGATGGGTGCTGCAAAACCCTGTTTCTTGCGATCGATAATTTCATCCGGGATAATGCCGCGCACGGCCTCTTTGAGGATATGTTTCGACACCCCGTTCTTGAGTTTCAGGTCCATAGGAATGCTCATAGCCAGTTCCACGAGGCGATGATCCAAGAAGGGAACGCGTGATTCAATAGAATTGGCCATCGTGATTTTATCCACGCGCATAAGGAGGAGTTCCGGCAGACGAATTTTTAGTTCGAGGTAGAGCATGCGGTTTAAGAAATCAGTCTCGGGCGCCTCTCGATCGATTTTTTCATAGTACGGTTTCACGACATCAAAGCTTGAAGTCCCTTCCATCTCCCGACGGAAATTTTGCGAGAGAATATCCCACTTGGTGAATTCGCTGAATGCAATCGCCGCGCCCCAGAAAAACTCTTCGGCATCCGCGAGGCGCCGGAGCTGTTCCCGATGGAGGTCATAGGCCGGATGGCCGGTGATTTTGCTTAAAGAAAAGAGCAGTTTTTTGAGGGAGGCAGGCATGTGTTCAAGTTTGCGCCACCATGTTTTCCAGAAGTTGAGAACGAGCCGGTACTGATCATAGCCGGCGAAGAGTTCATCAGAGCCTTCACCCACCTGAGCTACAATAACACCGGAATCACGAATGAGTTTTGATACGAAGTACAGAGGGAAACAAACAGGATCCCCATTGGGGTCATCGCCGTGATGGGCGAGCGTTGGAAGAAACTCAAGGAGATCTTGCGGTCCGACTGTGATTTCATGATGCTGGCTCTGAAAAATATTCGACACCTTTCGTGCCCACTCAAACTCATCGTACTTCGGGAGATTTTTTACGTTGACGGAAAAACTGTCCACCGGTTTTCCTCGCGCTTGCGTCATGAGCGCCACGTTGGTGCTGGAATCAATGCCGCCGGAGAGAAAAACACCGAATGGAACGTCGCAGACCATTTGACGTTCCACGGAATCTTTCAAAATGCCGCGGATATCCTCTACATAATTCGCTTGAGAATTTTGATTTTTTGGTATCGCATCCCAGTACTGCGTTTCCTCTATTCCTTTTGCACCAACCGTGAGATACCATCCCGCTGGCAGTTTCTTAATTCCCTCAAAAAGCGTCATGGGTGCCGGACAGCAAGAAAACGTGAGGTAATGGAAGAGCGCTTCTTTGTTGAGGCGTTTTTTAAAGCCGGGGTAGGCGAGAATCGCTTTTATTTCTGAGCCAAAAATAAGCGTGCCGTTTACAACGGTATAATAGAGAGGTTTTATGCCGAGCCGATCGCGCACGAGCCAGAGCCGCTGTTTCGTTTCATCCCAGAGAGAAATCGCAAACATTCCATTCCAATCATGCACCGCATCGAGACCTTTTTCTTCGTAACTGTGAAGGACTGTTTCCGTATCAGATTTTGACCGGAAGGGATGCCCTTTTTTTTCAAGGTCGCGTCGGAGCTCCCCAAAATTATATATTTCTCCGTTGAGCATAACCCAGAGCGACGCATCTTCATTGGTCATAGGTTGATGGCCGGTGGGTGAGAGATCGATAATGGAAAGTCGCCGAAATCCAAACCCGAGTTTTTGATTTTTTGAAATATAGACGCCGCTGTCATCGGGTCCCCGATGCAGCAGGGTATCGCGCATTCGCGTGAGCACCCCTTCGTCAACGGTTGACCGATTTTGAAAATGAAAAATTCCAGTGAGTCCGCACATATCAGGGGTTAGGCGTTAGGTTTTTTGGCGGTTATTAAAAGTTCAAGGCCGAAGCGGTCACCGAGGAGTTTCACGAGCCAGCGCGGATACAATTTCCAAATGAGTTTATAGATCAGGCCCTGATATTTTTTGCTCGGTTTGTTGAGGAGGAGATCTCCCGCACACAGTTTTGTTTCCAGGTGAATATTTTCAAAGCCGATTTTTTTGAGGAGGGTGTGTGCCTGCGAGATCGTATAGGCCTTGGTTCCAGGACTTTCGAGGTGATGGAAAAGCGCATAGGATGGGCTTTTCCAGGGTCTCCCTTTGAGGAGACAGTGCTGTATCCACAATAAAAATCCCGTCCAGGATGGGAGGTGATAGATCATAATTTTGATGCTGCCGCCCGGTTTAAGAACACGAAAGCTTTCTTTAAAAGCTTGTGGAGTGTCCGGCGTGTGATGGAGCACCCCCCATGAATAGACGGTATCGAACTCGTTATCATGGAAGGGGAGTTGCTCCGCATCGGCCGTCTGTAAGGCATATTGGTGCGATTTTATACCATGGGACTTGAGCCTTTCGTGGGTAAGTTCGATGGCTGCCTGCGTGAGATCAACGCCCGTGGCGATAGCTCCGTGTCGAATCCACTGCTCAAAATCCACGCCTGCGCCAACGCCGATCTCCAGGACTTTCTTCCCTTTGGCTTTTGCAAATTGCGCAAACGACGGGATGTGCGGTTCAAGTCTATAGCGAGCATGCTCAATCTCTTTGAGCCACGCTTCACGCGAATTCTCTGTGCCGTATCGAATACCGCACGTTTCATCTTCCCAATGCGTTTTTACGGCTTGCTTAAGCGAGGACATGGTGATTTACTTCGAAACTTGTTTCGGTTACCGAAAATAATTCTTCGAGGGGCATGGGAAATTTTCCTTCACGCAAGGCATGCGCAAAGGCGGTTAGCTCTGCAGAGTGGCCCTTGTCCTGGGTAAATGTTTTGAGCCCTCCAGAACCACCGAAAGCAGTGAGTCGTTTATAATCGTCCAAGATCAACACATTTCCATCGCAATAAATCTCTGCGTACTCCTTCGGAAGGTTTTTGTTTCCGAGTGCCGTATAGAGGAGGTTGCACACCGAGCCATCTTCGTAGGAAATGGTGGTAAAGAAATTATCCTGGCTGAGGTAATCTTTTGTACGAGGGGAAAGCGACTGTGCTTCGATTTTTTTTGGGAAAGCGCCGGTCCAAAATTGGAAGAGGTCCAATATATGGCAGGCTTCGCCGATGATACGTCCACCGCCTTGCGGTTTTTGAGTCCAATGATCGAGCGGAAGGTAGCCGGCATTCATACGGTACTGTACCAGGAGTGGATTTTTTCGATTCTCCGTAAGTTCTTTGACGCGTTTGCTGTAGGGAGAAAAGCGTCGATTAAAGCCCACCGTGAGGAGAGGGGGAGAAGTTTTGTGCCCTGAATAAAAGGATTTTATTTCGTCGAGTTCTTCTTGATTTAACGCAAGCGGTTTTTCAACGAAGACTGATTTGCCGGCCTTCAGGGCTTGCAGTGTAAGTTTTGCGTGGAGATCATGTCGAGTCGCGATGAGAACAGCGTCTACTCCGGGATCTTTTAAAACTTCTTCATAATCGGTCGTGCAATAATCCGCGTGGTACTGCTTGGCGAACTGTTTCGCGGTCGTGCCTTTTTTAGAAACGATGGCTTTGAGATGAAAGAGATTTTTGAGCTTTGATATGTTCGGAAGATGAGTCGTGGTGGCAAAGGAGCCCGCGCCAATGAGAGCGATTTCAATGCGCCCGTCTTTTTTGGACGCTGAATGTGCGAGATGGATTTTTTTCTCGTGAGAAGACTTCGACGTTTCGTAGTTGAGCAGGATAGCCAGCGGCTTTTTTTCCTTGAGATGTTCGTAGGCCTTCGTGGCTTCTTGCAGCGGAAATTCCTGTGGCGCGAGCGCAAGAAAATCTACTTTTCCTTCGGCAAGGAGCCGGAGGTACTCTTCCATATTTCGATTCTCAGTCCACCTCACATAAGGCAACGGATAATCGAGCATTTCTTCTTCATACGTTGGATCATAACGGCCGGGACCATAGGAACATGAAATCTTCAAATCAATTTCTTTTTCATACCAAGGGCTGCGCTCGAGATTTAAACCGATCGCACCGACCACTACCACAGTTCCTTTCCGCCGAGTTATTTCCATGGCTTGTTGGAGCGGTTCGTGCGACTGTGTGGAGGCGGTAATGATCGTGGCGTCGGCATTCAGTCCGTCGACGGGGAGCCTCACGTCCACGCCGAATTTTTTCGCGAGATTCAGACGCGATTCATCTATGTCCACCCCGATCACACGACATCCAGCCGCTTTGAGTATTTGGCACGTTAGCTGGCCAATGAGTCCGAGTCCAATGACCGCTACGGTTTCTCCGAGTTTCGGATTGGCTTGGCGTACGCCCTGCATGGCAATCGCACCGAGCGTGACGGATGCGGCCTGTTTTGGATCAAGGTCATGTGGGATTTTTGTGACGAGTAATCGCGGCACGGCAACAAATTCTGCATGGCTTGCCATTCCGGCTCCGCTGCACGCAACAAGATCGCCTTTTTTGAGGTCGAGAATATTTTCACCGACTTCAATCACTTCTCCGGCAAGGCTGTAGCCAATCGGAGTTCCAAAATCGAGCATGCCTTTGATGATTTTATAGGTTTGCAAAATTCCTTTTTCGCTGGCCATTTTCACGGCTTTCTTCACATGGTGCGGTTGTTTGAAAGCTCGAGAGAGGAGGGACTGCTTGGACATCGAAATGCCGGATAATTCTGTGCCGGTGCTGATGAGTGAATAATGCGTTTTCACGAGCACTTCGTTTGCGGAAATTTGGGGAGGCGGAACCTCTTCCATTACAATATTTCCTTTTTGAACGAGGAGCTGCTTCATAGATGTTTGAGTAGGATTTGAGCGATTCGCTGTGCAGCTTTGCCGTCCCAAAGTTTTGGAGGCTGCAATTTTTTCCCTGGATGCCGAAGGATTTTCGTCACCGCGGCGAGAATCTTTTTCTCGTTGGTTCCAACGATGCGGTTTGTGCCTTGTTTCACGGTAATTGGCCGTTCCGTATTTGCGCGCAGGGTTAAGCACGGCACGCCAAGAATAGTGGTTTCTTCTTGAATCCCACCCGAATCGGTGAGCACAAGGTCCGCGTGACTCATGAGTTTCAAGAAATCGAGATACCCAAGCGGTTCAATAAGCATAACTCCAGCCGGTTCCAGCTTCCAGCTATGGAGATTTTTCTGCGTTCGTGGGTGTACCGGAAAGATAACCGGTATTTTTTGCGCGATTTTTTTGAGCATTAACATGACTTTTTTAAGATTTTTTGGTTCATCGACATTGCTTGGCCGATGGAGTGTGACCACAGCATAAGGTTTAAGGCCAAGGTGGAGCTCTTTGAGGATTGGTGATTTTTCAGCGATTTTTTTCTGCTTCAAAAGCGTATCAATCATCACATTTCCAACAAAAAAGATTTTTTTGCGATCGATGCCTTCCCGTTTTAGATTGATGATCGCAGCAGGTTCTGTACAGAATAAAAAGTCAGACAGGCGATCGGTCACCACGCGGTTGATCTCTTCGGGCATGCTCCAGTCAAAACTTCGCAGGCCAGCTTCCACGTGGGCTATTTTTATACCTCGTTTCGCTGCCGCGAGACTGCAGGCCACCGTGGAATTGACATCGCCCACGACCACCACGAGGTCCGGTTTTTCGCGTTCAAGAAGGGTATCGAATGCTGTGAGAATCTCTCCGGTTTGAGTAGCATGGTTTCCTCCGCCAATGCCAAGATTGATGTCCGGCCGCGGAATTTTAAGGTCATCAAAAAAAACGCGGGACATTTTTTCATCGTAATGCTGGCCCGTGTGGACGAGGGTGATTTTATACTTTTTGACCCTCGCGAGCGCGTCCCGCAGGGGCGCGATCTTGACGAAGTTTGGCCGGGCGCCGGCCACGAGCATAATTTTTTTCATAGGCGGCTGAAGCAAGGGTTTTAAACCACAACATCGTGTTTTTTAATCCTTCAAAAAATTCCGTTCTCGGTTCCCAGTCCAAAAGTTTTTTTGCAAGATTTCGATCGGCGAGCGTGTCATGCGGCTCAACACGCGGAGGAATATTCGTTGTTTTCCACTCAAAAGCTTTTGCGACTTCATTGACGCTGTGATTGGAACCGGCTCCGATATTGATGACTTCGCCCTTGCCGATATTTTCACTTTCCATAGCAGCTAAATTTGCGGCAACCACATCATCAATATACGTAAAATCGCGTGTCTGGGTGCCGTCGGAGGTTATCGTGAGCGGATTTCCCTCAGCGCGCTGCCGCAAGAAAATAGCGATGACGGTGACATACGCCCCTTCAAACGCCATACGGGGTCCAAACACATTGAAGTATCGGAGGGAAACGGTTTCGAGGCCATAAAACATACTCGCGAGCCGCATATAATGTTCACCCACATATTTTTGCAAACCATAGGGGCTTTTTGGATTCGGTTTCATCGCCTCATAGAGCGGGAGCCTATTTTGGTCGCCGTAAGCAGAAGAAGACGCGGAATAGACGATGCGTTTTACCCCAGCTTCGCGCGCGGCCAAAACCACGTTGAGGGTTCCGGTAATATTTATTTCATTGGTTTCGAGCGGCCGTTCGATACTTACTTGGACTCGCGGAAGCGCCGCGCAATGAAAAACGCCATGAATGTCTTTGAACGCTTTTTTGATTGCCTTCGAGTCAGTGATGCTCGCTTTAACAAACTGTGCGCCCTTTGGAATATTTTCTTTCCTTCCGGTGCTTAAATTATCGAGAATGCGAACTCGATCGCCACGCGCTAGGAGCGCCTGTGCAATGTGCGAGCCGATAAAACCGGCTCCACCGGTAACAAGATAGGTCTTTGACATGCGGGGCGTATTATAGCCGAGAGAATCAATCTTGGGAAGCTCGTATTTCCACCAGATCGCTTTCGTAATATGATCAGGGGCAGTGACCCCAAAGCCCAAAAACATCCTTCATATCAATACCGCCGACATCAGCGGGGGAGCGGCAAAAGCAACCTATGCCCTCCACCGGAGTTTGCTGAAACGAGGATGGCATTCGCGCATGCTCGTGGGCTACAAATCCTCTCACGATAAGGAAATCGAGGGGGTCTGGTTCAATAGAGGCATTGTCCGGAGAGGGATGCATTTTTTGATTGGAAAGGTTGAAGAATTCACCGGCATGCAGTATCTCATCCAGCCTTTTCGCAACACTTTTTTGCACCACCCGTGGGTGAAATCAGCCGATATCATCCACCTTCATAACCTCCACGGGAATTATTTCTCCTTAAGCATTCTTCCAAAATTGAATGCCATCGCACCATTGGTTTGGAGTCTTTATGATATGTGGCCGATGTCGGATCATTGTGCCTATCCCGTGATGTGGGGATGCAATATTTGGAAAACCGGAACCGGCAAATGCCCTTCTCTTTTTGATTACCCGCCTATAAGACGCGATACCGGGGCGTATCTTTGGAAACGCAAGAAAGCGGTGTACGAAAAATGTGATATTTCATTTGTCGGTCCATCAGAGTGGATGTGCAAGACAGCGCGCGAAAGTCCGCTTATCGGTCATTTTCCGATTCACTGCATTCCCCAGGGAATCGACACCGATCTTTTCAGTCCGGGCGATAAAGTGGAGGCTCGAAAAACCCTGGGAATTCCAGTCGATGCCCAGGTGGTTTTAATCAGCGCGATTCCCAACGCTCCCAGAAAAGGCCTCGAATATTTTATACAAGCCCTTAAATATGTGAAGCGAGAGCCGCGTCCGCTCATTCTCGTGGTGGGGAGCCGGGGTCTTTTTCCTCCGGAGATTACGAATAAATTTCCCATGAGAGAAATGGGATATTTGCACTCATCAGAAATATTTCACACATGCTTTGTCGCTTCGGATATTTCCGTGCTCCCAACGCTTGCCGATAACCTCCCTCTCACCATTTTGGATTCTCTTTCCACGGAGGTCCCCGTGGTTTCATTTGATGTGGGGGGAGTTCCTGAAGCGGTGAAAACCGACGAAACGGGTTACGTAGCGCGATATAAGGACGCAAAAGATTTAGCCCATGGGATCGATGATTTATTGAAAGATCCTGCTCGGCTCAAAAAAATCGCGCAAAGTGCACGGCAACTTATGACAGAACGCTACACCCTTGACCAGCAAGCGGCCGGCTACGAGGCGCTCTACGCCCAGGTCATGGATTTGCGCCGCCAGGCTTCAGGAGTATAAAGTGAGACCCGCATGAATATCCTCGTTTTAGGAGGAACAGGTTTTATAGGTTCTCATCTTGTGGACGGCCTGCTTGCTGATGGACAGCAAGTTCGGGTTTTGAGCAGAAATGCAGAACCCTACCGCTCTCCTCTCCCGGGGGTAGATTACCAATTCGGAGATTTTTCGGATGTATCAAAATTGGCGAAGTCGCTTGAAGGCGTGGATATCGTCATGCATGCTTTGAGTACGACGGTTCCAAGTACCTCAAATAAGAATCCAAAAGAGGATGTTCACTCGAATTTAGAAGGTACCGTTGGGCTTCTCGACGCGATGGTACAACAGGGAATTCACCGTGTGATTTTTCTTTCATCCGGCGGAACTGTTTATGGAAATACTACGGCGAATCCGATTCCGGAAGATGCTTCGCTTCACCCTCTCAGTTCCTACGGAATTGTTAAGACGGCGATCGAGCAGTATTTATTTTTGTATGAGCATCAAAGCGGTTTGCGTCCTCTCATCCTGCGGCCATCGAATATCTACGGACCAAGGCATGGCCACATAGGAGTTCAGGGCATTATATCGACTTTTCTTGCTGCCATAAAAAAAGGCGATCCTTTAAAGGTTTGGGGAGATGGTTCCATTGTGCGTGATTATTTGTATATTGATGATTTTGTCAGCCTGTGCATAAAAGCTTTGCGAACGCAGGAAACCGGAATTTTTAATGTTGGAGCCGGGGTAGGTTTCTCTATTCGGGAAATCATTGAATGCGTGTCGAAAGTTACGGGGAAAATACCTCAGGTGGAATTCAACCCCGGGCGCGCCTTTGACATTGCGAAAGTCATCCTCGATATCTCAAAAGCCAAAAAAGTTTTCAACTGGTCTCCCGCCGTCACGCTCGAAGAAGGCATTCAAAGGACATGGGACTGGATGAAAAACTGTGATAGTATTCCGTAGCATGTTTTCCAAAAAAATCGCTTCACAGTTTACAAAACAGGATTATGCCCCAAAGCCTTCCATTGACGGCGTTCAGTTTTTTGAATTAAAAGAATTTGTGGACGACGGAGGGTCGTTTTTGGAACTCGGCCGTTTCGAAAAAGGCCTGCTTAAAAGTCTGCCGGATTTTGAAGTTCGCCAGATAAATTATTCCGTGGTGCTTTCGGGAGCCGTGAAGGCAACGCATATTCACAAAAATCAGGAAGATGTCTGGTTTGTGCCTTCGTCCGATCGGGTACTCGTGGGGCTTAGAGATCTTCGGGAAAAGTCGCCTACGGAGGGCGTGACGATGCGATTTGTTTTGGGAGCCGGAAAATCGCGTTTGTTATTGATTCCCCGTGGGGTCGCCCATGGTCTTGCAAATCCATGGACGGCATCGGCCACCATGATCTATTTTGTGAATCAACATTTTTCAGCCGATTCGGAGACGTGCGATGAATATCGCCTTGACCCCTATTTTTTTGGGAAGGATTTTTGGAATATTACTCATGGATAACATATGGCGATCGGTGACATCGATTCCGTTCCCGAAACCGCGTACGGCTTCCGTACAAAGGTGAAGATTTTTATTGAGCGTATCGAACGACTTCGCAGTGAACTCGGCAAAGAAAAACGAGAGACACGCATTCTGGATATTGGTTGTGGAACGGGGCGACAAGTTACATTTCCGCTTGGAGCTGAAGGATATTCGGTTATTGGACTCGATACGGATCTGGCATCGCTTGAGGTCGCTGAGAAAGAAAATACTTTTGAAAACGTGCGGTTTGTACAGGGCGATAGTCAGCATCTCTCGAAACATCTGCACGAACAACATTTTGACGTCGTTATTCTTTCCGATATTTTGGAGCATCTTTCGGACCCGGAAAAATTTCTGCGCGATCTTTGCAAACTCCTTGCTTCGCAGGCTGTCCTCTTGGTGAGTATTCCAAATGGTCGCGGTCCTTTTGAAATTGAAAATTTTATTTTCCGAAAAACCGGAATCCTGCGTTTTGGCTATTGGTTGAGAAAAAAACTGGGGAGGGGAGGATCGACCCTGCAAAGTTTAAATCACGAAAGCGGCCATGTGCAATTTTTTTCCCGGCGTCGGTTTCTTGAACTCGCTTCGCGTGCTGGTTACCGAATTTCTTTTTTTCGAAAAGGAAGTTTTCTCTGCGGTCCTTTGACCGGTCGTATCATCGGTCTTTCATCCTGGCTCGTGAAGTGGAATGTGGCTACTGGAAGATGTTTGCCCTCCTGGATGTGCTCCGTATGGTATTTTGAGCTCGTCCATGAATCATCCTCGCCTTCTTCTCATCACCTCAAGTAATTTTAATAACCTTTCTGGCGGAGGGATTACGTTTACCAACCTTTTCCATGGTTGGCCGAAGGACAAAATTGCCGTGGCGCACAGCGATCGCATCACCCCCACCACGGATATTTGCAGTAGATATTATTTTTTGGGGAATAAGGAATTTTCTTGGAGATTTCCGTTTTCGCTCGCAAAATTTTTCGGCGGCCAGGAGAAGATAGAAGATGCTTTAAAGGCCGTTAAAGGATCAGCGTTAAAAAACCCCTCAACCCTCAGCATTCAACCCTCGACCCTTTTTAAAAAACTTCTCCCCCTTGGCCGCTCATTTTTTGGCGACGAGTTGCCGACGAAAGCAGTTCTAACACAAGAGCTGCACAAGTGGATTGAAGAATTTCAGCCACAGGTTCTCTACACGATTTTGGGAAATCTCCAATACATTCACCTTGTGCGAGAAATTGCGAAAACATTTCGTATTCCCGTTGTCGTCCACATGATGGATGATTGGCCGGCCATGATGTATCGCCGAGGGATTTTTGGTCCGTGGCGGAGACTTTGCATGAAAGTCGAACTTCAAAAAATTATGAAGGAAGCTTCGACGTGTCTCGCCATTTGCCCGAGTATGGCGAGGGCTTACGAAAAGCGGTACGGTCGCAAATTTTCGTCTTTCCATAATGCCCTCGATCCTGATTCGTGGCTCAAAAAGGCCCGAAAAGACTGGAAACGAAAATCGCCATTCGTAGTGGTGTACGCTGGCGCTCTTATGGCGAATTCGCAAGCGGAGAGCGTTCGTGATGTGTGTGATGCGGTTCAATCTTTGTATAACGATAGGCTTGATATAGAGTTTCATATTTATGCTCCTTGGTATGCGGCAAATCGCTATCGCAGCGAACTTGAGCGGCCAAAGTGCGTGAAAGTTTTCGATGCGCCAGACACTATGGATATCGAATCGCTTTTTTCCAAAGCGGATCTGCTCCTTTTACCGGTAAATTTTGATAAAGAAAGTATACGGTATATTAGATACTCCATGCCGACGAAAGTTCCGGCATATATGTTTTCCGGAACGCCGACACTCGCGTATGGACCGAACCAAGCTGCTTCCATCCAATATGCTGAGGAGTGGGCACATTGCGTCACCCGACAAAGTCCAAAGGAACTCAAAAACGCCATCCAAACTCTGGCGTCTGATGAAGTTTTACGAAAACATTTCGCTTTAAAAGCTCAGAAATTGGCGAGTGAGAGGCACGATCGGAAAAAGGTAGGTCGAGCATTTCAGCAGGTTTTGATCGATGCGTCAATTTGACGTGTCCTTAAAAATCTTTAAATATGCTAGACTCTGCCTCGCTTTCTTATGACAGAAACCGGCAAAAAAGTTGCACTTATAACAGGTATAACCGGCCAGGACGGATCCTATCTAGCTGAGCTTTTGCTTTCCAAAGGTTATCAAGTGAATGGAATTATCCGGCGTTCAAGTTCCTTCAACACGGCCAGAATTGAACATATTTACCAAGATCCGCATGAAAAGGATTATAAATTTCGGCTGTGGTATGGAGATCTTTCTGACAGCGGCGTTTTGCTGAAACTTCTTTCTGAAATTCAGCCGGATGAGGTGTATAACCTCGGCGCGCAGAGCCACGTGAAGGTATCTTTTGAAATTCCCGAATACACAGCGGATATTGATGCTATCGGCACGCTAAGGTTGCTTGAAGCCATTCGCTATCTCAAAACGAACTGTAAATTCTATCAAGGATCTTCATCGGAAATGTTCGGTTCTTCAACTCCACCGCAAAACGAAAACACTTCGTTTCATCCACGCAGTCCGTATGCCGCCGCAAAAGTTTTCGCCCATCACACGACGGTGAATTATCGCGAAGCGTATGGCATTTTTGCATGCAGCGGAATTTTGTTTAACCACGAATCGCCTCGGCGAGGAGAAACCTTTGTAACCCGAAAAATTACCCATGCCATTGCAAAAATCCTCAATAAAAAACAGGAAAAAATCTACCTCGGAAATCTCGACGCAAAGCGCGATTGGGGCTATGCGCCGGAGTACGTAGAAGCGATGTGGATGATGCTGCAACAAAAGCAGCCGGATGATTATGTTTTGGCCACGGGCGAGACTCATAGTGTGCGCGAATTTTTGGAAGAAGCGTTTCGCCTGGTGGGGCTCAATTGGCAAAAATTTGTGGAAACTGACCAGCGGTACCTGCGGCCTACCGATGTGGATGAACTTCGCGGCGATGCTTCAAAAGCAAAGGCGAAATTCGGTTGGCAGCCAAAAGTTACGTTCAAAGATCTTGTGCGCTTAATGGTGATAGGAGATCTAAAACTTGCAGGTATGGATCCTATAAAATACGGCCTTGAAGCACGCCATCCTCTTACGGCTTCTTTTTTAAAGGATGTGCCATAGATATGAATTTGAAAGATAAAAAAATTCTCGTCACCGGGGGAGCTGGATTTTTGGGTTCCTACGTGGTCGAAGTTTTAAAAAAAAGAGGAGTTCCGCAGTCTTCAATTTTGATCCCACGATCGGAAAAAGACGACCTGCGTATCTTGGAGGTGTGCAAAAAAGTTGTTCAAGGAATGGATGTGGTGATCCATCTCGCGGCTACCGTTGGTGGCATTGGCTTCAACCGCGAAAAACCCGGTTCCATTTTTTACGATAACGCGATTATGGGAATTCAGATGATGGAAGCCGCGCGACAAGCTGGCGTGAAAAAATACGTACAAGTTGGTACCATCTGTGCTTACCCGAAATTCACACCGGTGCCGTTTAAGGAAGATGATTTATGGAATGGCTATCCTGAAGAAACAAACGCGCCATACGGAATCGCGAAAAAGGCGCTCCTTGTCCAGGCGCAGGCATATCGCCAGCAGTATGGATTCAATGCGATCTATCTTTTACCGATTAATCTTTATGGCCCAGGCGACAATTTTGATCCGGAATCATCACACGTCATCCCCGCGCTCATCAAAAAAATATACGATGCGAAACAGTCGGGTGCATCATCCATTGATGTTTGGGGAACCGGAAAGGCTACGCGAGAGTTTTTTTATGTGGAAGATTGTGCCGAAGGAATTGTGCTCGCGACCGAGCACTATGATAAGCCCGACCCCGTAAATCTTGGAGCCGGGTTTGAAATTTCGATAAAGGATCTCGCTTCGAAAATTTGTGAATGTATGGATTTTCAGGGTGCTCTTCGCTGGGATATGACCAAGCCCGATGGTCAACCCCGCCGTATGCTGGATATGAGCCGAGCGAAAAATGAATTTGGTTTTCAGGCGAAAGCCTCATTCGATGAGGGCCTCAAGAAAACCATTTTATGGTATATTAAGCACCCTTATGGTTCCTGAAAATTATAAAGATCGGTCGGTTTGTATCGTTGGACTTGGATTTGTCGGTGTTACCCTGGGTGCCGTTATGGCTGATTGCGGTTTTTATGTCTCTGGCATTGAAATTCGCGACGAAGTTATTGAGATGCTCAAAAAAGGCGAGCCCCATTTCCATGAACCGGGTCTTGCTGATCTTTTGAGGCGCGTAATAAAGCAGGGGAGATTTAATGTTTCAAAACACATCCCAAACGATATTTCGGCGCGCGTCTATTTTATCACCGTCGGTACGCCGCTTGGCAAGGACGGTAGAGTCCGAACCGACATGATTGAGAATGTGACCCGGGAAGTGGCGCAGCATCTTCAAGATGGTGATATGGTGATCCTTCGTTCAACGGTAAAACTGGGACTCACGCGGGAATTAGTTTTACCTATTTTAGAGAAATCCGGAAAACATTTTGATCTCGCTTTTTGTCCCGAACGGACGGTGGAAGGATACGCCATGAGCGAACTGAGGCAGTTGCCGCAAATCGTCGGCGGTCTCAACCTTCACTCAAGCATTCGGGCGGCACAGTTGTTTCAATTCATTACGCCCTCAGTCGTGCAAGTAAGCGACCTTGAAACTGCGGAAATGATCAAACTTGTGGATAATTCTCACCGAGATGTGTACCTCGCGTATGGCAACGAAGTCGCGCGTATGTGTGATGCAATGGGTATTAGCGCGACCGAAGTGATCCAAATGGGGCGACTTGGTTATCCTCGTACGAATGTGTATATGCCGGGGCCGGTCGGCGGTCCATGTCTTGAAAAGGACCCGCACATTTTAGCTGAAGGATTAGAAGAGTTTGGGGTAGTGCCGGAAATTAGCCAAGCAGCACGGCTTGTGAATGAGAGACAGCCGAGTGAAGTAGCATCTTTTTTAGCAAAAACCCTGAAACGTTTAGCCGGGTTCCCAAAAAATCCGATCATTTCTCTCCTTGGTATTGCCTTTAAGGGGCGGCCGGAAACCGATGATCTGCGGGGGACGATGGCTCGGCCGATTTTTCATGAAATAAAAAAACAATTTCCGGATGCAGAGTTTCGTGGATTTGATCCCGTAGTCTCAAGAAAAGCCATCCAAGAATTTGGCCTTGAACCTTGCGAGAAGCTGGAAGATGCTTTCCAAGAATCCCACCTCGTTCTCATTCTGAACAATCATTTGCTCTTTTCCAAAATGAATCTTGAAGGGCTTGCACTCAACCTTGCGAGACCGGCTCTCATATATGATTTTTGGAGTAATTTTTCTGGGCGAGAAATTTCTATGCCTGATAAAGTAAGTTATATGGCGCTCGGCTCTCATGGTCGAGCCGTTCATCCTTTTGTCTATGAGCAAAAAATATCTCGTGACCGGCGGCACCGGATTTCTCGGGTCGGCGCTCGTAAAGCGTCTCGTGAAAGAAGGGCACCGCGTGCGCGTGCTTGATAACAATTCGCGTGGAGCCATTGATAAACTGGGAGAAACGCTTGCGGAGGTGGAGTTTGTTGAAGCGGATATTCGTGATGCAGATGCAGTAAAACGTGCTGCAGCAGGGATGGATAGCGTCATCCATCTCGCCTTTATTAATGGCACGGAATTTTTCTACAAAAAACCAGAACTGGTGCTTGATGTCGGGGTGCGCGGCATGCTCAATGTTCTTGATGCTTGCCACATAGCAGGCGTAAAGGAGCTCGTTCTTGCCTCATCGAGCGAGGTGTATCAGACGCCACCGAAAGTTCCAACGGACGAAGCGGTTCCCCTGTCCATTCCCGATGTTTTAAACCCGAGGTATTCGTATGGGGGAGGAAAGCTTATAAGCGAGCTTTTGGCCATCAATTATGGACGCACTGGTTTTGACCGTGTGGTGATTTTCCGGCCGCACAATGTGTATGGGCCAAATATGGGGTTTGAACACGTCATCCCGCAGCTTGCTATGCGTGCCAATGAGGCGATCCAAAAAACCCCTGCTGGGCGGCCAGTGCCTTTTGAGATCCAAGGCGATGGGTCACAAACACGAGCGTTCATCTATATTGATGATTTTACGGATGGTTTGATGGCGGTGCTGCATCAGGGGAGGCATTTGAATATTTATCATATTGGGAATCCGGAGGAGGTGACGATAAAATCGCTTGTGCAAAAGATTTTCAAATTTCTGGGAAGAGAGGTGCATATTGTGGCTGGACCGGAGGCCCCCGGAAGCACCCCCAGACGATGTCCGGACATAACCAAACTGATGGCGCTTGGTTTTCAGCCAAAAATTCCTCTTGACGAGGGTTTACCAGGTGTTGTTGAGTGGTATACTGCGAAAGCACCATAATCAAATTTATTTATGAGAGGAAGTAAAATTTTAGGGAAGGATGTCCATAAAGAAGCTCCGGAGCGTCAGCACAGGCCACTCCAGAAAATCGCGCAATATTCCAAACCGATTACGCAGTGCCAAATTTGCGATAGCAAAAAACTTGAATCTGTATTTTTTCTTGGGGGAATACCTCCAGTAAACGCCATGCCTCTCCTTGGGAGTACGCCGCAGGAAGAACTTTCATTCCCGTTAGAGTTACTTCGTTGCGCAGATTGCACTCTCGTTCAGATCGGTCTTGAAGTAGATCCAGAAATTCTCTTTCCGCCGACATATCCATATGTGAGTAGTTCCACGCGCGTTCTGCGCGACAATTTTGCGGATCTTGCTGCTGAAAGCATACCCATGCTTACCATTCGGCCTGAAGACCTCGTCGTTGACATCGGTTCCAATGACGGGACGCTCCTTTCGAATTTTTTTGAGCGAGGTATTCGTGTGCTTGGAGTGGAGCCGACGAATGCCGGGAAAATTGCCATTGATCGTGGCATTCCAACTGAGATTGAGTTTTTTAGCGCATCAGCCGCCAGCCGTTTCAGGAAAAAATACGGTCCGGCACGTCTTATCACCGCTGCAAACGTGTTTGCCCACATTGGCGGAGTTCACGAGGTTGTCGAAGGAATTTTGGATTGGCTTGGCCCACGCGGTGTATTCATTTCAGAATCCCACTATCTCTTGAGCCTCATTGAAACGCTCCAGTACGATACCATTTACCATGAACACCTCCGATATTATTCCGTGCAGAGCCTCGCGGCTCTTTTTGCAACGCACGGTCTTGAGATTTTCCATGTAAAAAAGATTCCAAGCCACGGCGGTTCGATCCGCGTCTACGCGGCGCGAAAAGGGGAATACGCCCGAAATAAATCAGTGGATGAATTTTTGCGCAAAGAAGATGTCGCCGGATTAACCGACGGTTCCGCCCTCGCCGCATTCCGTCGAAACGTACTTCAGTCCAAGCTCGACCTCTATGCCCTTCTCGCTCCGTTGAAAGCGAGCGGCGCACGCATTTTTGGCATCAGCGCTCCCTCGCGCGCGAGCACACTCATCAATTACACGGGCCTTGATGACGGCATTATTGAAGCGGTTATGGAGATCGCTACGTCGCCGAAGGTCGGTAAATACATTCCCGGAACGCGCATTCCGGTACTCGACGAGAAGAAACTTTTTGAGGATCAGCCAGAATACGCACTGTTGTTTTCATGGCACATCGCGGATGAGCTCATGCAAAAACTGAAGCAGAAAGGCTTTCAGGGGAAGTTTATCGTGCCCCTGCCGGAGCCGAGAACTGTATGAGGAATGACATGAAGAATAAGGTTATTCGTATCGGAGTCGCTGGGCTTGGGTTTGGCGCGGCTGTTCATGTTCCAGCATTTCAGTCGCTCCCCGGGGTAAAGGTCGTTGCATTGTGCGGGAAGAATTATATTAAAGTTCAAAAAAAAGCCCGTTCTTTGAGCGTCCCCCGCTTTTACAATAGTCTCTCTGAGTTTTTTAAGCATGATATGGATGCGGTTTCGATTGCCCTTCCACCGAAAGAAAATGCAAGAGCATGCTCTATGGCATTTCGCGCAGATATTCCGGTTCTTCTAGAAAAACCAGTTGCCGGCTCTTTTTCAGGAGCTCAAAAATTGCTTCGGCAGGGCCGACATAAACTCTGCTGTGTAGATTTTCAATTTCCTGAACTTGAAGCTTTCAAGCGCATTAAAAAAATGATCGAATCGAGGGTCTACGGACGCGTTCTCCACGCTTCTCTTCTTTGGGAACTTGAATCATATGCCCATAAGGCAAAAAAAAACTCCTGGAAAACTGACGCGCGGACGAACGGAGGAGTTTTGTCCCTTCTCGGTTCACATTTTTTGTATAATGCGGAATGGCTTTTCGGACCTGTCGCAAGGCTTTCTTCGCGCCTCGGTACGTGTGCCTCCCGTGTGGACGGGAAAACATTGAAAAATCGCGCAGAGGATTTTTTTACTTCACAATGTGAGTTTAAAAATGGGATTTTTCTCATAGCTTTTATAAGCAACGCAACTCGCGAAGGTCTCGGGCACCGCTTTGAAATTGCTTTTGAGAAAGCCGTTGCCGTGCTGTACAATCCACCCGGCGATTATATGTCTGGATTTCGCCTTTCCGTAAGGAAAAATGGAGAAGAGAAGGTTATATTCCACGACAGAAGAGAATCAGGGGTGGATGGTCGCATCAAGCCGTTTCGGTCCCTTGCGAGGCGTTTCATTGCTGCGGTAAGAAAAGGGGATTATCAGATTCATCCCTCTCTCAAGGATGGTGTTCGTATCCAGCAGCTTATGGAAGCGGTCCGCACTTCTTCAAATCAATCTCAATGGATTTCCATATGAAGCCTTTTCGCATCCTCGTTATGAGTCCACTCCGGCCGCATTCAGCACATACCGTGAGGGCAGCAAACATTGTGCTTTATGAACTTATTTCCGCTTTTGCAAATTTGCCGGGAGTGAGCGTTGGATTTTTGAAGGTAGACCAACCAGGCGATGCACCTGAAACAGCCCAGGAAGCCGACGGTAGGGCCGAGCTTGAAAAACAAGGAGTCACATTTCTTCCAGAATTTGCCCTTTCATCTATGGTTCGCCGCTCCAAGTTGAGGAAGATTTTTTTTCCGTCTTTGGAGGATTTTTATCCTGGAGTCAATGGTGGTGAGAAGCAACGCCTGCTTGAGGCGGTAAAGAATTTTTCCCCTGATTTGATTTTTATTCCCTGGAGCGAGCCAGTTACGGCTCTTGCCGCTGATCTTCCATATCCTAAATATGCTTATTACGGAAATCCCGATCCTAAATCTGCCTTGGCTCAAGCCAGTTTTAACCGGAGACACAGAAATCTCTCGTCGTTTGAATATGCGATAAAAAAAAGGGTAGCCTCATACCTTGCATCCATCCATATAAAAATCATGAGCCATTACGAAATGATAGGAGATGTGGCGGATAACGATGTTAAGTATTATAGGGCGCACGGTCTTTCGCAGGCGCACTATATCCAGAACGTATGGTTTGACCGATACCCGAACTGGCGTGAACTCCGTACTTCTCGTGAAAAAGAAAAACCACTGAAAATCATTGGCAGTATTGGAAAGCTCTCTGGTACGGCCAACACGCATGGGTTGGAACTTCTTGTAAATGATCTTCTGCCCGAGTTGCGCCGAGTCATGCAAAAAGGGTCTTTCGAGATTCATATTTTGGGAGCCGGTTCGCCGCATCCAGCTATTGCTCGTCTTCTCTCTGCTCCTGAATTCAGACTGAGGGGTTTTGTGGATGATATTGATGATGAAATTCTTTCATCTTCAATTTTTCTTTGCTTGAATAATGCGAGTGAATATAAAGTAGGTCATACCCGCTATCTTCATGCATGGTCGCTCGGATCATGCGTTATAGCGCATCGAGATGCGGCGCTTTCCATGCCGGAAATGCATCATGACAAAAACTCATTACTTGGAGGCACAATTCCCGAGATGGCGAAACTTATTGCAGAAGCCGTTGAGAACAAGGAATTGCGAGATCGCATCGGAGCAGGAGGGTATGATACATTTCGAAAGTTTTTTGTGGCTTCCCACGTAGTTCCGAAGATTCTCCAGTCTTTTCAGGAATATAAAAATCGCTCTGTATGAGAAATATTTTGAAGAAAACCGTCGGGTTTCTGCCGGAAGATGTTTACAAAACACTTGCTCGTTTTTATCATCGCATATTTGATCGTTTTCCCAGGATAAGCCCTCTCCCAAATTCGCCCGACACGAATCTTAAAAATTGTTACGGGTGGTTTCAAAATGCTGCTCATTACCTCCGTGCAAACCGTATTTCTGGAGTATACGCAGAATTCGGCTGTCATGACGCAAACACCTTTCGTTATGCGTTGAACTCGCTTGGTAATTACCGTCGGTTCGGAGGGCAGCCACCTTGTTTTTACTTTTACGCGTTTGATTCTTTTGAGGGGATGCCGGAACCGCGTGCAATAGATCGCCAAAAGATTTGGCGAAAGGGGATGAATCGAACCGGGGAAGAGCGTTTCCGGAAGCTGTGCCGACCTGATCTTCATCGGATCAAAACGGTGAAGGGATTTTACGATAAAGTTCTTCCGGGTTTTGGCTGGAATCCGAATGAGAAGATAGCAGTTGCCTATATCGACTGCGATTATTACGAATCCACCGTGCCCGTACTTGATTTTCTGAAAGATAAACTCATCCATGGCAGCATCCTTGCTTTTGATGATTGGAATTGTTACTACGGCGATCCTAAACGAGGAGAGAGGAAAGCTTTTTCCAAATTTCAGGCGCTAACGAAAGACGAATTCTGTTTCGAGCCTTTTCTCCCGATCTCTTTTGGTGGTATGAGCTTCATCGTCCTTAAAAAAGACCTCATAGGCAGGGAAGTTTTATGAGTTTTATTAAGCGATTCTCATTTTTTGCACTTCCGCCAATTTTTCAGGGCATACTTTCGTTGCTCATCCTTCCTTTGACAACGAATATTCTCGGTCCTCGGGAGTATGGAATTTTTGCATTCGCATCATCGATAACGGGATTCGGCACGATTATTGCTTCTATGGGAGCAAGCTATGTTACCGCGGCGCATTATCAAACAAGCGATATCTCCGAGAGAAAGCATATAGTGATGAGCATCCTTTTCATCGGTTTTTTACTCTCCATTGTATTTTCGGTGATAGTTTTATTACTCTGGCCTTTCTTTGCTTCTCATTGGGAAATTTTTCGGGAGATCTCACGACGTATGCTTTTTATTTCGCTCTGCTCCATGGTATTAGGAATTCCTTGGATTTTTTCTGCAGATGTTCTTACGCTCGAAGGAAAAGCATCGCTTTTCGCATGGGTACAAATCGTTCAATCAATCGTTTTGTTTTTAGCGACCATCGGAGCCCTCTATGTTTTTCATCTCGGTATTTTCTCTCTCTTCATTGGACAACTCATCGCAGCATTCGTGGCTACTCTAGGATCCATAAAAACTGTTTTAAACTACAAGGGGGGAAAGGTTGTGTTCAAATGGATAAAAGAGATTTTAAAAACCGGCGTTTCGACCATTGCTCCAAATATTGGAGAAAGCGTGTATCTCATTCTGGAGAGATCCCTTCTCATTCTCTGGGCTGGACTTTCCCAGCTTGGTCTCTACACACATTCTCAGCAGTATCGAACCGCGACCTTTATGGGTCTCAATGCTCTTGCCCGTACGATTTTCCCACTATCTCTTTCCGAGGCTCGCGAGGCCGAATCCCGCTTTGAAAAAACACGGCAAGCTTGGAACGTAGGGTATCTCGGTGTGACGGTTCTCGGAATTTTCTTTGCCACTTTCGGCAGGGACGTTATCTCCCTCCTCACTCATGGAAAATTTTCTGAAGCGTATGTGTTTGTAGTTCTTTGGATGGTGCTCATTTTGGTTCAGAGCGCCGGAAAACCACATACCGCATTTCTTTTGGCATCAAATTTGGGAAAATTGTACGCGAGAATGCACGTATATGCTCTTCTTCTTGCAGGTCTCTCTTTGTTTCTTTTTATACCATGGTTTGGAGTTTTTGGTGCACTTGCCTCTCTCTTTGTTCAGATGATTTTCTTCCGAATATTGATTCAGATTCAAGTGCGAAAATTCCGCCGCATTTCTTCTCAGGATCGATGGATTATTATTGGAAGTGTTTTTATCCTTCTTGCATTTGGTCTTTCTCAACTCGCAAAGTTTGACCGGATAGGGAATCTTGCCCTCTTGATCATTATGTATGCCGCGTTGGGTTATTTTGGGAGACACATTTTACGTAATCTCTTTGCAAGAATTCGACAATCATTGTGAAAAATTTTTAATAATTCCAACACCAATTGTTGACTCATATTCGTCAAAAGAATTTATGGTTATACCTAAATTAGGATTCGAAATGCACCCCAAGCTTGTCAGATGATTTGACGCGACAAAATCGAAAAACACCCCGTTCCAAAGAATGTCATCTGACATGATGATGCTCCCTGGACTCATGAGGGTGCGCGCTGCCTGATATTCATACAACATATGCGTACGTGTGTGAAGGCTGTCGTGAACGAAAATATCTACATCGTACTCGGAAAGTATTTTTGGTAGCAGAATTTTTGCGTCGCCCAACAATAACTCCCATTGGTCGTGAAACTCATGGGGAATGAGGAATCCTGCTTTGCCCTTTTCGACGGTTATATCCATGGTGAGTTTCCCCTGAACCGCAGGAAGATCTATAGAAATCAATTTACCGTGGCCATTCTTGTGTAATGCTGCGAGCATCCAGCTTGTCATGGAGCCACTGGCGGTTCCCGTTTCGACTACTATCTTGGGCTGTATTTCCCTCAAAAGCGCATAGTAATGAACGACGTTTGCTTCGTTATTGAAACGGTCATCATAATTTTTGTATTTTTTATTTAATTGTCCAGTATTAATGGCGTTGAGATAATTTCTTTTCAGGAATGTATTGAGTAAAACTTCATTTTTGTAAAATTCGTAGTCAGCTTCTGCCTTTTTTCCAACAAGCTTCATTACCTCCGTAAAATATTTTCTTCTGGGGAGAATTTTATGGGATTTCTGGAATAGATTACAGATACCAGTTCTCAGGAGCCATTCCCATTTACGACATAACTGAATAAAAGCGAGATAGAGCAGAATGTCTTTTTTCTGATTTTTCATACAGCTATTGGATTTTAGCCGTTATAGCATAGTAATGTAAACTTTTATTGCATTGTAATAACCTTTGTGGTAGTTTTCGCACGTATGCAGGCCGCTAGCGTTGTAAGAGATAAGTTAATTACCCCTACCTACGATAAAGGCTTACTGGTGACCGACTTGAAGGTGCCGGGTCATTTTGATGCTGCCGAGCGTGAACGCATTAACTTTTCAATCAAAGCCAATGGCATGGCAGTTATTAGAAATTTTGTGGATAAAAGCCAGACGCAAGCAATACACCGTGAATCTCAAAGTGTCTGTAATTACGGCTACGGTGTTGGTACCGGGGTTGCCATAAAGCCTTATCAGGATCCCAAGCTTCTAGAATTCCGCTTTCCTTTTATATGCTCGCGTGGAGCCGCTGGGGTTGCTACCAATGAATCTCTGATTTCTTTGTTGGAAGAACACCTCGGGAAAGAGCCGTTGATACATAATGCTTTATTCCAAATCACATTTCCCAGAGAAGATGTAGCTCTCGGTTATCATGTCGATTATGGTTCCGTGAAAGCTTTAAACCCAGGAAAGAAACTCCCCGACTATAGGCTGCGTACGATTTTGTATTTGAATGATGTGGAGAGTGGGGGTTTTTCTTACATTCTCAACAGTCACAGTGAGGCCTTCAAGGCTTACTTCCACCTGCCGTATTCACAGCTTTTTCCTGAAGAAAATATTCCAACCGATCTCGAAAGGCGCGTCACCATTCACGAGCCCGCAGGAACGCTCATTATTTTTAACACTCATGGTCTCCACAGCCCCACTGCGCCAAGGAAGACGCGCTCGGTTCTTAATATATGGTTTGCAAAAAGAGATTTCTCTGGCAATTTACCCGCAACTCTCTTCGCGCTCAATTTTGTTCCTCCAGACAGGCGCCACCGCCTCCATGTATTCGATAGTGAAAGAGGTTGCTCTCTTGATGTTTATCATGAAGCTTTATCAAAGCAACCATCAACACTCAAAGCATTTTTGAAGTACGTCTTAGCAAAACGCACAAAAAGTAACTACGCGCATTTCGAGTAATCACTAAAGGCATGCTGAAATCCTCGATCGGGGCGGCTCTTGTTTGTAAGATTTGCGACGGAAAGCTCTCTCGCGTTTTGCTGACTATTCGAAAACCGGACCGTTTTGAACGCCACGTGGGAATTCCCGAAAAGGGTTATCGCCGCGACTGGATCCAGTGCGAGCAGTGTTCCGCAGCCACCGATGTCCATGATCTCCGAACACGGGCGAAGCTCAAGCAAGTTGAGAATGCCTATTACGCCGTTGATTTTCAGTCCTCGTCTCTTGAGGAAAAATATCGGAAGGTGATGGCGCTCCCTCCGGAAAGATCCGATAACACCCAGCGGGTACAGCGCATCCACTCCTTCTGCAGCGAGTGGTTTGGCCGATATTTTGATATCCAGAAAGTGCGTACCGTTTTAGACATCGGAGCCGGCCTGGGAGTGTTTTTGGATCGTTTTTTGGAATTGGCAGAAACAAAATGGAAGGCGGTGGCCATAGAATCTGACCCCTTGGCATGTCGTCATTTGAGGAGCCTTAAAAAATTTCGCGTTGTAGAGGAAATCTTTCCTGGAAAAACGAGTATAGCTGATTTTGATCTCATTACCCTGAACAAGGTGGTGGAGCATATCCAAAATCCAATTCCTTTCCTTAAAAAAATTGCCAGGGCCCTCTCAAAAAAAACGGGGATTTGTTACCTTGAACTGCCTGACACCCTCACATTTGGGAACCGTCCTTCCACGGATAACATCGTTGGCGCCCTCCATCATCACCTCTATAATCCACGAAGTATAACAATTCTTCTGGAGAACTCCGGGTTTGTGCCGATTCAGATTATGAGATTTTTTGAACCGAGTGGGAAGATAACCGTTGCTGCTTTTGCCACACTTCCGAGAGTTTCATCGAGCCTTGCCAGAAAGTATTTTTCAGGATAGAATCGCATCCTCCATGATGCAAGATCTTACAAACAGGGTTTTTATCATCGCTGAGTTCGGCATGCTCCATGAGGGCAGCTTTGGTACCGCCTGTAATATGGTGGAAGCTGCAAAAGAGTGCGGCGCAGATGCGGTGAAATTCCAAACTCATATTGCGGAGGCGGAAACGCTCCCAAATGCTCCTATGCCGTCTTTTTTCAAGGGTGAGCCGAGATGGCAGTATTTTCAGCGCACTGCCTTTTCGCTTGAACAGTGGAAGGCCCTCAAGCGGCATTGTGACGATGTCGGGATTGAATTTTTATCCACTCCTTTTTCCAGAGAGGCTGTAGATTTGCTTGAGGAGGTTGGCATGTCGCGCTACAAGATTCCTTCCGGCGAGGTGACGAATATTCCTTTCCTTGAGCGTGTGGTTACAACAGAAAAACCTGTTTTGCTTTCTTCGGGGATGAGTTACTGGAAAGAGCTGGATGCGGCGGTTGCCGTTTTTAAAAAAGCCGGCAGCCCGCTTACCGTTCTGCAGTGCACGAGCGTGTATCCTACTCCTCCAGAGAAAGTCGGCCTCAATGTTATGCTGGAGATGCAAGAGCGGTACGCGCCTTGCGCCGTCGGACTTTCGGACCAGTCGCTTACGAATTACGCCGGTTTCGCAGCTGCGGCTCTCGGCGCTTCAGTTATAGAAAAACACATTACTCTAAGCCGGTATTGTTACGGGAGCGATGCCAAACATTCTGTAGAGCCAAATGAATTCAAAGATTTTGTGCGCGGCGTGCGCGATATCGAAAAAATGCTCAACAATCCTGTAGATAAAAACAAAATGGCGGATGAACTCAATGAGATGAAGTATGTTTTTGAGAAGAGTATTGTTTCGCTTAGGAAAATTCCCGCTGGCACGGTGCTTACCGAATCGTTCATTGGTATTAAAAAACCGGGAGGCGGCATTTCGCCGGCTCGATTTCGGGAAATGATAGGTGCCGTAACCAAGAAAGATATTGAGCCGGGCGTGCTTCTTGCAGCTTCTGATATTCAATAAGCCCAAAAATCACCATGTCATCCAAGCGAAAAATCTGCGTTGTGATTGGTTCGCGCGCCAACTATGGAAGTATCAAGTCTGTTATGCGGGCTATCAAGAATAATCCTGCTCTAGAGCTCCAGCTTGTGGTTTGCGCTTCTGCTCTGCTCGATCGTTACGGCGAGGTGGTGAAGCTTATTGAGAAAGATGGTTTTCATGTGGACGAACGGATTTTTATGCTCGTGGAGGGTGAAACGCTCGTTACTATGGCGAAATCCACCGGACTTGGGCTCATGGAATTGTCTACTGTTTTTGAAAATTTGAAACCGGATGTGGTGCTTACGGTGGGTGATCGTTTTGAGACGATGGCTACGGCTATTGCAGCGGCTTATTTAAATATTCCCCTGGCGCAGACCATGGGTGGTGAAGTTTCTGGAACTATAGATGAAAGCATCCGGCATGCGGTAACGAAACTCGCCCACATTCATTTTCCCGCATGTGAGCAGGCGAAGGAGCGTATCATCAGGATGGGCGAGGATCCGGCCAATGTACATCTTGTGGGTTGTCCGCGTATGGATCTTGTGGCGGATATTTTTCGCCAGTTTCATGGGCAGTCTCTTGATGGAAACGAGCTTATGAAAACCGGTGTCGGTGGAGTTTTTGATTTAGAAAAGCCATTTGTGCTGATTTCTCAGCATCCGGTAACCACTGAATATGGGGAAGGAGAGAAGCAGATTACAGAGACGCTTGCCGCTGTGCGAGAGGTTGGTATTCCCGCTTTGGTGCTTTGGCCGAATGCGGATGCTGGTTCCGACCATGTCGCTCGGGGACTGCGAAAATTCCGAGAGCATGAGGATGATTCCCATTTCCATTTTTACAAAAATCTCCCGAGCGAAACGTATCTTCGTCTTCTTTCTAAAACCGCATGTCTCATCGGTAACTCCAGCTCTGCTATTCGCGAAGGTTCTTTTATCGGAACGCCTGCGGTAAATATTGGCAGCCGGCAACAGGGGCGCCAGCGCGGCAAGAACGTGATAGATGTTGGATACGATCGGATATCCATTGCCAAAGGCGTTCGCGAGCAGGTTGTGCACGGCTCATACCAGCCGGAGCCGATTTACGGAGACGGACACGCGGGCGAGCGTATCGCGGATATTCTCTCACGGTGCGAAGTAAGCATTCAAAAACGCATGATGTATTGAATCCTCTATTAAGATGATATGGATGTTCTAGGCCTGATTCCGGCGAGGGGAGGATCAAAATCCATTCCCCGAAAAAATACAGTGCGCCTCGGCGGCAAACCTCTGTTGGCCTATGCGTGCCAAGAAGCCCTTAAGAGCAGGAGAATAACCCGAGTTCTCTTGAGCACGAATGATTCGCGCATTGCCGATGTTGGTAAAAAGTGTGGCGTTGAAGTTCCCTTTCTCCGACCAGCGCGCTTGAGCAGTGATACCGCTGGAATGGGCGATGTCATTTTTCATGCCCTGCAGTTTTTAAAAACACGGGGTTATAAGCCGGATGTGGTGGTTGTGTTGCAGCCCACATCTCCATTTCGAAAAGCCAAGCGTATTGATGCGGCGGTTTCGCTGTTGCTGAAGACGGGTGCTGATACGGTGGTGAGTGTGACTGAAGTTCCCCATCAATTTCTTCCTTCGTCGGTCATGCGGTTAAAGAGCGGCCGGCTGCATTTTTACGAGCGTGGATCAAAGCCGATTCTTCGCCGCCAAGACAAACCGAAACTCTATGCGCGCAATGGGCCAGCTGTCCTCGTCCTGCGCACCTCGTCTTTTTTGAAAAACAAGCAGTTTTATGCCGGAGACGTTCGCCCGCTTATTATGGAGCCTCAGGAATCATTGGATATTGATACGCCATTTGACCTCAAGCTCGCCCGATATTTCATTACATCACCATGAATTTTAAAGAATTTTCCAAATCCACGATCCGAAAATTTCCCTTCCTTCTTCCCTTTGTAGATGCGGTTCAGGGAATGTTGCATCCGCTTGAACAGGCGGCTCTCTGGAAGGATTACGCTTTGTTTCGTCGAGATACTGCTTTTGCGAGAGAACATCGTTCACTTTCTTCCCATACAGCAGATGGCAAAGGTAAGACGGCTCTTATTGTGCTCGCAAGCGATATGGCGTACGAGGTGAAAATTCTTGCTATGCTTGCCTATGGATTAAAAATGAGAGGATTTCGGGTGGTGGTATTTGCTTCAAAAATTTGTTTATGGGCCAGGCGCTACTTCAGCGCCTATGGGATCAATGAATTTGTATATTGGGAAGACTGGAAAGCGTCTTACGAAGAAGAAGAGGAGATGGCGGCGTTCACTAGGGAAGCTTTTGATAAGCCTTTGACTTTCCAGGCTGTGAAGGAGTGGAACTACCGCTCCGCGTGGATAGGGCCGCAAATTCTTTCTTCGGTGGTCCGTGGTCTTTTAGCTGGGAAGCCGGATCCGCGAGATCCTGTTATACAGGAGAATATCCGTCAGATTCTTCCTTCGACGCTCGCTATGGTTCATATTGCCGAGAAGGTCTTAAACGCTGTGCACCCCGATAAGCTGGTCCTCATAGAAGCGAATTATGCCCTTATGGGAGCCTTAGTAGACACAGCGATGACGAGGAACGTCACCGTTATTCAGGCAATACAGCCCAGCCGCGATGATGCGCTTATTTTAAAAAAACTCACTCGACAGAATCGCCGCCTTCATCCTTTTTCCGTGTCTTCCGAGTCCATGGAGCGCTTGAAGCATATGGAATGGACCAGTATGCATGAGGCGAAGCTGCAAGAAGAACTCCAAAGCCGTTACAAGGGAAAGTGGTTTTTACAGAGCCGAAATCAACCCGGTGTAAAAGAAAAAAAACGCGATGATATCGTACGGCAATTCAATCTTAATCCTGCAAAAAAAACAGCAGTCATCTTTTCGCCGGTGCTGTGGGATGCAAATCTTTTTTACGGCGATGATCTTTTTGAGGATTTTGGGGACTGGTTTATTCAAACACTCCGCGCTGCCTGCGCGAACCCGCGTGTGAACTGGCTGGTAAAACTGCATCCGGCGAATCTTTGGAAACGAGCGCGTCAAAATGTGGAAAGCGAGTTGGCCGAAGTATCGCTTATCAGGGAGCACTTCGGGGACCCATCTGCGCTTCCCGGGCATGTCAAACTTCTTTTTCCGGATACCGATATCAGCACATGGTCGCTTTTTGAAAACGCCGATTACGGATTGACGGTCCGTGGCACGGTTGGCATTGAAATGCCATGTTTCGGGAAACCCATGTTTACGGCTGGTACAGGACGTTACTCTGATTTGGGATTTACCACTGATTCTTCAACGAAAGAGGAATTCCTTCAGCGGCTTGAACATATTGAGGAGTACCCGGCGATGACTCAAGAACAGACGCTTCTCGCAAAAAAGCATGCGTACGCGCTCTTCTGTCTGCGTCCGTGGGTGATGAAGAGTTTCCGGGCGAAGTTCAGCTATAAGAAAAAGGGCATTCATCCCCTGGATAGCAATCTTTTTCCGGTGGTGAAATCTCTCGATGAACTTCACGCATTTGGAGATTTGGAAAAATTCGCGTCGTGGGTGTGTAGCGAAGAAGTGGATTATTTACTCTCCTCAAGAGAGGATCGCAACTCGAGCGGTTGATTTTTTCGGTGCCAATTTTCGATGCCTTCGGTATCGTCAAGTTCTCGGACATCCTCCGGATCCACCAGGCGCATTTTCTTTGCAGGGTCAACCGGCGCGTCGAAATCATCAGGTTCTTCCAGGGCTTTGGTGATTTTTTCTTTCTTAATTTCAGGCTTTATTTTTGTTTCAGATTTGATTTCTGATTTCACTTTTTCGTTGCGCAACTCCTGTTTTTTAAAACGAATTTCATCTTTCTTCTCCTTCTTCTCGGTCCGCTCCGGCTCTCGTTCATTCTTCTCAATGCGGTTTTTGAGCGCCCTTGATAATCCCTTTACTCTCCCGAATTTCCCCGACCGCAAGGCCTCCTTGGCTCGCTCCATTTTCTCTGTAAGATCTTTTTGTTCCTCTTCGGGCAGTGATTCAAAGAGTTCAAAAGTTTTTTGCAATTCTTCCTGCGCTTGCTGACTGCGCTGCTGGCGTTTTACTTCTCGTCTCAAAAACTTAATTTGTACCCGCTCCAGTTTTTTGATTCGAGCTTCCTCAATTTCCTCCTCTGCATCCAGCACGGCTGACAGGTGATCGTCTTCCTCTTGCGCAATTTTTCTCACGATGGCCTTCGCATTTTTTGAGGTTCGTTTTTCGAGCCCCTCAAGATTTTCGATGTGTTTATCGGTAATTGCTTCAATCTTTGCAAGCGCTTCATGAATTTCTTCTATTTTGTCCATCGCGGTCTCGACGATTTCGGATGCCTGAGAAACTTCTGAGCGCATGTCCGTCAGGGTCTCGGCCAGGAAGATTTCTTCCTGGGTATCGAGATGAATTTCGTCTCCGTGGGCCCGGGCCGCCGGGACGAGCCAAGCAAGTGAAGGATTCTTTGAAATGATATTTTCAGCTTCGGAAAGTCGTCGATCGGAAAATCGCAAATGAGCATCAATTTTTTGCCGTGAAGAAGAGGCGTAAGCGAGTTCTATCCGTTCAGCCGATTTCTTCCACGGATAGAGAAAATGGCCCCGTGTCACGTTCGATTGATATGCCCACATGGTTCCACTCACCAAAATAAAAAACGCTGTAAGACTCCCCACAAAGGCCAAACGAGGCCACATAAACCAACCATGCGTCGGCTCAATTTCAGCTGCCATGCCGTGCAATTTCTCAAAGAAAATCCGCTCAGCTTTTTTGTCACGCTCAAACCGAGGCAAGCTGCCGAGAATTTTTTCGACTTGTTTTTCATTTATTGGGCTCATGAATTTGGGTGAATAAATTGAATGTTGTATTCATCGCGCAGCGTGGCAATAGCTCGCGAGATGGCAGTTCGGACGGCTCCTTCTTCCTTTCCGACGATTCCAGCGATTTCTTCGTGGCTGAGATCATTGATATAACGCAAGGTGACAAGTTCCTGTTGTGCTGGCGGCAGCTTCGAGATTAAACGGAGGACCTTCTCTGTGAGCATTTTTTCATCAAGTGTTTCGGTTGCGGGAACCTCTTTCACGACTTCAATGGCTTCTTCAAGAGGTAAAACATGTTTTCTCGCGGCGTAATAATTCACGAGATGATTGTGTGCGATGGCAAAGACCCAGGTTTTAAACGAGCGTTTTCGATCATACGAATCAAAAGCCCGGAAGGCTTTCAGAAAAATTTCTGAGGTGAGATCTTCAGCAATATCTCGGTCAAAGCCGGTTCGGTAGAGAATATAGTTGAAGATCGTTTTTTTATGCTCCTCATAGAACCGTGTGAACTCGTTGAGGGAGTTGGGATGAGGCATAGCCGGTTCACATAAAAATATACCTTCCAGATGGAAATCCGTTACAGGAAGGATTATACGGCCTTTCGTCAATTTATTCTACTCGACGATAGTTAAACCGGAGCCTGCAATTTGTTACAATCGTCGCCATGAGGATTCATTCCGTCGTTGGAGCTGCCATTGTATTCACATTTTTGTTGAGCGGCTGCGGTGCAAGTCCAACGGTCACTTTTTATCTCATTTCACAGAGCAAGCAGCCCGGATCTCGCCAGATTGGCTGCGGTGAATTCCTCACACCCGTGCAAAAAGATATCGAGACCCCTCAAACGGCCTCGAGTGTGCTGGAAACTTTGTTGAGCGCAAATCCTTCAGATTTTGGCAGTGATTTTTCTACAGCATCGGCTCTTAAAGATCAGTATATTATGCTTGAGAGGACTACGGAACCAAAGGACATGAGCGATGCGACGCCGATTGGAGTTTATTTAAAGACAGATCCGCAAAAGGGTCTCACAGGCGTTTGTGATACTCCTCGAATAAAAGAACAAATCACCCAAACGCTTGCTGAGTATTCAACAGAAAAACAACAGTCATTCACCATCTTCCTGAATGGTTCCACGACCGCTTGGCAGTGTCTCGGTGATGAGTCGGGAAGATGTGGGCTTGAATAGGACTTGAAGCTATTTGGCCGCCACCAAGAACCGAGAGAGCCGGGCTTTTTTGTTGTCCGCGTTATTCTTGTGAATGAGGTTGTTTTTCGCGGCTTTATCAATGACGCTGAAGGCCTGCGGGAGCTTCTTTTTGAACTCGTCGAATTTTTTTGCCTTCGCAAGTTTTATCATTTCTTTAAACTCGCTTTTCAGATTATCTTTCATAGCGCGGTTCGCTTTCCGTCGTTTTTCCGACTGGCGCAGATGTTTGATAGCAGCTCGAATAATTGGCATAGCGAGGGGTAGTATAAAAGGTCAAAAGGTAAAAGTCAAAAGTGTAAAATAAGGAGGTATGGCGCGATTGCTTATTCTTGCTTCGGGGAGTCTGTGGAGGAGGCGACTCCTGAAGAAACACGGGATACCGTGTAAGGTCCTCCTAAGCCGTTTTGAGGAGCATATCCATCATCAAAACCCTCGTACCCTCGTTGTGCATAATGCCTCGGGGAAAGCGGTTTCCGTGGCGAGGCATTTCAAGAATGCCATCGTGATTGGGGTTGATACCGTTGGGGTGCTTTCCGGGCGCATTTTAGGAAAGCCGAAAAATCGGCAGGTAGCGCGCAGGATGCTTCGGGCCCTTTCCGGTACTACCCACAGAGTTATCTCTGGTTTATGCGTGATAGATACTCGGACCGGGAAAAAAATAACTACCGCTGTGACGACCAAAATTACATTCCGAAAAATCTTGCCTGACGAACTCGAAAAATATTTGGACAGTGGTCACTGGAAGGGAAAGGCGGGTTCGTATGCCATTCAGGGTCGCGCGAAGGGTTTTGTTGCGAAAATAGATGGAGACATTACGAATGTGGTAGGGTTGCCTATTCCTACGCTCAAAAAAATCCTTCGAAAATTGCATCGGCAAAAATAATTTGATACAATTGTTCTACTATGGCGCGTGGAGGAAAGTTTGGTTGGTTTCTAGGTTTGATTTTTGGCACTCTTTTTGGAGTGCTTTTTGCTCCCAGAAAAGGGAAGGAGCTTCGCGCCAAGATGAAGGCGGACCGGAGAAAAGGCCGACTCGGAGTTTCTCCTCTCAGAGATGATTTGCAGCATCTCGGTCATGAAATTGCGTCCCTTGCTAAGAAATTTTACGACTCCGAGACCGTTCAGGATATTGTCGTGACCGGCCGCAAAAAGATGAAAGATCTTTCCAAGGATTTAGTTGGCGAGGTGAATGATTTTCATTACAGTCGGATTCAGCCTTTGAGGGATGAAGTAAAGGAGCGCGTGCGTTTTGCGAAGGGAAAAGCGAGTCGTACGATTCGAGAATTGAAAAGGAAGGTGAAAAAAATAAAACATGTGATGAAGAGAAAAAATGCGTCCTAGGAAATTTCAGCTCGGCAAAAAATTGGTCCTGCTCGGGCCTGACGGGAGTTTTTCGAGTATCGCAGCGGATCATCTTAAGGGCGTATGGCAGAGAAAATATGTGCGTTCCTTTTTGGCGCTTTTTCGGACTGTGAGCAGCGAGGTTTTTGGGCTTGTGCCTGTACGGAATAAAATTGTTGGAGGGATTCCTGGTATGGAGAAGTTTTTCAAGAAGAAATCATATTCCGTCATTTTGAGATTGAGGATTCCCATTCAAATGGTTCTGGCTGGAAAAAAGAAATTGAACCTTGATGCGATTCGCGGTGTTTTTGCTGCGAAAGTGGTCAAGATGCAGTGCGAGAAATTTCTAAAAAAGAATCTGGAAGACGCAAAATTTTCAACAAATTTCACGTCAAGCTCACTGGCGTTCAAAAAAATTGTTCAACTTAAGGGAAAGAAGGCCTATCAATCAGCAGTAATAGGTTCCGAAAAATCAGCAAAACTCTTCAGGCTCCATGTTTTGGCTCGAGATATCCAGGATGATAAAAGAGACTGGACGGAGTTTGTGCTGTTTTGTTTAGTTCCGTAGCCGAGCAGTGGGTCTCGTGGGTTCCCGCTGCGAGGCAATACGCGGCCGGTCTCAAGTAGGCCACGGGCCGATAGACCGGCTGCGCTAAGTAAAGAAAAATAACGAGGCCGCATTCAGCGTATAGAAAAGAAGCAGAATGGTTGTGATCCAGCTGATCATTTTTTGGTATTTCGTGAGTCCGATATCAAAAAGGACAGTTTTGGTGCGATAGAGACCGTGATAGAGCGCCGCGATGATAAGGATGAAAAAATAGCCGCGGAAAAAAATCGAATCCAGCTTCATCGATGAGCCGTTCAGAAGCGCCAGTAAATGAATCGGCAAAATGAAGGCCGAAAGCATGGCGGTGGCGCTGAAGGTGAGCCACAAAAATCCTTTCAAAAACGCAGGTTTATTTTCCATACAAAAAGTTGATGAGGAGGTAGGAGGCGCCGAGCCACGCGGTGATAAGAAAGACGAAGAGCATTCGCTGGACGGATTTTTTGACCTGAAAAGGAGTAACTTGCACCGTTACCCACAGCCAGGTGATGGTGTGGAAAATGGCGGCAGCAAGGCAGATGACCGTTATTCCCTTAAATGTCTTCGTGTTCAAGAAAGCGAGTCCTGGATCAAATATGGCTGACGTAAGAAAATACAGAGTCCAGCCAGCGATGAAAACGCCGGTGAGTTCGCGGAGGAAGTAGATTTTTGGAATGGACGCTTTTTGTTTGGGAATCATGTTGATGCTTTGGAAATAAGTTTTTGCCCAAGCCGTAGGCTTCCCGAAAGTTTGAGTCGTTGGAGCGCAAGTGCCGGGTCAACGCGCTTGGGGCAAACGGCGGAGCATTCGCCCACGAAGCTGCAGTTCCACACGCCTTTTTCGCCGATTACCGCGTCGAGGCGTTTTTTCTTCGATTCATCACGATTGTCAGCGTTATAGCGATAGGCAAGCGCTCCGGCAGCCGGCCCGATAAAATTTTTGTCTTGGCCATACACGGGACATGCCGAGTAGCAGAGCATACACTTGATGCACTGGCTCGTCTGTTTGAGCTTTTCGAGCTGGGCGGGGGTTTGTTCATACTCGCCGTCTTCAAGCGCTTTTTTCTTGAGCCGCTCAATGTAGGGATTCACGCTGCGCATTTTTTCAAACGCGTCATCAATCTCGACCACCAGATCTTTAATTACGGGAAAATTGCGGAGCGGTTCGATGCGGACAGGGTGTTTAACGTCTTTTAAATACGTTTGGCACATGAGCACCGGTTTGCCATTCACTACGGCGCTGCAACTTCCGCAGATTCCCATGCGGCAGGACCAGCGATAGGTGAGGGTGGGATCCTGTTGATCTTTTATCACGTTCAGCGCGTCGAGCACGGTCAGATTTTCCTCAAAGCGGAGTTCGTAGGTTTGATAAAACGGTTCTGATTTTTCCGGGAGATACCGTTTTACTAATATTTCCGTTCCTGCGGTTGCCATTTGGTGATGGTTACGGGATGTTCTGAAGTCGCCATACCGGAGTCGCTTTTGGTGATGAAGCTATGTTTGAGAAACCGTGAGTCGTCGCGAGAAGGAAAGTCAGTGCGCAGATGACTCCCGCGAGATTCTTCGCGAGCAAGCGCGCTTCGCAGGACCGCCTCAGCTACTATGAGCATGTTGTTGAGCTCGAGCGCGGACACAAGTTCTGTATTGAAGATAGGGGAGTGGTCTGTGAGCCCAATATTTTTGGCACGTTCACGAAGTTCTATGATTTTTTCCAGGCCTCGGGAAAGGGATGATTTTTCCCGTTCAATACCGGCATGCGTCTCCATAGTTTTCTGCATAGATTCGCGGAGAACGGCAACATGTTCTGAACCTTCCTGCGTGAGGAGTTTTTTGATCCGTGTTTCTTCTTGAGCGATTTCGTCCTGCGAAAGGTTCGGGATGGCATGATGTTTTTGTTCAGCATAATGGAGGGCCTGTTCGCCTGCCACTTTTCCAAACACCAAGCATTCCGCGAGCGAATTTGAACCGAGACGGTTTGCGCCATTGATCGTCACGCACGCTGTTTCTCCAGCGGCGAAAAGGCCGGACAGGGGAGTCTCGGCGGCAGTATTCGTATGAACGCCTCCCATGAAGTAGTGCGCCACTGGACGAACTGGAATTGGTTCGTGCACGGGATCCACTCCCTCAAAATCCTTCGACACTTCCCGCACGAGGGGCAGTTTTTCATCAATCAATTTCTCGCCCAGGTGTCGAATGTCGAGATGCACATAGGGTCCGTACGGTCCGTCAAAACCACGGCCGGCTTTAATCTCACTCACGATCGCCCGAGAAATAATATCCCGCGGTCCGAGTTCCATTTTGGAAGGAAGGTAGTTTTTCATGAACCGTTCGCCGTTTTTATTTACGAGGTATCCGCCTTCACCGCGGGCACCTTCTGTTATGAGGATGCCGGTTTTTGGAAGACCGGTTGGGTGGAATTGCACAAATTCCATGTCTTTCAAAGGTACGCCGATTTCATACGCGAGGGCCATGCCATCGCCGGTTTTGATATTTCCGTTCGTGGTGAATGAGTAGATTTTTCCCGCACCGCCGGTGGCAAGGATAATCGCTTTGGCACTAAATGCCGCGAGTTTACCGCGCCGCAAGTCCATGGCGATAAGACCGGTCACGCGTGAGTCGTCCCGCAGCAGCGTGGTAACAAACCATTCATCAAACCGCCGGATGTTTTCATGTTTGAGACTCCGCTCAAAGAGCGTGTGGAGCATGTAAAAACCCGTTTTGTCCGCAGCGAAGACTGTGCGTTTTACGCTCATGCCGCCAAAGGCTCGCACGGCCACTTTGCCATTTTCCTCACGGCTCCACGGACAACCCCAGTGTTCCATTTGAATGATTTCACGAGGCGCCTCTTTCACAAAAAACTCCACGACGTCTTGATCGGCCAAATAATCACTACCGCGGATGGTGTCGAAGGCATGTTGCTCAAAGCTGTCGTAATCGCGCAAGACACCGGCGATCCCGCCTTCTGCGGAAACCGTGTGGCTGCGAACCGGGTAGACTTTCGAGATGATGGTAATATCTCTGTCTGGATTTTTCTCTGCTGCTGCTATGGCTGCACGTAATCCGGCTGCACCTCCTCCAACAATTAAAATATCTGACTCAATTACCTCCACAGATGGGAGGGTAACACAGGAATGTGAGATATGGAAAACCTTCCATAAATTTCTATATCTGGTATAATTATGATATGGGAATGGGTGAACCAGACGAGACAGTTCCAGGTCCAAATCAAGCAGGCGACGATTTTGTTGCCCCGGGAGGTTTTCCGATGCCGGAGCATTTAGCACCTCAGGATCTGGGTCATCTTTTGGGGAGCTCACTTGTGTCGCTCGCGGCTTTTGCAGAAATTACGGCAAAGGGTGAAGTTCCGGATGCGCAGATAGCAGGAAATGCGCGAACTGCGAAAAGTGAGATTTTGAGAACTGTTGATTATTTATTGGGTCGATATGGAGCTGATATCGACGCTGTTCAAGGATTGCGGGAATTCCTCGTGCAATTTCGGTTAGAAGTTGCGCAGTATCGGTGGGAAGAAGCAGTGCAGACGTATCGCCGGGCCAAGCAAGATTTTCATTTTTAGGGAGCCCGTTTGTCTTGCTCTTTTTTAAAGCCACATAGCTGTTTGCCGAAGGAAGCGTTCCAGGAGGAGGAACGGAACGGGCCGACTCCAGCGCACTGAGGCAAATACTATGTGGCTTTGTTATTTTTTGTTTTTGCGCCGTTTTCTGAGGAAGTAGTAGAGACCGTTCGCTCCGACAATAAGCACTGGGTAGAGCATGATTTCCGGCCCCGTTTTTCCTTGAATGTAGGCTCCGTGGAGACGCTGGGTCGCCGCTTTTGTCGCTGCCGATGCTGCTGCAGAAGTTCCAGACGCTCCGCTCCCGGCTGCATTGTTCGCAACATTGGTTGATGGTTTCGCTGTCGATGCGCCGGCTGCGCTCGCAGACGCTCCCTGTTGTTCTCCGACTGCGGCGGTTTTTCCTTCATTTTGTTTCGGTTTATTTTTTTGCGCTTCTTTTGGAGTAACGAGGGCGACAATCTCTTCTCCACTTTCGGCCGGCGGCGTAGCTGAAGCTGAAACTATTGCTGCAGGAGTTGATGCTGGAGCCGCTGGTGCCGGTGCCGGGCTTGGTGCTGGACTTGGGCTCGGCGCTGGAGCTGGAGCCGGAGGAGGAGTTGGCGTTGGTGTCGTGTTGAGTGTATTTAACTGAATCGTGAGATCAGAAATTCTCTGGCTGAGTTCCGCAATTCTTGCATCGTTATTGCTGCTTGAGGCCTGTGCAAGCTGTTGCTGGAGTCGAGCAATTTCTGCTCGTTGGTTGTTTGCTTCGGCTTCCGCTCGAGCTCGCTGCTCTGCTTCTGCGCGACTTCGTGCATCTGCTTCTTCGCGTCCGCGTCTTGCATCCTCTTCACGCTGATGAGCGGCTGCCTCTTCCCGCTCTGCTCGTGTATTTTTACATTTCTTTTCGCCCGGGACCCATTCCCAGTCGTTTTGATCTTTCGATGCGCAATCTTTTTTTCCAACTTGATAAGCAGCGAACGAATCTGGTTCATGAAAGCTTATCCCGTCTAAGGTACAGGCATCGTCTCCCATAACTGCTGGTTCAGTGCATATTACCCGAAGAAGAGCGAGTGCATCAACTTTCTCTTTTTCTTCCCGAAGTGCCGCGAGTTCGTTGTGTTGAAATACTCTGCCATTGTATGTGCAGGTTTTATTTTCTGCGTCTGGGGCTCCGCCGATTTCAGAACAAGTTCGGAGGAACTGACCAACCAGATCATCGGCCGGATTGGCGCACAGCGATTTTGGCTCATCCCATGTCCAGCTTCGGTCGCTGCATGCCTTCTTTGCCCCAGCTCGAAGAATATTAACATCATTATATGCTACACCGGCAAGCATGCATGATGCAGCTTCACCCGCTGGTTCTGTAAACACTGCACCAATATTTTGAAATGAACTACATGCGTTGCGTAAGGCTACCTCTGCATCTCTGTCCCTGTCTCCACCACCACCTCCACCACCACCACCTCCTCCTCCTTCGCGTTCTTGGCGCACCCTTTCGACTTCTGCGACTGCTTGGTCTCGGGCTGTTTCCGCGGCTGTTTGGGCTTGCTGAGCTGCCGCTAAGGCTGCCTGTGCCGCTTCAAGGGTTCCGGCTTCCACTGCTCCTTGCACCGCTGCATCCGCTGCATCGGCAGCTTGAGTTGCTGCGGCTGCTGCTACTCTAGCTGCGTCCGTCTCTACCTTATCAGCAGCTATGTGCGCTTTTCCGGCTGCTTCTCTTGCCGCTGCTGCCGCTACCCTTGCTCCATTTAAGGCTGCCTCTATGGCTGCCTCGCGTGCGGCTTGATCTCTTTGTTCCTGAGCTAGACGCTCTGCTTCTTGCTGGGCTGCTGCGAGAGCTGCCTCTGCAGCCTGTTGTGCCGCAATAGCTCTATCGCGAGCCGCTTCCGCTTCAGTGGCAGCTCTCTCTGCATCAGCGACATTGACTGCCCGTTTTGCTCTGTTGAAAGCCGCTTTAGCATCATTCAAGGCTGTTAGAGCATCTCTTGCGGCGTCTTGAACTGCTGGGGTTGCTCCTGCTTGACCAGCCGCTCTTCGTGCAGCGCTTTCTGCTGTTTGTGCAGCCGTGACCGCTGCTTCAGCTCTTGCTTTGGCTGCTAAAATTTGTTCTCGTTCTCCGGCACCACCTCCACCTCCACCCGCTCTTGCGAGGCATCTTGAAGTTGGAGCATCCCATTGGCACACCTCTTCTACTTGCCTACACTTCACCTCATCTGAATCTAATCGGGAACAATTTGCTGCGTCTCGTCCACCACCACCACCACCTACGGCGGCTCCGCGGTATAGAGTTGATTGTCCATAAAATACGGCAAACCCGACTCCAGCCAGAATAAGAACCCCTAATACACTTCCCCAGATTTTGAGTTTTTTGCTTTTGTCTGAGGTTGGAGGCGTGGGTCCCTGGAAAGGTTGTACCGGTGCTGGTCCGCCTGGAATTTGGCCTACTGGCTCTTGTGTTATTTGGTCCATATGTTTTTGTTAATTTTTATCTATCTATTATATCATATAGAATAAATATAAGTCAAATAGGAGATTTAAGATGAATCCGGCGAGGATTTAGCCTGAAAAAGTCTGCCCGGGCAGACTTTTAGCATCTAAAGACCCTATTTATTTTATCGCTTCATCCTTCTCCTCACCCACAAGCCTGCATGCACGGCGCTAAGGATGACGATATACACCAGCGTTTCTGGTCCCGTGTTCGCCCGTTCCGGAGCCCGCACGAGTCGTTGGCTTCCTTGAAGATTTGGAGATGGTGCTGCCGCCGCTGCTGCTGGACGTTGGCTTCCAGACGCTCCGACAGATGCACTAGCGGGAGCCGCTTGATTTTCGTTTGTTGGCGCAAAGGCACGGTCGATGGTGCTCCCGGATTTTTTCTTCTTTTTCACCTCGCAACTTCCGGCCCCGGCAATATATTTTTCTGTCGTACACGGAATGCACATGCCGGTAACTCGCTCTCCGGGTTTTGGCTGTCCGGTATAGGTATACAGTCCTTGCTGTTCGCAGGTTTGTGCGGAGGAAGACCCAGGCGGTGGTGGAGGCGGTGGTGGTGGCGACGGAGCTACTGGTTGTGCTACGGCAATGGCCACCGTTCGAGCAATGGTTCCTCCGGCATTCGTGGCGGAGAGGGTGTACGTCGTATCGGTCAGAGGGTTCACGGTTCGCGAACCGGTGCCCTGAATATTTCCAACGCCTTGGTCGATACTCATGGTAGTCGCGCCAGTCACAGTCCAGGTGAGAGTGGTTGATTGACCCTGGTTGATGGAAGCGGGAGCTGCTTGGAGAGTTGCAACCGGAGCATCCGGCGGATCTTCATGAACGGTGATCACTGGAGTAGGGATGGAAAGTGCCATCAGACTTCCTGCCGCTGGTTCGATTTCAACGCTTTTTACTTGGAACTGAATCTTTTTTCCATTGTCGCCTTGAGAGCCATTGATTTTGGCATAGAGGGTGAGGTGTTTATTTCGTTCGTCGGCGAGCAAAGTGGTTGGACCAGCAATTTGGAAAACGATTTCGATGGTTCCATTCGTCGCATTTTTATTGAGACTGATGAGATCTTTGTTCGTTGCGCCGACCGTGAATTCCGTAGAATCTCCGCGGAAGAGGTGGAGGTCGGTTATTTTAGAAATTTCCAATGGGCTCGCGCCTGCATATTCGAGGGTGATCTTTTTGAGTCGATCAGTCAAAGGATTGCCGCCACTCATGGTGAAATTGAGGGTGAAGAGTTTTACGATTTGGTTTGTGATGGCTGGGATGGTGGCATTCTGGCCAGCAGGAAGGTCCGCCGAAACATTAAGGCCAGGCGGCGATGGCGTGGTGAAATACACATTGACATGATCATTAGCGGTGCAATATGGATTTGTAGGATAGTCTGCGTCGCACCACTCCGTATATTTTTGGCCATTATTTGCATGGACGTACCATCGGTAGCGAGTTCCGTATTTGAGAACGCCCGGGGGAACGGTGAGCTCTGTACACGCCCATGCATTCGTTACTCCACCTATTGCTGTACCACAGCTTGCTGGCATACCAGGTGGCAGTATGTCGGAAATGCTTACACTAAAGTTACGACTGAGAACAGCCAGCCTTGTGTCGACTTCGATGAGGGCCCAACGAAAGTGATACGGTTTATTACCGGTTGGGAATTGACCCGCAGGCAACAGCCTCCATCTTAGGGTTGGAGTGAGGGTTGTAATGGTGCCTTCATCGGCCGGTTCATATTTTTGAGGCTGCGGGAGATAATTTGGATTGGCGACCGGCAGCGTGGCAGTGACGGTTGTGTGTTGGAGACCAAAGGGAATTCCGCTTGTGATATTTATGAATCCAGACGGCTGGGCCTCAATAGAGAAAGTGATGTCACTGCCAACCGACGCGTCGGGGGCGATGGTGCCCTTGAGTTCAAGAGAGACGGTTTGGTTTGCAGGGATGCTTATTGTTGGGTTGACACTTTGCCAAATCCCATTCGCCGCTAGAGACATTTGGGCGACAGTGGTTCCACTCGATGTCAAGACGAGACTTTGAATTTTACCATCTGGAAGGGTGCCGGTTTTTTTCAATTGGATTCTTGTATTTGGTACAACGGCCGAGCCTGTGAGCTGGAACTTGCCGAATGAAAATTGCGTTGAACCGGCCGCAACATTGGTGTTCGCATTGGACCAACCCGGAACAGCGGCAACTGTTACCGGCGGGCCTACAGGCACAGCCCCAGCAGCTACGTCAAATGTATGAGCGACACAATTGTTATCATTTGGAAGAGGCTCTCGGAGTACGATATTGGTAATATCCACACAAAAAACGACCTTGTGATTTCCCGCAGCGGCAGTCCAAGCAGCGGAAGACATGGTACTCGATGCGCCGGGCGCGAGTACCGCTTCATGAATAGAATCACTGGTCCCAAGTCGGCCTGTTATATTTGATGCACATTCGGTGTTATCCATACAAAATCGAACGGTAAAATTTGGCGGAGCAGCCTCAGTTCCTATATTTTTTACACTAAAAGTTGAGAAAGTTACCGGAGTTCCGGCAATAATATTAACATTAGGCCACGAGAGTAATTCTGCCTTGAGGTCTGGTTGCGTAGCTGCATTTCCAAGAATTTCAAAATATCCACCGTTAACAGGGAAGCTCCCCATAATATTGGGGACTGGTTCAGCACCGATATCCATTCCTCCAAAAATTCGAAGCCTTATTTCTTTTCCTCCTGGTGCGTCGGCGTCTATCGATGCAACAAGAGAAACACGAGCCGTGGCTCCCGCTGCGATCGTAAACAAATTACTATTGTTGTTAAACCATGTTGCATTACCTAAATAGGGTTCGATGACCCCACTTTGTGTGAGGCCAACGAGATTTGGGGAAACATCGTCTAATCTATCTGGGGAAAGATCTTTTACAAAAACAAAATGATGCATTTTGCTCACAGAAAGTTGATTCGTGGGCAGGTTTGGTCCGCCTATCATAACCTTTATATTCCTTATGTTGATCGTCTGTCCCGATGCATTTTTAAAGTGAAATGATCCAACCACCCTTCGTGTTCCTGCCGTAATAACATTTTTTCCTTGCGCGGTGACTTCAGACACAAGTTGTTCATCTGGTTTTATTTCAAGATTCGGTTGTGCAGGAGCCGCTGCCTCTGTATCTGGAATACAGTGCGGTTGGCCGAATGGAACCGTATTTTCCCAGTTGCACTGTGGGTCCGAATTGCATGATTGAGAAGTTTGTATTGAAGCGCAATGGGCAGCAGCAATAACCTCAGGAGGAATTTGTATATTGACGAATCCTTTGAAAAGCTGTGTTTTTTGTCCAATGACCGTCGCGAGGATCCCTGCCACCGCGAGCGTGGAGAGGAAGACAATCACCCAGATTTTTGTTTTCTTTTTTTGGTCCATGGTATTGAGTTTCACTTTTTACATTTTCCTCCGTTGGCGGCGAACTCCGTCGTGAGGCAGTCGATACACATGCCATAGAGAAGCCCGGGTTGATCTTCGCCCGTGTAGGTGAAGCGGCCTTGGGATTCGCAGGAAAGTGGCGCCTGAAGTTCGATGATTTTTATTTTTGGCGCAAAAGAAACAACCGAAGTTGATTGATCTTGAAATACTTCAGCTGTTGTTTTTGCACCAGTACATCCACGTATTTGGCCATTTTTGATTATCGGGACTCCTGCTCCACGGCAAGGCGATGAAACCGGTTCGACCTCGGCAACGATTTTTGGTTCGTTGGTTGGCGTAGGCGACACTGGCTGTGGTTGTTCCACTGGCTTTGGTTCGACAGCCGGCAAAAATTCCAGTGTATTTTCCTCCACCGTCAGGGACGAAGCTTTCGCAAAATTCCACTGGAGCGGTTCAAGTCCTTTATAGAACGTTTGTTTTTGAGCATAAAATGACGCCCCGCCGGACGTCACCACCAGCGTTGCGACAAATACGAAGAGCCAAGTTTTTATATTTTTATCGCGCATTGTTTTTGTTTTAGTCCGGTTTTAGTAATCCAGCGACCCCACAAATGGGAGAGCAATTCCAAGGAGCAGTCCGATAATGAGGAGCACCGCGAGCCCCGTCATAAGGCGTTTTTGCGTTTTTTGAGTCATAGAGAAAAAAATTATTTGGCTTCAACGGTTACTTTGCTGGTGAAGGTATCAACGACATTTTGATTGTCAGCCACCTCCAAGCTTACATCATAGGTTCCCGGATCCCGGAACTCAAACTTCGGTTTTCGATCGGTGCTCTTGCCGAGGTTTGCAAAGTTCCATCGATATTTCACGACCGTCCCAGTGGAACACGTCGGATCAAACTGAACCTCGAGCGGCGCTTTCCCACTTGAGACGCTCGGTTCAAAACATGCTTTCACAGGTACTGGCCGGACATTAATCGGTACCTGCGCCTGTGCTCGCTTGTTGTCTTGCGTAATCGCTGTAACTTTTGCGGTGAAGGTGCCAACAGCGGTGTATTGGTAGGAAACTTTGGAGGCATCAGTGCGGGGAGGTGTTCCGTCTCCAAAATCCCATTCAAAACTCACAATTCTTCCTTCCGGATAGCTTGAGCCAGAAGCGTCAAACTTCACGGTGAGCGGGACCACGCCTGCAATGGGATCCGCGGCGATGTCCGCTCGCAGTCCGGCTGCATCAACTTTTACTACGACCTGCGCTTTGGTGGAGAGATCATCGCTGTCTGTGACGGTGAGAGAAACATTGTAATTTCCGGCGATTAAAAATTTGTGAGAGGTAACGGCATTCGCATCGTCCGTTTTTCCGTCGCCATCAAAATCCCATGCGTATTCAACGATGTTTTCATTCGCATCTTGGCTTCCGGAGGCGTCAAAAATGACATCAAACGGAGCTTGTCCGCTCACCACTCCATTCGCCGGTTCCGGGGTTGTTTTGAGAGAGGCAAGGGGAGCGCTGTCCGGCGCTTTCACGCTGAAGCGTTTCGTAACTTCTCCTTTCTTTTTACTGGAATCCAGAACGGTGAGAATAACATCGTAGTCGCCCACCTCTTTATACGCGTGGGTGGCGCTTCGCGTGGAGGTTTTTCCATTGTCGCCAAAATCCCAACTGTATTTTTCGATTTTTCCGGTGGGGCTCGTGGATGCTGCTCCGCTGAAGACATAGGCTTTATTGAGTTCGAGACTGTCGCCCTGTGCCCCTTCCACCTCAATCACCGCCACCGGAGCGTCCGGAACCGTGGCTTCGATTTCAATGGAATTGGTGGCAAGCGCGCCCGTGGAATCCGTTACCCGCAAGCTCACTTTATAGGTGCCGACTTTTTCAAAAGTAGAGCTGATAGTGGCTTCGTTTCCATCGTCAAAGCTGCCATTGTTATCGAGGTCCCAAGCATAGGCCGTGAGTTCACCGTTTGGTGTTTTGGAATCAGAGCCATCGAAGTTTACCGTGAGCGGCGCCACCCCTTTTTGGGGATCTGCTTTAATAATGACATCCGCCGTTTTGTTTTCAATGGTCACGGATCGAGTAAAGGGCGGGAGAGCTTGTTCTTTTTGCGTGGCTTTTTCTTTTACCGTAATGGTCAGTTTCACGTCGAAATTGCCGAGGTCGGTGAACGTGTGAGTTTGAGGATTTCCGCGAGCGCTTGCGCCATCACCAAAATCCCAATCGTAGCTTAAAACATCAAACGTTTTTTTGTTGATGGACGCCTTGCTTCCGTCGAACTTCACGGTGACCGGCGCGGTTAAACCCGTCGTTTTTACCGGGTCCGTCATGATGGGTGTTTTTATCGCCGTGGTGCGTCTTGGCGCCAAGAAGAAGTACGCAAAAACCCAAATGAAGATAAGTAGCACCATGGCGGCGAGGGCGCCGAAGGTGAACATGGTGCCTCTTCGTTTCGCGTCTTTGTCGTCTTTCTTTGCAGTTGTGATTTTGAAAATGCCGATGATGACAAAGATGAAGGCGATAAAGACGAGCACGAGGAAGATGAGATTCACAAGGGTGATGAGGACGTTGACTACTTCTCCGGCCGGCACGCCCAAAAATCCGAAAATGGGACTCGGATTATCCGGTGATGAGAAGGCCAAAAATGCGAACAGAATTCCTATAAAGAGGAAGATGGAACAGCCGAATGCGCTCAAACATCCGATAATGAGTCGTCTGTTGGATTTCCCCTGGTCCTTGGGCAATGCGACGGCAGCCGCGGCGGGTTTTGGAGCGGTCGCAGTCACCGGATTTGCTACTGGCGCCGTTGGCTGGGTCGCGGCGGGCGGATTTGGTTTTGGTTGTTGTGGTACTTGGTTATCCATTCTGTAGTGAAATTATGAGCGAAGGTTTGGGTCGAGCTCAGGCGGGTGCCGCGTGGGTATCACGCGGCCTTGTGGGTCCCAAACCGGAGCGACGAAGGAAAGGGGGCGCGAGTGTCGAGCGAAGCGAGACCGAGCGTAAGAGGGGGAAAACGTAGTTTGCCCCCGTTAATGGGTTCTGCGTTTGCCGCGTTTGAAGTAACTCGCAGCGCCAGATCCTATTAGGATTACTATAACGCCGGCAAGGAGACTGAGTAAAATCGTATTTTGTTTGCCGAGCTTTGTGAAAAGTGAACCTGAGCCGGTTGCAGGCGGAGGATTGCCGTCGCAATCATAGTTATTCGGAAATACTTCGTCCGGTCTCGTCACCCCGTCAAAAATGACTTCTATGTCTTCATTGCTGTATTTATTTGTCGGATCGCTCGCATCCTCGACTCGCAGCCGTGCCATGAAATGGCCAGGACCTTCCGGTGATCCGGGAGTTCTGGCGCGTCTCTTATATTCCGTGGTCCAGCAATTTTCAGCCGGTTCGCCCGTGGCGGCAACTTCACAGCCATGGGAAATATTATCTTTATTATCCCAATCATTCGTCCTTTCTCCATCAAAATCCGAATCACACCAAATGTTTTTATCGATTTTGTATTCCTTAATGTTTCCGGTCGATTGACCATAGAAGAAGGAGACGTTTTCACCGGACACGGGGGTGCCGGTTCCTGTTACCGGGATTCGAATGACTTTACGTTTGCACCCTGAAGAGCCCGCAGGGGTGCAGCCGTTGATTTGGACTTCTTTTGATTGAACACCGGGTCGAGTTCCACTGGCAGAGAAAACGGCATTGAGAATATCGGCGTTCGGGCGCGCAGCATCCTCTGTCACAGCAACAGAGCCCGGGCGAAGTTCCACGAATATTTTTTCCTCGGCGGTGTTTCCATCGCTGTCTTCAATGGTGAGCTGAACTTGTTTTCTGCCGCTTTCACCTTGCGGATAAGTGAAGGTTGGATTTTGGTCGGTTGAGTCAATATCATCGGTTTTTGATTCGTTGCAGTAGGATGGCTTGTCCGGCTGTGCCCCGTCGCAGCCATACTGTTTGCCCGTATCAAAATCCCAGCTCCATTTGATGAGCTGCGCGTTATTGGCGCTGTCTGCAGTGGATTGGTCGTAGCACGTTACTTTGTGGGGATTATCCTGCGCCACTTGGCAGGTGAAGGTTGCCCTCGGCGGATTTGAATTTGCCGAAACCACCACCGGAAGAGCTTTTGAAAATCCCGCAGCGCCTTTATCATCAACGACTTTCAATTTCACTTGGTACCCGGAACCGCGACTCTGACGCGTATAGGTGTGGGTAACGGTCGCTTGGTCCGTCGGTTGATCGTCTTGGAATCCATTGCCGTCAAAATCCCAAAAGTACTGGGCAATCGTGCCATCCGGATCGGTCGCATTCGCTGTAAAGGTCACCACTTCATTTAATTTCACCTGGTTTTTATCGATGGAAAAATCAGCCGTTGGAGGATTATTCGGGCCGTTGACAACATGTATTGTTGGCAATTCTTCGTCCTGGAATAATTCGTGGCACTCCGAGGTCGTGTTTTCTTTGTCGGTGACACTCACGCAGAAAACGTATTCATGCTCCGTGCCTTCTTCGCCATTTGTTTCGACCGTGAGGTTCGCAAAATTATTTTCTTTTCCATATGTGATCACGGGAGAGAGCTGGCGATCTTTATCAGCGGGATCGTAATACCAGAATTGGTAGCTCTGAATTTCGCCGTCGGGATCCATCGCGCCTTCAGCCGTTACCTTTATGTCTACTGGCGTTGCGTTGCCGGCAGTGGTTTTTTCTATGGAGATGGTGTTGACTTGTGGTTTTTTGCTCACGACGTTCACGAGAAAGGTGGACTGGTTCGTTTTTGTCGGTTCACCTTTATCGGCAACTGTCAGGATGACTTTATAGGGGCCTGTTTCCGGCGAGATGTTTTCATAACTGTGCTGGGTGTTTTGGTCGGTGTTTTTGCTGCCGTCGCCAAAGTCCCAGCTGAATTTGAGTGTCTGAATTTTTCCGCTCGGTTTCCCTTTTGAGTTGAGAGAATTTTCCGCGCTGAACTTGATGGTTTTTCTTCGAATGACTTCGAAGGCGTCTCTCGCGGGATCGGTGAGTATGATTGGTGCATTGTCTACACTCGCTTCGATAACGGCGAGCGGAGCGCCTGCGCCCTGCACATAAACACGCATCGGGATGATATTTTCCCCATTGCCCTCGTCGGACGTCGCTTGTAAGGAAACGAGAAATGGTTTCGCTTCGGTATAATCGTGGGAAAATTCGAAAGGAACATCTTTGCCGGATGTGAGACTTTGTTCATCGGCATTGTTGTCCCCAAAATCAATAACAAGCTTATCAGCATTCGAAACTTTGCCTTTGAAGGTAAAGTGCGCTTTAGGACTTTCGCCTTCGCTTCCGCCTTCAAGTTTCGCGGAAATAGGCATGTCATCCCACTTCAGTTCAACGGTCGAGACGATCGTGACTTCTTTGATTCGGAGGTCGGTTTGCTGGAGTCTTTGGTCGAGTCGGTCCGTGGCGCCGAGCTGAATTTTATATTTTCCCGGTTTAAAAAAACGCAAACTGATGACTTTATCTTGGAGCGTTTTTCCGTCTAGCACTTCAAAACTCTGATCTTTTGTGAGTTCGTTTCCTTGTTCATCGATGATGGTCCATGCGTAGAGGAGTTCGTCTTTATCGGGATCGAAACTCGGACTGGCGTCGAGAGCCACCACGTTCGGCTTAAATCGATCGGGGCAGTCGTCCGGACAGGCGCGCATGAAGAAGTTCGCTCGCGGTTTACGTGATTTTACGAAGATAACGGCTTCATCGCTCTTTGGTTCCGAGCCGTCGTTCACGGTGAGGGTGACTTTGTAACTGCCGGATTTTTTGAATCGTACGCGAAGCGAAGGACTGGCGGTATCGCCGACCAATGAGATTTGTTCTTTTTTTACTTCCGTTTCGCCATCTTCTTTGACTTCAAAGATCTTCCATTCATACGAGGAGATCGGCCCTTTGTCGCTGTGCGACGTGGAGCCGTCGAATTCCACGAGCGCGTCGGGTTCGGTTTCTTCGCTTGGTGCCAGGATACGTGCAGCAAGGGATCCAACGCTTACGTTGACCATCACCCGATCTTTGCGATTTCCTGTGTCGGTGACTTCCAGTTTGAGCTGATATTTTCCTTTATTTTTGTAGGGATGTTTGATCACCGGACCGGTTTTGTCGAAGTTGCCGCTTCCATCGCCAAAGGTCCAGTTATAAGTGCTGATTTCGGCGCCTCCTCCGCCTTTGCTTTGAGAAGAGTTAAATTCAACGCCTTCGCCGCGGGCTTCATCGCTTGTGACTTGCAGTTCGTGTTTATCAAGCGAGAGGCTCCACTTGCCACTAGAATCCTGTTCGTATTTTCGCAAGTCTTCGGTGATGGGTCCCACTTTCGCGGAGAGTGCGATGCGGGCCACGCTCGGCATGACCTTGATGGGCAAGAAGGCTTGGCCCGTGGCCACTTGCGATGGATCTTGGCTGCTAATCTTCAATCGAACAATGTAGGTGCCGGGTTGATTATACGTGCAGGTGATGGCCGGCCCAGTATTGCCGGGTTTGCATTCGACGTCTTTTTTGAGATGTGTATCACTGTTCTTCGCTGCTACTACAAAAATATCTGCAAAATTGGGTTCTGTGCCAACGGCATCCCATTCATATCGAGCGTCGACAATGGTGGCGCCTGCTGGGTCCCGTGAATCCAAACCATTCAGCTCAACCACAAGCGGAGCATTCCCCTCGCGAACCGTGGCTTTGATTTTCACGAAGACGAATTCAATGTTCTTGACAATGGTGTGCAGCAGATCGAGCGCGCGTATCACGCGAACCACTTTTGCGCTATCGGTAGCGTCGGAGATCAATTCTTTTGCACTCTTGAGACTGTCATCCACCTCTTTAAAAATTTCTTTCGCGGTGGTGTTCTGGTCGATGCCGGCAAATGCCCGTTCGATATCTTTTTCAGACAGAAGGCCACGTTTATTTGTGATGGCAAGAACAGGAGCATCAACAATTTCGCCCAATACGGTTTTCACGATAGACAATTTCCCTTTTCCTCCGATGAGACCCTCAATGACATTGGTGAAATCACCTTTGTAAGCTGTTTTTAAATTTAAGGAGCCTAATGCAGTGGTGAATTTTCCTTTGAGTGCGCCATTTTCATATTCCTCATTGCTCAGATCTGCGTTTGCCCATATGGCTAAATCGCCATCGAGCAATTTTCTTGCCGCAATGTGCGTTTGGCTCAAAGAATTCGTGCTATTTTTTATTTCGCTTATGACCTCGGTTATGGCCGAGAGGTATCTACGGTTTTCACTTTCCCGAGGGTCATCATTCGGTTTCGGAATGCTTTCGATTTTTTTGAGAAGACCATCCATCGTCACAAGATTTTTGTATGCTCCGACAAAATCATTCAGGCTGCCGTTTAACGCTTGAGCTGCAAGATTGTAAATACTTTGCTGGCCAATATTGCTTCCGGTTTCGTCCCCGATATTCGATTCTGCAGCGCCTCGTCCGCCGCCTCCGGCTCCTTCGCCACCCACAGAAGTGATGAGCGTATTCACAAGACCGAAAGAAGCGATGATGATGAGAATACCGATCGCCGCATAGGTAATCGCCTTCTTTCCTTTGCCGGACTGTTCTTCATTTCCCGCAGCGGTGACATATAAAAATCCGCCGTAAATGACAATGACGAGGGCGATAATTCCCAAGAATGAAAGCGCGAAATTCAAAGTATTTCGGATAAATTCACGCGCGGTTTTTGCCCGTGTGAGGGTATCATCCAAGCCTTCTTCCGTCGGTGCCGAAAGTCCTCCTTCAAAGCCAATGAAACTGACGGTGTCTCCGCTGTCCCCGCAGTCAAGTTGAGCCCAACTCGGCATTCCGTCGTTGATATCAGCACAGACTTCACCCGCCGAGGCGACCGGCACGGATACAAACAGGCTTACCAGGAGGGAGCTTATGATGAGCGCCACGATTTTTTTGTATTTTTCGTGCGCGCGATCTACCGCGCCGTGCGCTACTTGAGACCGCGCGCATATAACCTCGGACCGGGACCCGCAAGACCCAGTCCGAGGTATTTTGGTTTTTATTTTTTCATTCATAAATAAATCTATAAATTATACGCTAATTTTGCCCTCCCGGCAAGCCAGGAAGCCGGCCTGGCAGGTTGATTTCCCGGCCGGAGCTGAAGCTCGTTAAGGTCGTCACAATGCCATATGCCGCCAAGGCGATCAGGATGCCTATAACAGCCCCAACGATTATTTTTTTTGCCTTGCCGGTTTGTTCCTCGTTTCCGGCAGAGACGACATAAATATATCCTCCATAAAAAAGCATCGCAAAAGCGCCAGCGCCGATGAAGGCCGAAATAAAGCTCGTGAAATTCGCGACAAGTTTTTGAGCCGCTGCAACGTCGATGCCTTTCGTGCCGCCTTCCGGAAACACAATGCCTTTCACGATGAATTCCCCGACCGCGGCGATGAGGATTCCCGCAATCGCCATCGCAATTCGTTTTTTCTGTTTGCCGATGGTCTCTTCTTCGCCGTAAGCGGTGACGAGCCGGAATGCTGAAAGCACGAGAACGAATACCGCTATGGTTGCGAGGAGCGAGAGAATCAAACTGTATATTCCTTTGATGAGACTGCCGCCAACTTTCGCGCACGCAGCGGCGTTGGTGGCGCTCGCCACACACTCTCCATAATCGCCGAAAAACACTTTCGTGACGAGTTCATCGGCCGTGATGACGAGGATGAGTCCGTAGATGATGAACTTGAGATTTTCTTTTTCTTTTTCGGAAACTTCGTCGATCTTCTTCCCGGCGACAATGAGCTTAATGCCGCTGACAATAACGAAAATGACGGCAATGCCGCCCAGCAGGTATTTCAGAAAATCAATGGCGTAGAAAACCACCGAGGTGATGACATCCGCCCCGGGATCAACCGCAGAAAGTTCATGATAACGCCCAGAAAAATTCTCGAGACCAGTTTTGTTCCCTCCCACAATTTCATCGAGAATTGCAGTTGGATCCTGCGCCATGGCAATTTGCATAACCCCGAGCATAAAACTCGTGGCCATGAGAAAAGCGAGAAATGGGAGGAGGATTTTTTTCATCATATGCCTTCAAATTGGCGGGATACAAACGTGGAAACGATGGCAAATGCGCCGTAAATGATCACCAAGCCGATCGCTGACCACATAATAATTTTTTTCGCCTTACCGATTTTTTCATCTTCGCCACCCGCGAGCATGTACATGAGTCCTCCGGCAACGAGCGAGAGGAGCGCAAACGGTCCGGCAATAGCGGCGACAATGTTCGTTGCGCCCGCGATTTCTTGTGCGAGCCGGATCCGGTCAATGCCCGGCCGGACGGGATCAAGACCAGGGTACTGGCTCGTATCGATCTTGAAAAATACTTTGTTGATGAAGGTGTTGGACATGAGGATGACGATGAGGCCGAGCAGCCCATAGAAAATATTTTTTTTATCTTTGCCGACTTCTTCTTCATTGCCGCCGAGGAGCACAAGCCGAAGTCCGTTCCTCACGATGAAGAGGACTGCCACCGAGCCAATGATGTATTTAATAAACGTGATGGCTATTTCAACCGTCCTGCTAAAGAGCCGGCTTTTTTGCACGGCTACATTCGGATCTTTTAAAAATCCGCCGCGATCCACTTCCAGAATGGTCGCGATTTCGCCGGCGAGACCTACGAAGAATAATCCGAGAACTGCATAAATGAGCGACTGACTCTGCTTCGTGAATACTTCTTCGTTTCCGCCAGCCGTGATGAGTTTTACACCCGCAACGATGATGATAATAACCGCTACCGAACCAATGATAAAACGCACATTATCGATGATCTTCCCGGCCAGGTTTTTTGCGATTTGAGTGCCGGTATCTCCCTCCGGACAGGGGAATCCTCCTATCCCGCAGAGGCTATCAGGAATGGGGATAAATGAAGCGTTTCCATGCGAAAGTGCTCCGACTCCCACCGCTATCAGTAGGGCAGGGAAGAAAATCAAAAAATCCCGCAGAATTTTTATTTTTGTTTCCATATTTTATATTCTAAATAGTATATCAGAAAATTCTCTTGCAGGGAATACCCAGATAAGGTAATTTAATACTCGGCTCGGCCGCTTTTTAAAGATAGTTCCATGACCTCCAACAAGATCAAACAATATTTCGTTGAAAGCTTTCAGGAGCTTGGAAAAGTCACATGGCCCACGAAACATCGCGCGGTTAATATTTGCGTGCTGGTTGTGAGTTTTGTGGTCATCTCTGCTGCCGTAATTGCCGCCATTGATTTTGTTTTCCATCAGGGCTACGGCTATCTTTTAACCCTCGCTGCACGCTAGGCAAACAGCGCTTTAAATCTTTCTATGCCAAAGCAGGCTCTCGGTACCGGCCGTCACTGGTATGTCATTCACACCTATTCAGGTTATGAAGATGCCGTGCGCGAGGCCCTTCTCCAGCGTATCGAATCCACGAGCATGCAGGATTTTATTTTTGACGTCGTGGTGCCGAAAGAGAGTCAGATTGTGATTAAGAAAGGCCAGCCGAAGGAAGAAAAGAAAAAACTTTTTCCCGGATATGTGCTCGTGGATATGATTGTGACGGATGACTCGTGGTATGTGGTTCGAAATACGCCGAACGTAACGGGTTTCGTTGGTTCAGGCACTATTCCCGTTCCCGTTTCCGCTGAAGAGTGGAAGGTAGTGAAGACGCGAATGGGTTCAGAGGAAGCGAAATTCAAGATTGATTTCCAAAAAGGAGACAACGTCATCGTTCTGGATGGTCCGTTTGTAAATTACGACGGCATTGTGAGTCAGGTGGATGAGGAGAAGGGGAAGGTGAAGGTCATGATTACGATTTTTGGCCGTGAAACTCCGGTGGAATTGGATTTCACCCAGGTGAAGAAAAAATAAGTCCGGGACTTTATGAATAAGTTTACGATCTTCACCGTGATCCTTGCGGTTTCCGTCATCACCGTGACGGTGGATTTGGGGTTGCGCGATTATTTTTCGAAAAACAGCGAAGCAAGCGTTTTTGGAGCGGATGAGGAATGGCAAGAACCCGTTGAGGAACCACAGCCGGAGTTTCAGCCAGAGGAGGTTGTTATTGCGCCAGATCCAGCACCTCCGGCTTCCATACCGGAGCCTGTTTTTGTTCCACCCCCGCCGGCATCATCCATCACCCAAACAAAAATTGCCGAGGCGGGTTTTACAGGACCGCTCACCGAGAAGCATTTTAACGGGAGAGTTTTTCAACTCCTCGATATCACCAAGAATCCTGTCGATGCCATCAGCTTTTACGAGGTGATGCAGGATTCGACCCTCGAGGCCGGGGTCCCGGTAGTTTCCGTCGTGGAAATCGTGCTTCCAGATGAGATTCGCGCCCTTCAGCTCTATGTTCTCTTGCAAAATAAAACAAAACCGTATATAGATTTAACGCTTAACGAAACAAATGCGTACGGGGATCGTTCTTTCTATATCAATCACGCGAAGAAACTTGATGAAGCCTTTCTCACCGTGAAGATCCAGAATCGAATTTACGCCTTTGCCTACGTAAAACTCTATCATCCCCAGGTGAAAAAACTCATTGAACTTTTGATTCCTTAATAAAGCGCTCGCTGCGCTTCCTGTGATGGCTAAGAAACTTCTCACCGTTGTAAAGCTCCAAATCCCAGCCGGAAAGGCAAATCCTGCGCCGCCGATTGGTCCGGCGCTCGGTCAGCATGGCGTTCAGATTCAGGATTTCTGCAAAAAGTTTAATGATAGAACGGGCAAAATGGGGGACACCATCGTGCCGGTCGAGATCTCTATTTTTGAGGATAGAACCTTCACCTTTATTACCAAAACTCCTCCGGCGTCTTTTCTCATTCGAAAGGCACTCGGCATTGAGAAAGGTTCTGGAACTCCCAATAAGGATAAAGTGGGGAAGCTGAAAAAAGAGCAGCTCAAGCAGATTGCAGAAATAAAGATGCCGGATTTAAATGCGAATGATATCGACGCTGCGATGAAGATTGTTGCCGGTACCGCACGTTCGATGGGTGTCGACGTAGAATAATAAATCCAATTATGAAAAAACACGGAAAGAAATATAGGGAAGTAAAAAAGCTCATCGAAAAGCCATTATATGAGCTGAGTGAGGCCATTACTCTCCTCAAAAAAACTTCGCCAACTAAATTCGACGCCTCGTGCGAGGTCCACATGAAGCTGGGGCTTGATCCGAAACAGGCTGATCAACTCCTCCGTGGAACCGTGCCGATGCCGCATGGAACGGGAAAATCCGTTCGCGTGATTGCTTTTGTTATGGAGGCGAATCAAAAAGTCGCAAAAGCAGCAGGCGCCATTGAGGCCGGAGCCGATGAGCTCATTGAAAAGATCGTTAAAGGCTGGCTCGATTTTGATGTGGCCGTCGCTACTCCCGACATGATGAAGGGTCTCGGGAAGGTGGCAAAAACCCTTGGCCAGAAGGGGTTGATGCCGAATCCGAAGGCTGGAACCGTGACCACGGATGTGAGCAAGACGATTGCGGAGATTATGAAAGGCAAGGTGGAGTTTCGTATGGATAAACTCGCCAACCTGCACAATATTTTTGGGAAGGTTTCTTTTTCACAGGAGCAGCTCGAAGAAAATTTGAAGGCGTTTTTAAAAGCCATTGTTGCCGCTAAGCCATCCGGAGCCAAGGGGATTTTCATCCAATCGGTAACGGTCACCACGACCATGGGGCCGGGGATTCGGCTCGACGCGAACAAGGTCCTTGCGAGTTTAGGAAGCTGATTTCTGTGATTCCAGTTCGAGCGCCCTCTTGAGCGCCGCCACCGCGACCTCGATCTGTTTTTCGTCGGGTTCTTTCGTCGTGATGTACTGGGTAAGAATTCCGGGATAGGTGAGAATGGCAACCGCCCAGTGGTTTCGATGTTTCGCGGTCCATTTCAGCACTTCATAGGCTACTCCCGCAATGAGCGGGATGATGGCAAGTCGGCGCAGAAAATGAATGTAAAAAACGGGATGTTTTGGCACAAAAGAGAGAAGGATAATACTGATAATGAGCACGATGACGATAAAACTCGTGCCACAGCGGGGGTGGCGCGGGCTTTCGGGTGCGATGTGTTCCACAGTAAGGTTTTTGCCTTTCTCATAAGCAAAAATACTTTTGTGCTCTGCGCCATGGTATTCAAAAATCCGCTGAAATGTTTTAAAAAGGGAGAGGATAAAAATGTAAAGAAAGAATATAGTGATGCGTAGGAGCCCATCGATGAGATTAAAGAGGAGCGTGTATTCGGCTATAGCCGGAAAGATTTTTTGGAGGAACGTGGTAATGGCAAGAGGGATGAATTTGAAGAGAAAAATGGCAAGCGCGAAGGAAATTACAAGCGAGAATGTAAACGTGACCACGGTAAACCATCGGGGTTTGGTCGCACCCTGCTTCTTTTCTTTTTCTTGTGGTGTTTCTTCATCATCCGCATATTCTTCGGCAGAGAAATTGAGGGCTTTCATGCCGAACACCATCATCTCAATGAGATTCACCATGCCGCGAAGGATAGGGAGTTTGAGGAGCCGAAATTTTGCCGTGAGGGAACGAAATGGTTCTTCTCTCAGCTTTATGGATCCGTCTTTTTTTCGAACCGCAACGGTCACGAATTTCGGTGATCGAATCATCACGCCCTCGATAACGGCCTGTCCCCCAACCGCGAAATCAATGCCATTCTTTTCACTCACCGCCGAATTATATCATGCTATGATTGATGGGCTATGAAGGTGCGAATTCAGCGCGTTGATAAAGCTTTACCGCTTCCAAAATATGAAACTGCGGGTTCGGTTGGTTTTGATTTTATCGCGCGAGAAGACTGCATCGTTGCTCCCAAAACCGTTTCCCTTATACCGGGAAATGTCACGGTAGAGGTTCCGAAAAATTTCGTGCTCTTCGTGACGTTGCGATCCTCTACGCCGCGGAAAAAGGGTTTGCTTATGCCCCATGGCGTGGGGGTCATTGATCATGATTATTGCGGTCCGCATGATGAAATCAAAATTCAAGTTTATAATTTTACCGATCAGCCCGTCACCGTCACCCGCGGTGAAAAAATAGCACAGGGAATTTTTGTGCACATTGATAAACCAGAGTGGGAGGAGGTTGCAAAAATCCGCGAGGAGAGCCGGGGCGGATTCGGAAGTACCGGATAATCACTTCTATGTTCATCACCCTCTACGGCATCAACAACATCGGAAAAACGTACCATGCCAAGCGATTGGTGGGGCGACTTAAAAAACTTGGGGGAAAGGCGGTGTATGTAAAGTATCCGATTTATCAAAAGCGGCCGACTGGTCCACTCTTAAACAAAATCTTGAGGTCACATAAAAGGCAAGAGGTGAGTGAGGAGGAGCTTCAGCTTTGGTTTGTGCTGAATCGATATCAGTTTCAGCCGCGCCTCAAAAAATTGCTTCAAAAAGGGATTACGGTGATTGCGGAGGATTACATTGGGACGGGTATTGCATGGGGAGCTGCCAAAGGCGCCAGCATGAAGGAGCTTGAAAATATGAACAAATTTTTAGTTCAACCAGATGCAGCTATTTTGATGAATGGTGAGCGTTTCCTGAAGGCAAGGGAGAAAAAGCATCTCCATGAACGGGATGATTTACTGGCAGAAAAATGCCAAAAAATCTACCGAAAGTTGGCCAAAAAATACCGATGGAAAACGATTCAGGTTGACCGCGATCCCGACGTTACCGCAGCCAGAATTTGGGCTCTTGTATCGAAAAAACTTTTTCGGTAGACTGAAAATCCATTTCATCCATTAACTGAATTTTATGACCTCAGCACCTCCCACCGAACCAGCCCCGGGCGGACCAAAAGAACCTCTCCTTCTCGACGGACTCACTGAACTCAAACTCCCGCCTGGTGATCACACCCTACGTACTCAACATGGAATTCATCTTGAGGTTCGCCGTGGGTGTGCTCTTGTAGGAGTAGAGGGAGGATTTGATTGGATTGGTGTTAGTAATGCTAATGATGGACCGGGAGCGACAAAGCTTTTTCGCGGAAGCGTGACATTGAATCCAGGCGGCGCTGGACGGTTCCGAGTTCCGGAAGGTCCAGAGATTGAAGAAGGTCAGCCACATCGGGTTGTTTTTGATGTAAGACCGGCGGCGTGATATAGTAGGGTCTCCTCATGTCAGCAAGCTTGCTTGATGGTCGGCTCGTTTCAGATTTTCTTCTCACAAGGGTGAGCCGTGAGGTAAAAAATCTCAAGAAAAAGCGCATTCATCCCAAGCTCGTCATTATACTCGTCGGGAACCATCCCGCGAGTCTTTCGTATATCCGGCAAAAGGGAAAGGCCGCTGCGCTCACGGGAATCCAGTATGAGCAAATTAATCTCAGTCCCAAAACATCAACAAAAAAGCTCATTTCGGTTATCGAGAAATTAAATCGGGAAAAATCCACCCACGGCATTCTCGTGCAGCTTCCGCTTCCAAACCACATCGAAGCACCGCTCGTTCTTCGGGCCATTGATCCCGCAAAAGATGTCGATGGATTTGGCGCTTACAACTTGGGAAAGATGTTCCTCGCGCCCGAATTTGAACATCTCGCGCCATGCACCCCTCGTGGGATTCTCCAGTTGCTTGAGTTTTATAAAATCTCCCCGGCGGGAAAATCGGTCACGATCGTAGGTCGCAGCAACATTGTAGGAAAGCCGCTCGCCGTGATGCTTATCAATCGCGACGCGACCGTGACCGTGTGTCATTCCAAAACTAAAAATTTGGCGCAGCGTTGTCGGGAAGCCGATATCCTCGTGGCGGCGGTTGGCCGTCCGCGGATGATCACGGCAAATATGGTGAAAAAAGGCGCCATCGTCATTGACGTTGGCGTTACAAAAGTTGAAAATAAGCTGGTCGGGGACACAGACTTTGATCGGGTGAAACAAAAGGCTCTGTGGATCACGCCGGTTCCCGGCGGTGTTGGTCCCATGACCGTAGCGTGTCTCATGGAAAATGTGGTCCGTGCGGCGACACGCGTAACCAAAAAATAAGTATGTGTGGCATTATCGGTATTTCATCGGCATCGCCCGTCGTTCAGGATCTCTATGACGGCCTCATCGTGCTCCAGCATCGCGGCCAGGATTCCGCCGGCATCATGACATTTGAGGATCGGTTCTTTTTGAAGAAAGGAAACGGGCTCGCCCGCGACGTTTTTCAGGCAAAGCACATGCTGACGCTACGTGGAAATGTTGGAATCGGCCACGTGCGCTATACCACGGCGGGAGCGTTTGATGCGTCGGCCGAAGCGCAGCCGTTTTATGTGAATGCCCCGTATGGCCTTGGGCTTATCCATAATGGAAATCTCACGAATTACACTGAGCTGAAAAAGCAGGTTACGAAGGATAATCGACGCTACCTCAACACGGGTTCGGATTCAGAGGTCTTGCTCAATATTGTTGCCGATGAAATTGGAAAAACGCATGCCAAAGATATCACTCCCGCCTTGATTTTTCGTGCTTTGAAAAAGGTGTATAAACGGCTCAAGGGAAGCTATTCCGTGATCTGCCTTGTCGCGGGACATGGGCTTCTTGCCTTTCGCGACCCTTATGGTATTCGCCCACTCATATTCGGTCAGCGCGAAACTCCAATGGGGCCGGAATATGTTTTTGCTTCAGAGAGCGTAGCGCTTGATACGCTGGGATTTAAAGTGGTGAGGGACGTGAAGCCGGGAGAGGCCATTTTTGTCGATATGAATCGGCAGGTTCATGAAAAGCAAATTGAGAGGACGAAATGGGCGCCGTGTATTTTTGAGTGGGTGTATTTAGCGCGACCCGATTCTGTGCTGGATTCCGTAAGCGTGTATAAGTCGCGGCTCCGCATGGGGAAGTTTCTCGCACAGCAGATTTTGGCGTCGATGAAGAAGGGACTCAAGATCGATGTTGTGGTTCCGGTTCCGGACACGGCCCGCAGCTCGGCATTTGAAATTGCGGCGGAGATCGGCGTGCCCTGCCGCGAGGGGCTCATAAAGAATCGATACATTGGGCGAACGTTCATCATGCCGGGGCAGGGGATCCGAAAGCATTCTATTAAATATAAATTGAATCCGATTCCTCTCGAAATCGCTGGGAAGAATGTGCTTTTGGTGGACGATTCGGTGGTGCGAGGGAACACCTCGCGCAAGATTGTTGAGATGGTAAGAAATGCCGGCGCAAAAAAAGTATATTTTGCTTCCTGTTGTCCGCCGCTTCGAAACCCGTGTGTGTATGGGGTTGATATGCCGAGCCGGAAAGATTTCATCGCGCATAATTTGAGTATTGAGGAGGTAGGGAAGGCGCTGGGAGCCGATGCGATTTTCTACCAGGATTTGAAAGATTTAGTAGCGGCTGTAAAAGCGGGGAATCCCAAGATAAAAAATTTCTGCACCGCTTGTTTGTCAGGGAAATATCCCACTCCGGACATTACCGAAGAGGTTCTGCAGCGTGCCGAATCCAGCCGGGGCGGTATCCAGGCAGAAGAGGGTGGGGATGGAGAAGATCAGCTCGCATTGCTATGAAGATTTTGCTTATCGGAAATGGCGCTCGGGAACATTGTATTGCGGAGGCGCTCACAAAGTCCGGCCGCGTACAGCTCGCCACATTCGCAAAGGCAAAGAATCCGGGAATTTTTGCGCTTTCTGATGAGTATGAGCTTGGTTCATACACGGACTTTGCCGCTATTCTGAATTTCGCCAAAAAGGCGAAGCCGGATTTTGCGTTCATCGGTCCCGATGATCCCATTGCCGATGGAGTTGCGGATTTGCTGCTCGAGCTCAATATTCACTCTGTGGCACCGCTCAAAACCGTCGCACGGTTGGAATCCTCAAAATCCTTCACGCGCGATCTCGTCAAAAAATATAAAATTCCGGGCAATCCCCATTTTAAAATTTTTTATGAGACAAAGGGCGTACGAGATTTTTTGAATGAGCTCGATGGAAATTTTGTCGTGAAGGCCGATGGGCTCATGGGCGGAAAAGGCGTAATGGTTTCCGGCGAGCACCTCCATTCCATCGATGAAGGCGAGGAGTATGCAAAAAAATGCATCGAAAAATTTGGACGCGTGGTTATTGAGGAAAAACTCATCGGCCAGGAATTCAGTCTCATGAGTTTTGTGGACGGAAGGCATGTCGTGGATATGCCGCCGGTGCAGGATCATAAACGTGCTTATGTCGGCGATCAGGGTCCAAATACGGGGGGAATGGGTTCCTACAGCTCTGCCAACCACCTCCTTCCTTTTTTAACGAAACGCGATTTGGATGAAGCGCATGTCATCACGGAAAGAGTTGCTGCGGCGCTCTTCGAAGAGACGGGTGTTTTATTTAGAGGAATTATGTATGGCGGATTTATGGCTGTAGCGGATGGAGTGCGTTTGATTGAGTACAATGCGCGCTTCGGCGATCCGGAAGTGATGAACGTTTTGCCGATTTTAAAAACGGATTTTGTGGAGGTTTGCGAGGCGATTTTGAGCGGAAATTTGCATCAGACAAAAGTTGAATTCGAAAAAAAAGCGACGGTGTGCAAGTACATCGTACCGGAGGGATATCCGGATCATCCAAAGTCTGGTGAAAAAATAAACATCGAAACTACCAACTCCTCACTACAAACTAAAAATTCTTTGCGTATGTACTTTGCTTCGGTGGATCAAAAAGAAAACAGTCTCTATTTAAGTTCATCGCGCGCCATCGCATTTGTAGGAATCGCAGAAACACTGGCGCAGGCAGAGAAAATTGCCGAGGAAGCGTGCGCAGCCGTGAAGGGTCCGGTCTTCCATCGCGAGGACGTGGGAACCGCCTCTTTGATAGAGAAACGGATCAAAATGATGAAAGAATTGAGGAGAAAATAGCTATTATAAGGTTAAAATCAGACTTGCGGTTTCGTGAAGAAGGTGATAAATTTACACACCTTTTATTTATTATGTCTATGGCAGCAGGAGACTCACAAGAGCAGGCAACTCCAGACGAACCAAGATCACCCGAAGATGCGGCTTTTAGCATGCTTGCGGGTCGTGTGGTACGCGCCGTGAGTCCCGATGTTCCCGTAATAAGTTTACGGAGAGGGGATAAGGAAAGATTTGGTGAACGTGTTGATGGGTTAAGACAATCTTTAGATGGCCAGGATCTTGATGTGGCATTGCAGTGTCCAGCGCCTCAGGCGGAACTTACGCCCGGCCAACTTCTTGATTTACTCATTGGCCGCGTGAATCGACAATTGGCTCTGCTCGCGAATGTTAAAAGAGTTGGTGATAAAGCGCGTGTTACTGGTGATGTACGAATGAAATTACGCACGGGGGACCGAAACATGGTTCTTCCAGCAGAGGGCAGTCAACGGAGCCGCATGTCGGTTGAGATGGCTCTCGTGGATCACGTTGCTCGTGTCACCGGTGGAGGCGCACGGCTTATTTTGGAAGGCGGGCAAATTGTGGAAGAAAGTGCAGAGGAATTTTTTGGTTCAAAAAATCCATCAGAGCAGGAGGCAGGTGTGGAAGAAGCTTTTGTGCAGTGTATGCGGGGCACTACGAGAGCTATCGATGGATACATAAAAAATATTTTACACACCCAAAAACCTGAACGTAGAAAGGCCCTCTGGCATATATTAAAACTTTTTGAGCGCAAGCACGCTCCAAGCGTTTCGAACGAACTTCTTCAAGAGAGCAATCATGGGCAATACCTCTATTACGTGAATGGGAGTATGAAACTATTAAGTCGTCAGGAATTATTGCAGGAGGTTGGTTTTGTTGAAGGAGGCGGTTTGAGTTTTTTGCGGCGGGCAGCTAGCAAAACAAGCGAGCTCGAAAAATTACTCAGTGGCGTTTTTGATGGAGGTTGCCGAATTTTCCGTCTTTCTGCTTAAAGTTATTCTGGGGCTCGTGCTGGGGCGCCCTCATCGGGTTCTGCTCTTGGGGCTGGTGGAACTGCACCTGGTGGAGCGGCTTTTGGTTTAACTGGTCCAACGCCTGGAGCCGGAAGTGGAGCAGTTGTCGGTCTTCCTGGTCCAACCGCGCCCGGTGGCGGCGCAACTGCTGGAGCAACTGGAGGTGTCGCTGCTGGTCTTCCTGGTCCAACCGCGCCTGGAGGCGGAGCTACCGGTGGTGCAACTGGCGGTCTTCCCGGACCTGCTCCCGGAGCTGGAGGTGGAGCGATTCGTGGTGCAGCTGGAGGTACTGGTTTTGGTGCTGCTGGTGGTGCAACTGGCGGAGCAACCTTTGGTTTGCCCGGGCCGACTGGACCTGGAAGTGGTGCAACTGGCGGAGCTGGCGGAGCTGGTGGAGGTGCCACTGCTGGCCTGCCTGGTCCAACGCCTGGTACCGGAAGCGGTGCCGCGGATGGAGCAACTGGCGGAGCTGGAGGTGTAGCAGCTAGTGGTTTTCCTGGCCCTGCGCCTGCGGCAGGTCGAGGCGCTGCAGGCGGAGCTACTTTGGGTGGCGGCGCTGCTTTTGGGGCAGGAGGTGATTTTGGTTCCCAATCCCAAGGGATTTTGCTACCGTGAGATTTTATCTTAAAGATAAATTCCCGAATCATCGGTTCAATTTCATTTGGTAAAAATTTCCCTTCTACTTTATTCAAAAAACGATCTGCTATGATTTTTACATAGTAATCCTCCGTATTCAGAACAGCAGTATCATTAAAAAACTGCCGGGCATTTTCTTGCGAGAGGGATGCTTCTTCAATGAGATGAGCCGTTTCGCTACTTTCCCAGATTCGTTGTGCATCAAGTAATGCTTGATAATTTTGAGAAGGTGGATCACCAAGATCATTTAGAATTTGGTCTGTTTCATGAATGAATCCGCCATAAATTCTTTTGGCAAAAACAGCATCTTGGGGTCTGCTTTTTAGAGCATCAATAGCTCTTTGTGCAGCAAATTGAATGCTGACTATTTCAGGGAACTCGTCTTGTGCATATTCTATATCCGCTATAACTTGGGCAACTTCTTCGCTCGGTTTTTCAACTGGAGCTTTGCCCGGGCCAACACCTGGGGCTGGTGGCTGAGCAACTGGTGGAGCAACCTTCGGTCTGCCCGGGCCGACTGGACCTGGAAGTGGTGCCGGAGCCGGAGCCACTGCTGGTCTGCCCGGTCCAACGCCTGGTACCGGAAGTGGTGCCGCGGACGGAGAAGCTGGCGGAGCTGGAGGTGGGACTGCGCCTGGTGCAGCTGGAG
>ORJL010270972.1_pt1 | contig 79670 bp, 29 predicted proteins | sample 1779941 | NCBI WGS metagenome assembly ORJL01 (sample SAMEA104232317, study PRJEB22302) | groundwater metagenome | biome: forest; feature: aquifer; material: groundwater | place: USA | collected 2011-08-07 | depth 5.8 m | reverse complement strand
TTGCCATTTGCCATTTGCCATTTGCCATCTCCTACCCACTTCAGTGGTGTGACCTACCGCCCCCACCGTGGCCTCCGCCCCCAGCAACCCCGCCGCCGTGGAACCCGCCGCCGCCCGCAAATCGGACGGAGCCGCCAAAGCGCCCACCGTAAGAATGCCCAATGGAAAAATGCGACCGGTCGCCGCCGAAATAGTTATAGCGCGGGAAATAGCTGTAATGGTGGAACCCGGAGTAGCTGCGCCGCCCGAACGAAAACGACAAGGAATAGCTCGGATACCACCAGGAAGAATAAAAGGGGTAATCGTAATAAGCGTAGCTGGGATAGCTCACCGGATATTCCACGTAGGTGGGGGCGCTGTAAGTCGGAGCAACATAATTCGGCTGGACGTAAACCGGATACGTTTGCGGCGTTTGCGTCAGAGCAGGCGCGGTCGCGGGTGGCGGGGCGTATATTTGATTTTGCCGCGCCGCTTGAATCCCCTTTTCACGCAACTCAGCCGCGCGCTGGATCAGCGCCGTGATCACGTCCGACGAAATTCCTTTCTCGTGCAGGTAAATAATTTCATCCGCACTCGGCCGGCTCGCAATCGTCAAACTTTCCACATACGCCTTCAACACGGCGGAACTGACGCCCGCCTCTGCCATTCGCACTAATTTGGAAGCTTCATTCGACGCTTGAATTCGCTTGGCTGGCGCTTGGATTTCACGGATCGGAGCAGAAGTTGCCGCTGGGGCAGCGTTTGAACTCTGGTCGTCAGCAGCAAACGAATTGGCCAGGAAAACGGTCGAACAAAGACTCAGCACTGTGGGGATTATTTTCACCGCTTCACTTCACTTTCAGCGAGCGAAGCCAACCTAAGCCTCGCGCTACCGTGTTTCAAGAGAATACCCGGCGTCCGGCGTTCATAGCTGGCGAGGCCCGATTTTGTAGCCGCCGAAGTCATGAGGCGGATGCAGCATTGCACCTGATGCATGGATCTCGTCCGCCTCCTGGCCTCGGCGGCTACGACGAACTGCCCTCGCGCATCACCGGATCGCTTTAACCCGAAAGAATTGGCCAGCGCCTGAAATCGCGACATCGGCCTGGCCGGAATTAAATGGCCCGCCGGCAATCTGCTGCCAAGTCGACCCGGTGGCGAGATCAGCGCGCGTTTCCACAAAATAATTCCATCCGACCGTGACAGGAAATGCGATGCGAACCCGGTTGGCTGGGGCGCCCGCGAGCGCGATTGAGACTGGGAACGGCGGCAGTCCGCCTGAGTCCGGGGCAACTACATCGAGATTCGCAACCGCCAGCGTATACTCGCCGCCAGTGAGCGGATCTCCCCCCGCAGCAGGAGCGACCAGAAAGTCATCCATCAACCCGCTGATACGGCTGCCCGGCTGCAGGTGAAACTCAGTTTTGCCAAGCGCCAGACCAGTCACCGGAATCGCAAACAAGACCACTGGCGCGTCTCTGCCCGCTCCTGGCAAATTCATGAACGTGTCGTAAATCCCGCGCACATTGGCGCCCTCGACCACGCCGCGGCCCGAAATCGCCGGGTCATTGTCCGCGGCTGGCTTTTGCAAATTCGCCGAATCCAACCGTGCGACAGCTCCGGCATTCACCAAATCGACGTACCACGAGAAAATTCTGTCCGCCGTCCCGCGCTGATCCGCTCGGATCTGGGCTGAGGCGGTCAACATCGTCGTCCCGCCGACAACAATCTGGTTCGTTGCCAAGGAGAGGCTGACATCCACGACCTGCGCCGCAATGGAAGTCGAGATTAACCACAGCGACACCAGCCAAAGAGGGAATCTAGGGAGGCGCGCCTCACTCATAGATTCCTTGAGGCGGAACGCTCCGAAGCTGGTAAGGCTGAAAAGTTGACTCAAATGCAACAACTGTTGAGGTTCAAGGAATCTAAAGGTCATTTGAAAAATCGAGCGGCGGCTCGCCGGCTCCGGTTAACGCACTCCGGTGAAACAGTTCAAACCTGGGGGTCGTTTGTTCAAAAGCGAAAACCGAACTGGCGGAGGTCGCTTGGAAGAAAAAAGCCAGCGGAGTTCTCTGCACCGGTTTCATGATCGGCGCGATAACCTCGAATGGCGCGGATCGGACTGGGCGAATAATCGGAATCAAATTCAGCGGCCTCGAGACGGGGGGCAAATTGGCAAAGTCATTCGAAATCTCGCGTTTGCTCAGCAGGTTCGTTTTCTCGACCAGCGAACGATTACGGGAGTCCTGCAAGAAAGCGACCTTGCCGAACTGAGTCTTTAAAACCGTGAAATCATTCGCGTCCACCAGCCCATCGCCGTTGATATCAAATTTCAAATCCCTCGACCCGGCCGGCTTTTGAATCATTTGCCACAGGAGGAACAAATCAGATTCGTTAACCGCTCCGTCTCCGGAGAGATCGCCGCGCAACGCTTGGAACGTGGTCGTGAAATTCTGCTTCATCGCGGCGCCGTTTGAGTTGCGCACACCCGCGCCCAAAATCGTCAGCTCGTAAGAACCATCCGCCAGCGCTCCACCGCTGAACGGCGCGAACGAGAGGCGCGCCTGATTCGTCGCGGCATCATAACTCAAGACTGCCGTGGCGAGATTGACCGCGACTCGGCTTCCTTGCTCGATCAAGAGAAAATCATCGAGCCCAAGCGAAGCGTTCACGTTGGTGTTAAAGAAAACAGAAACCTCCGTGATCCGCGAACGAGGAGCTGTTCCATCATTGATCCGGGTTTCAGTCACGGCTGGCACTGCGGCATCCAAATGAAACACCCGCACGTAATCGCCACCCGCCTGACCATCGCGATCGCCGTCCAATTGCAACCCAGAGAGATCATGCACGCTGCGGCTTCCAAACACCGTTAGCCGATACGTTCCAGCGGCGAGCGGTTCCCTGACCGACAGGGTCGTTTTAGCTAACCCGGAAAAATATCTCGGCGTCACCGCGAACACTTGATCGTCCGCGTTTCCAAACACGCCGTCGCGGCCCGGCGCGCGCAGTTCGTAATTTGAACTCGCATTCGCGTCGATCACATTGATCTCTTCACTGAAGAACAGATCGATCGACCGGTACTCTCCCAAGACCGTCCCCTGCCCTTCAATCGCATCAGGCTGCGCGCCGGTGACGCGCGGCAGCGTCGCATCCAAGGTCGACCCGCCAAACTCAAACGCCCCGACATCAACCAGCGAGCTCGCGGGAACCACGGAGAACTCGACCGAATTGGCATTGGCGAGATTGGCCAAACCCGCAAAGCTGCTCACGATAAAATTGCTGCCGTTGCCGCGCGAAATGCCAATCGCCGGATTCAACTTCGCGTTGCCAGGCCCGTAATCGAAACGGATTTTGCCCTCCTGGCTCAACGTCACGGCGAAGTTCACATCGGTTCCATCCGTGTTGTTCGTCGCATCCCAACGAATTGTGATTTGGTTGGCCACTGATGTGTCGACGAAAATATCGTCCGCCGCGCCGTCCGTGCGAATGTCAGCCCAGAGCGGCGCAATCCGAATGTTGGCCGCCAACTCGGAAACCGTGCCGGTGCGATCAGCCAGGGTCGCGCTGGCAAAATTAAGGTAACCGGCCGAGCTGACTTCGAGGGTCGAATACGTTTTTCCGTAATACGGAAAAACGAATGGGAGCGTCAGTTCCCAATGGCTCGAGTCGCTCTGCCAGCTTTTGCCCGTGCCGCGGCGCGCAAACAGATTCGAGGTGAGCGCTTGCGCTTGATAATCAGCCGAACCTTGGTTCAGAGAGCCGGGATCGTCCGAGCGGCTCGCTCCCAAAGCATCGAGAGCCGGGGCAGCCCACGCATCGCCGCGATCGATCGCCGGCGATGCTTTGGACAATTCGAAATTATCATCAGCGCCGCCATCGTACCCGCCGTTGTCCGCGCGATACCCAAGAACATTGTCCGCTCCATCCATGTCGACGAATGCCGGATCGCCAAACCGGGAAAGTTTGTCGAGGCTCGTAGCGCTTTGCCACTGGGCCAAGCTGGATAAATCAGCCGCGTTCCAACGCCCGACTCGCGCATTCGGATCGTTGCTCTTGAAAAACAAATTGTAATCGCTGTCGAGTTTGGCTGTTTGCCCAGCGGGCGAATAAAGGCCGTAACCAACGCCGATCCAAATAATGTTGTTCCGCAAGCTCGCATTGTCCGCCGCGGGATCCAGGCGGATGGCGTCACCGACAAATTGGACCACCGTGTTGCTGAAGAACCGGCTCGGGTTCGAATCACTCGAAGCAATTAAAATCCCCTCGTCCGTATTCTGGTAAATGACATTGCTCTGCACGAGGCCGCTGAAGCTGTCGGTGGCTTCGAGCCCAATCGAGTTCGAATAAATCCGGTTGGCCTCGACCACTGCTTGACTGTCCGCCTTGATCCCAACATGGCTGTTCGCGAAAACCATGTTCTGTGCGGCGCGAGCATCTTCTCGGACGAGAATCCCAATGAAATTATCGTGCGCTCGGTTGAGCACACCCGACGCCCCGTCTCCCAACGAGATCCCGATCGCGTCGTTGCTAGCCTGGCCAAACGCCTCGTTCGCCTCGACCTGAATCGGCCCGCGCACTTCGACTCCAATCTCGGCGTTGTCATGCACGACATTCCTCACCACGGAACTGTTCGCACTCGAGTCGGAATAATAATCAGCATGAATTCCGCGACCGCAGCCGAATACTTCATTGGCTTCGACGAGGGTATGGCCGCCCCTGACGAAAATGCCCGTTCGCGCGCTGTCGAAAACTCGGTTCAGCCGGACGATCGCATCGCTTGCGACAATCTGAATTCCGAAATCCTGGTTAACTTCGTCGGCGCCGCCGCGGATGCCGTAAATTCGGTTATTCACGATCTGCGCTCGATCATTCGAGAGATCGAGGAAAATGCCATCGGTCTGATTGGCGAAAATCTCGCCATCGCGGACGATCAAACCGGTGCTGTTCGCTTTGCGGCCGCCGTAAATTCCAACTTCCGCGCCGGTCAGAGCCAGATTCTGCAGCGTCACGTTTTTAGCGCCGAGCAACTCGACGGCGTATCGGCCCTCCTGCCGGTTGGCGCGATCGATTAATGTTCGCCTGTCTGGATAACGTTTGCTGTGGAAACCCTCGATCACAACTCCGGAGTCATCCGGCAACAGCGGAATATTTTGAACCGAACGGTACGTGCCGGCATCGACGTGCACGACGTCGCCTGGCCCCAAATCATAAGCTCGCAGCAATGCGCCCAAGCTGGCCATCGGATGCTCTGGATCTTTCCCGCTATTCAGATTATCGCCGAGACCGCGGCTCCAATCACCCGCCGCGAAGGACCGGTCGTTCACGTAAAAATCACGGCCGGCCTGGGAAATCGTAAAACCCGCCTCGGATTGATCACTCGACTGTGTGCCTTGGTTGATCCGAACCCGCAAGCGAGCCGTCGCGGTTTCGACTCCTGGCGTCCACGAATAGATTCCGCGGCCGAACCGATCCATCGGCAAATTCGAAGCAATCGCCCCCCAACTCGCTCCGTCATCGAGCGACAAATCGAGATTCGCGGTCGGCGCGCCCGCCGGCAGCGGCGCCACTCGCAGCACTTCGATGCCTGACAGAATCGCCGGACTCGACGTTTGGTTAACGAGCGAAATTCTCAACCCGTTTCCACCGGCCACAATGGCTTGCCCGCTGACCACGATCGCTCGAGCTTGTCCGCCGGCTGTCGCAAAAATGTCCAGCGCCCCGGCCAGAACGATGTCCTGGAGCTTAACAGTAAAAATCCGTTCGCCGTTGAAGCGTTCGTTCGGCTCAACAAAGTGCAGGCGCACTTCGTAAGTGCCATCTGGCACCGGCAAATTGTAATCGAGGCTTTTGCCGGCGCCGAACGGGGCTTGCGCGTAAGTTTGATAAACCGCAGCCGGAGCCGCGCCAGCAATGGGCATTGCCACGAGCGGAACATCCAAGCTCAACCGCCGGGCATCGCTCGACCCGTAATTGTCCGCAGACCAATTGTCGATTGCTCCTCCGCCCGCATTGATCAGCGCAGTCAAGTTTCGATCGCCAAAACCAGAGCTCTGCCACCGCACCTCAGTGGGCTGGCCCGCTTGATATTTTTCGAGCCCATTTTGGGTCAGCAATTGCGCGGTTTGCGCCGCGCTTCGAGTGGCTTCACGAGCATTGCCATACGCGCCGAGATCAACTCGGCCGCCGTTCGGCTGCGGCTCTGCCAGGAAGTAACTCGCTGGATTGCCCGCATCGACCGCAAGCGAGCCTGTCTGAAGGTGGAAATCGTCGTCGGTCCCGTGGTCGCGTCCCGAGACTGCGTCGAATCCGAGCAGATTATCCTGCCCATCCGGATCCACCAACTTCGGATCGGTTTGCAAACTGTGCGCATCGAATCCAAGCTCGAACATCCAAGCAGCCCGATCCCGCAGAACCGTTCCTTCCCATTCGCCCAAGTTTCCGGAACCGGTCATGTAAAACAGATTGTAGTCGCTCGCAAATCGGTTCTCGCTGGATGAACTCACCGAGATGGCAAACCCATTTCCGATCGAGAACAGGTTGTTTTCCAAACGAACCCCTTGCGTGCCTTTGTCGAATTTCAGCGCCGCTCCGGCGGTTTGATAAAACGTGTTGTTGGAAATCACCAAATCATCGAGCACCGAACCGTTGGCCTGCACTCCCGCCACGCTGTAGGCATAAACGATATTGTTCTGGAAAACACCCGGGTGGCTCAGGTCCACCAAATCAACGGCCGTCGCGTTGCTGTAAATTCGATTTCCACTCACGACGAAAGCCGCTCCGCTGAATGTGCCGCTCTTGATCCGAAGCCCGGCGCTGGTGTTGTTGAAAACCCGGCTGTCGCGCAGTTCGAAGTAACCGCGCGCCTCGAGGCCAATGTCATTCGTGTGGATTAAATCAGCCGTGAAGACCGGGCCTTCCGCCAATCTCACGCCGATTCCGCTGCTGTTCTTCTGGCCAAAAATTTCGCTGCTCGTCACACGAACGTCCCCAGCCAAATCCAATCCGGCCAAGCCGTTGTCGTAAATGCGGCTCGATTCGATTTCGACTCGCGCCTTGGGATCGCGAACGAATATGCCTGTATCGGAATTATTCGAAACGGACACGTGAGCCAGCTTGAAGCCTCCATTCCCATCGCGCCCGCCATAAATGCCGATCGCAGCTCCGCGGACCTGAAGTCCCGTGAGAGTGACATTCACGGCTGCGCTCAGATCAAACCCGAAACTCCCTTCCGTTTGATTGCCCCGATCTAAAACCGCCGCGCGGTCGGGAAAGCGCGCATCGCTGTAGCCTTCGATGCGAAGGTCGTGATTGCTCCCGCTCAACGCCAAATTCTGGAAGAGTTGGTACTGCCCCGCATCGACTCGGAGAACGTCGCCCGGTTCGAGGCTGTACGCCCGCACTAACGCGCCCAAACTGCGCATCGGATGAGCCGGATCTTTGCCGCCGTTCGAATTGTCGCCCGCAGCGGTCGTCCAATCACCCGCCAGCACGGCGCCGTCGTTCACGTAAAATAAATTCCCTGCGTTCGCCACCAGAAAACCAAGCGCGGAAGTCGCGGCCGGACCGCCTTTGATGCTGACGCGAACGCGGCCGGCATTGCCGTTGGTTTCCCGATCGGCCGTCCAGCTGAATTGGCCGCGGCCATACGGGTCGATCGCCAAATTGTCTCCTGCCGTTCGCCAGGTCGCCCCGCCATCCACCGAAACCTCGACCAGCGCAACTGGAGACGGAATTGGATTTGGATTCGCGGACAGAATTTCGATGCCCGCAATCAGCGCAGGGTTTGCCGTGCGATTCGCCAGCGCCAGCGCAATGCCTCCACCGTTGCTGGCGGATACATTCAAGTCCTTTGTCACGGCCCGCAGGCGTCCGCCCGCCACCGCGGCGATGTCGAAGTTCGCGGCCGCCACCGTTCCTTGCAGCGTAATATCGAAAGTGCGCTGGCCGGCGCTGTCGAAATCGGGATCGACGAAATGCAAGCGCACGCGGTAATTGCCGTCTGGAACTGGAAATTGCCACGCCAGTTGCTCCCCGATCTCCCTCTCAGCATGGACGAGAGTCGCGTAAACGGCCGGCGGCGGCGCGTTCGAAACGAGGCCAAAGTCAATGGGCGAATCGACTGTTTCCTTTCCCCCTCGCGTGATGCGATACCGATCGGTTAACCAATTGTCCACGGCGACGCCGCCGACGTTGACGCGCGCAATGACGTTGCTCGGCAACACCCCCGCTGTGCTCCAGCGAATCGAGACGCTCTGCCCGAGCTCGAACTTTTCGAAGCCCACCGGCGAGAGCAGCTGCACGACGGGCGAGGAACTCATCGTCGTTTCGCTGGTGTTTCCAAAAGCGCCCAGATCAATCCGGCCGCCGTTCGGCTGCCGTTCGGCTAAATAATAACTGGAGGGATCACCGCGATCGATGGCGATTGATCCGACCTGCAGCAGGAAATTATCGTCAGCCCCCGCGTCACGCTTTCCGTTCGCGTCATATCCCAAAACGTTGTCCGCGCCGTCGGGATCGACCAATCCCGGATCGCCTTCGACGCTGTGCGAGTCAAAACCGAGTTCGTAATGCCAGTCGACTCGCCGGGCGATGGCCCTGCCGTCCCACTGAGCCACCACCGCATTGTTCGTCAGATAGAAAAGATTGTAATCGCTCGAAAGGCCGGTCTCGCTTTCAGAGCTGACGGAAATGGCCTGCCCGCCCGCGCTCCAGAAAATATTGTTCGCCAGGACGGCCTGTTCGATTGACCCGATGAACTTAAGAACCGATCCGTTCGCTTGCGCCAGCGTATTGCTCTCGATCGTTGTCGTCACCGACGCCGAGTTTTGCCCTTCGATAAACCCGACAATTTCAATGGCGGCCTGCTGATTGGCGTAGACGATGTTGTTCCGGAGCGTGCTCCCGCTATAGCCCGTGACCCGAATCCCAACGGCATTGCTGTAGATGCGATTGCCCACAACCTCGCCGTCGCTCTCCACGACTATGCCCGCTTGAACATTTCGGAAGATGCGGTTGCCACGCGCGAGGCTGGACTCATTCCCGCGAACGCGAATCCCGATTTGATTATCGTAAATGGTGTTGTCGAGCGCTTGGGCGCCGCTCCCCAAGATAATTCCAACGCCGCGCTCCTGCTGCTGCGCGTAGCTTCGATTGTTTTGCGCGACGACATTGCCCGAGAGCCGGAGCCCAGCGACTGCATTCCCATGGATGTCGTTACTGTGGACGAGAACCGGCTTCGCATCGGTTTCGGGAACCTCGACCACCAGTCCGTCCGATCCATTCGAATAAATTTCGTTCCCGGTCAGTTCTGCCCCGGGGCCAAAGATGTGCAGCCCAGGCCCAGCCATTTCATACAACTTATTACTCGTGATCTGCGCGTCGGCAGCCTGCAAATAAATTCCCGTGTCTTGCTGAACCGGCGCGCTGCTCGCCGCGCCGCCGGAAATCCGATTCCCGCTGATCACCGCGCGATCGTTGCCGCGCCCCAGCTCGATGCCGTAATTGTCGTTCCCGTAAATGTCGTTGCCGAGAATCTGGACGCCATCGCTGCCGCCGTCCCCATCCGCAAAAATTCCCGTCTCCGCGCCGGTGATGAAGAAGTTGCTGATCGTCACCGCATCCGCATCTTCCAGCTCGAAGACGTAGCTGCCGTCCGCGCGATTGCCGCGCTGCAGCAGCGCATGTCTGGTGGGAAACTGGGCATCGTGGAAACCTTCCATGCGAACACCGGCGTCATCCTGCGTGACGAGAATATTCGAGCTGAGGTCATAGGTTCCCGCGTCGACTCGAATCAGATCGCCCGCGCCCAACTGGTAAGCTTCCAACAGCGACCGGATCGAAGCCTTCGGCGAATCCGCTGCCACCCCGCTGTTCGCATCGTTCCCCGGCGCGGTGGTCCAGTCGCCCGCTTCAACTTTGGAGTCGTTCACATAATAAACCGTGATCGCCCCGGTCAGGGTGAACGGCCGGTTGCTCGCATCCGAGAGCGATCCGCGCGTGACTCGGATCAAATAAGTATTTCCAGGCGGAAAGCTTTCCGGCACGGGCCAAATGAATTCGCCACTGTTCGCCACCGCTTTGGCGAGACTCGCGACCGGCGCGGCCTGGCCCACGCGCATGAGATCGATATCAACCGTTCCGAGCGAATCTTGCGTGCGCCAGCGAATGGCGTAGGGCCGGTTGGCGGGAATTAATTCTCCTCCGTCCGGCTGCACCACCAGCACGTATTCACCTGGACTGCGCGACGCTTGCAGCGTGCCGCCGTACGCGCCCAAGTCCGCCGCGCCGCCGTTCGGAACGGGTTCGGCGCCGACCGGAGTTGAAGGCGAGGAACGATCGAGCGCGGGCGATTGGCGCGGATCGTTCGAGAGCGAACCCTTCAACAACACCGGCAACCCAGTCGCGCGATCCAACACGGGCGCGAACGAACCGCCCTTCAAACTCCCGAACGTGCTTTGCAGATGGAAATCATCATCCCGGCCGTCTTGCGCCGCGCTCGCATACCCCAACACACCATCCGGACCATTCGGATTCACAAAGAGCGGATCCGCGCTCAGGCTGTTCGTGTCGGTGAAACTGGCGTTTTGCCATGCGGACAAAGTTGCGCGATCGACAGTCTGCCACGACCCGATCAATCCCGCTCCTGTCGCATAGAGCAGATTGTAATTGCTGGCGAAACCGCGCTGGCTGGCCGCGTCGACGCGGATGGCAGCGCCAGTCGTGACCCAAATGATGTTGTTCAACAGGTGAACGTTCGCCGCGTCGTTCAATTCAATGCCGTCACCCACCGGTTGGTAAATCGTGTTGTTGCTGATTTCAGCAACCTCGCTCGACGTGCTCGTCACCACGAATCCAGCCGTCCTATTCGCGTAAACCAAGTTGTTCCTCGAGACGCCGCCAAATGAACCGCGCACATCGATCCCGATGCCATTGCTGTAAACGACATTCTCGAGCGCCTGCACCTCGCCGCTGACGGAAATGCCTTCTTCAGCCTGGCCATAAACACGATTGCCTTGAACCACCGGGCCAGGTTCTGCAGCGTGCGCCTCAATCCCGCGAAAATTATCGTGCAGGACATTTCGCAACGCCGACGCGCCATCGCTCAAAGCGAGCGCAAACAGGTTTTCATTCTTCTGATTCCAAATGACGTTCTCGATCGCTTGCACCGGTCCGCTCAGCGTCAGGCCCGCTTCGCCGTTGTCGTGCACGCGCAGCTTTTCAAAAACACCCGGCTGACTTTGCGCCGCAGAAATGCCGTCCTGCCGGTTGCCGAAAACCTCACCCTCGCGATACGCCGTGATGGCGCCTTCCGAGATCAAGCCGTAGCCGCCGTTGTTCGCCAGGTCCACGCGCTGCAGCGACAAGATGCCGGACTTTCTGTCCACGCTGATCCCGTCCCCGGATTGGTTGATCAGCCGCAAATCCGCGCCGCTGAAGCTGACGCTCTCGTTGTCCAGCAAAAGGCCAGTCCCGCCGGAATCCGCAGTGAGGTGAGACAAAGAAACGAAGTCGGCATTGTTCAGCTCGATCATGGGCAGCTGATCGAGCGGATTGGCAAATTGGAAAACCGCCCGATGACTGTTGCCAACCGGCCCTGTCAGCGCGAAGCCTTCGTCATTTCCAATGCCGACCGTATTCGAGACGAGCAGCGTGTCGTGCAATAAATAATTGCCGGAATCGACAAACAAGGTCTGCGTCGCGCCGAGTGAATAAACCCGGAGAACGTTGGCTGCACTCGGTTTCGGCGCAGAGGGCAGCTTGCCGGTGTTTCGATTGTTTCCGCGAGCGGTGGTGTATTCGTCGTTGGCGGTCGTGGAATCATTCACATAAAACGTGGCCGTGTTCTCCGGGACCGTGAACGTTTCGGTGCTGCGATCGAACACCCCTTTCCTATCGGCCAGGCTGATCGCAATCCTCCATTTGCTCGTCGCGTAATCGATTCCGAAATTTGCGGGTATCCACGAGAAGCTGCCGTTGTCGAGCGTCCCGGCGCTCAAAAGAACCGCTGGGGCAGGCCCGCTCGCGCCATCTTGGTCAAGATCGATTCGAACCAGCGAATCAACGGGGTTCCCGTACGAATCCCAGCGCACCACTTGCGGCCGGTCGCGTTCCCAATCGACATACAGGTCCGGACTGCGCAAGGCCAGATGCGGCGCGAGGCTTTGACGATTCTCGATCGAAGTGTTTCCGGTCGCTCCCAAATCAGGCGCGGTTTGGTCTTGAACCAAATAAACAAACGCCGCGTCGAGATAAGAATTGTTGTCCTCGTCGAGCTTGTTCGAACCGTCTCTCGCCTGACGAACAGCTTCGAATCGGAATTTGACGCTGCGCGCCCCAATCGGCAGCCGAACTTCTGTTCCAGCCAATTCCCAACTGTCCGCGCGGTTCTTGGCCTCGAGCCGGAGTGAATCGCCCATAACCGCGCCGGCTTGATTCAGAAAGGCCACGATGAATGCGCCTTGGTCCGGCGGAGTTTCCTGCGCGGCCCGGATTCGCCCGCCGAAGATTAATTGGTAATCGCGCGAATCGAGTTGCGTCGCGGTAAAACCATTCGCCAACAAGTTGATCGTTTGCTCGGCCGAACCGACTGCTTTCGCCCCTGGAAAGAAATACCGCGCGCTTTCATACGGAGCCGGCGCGGCTTGCTGCGCGCTGCTTTCCGGATTGACCGTCCACCCCGCGAGCCCGTTTTCGAACCCGGCATTGTTCAGGAGGTTTCTGTAGCTCGGCAGCAGCAGGCCTTTGTCAACAAAGGGCGCGCCACTGTCGACCGTCGGGCTCGAGAAGCGCTGGCCAGCGGCCAGATCATAAATCTCGTAATTGTCCCGAGCCAAACTGTGAAAACGGGGACGGCTCCAGCCCGGATTCAGGACCGTGCGGCCAATCGAGTGGAGATCGAATCTGGCCACATCCGCTTGCCAATCGAGGAGATCGCTGAAATCAACCGCCCAGAAAATTAATTTGCCCGCCGGGCCGGCGTGCAAGTCGTTGTAATCGCTGGAAAACCCCGACCGGCTGTCGTTCGCCACGTAAATGTCGTAGCCCTGTTCCGCCCACAAAATATTGTTCAGCACTTCAACCTGGGCAGCGCCACTGTCGATCCGAATGTTATCGCCGCTTTCCCCATAAAACGTGTTTTGGATAATCTGCAGGCCAGCTCGAGTTGTCGCGTGAATGGCCGTGCCGCTGTTCCGTTGAAAAACGTTGTGCAGGACTTCGAGCAATCCCGTCGCGACAAGCCCAGTCTCGTTTCGCGCGATTCGATTGAACTGAACGATTCCTGAAAACGAGACGCCCGTGCTGTTGCGCTCGATCCAATTCGCGCGATCGAACGAATCCAACGCCCCCAAAACGCCCGACCCGGCCACGCCGATGCCATTGTCATGAACATGCTGGCCTTGCATTCGGCCGGCCAATTCCACCCCCGTTTGGTTCTGATAAATTTCGTTCGGCTCCGTGACGCCGACAAACCCGAACGCCTCTTGAACCGCCGCGACGCTTGACCGCACGCCCGTGCTGTTTCCAAAAATGCTGTTAGCCGAAAGCGCCGCGGCCGCGCCATAGCTCACACCAAGCTTGGAATCGCGAATCCGGTTGTGATCGATCGACCCGCTAAAATTCGCGCCCAGCACGAGACCGGTTCCCGCGGTCGAACTCGAAATTTCATTGTCCGTAATCCGCCCTGCCGCTGCGGCGACCAACGAAATGCCTTGCTGATCGCCACGGACCTGATTGCCGCGAATGAGCAAATTGGCCGCTCCAGTCCCGGTCACGGCCAAGCCCGTGTCCGTTCCGCGCAGATCATTAAATTCAACAACCGCCCCGGAAACTCCGCCCGTCAGCGTCACGGCGACGCGGCCTTCGATTCGATTGTGCACGATTCGATTGTTCGCTCCGCTCGTGATCGTGAGGCCAGTTCCGCGAATCACGTTTTCGCGGACGGTCACTCGCTGGCTGCCGCTCAGGTCAACGCCGCCGGCAATTTCCAAACGTTGCAGAATTACATCCGCGCCGTCCTGCACGGTCACTTTTCCGTTAATCACCGCGCCCGGAGCGCCATAGATCAAAACCCCCGCGTCATCCGCACTCACGGTGAAGCCGCTCGATTGCGAACCGCTCACCACGATGACATCGCCTGGCACGAGACGATTCTGATCGAGCAACTGCTGAACGGAGCTGTTCGCGTCTGCAGTTAAGACGCGCCCCAAGGGCGCAAACGAATTCTGCCGAAGATGAATTTCCTGCTGAAGGCCGCTCCGCTCAGTCCAGATCGCCACCGGATTGCCCGCCGGATCCAGCCGTAGCGCCAGCGATTCGGGCAACGTCCCAGTCAGGTTGATTCCTCGTTCAGACGCGTCACCTGACATCTCTTCGGCGAAGGCGCTGCCAGTCCACTTGCGAACATAGAGAGCCATTCCTTCCGCCGTCCGGTTTTGCAGCCGATCGTCACGCCAGCTCAAATAAAGAGAAGCGCCGCGCGCAGCCAACGCCGGCGTTTGCGCCGAGCCAGCCGTGTTCGAAATGCTGCTGCCATCGGTGTAGCCGCCATTTTTCCAAACTCCCGCGTCGAGTCGTTTTCCAAAAATCTCTTGAGCGCGCAACGCGGTTTCACCTTGCCACACGACCAACAGGTTTCCCTGCAAGTAAGCCACCGCTGGGCTGGAATTGAACTCCATCGAGTTGCTGATTCCGCCGCGCGAGGCCGAACCAGCGACCGAATTCCAGGCGCCGTTGCGCCATTCGCGCAAATAAATTTGCTGAGGAATGAGAGTCGGCTCAGCCCAAGCCACCGCGACCGCTGTGCCATCCGAGGCTAAACTGAATTCTTTGACCGTGCCGGTCGATGCGGTGATTCCACTGCCAGTTGCGCTCGCGCCCAACGCAGCCCAAGCGGCGCCGTTGAATTGTTTGGCGTAAACATTCGCGGTTCCGCCCGCGCGATCCAACCACGCCGCCACCAAACCCGACGCAGTTTGGACCAACTGCACACGGTCAGCCGTGCCAGTGCCGCTGATCCCGCCCGCCGTCAACGAACTGCCCAATCCAACCCACGCGCCGGCGCCGTTTGCTGCCGACGGATTCCACATCGCAGCTTCGATGTTGCTCGAAGCCCCGGTGAATTCGGTCCACGCCACGATCGGATTTCCATTCGCGTCAATTGCCAACGCCGGGCGTCGCGACGACCCTGGACTACGGCTGATCCCCCCTTGAGAAGCGCTCCCGGCTAATTCCTGCCACCCTTGGCCATCGACAAAACGCGCGACATAAATTTCGTCATTCCCAAAGCGCGCATCGGTCCAGGCCGTATAGATCGCGCCGACATTGTCGATCGCAATGGCGGGCTCGAACGAAAGCGCCGCATCACCGCTCACGCCCGAACTGGTTGCCGATCCGGACAATTCACGCCAGCGACCCGCCTCAAGGGCGCCTGTCGGTAAACTCGAAGGCGCATTCACTAAACCGGCGGCGCTGCTTAACGCCGGATCCGGCGTTCGAACCGGCGTTGCGAAGTCAGCCGGATTCGCCGTCTCGCCACTGCCGTAATCGATTGTTTCCGTCGTGCCGGTTCCCGCGTCGATGAAATCGTCACCGCCTTCGCCGAACATCACATCATTGCCAGCGCCGCCAAAGAGCCGATCATTTCCCGAGCCGGCCTCGTTGCCGTTCGTCCCGAAGTCGCCATACAAATAATCGACTTCATCCGCTGCGCCTGGATTGGTTGCGCTGTTGCCGTAAAGAATGTCGTTTCCAGCTTCGCCGAGAAGTTCATCCGCACCATCGCCGCCCGAAAGCGTGTCATCGCCCGGACCGCCTTGCAGACGATCGTTTCCTGCCCCGGCGCTGATCACGTCGTTGCCGCTCCGCCCGAAAATCATGTCATCCCCAGCTCCGCCCTCGATCACATCAGCCCCGTCGTCCGAACCGTCAATCACGTCATCACCCTCATTGCCGAACAACTGATCGCCCGCGCCACCGCCGCCATCGATTTCGTCGCTGCCCAAACCGCCTTCAATGCGATCGATGCCCGTTCCGCCGTTCAAATAATCATCGCCCTCGCCGCCGAATAGAGAATCGTTGCCGCCTTGGCCGAACAGCTGATCGATGCCGGCGTCGCCGAAGAGCGTGTCATTGCCTTCGTCCGCCCCGTAAATCGTGTCGTCTCCCTCATTACCGTGGATGAAATCGCCCGATCCGTGTCCGGCAAAAATCCAGTCGTCTCCAGCACCGCCGCTCACCAAGTCCGCTCCAGTGCCGCTATCGATCCGATCGTTTCCGTCGTTCCCTAGAATTTGATCTGCGCCGCCGAGCGCCCAAATCTGATCGTCGCCCGCGCCGCCCTCGATGTAATCGCCTGCGGGTTGGGAATCGTTGAAGTCAGAATCCGTGTCATTGCCCTCATCCGAACCGAAAATCCGATCGTGGCCCTCATCTCCGAACAACCGATCGCCCACGCCCGTTCCCGCGATGAGCAGATCGTCGCCCAGGCCGCCGAAAATCTGGTCGACGCCAACGCCGCCATCCAATTCATCGTCTCCGCCGTTGCCGTAGATGCGATCGTTGCCATCGCCGCCAAAAAGAAAATCGGCCGTCGCATCGTCTCCCACCAGCGCGGCGGCAAAACCGTACAGCGCATCGTCCCCAGCGCCGCCGTAAGACCGATCCGAGCCGCTGCCACCGCTTAATCCATCGTTGCCATCGCCGCCCTCCAACAAGTCAACTCCCGCGCCACCGTCGAGCACATCATCGCCCTCGTCCCCATGCAGACTGTCATTCCCGTCCTCGCCAAAAATCCGATCATTGCCCGTGTCGCCCCAGATCCGATCGGCCGCTTCGTTTCCGTGGATCTCGTCATTGCCGCTCCCGCCGTAAATGTCGTCGTCGCCCTCATTGCCGGAGATCAGGTCGTCATCTTCGTCGCCGTGAATTTGATCGTTTCCTTTGTTGCCAAAAATGGTGTCTTTGCCAAACCCACCCGAAACGAAATCGTTGCCGTCATTCCCTTCAATGTGATCGTCGCCGATGCCGCCGAATATCTTGTCGTCACCGCCATTTCCAAAAATGCGATCGTCGCCGGCGTCTCCGTAAAGTTGATCGACGGCGTTATCGTCCTGAGAACCGTCCGCGTTCTGTCCGTAAATCTGATCGTTGCCCTCGTCGCCATGAATGAGGTCGCTGCCAGTTTCGCCGAATAACAGGTCGTCCCCCGCGCCACCATTCAGTTTGTCATCTCCGCCTTGGCCGTGCAGCTCATCCACACCGTCATCGCCGAACAACTCGTCCGCAGCGTTGTCATCAGCGGTTCCGGTAACGTTGTGACCGTAAATCTTGTCGTTGCCGCCGTCGCCATGCAGAACATCGGGCCCGTCGTCTCCCTCGAGAACGTCACTGCCATCGCCGCCATTCAATTGATCCGCGCCGGCATCGCCTTGAAGAAAATCGGCGCCAAGACCGCCGAATAAAACATCATTGTCAGGCCCGCCGCTCAACTGATCGTCGCCCTCATCACCGTAGAGAAAATCGGCGCCCTGGTTTCCTTGGAGCACGTCGTTATCCGCGCCGCCATGAAGCATGTCATTGCCGAGCTGGCCGAAGAGGTTGTCCTTGCCGGCGTCGCCAAAGAGCTGATCGTCACCCATGCCGCCGGCGAGCACATCATCGCCGGGGCCGCCATGAATCTCATCGTTACCGTCGTACCCGGTTAATTGATCGTTGCCCGCGCCACCGTCGATGTAATCGGCGAACGGCGTGCCATCCACGATGTCATTGCCGTCCTGGCCGAATAGCCGCGTGTTCTTCAGGCTCGATTTGGCGAGGTCAAATTTCTTGAAACTGATTTGATCATCGCCCGCGCCGGCTTCGATTTGCAGCGTTTGGAAGTTGAATCCGAGAGGCGCGCCGGATTGATAAGTCACTTCGGAATCGACCGTAAAAAGATTTTTGCCGGCCGTGCCGCGGAGCAGCAAAGTTTTGATCGTGCCGCCGCCGATGTAACCGCCAATGCCATTTTTGCCGAGGGCTTGGGTGGGATCGTCCAGGGAGAACTCCTCGATCTGGACCTTATTCTTGAAGGCCCGCATGATTCGCAGGCCGGAAACTTTGTTGCGCAGGTCCCGGATTAAAACGACGCTGATGTCCGCATCGTCGACAAGGTTCAAGCCGGCTGGGTCCATTTCTAAAACATCGCCGTGAATATCCGCGAGGTTGGTTTGGATTCGTTCGCACGGAATTTCGTATTCGAAGATCGGAGGAAGATCTTTGGTCCAGCTCTTTTCGAACAGACAACGGTTCCGAAGGCAGCCGGCGCGCACGCCAATCTCGAGGAACGGCCGGACCTCGCCGCCCGGCGTGAACGTGCAGATCAAGCCGTAATTGTTGAGAAGGAAATTGATCTCATCGAAAAAGACCCGGTTGTCGCCGCCCGTTTCCAACCGGCCGACCCGGATCTTTTTCACGCCGTGATCATCGATCGCTTTCGGATTGTCGGAATCCACTTTGACATCGGAAATATCCAAACCGACCGTTCCCTTGATGCCGGCTTTCCCATAAACTTCCGCGAGATCAAACCCTAACACCGTGGCCGTGCCGCTAATGCCCGCGTTGACATTAAAGGTCAGCCCCAATTCGAACGGATCGCCTTCGTCCGTCAGGTTGTCGCCGAACCAAAATCCATTCAGGATGCTCGTCTTCCCGTCCGCATCCGTTTCCGTGAACGCGCGTGTGCTCAGGCCGAAACTGAGATTGGCAAAAAATTGAAAACCGCCGCCGATCAGCAAATTCACGGAAATATCAGCCACCTCAGGAACGCCATAGCTGAAGATGGGAATGGGCGGCAGATCAAATTCGTAATCGAGCTTCAAAAAGTCCGGATGCCAAACGATCAGATCGGCGTCTTGCCCGAGCAAAATCTTGACGACGCTGCCGCCAACATCTTCCAGAATCGGCAAGCTCACGCCGAATTCGTTCCGCAGCTTCTCGAAAAACGTTTGGAAAATTGACGCGGTCTTCCCGCCCGCGGCGTCGCCGGACGATGGATTGGCCGGCGGCGCTTCTCCTTTGTCAAAGAACGGCGCGAGGTCGATGGCCGTGCCGTCGTTCGGAATGGAATCGATGAATTGCGAGATGCGAACAAGCAATCGCACCGCGGGATGATCGAGCAGATCGCTGATCGCGCCGATCGGCTGCGGCAAATCGAGCTTCGCCACTAACTCATCCAGCAGCGTGATCGGCGCAACATCGATAAATGGCAGCGGATCGTACAACTTGGCGAGTAACTCAGTCGGCAATGGATTATGATCCCGGACCTGCCGCAGCACCGGCATGATCAAATCCCCGAAGAACTCGCCCATTTCATATTGGACCGGGGAAAAACCGTCGGCGACGTCCGTCGACGCCGGCTTCTTGGGATTGCCTGTGAAGAGAATCTCAGCGGGCTTGTCGGCATTCCAGGCGGCGTTAAAGGAAGTGATCACTCCGGGGCCGTTGCTCCCGAGCCGGATTCCCATCGGCAAATTCAACGTGCCCGTGCCGCTCAGTCCGGGCACGACGGCGTTCTCGAGGCTGTTGCCCAACTCCCCGAGTGAAACCAAGCCGCCGGTGTTGTCCGTGTCACGCAAATCCAGATTCAAATTGAAATCCAAATTGGCGGCGCCCTGGCTTACTCCATATTTGATCGGCCCAAAGCTTCCTCCCACTTTGTCCAGCGGCACGTGAATCCCCGCGGTAATCCGCAACTCAGGAAGATTTGTCGCCGCTTGGCGGTCGACCAGATAAAAACCGTTTTGCGGATTGTAACCGAACTCGAGGTCAAGGACCGCGCTCGCGACTGTTTCGAGCTGTCCATCCAGGCTGAACAGATCGCCCCCAATCGAGAAGGGATAACTCTGGCTGTACCCGGCTTCCAGGTGCAGCACGTAACGAAAACGGCCCGCGGACGGATTGTGAAACGCCGGCAAATCAGTTCTCGGCGTCAGCGAAACGTGGTTCGGATCCAACCCCGTTTCATCAATCAACGCCTGCACCGCCGCGTCGAACGCATCGTTCATCTCATCGCCCGAGCTGCTGCTCGCATCAATGTGATTGAAGAAAGTTTTGAGGTAGTCCGAGAAAACATTCAGCACGTCCGCCAGCTTGAGATCGACCCAGGGAATTTTGAGCTGAAGCAATTTGAGACCGGACCAGGCATCGAGCTTTTCGATCAGTTGGTGAATCGCGCCGACAATCGCTCCCGCGTCGAAGTTCGTGGCCGCGGCAAATAATTGGTCGAGATCCGTCGGCGTGAACTTCAACGTGCTCGGGTCACAAACGTCGCTCCAGAACAGGTCAATCGTCGGGTGAGCACCGTCCGGCGTGACGCCAGGAATCGGTGTGATCGGGAGATTCACCCGAACTGCTCCATCGCAGATCACGCCGCGAATAACCCCGGTCGACCCGAGCAAGTTGTTCGTCAGCTCAGCAAGCGTGATGCGCTGATCGCCATCGGGATCGCTTAATGGCAGCGTGACGGTGGCTAATTTCGTCGAGTCGATCTCATACAGATTTGGGCTTCCCGCCACCGGTTTTCGTCCAGCCAGCGCCACGGAACCGTTGGCAATGCCAATCGTGAGAAACCCCAGCTTCGCGCCGGTGCTGATCGGATCGGGCGTGGTCACCTTCAAACTCAACACCGCCTGACTGTCCGCGCCCGGCACGATGTAAAAGCGATCGGTCGCGCTCGGCGAGAAGGCGACGCCAATCTTTAAACCGACATCGATCGACCCGTTGATGCGGACCTGCCCACTCACCTGCAAACCCGCTTGCCCATTTTTGCTGAGCAACTGCGACAGGCTGAAGTCGAGCGTTTCATCGACGATCGTCTGATGGAGATGAAAACCGATCTGCAAATCCGTGTCGCTGACCTCGATCTTCAACACGTTAGACATCCCGAAATTGTCCAAGGCCCGCTGCAGCGCCAGGTTGAACAGGTCCGTGCTCGAAAGATCCTTTTCCGAAGAGAGGTCATCCAGAATCTGAATCCACTGGTCCGCGAGCTTTAACAATTCTGAAACTTTCGAGCCGATCACCGGCAACTTGTCCGTCAGGCTCACGTTCAACTTCCGCAGGACATCCGGCAGCGCGCGCAGCCCATCCAGAATCAATTGGCTGTTGATGTCGTGAAATCGCAGCAACGCGCTGAAGTCCCCTTCCAAATCGATCGAAGGCAGCGTGGCATCGAACAGATCCGCATCGGTGATGCAAATGACCGGCAGCGACGTCGGGACCGGTAAATTTCCTAAATGGACGCTCACCGGGAGATCCATATGGAGCGACCCACTGGAAACGAGCGCGATCAGAGAAGCCTTGGCTGGGTCGCTCGATAAAACCGGCGTCTCCTTCAATTCGCGAAATGTAATCCGGCCATCGTCGTTCGGGTCATTGAACACGACGCCAATGTCCGCCTTGAGTTGAGCCGTGCCGTTCTTAATCGAAGCGCCGAGAAAACCAATTGCCAGGCTCGCATCCAAATCGCTCACGTCCACCGTCGCGGTGATATGGAGCTTGCGCACGCGGAAGAAAAATCGCTGGTCAGCCGCCAACCCGTCCCGCCGGTCATAACCAAACGTCAGTTCGAAATCCGCCGCGCCGACCGCTTCCACCTCAGCACTGGCGCCCAATTTGATTTTGTTTGCGTTCGGCCCGAGCGCGAGTTTGACCGTGGTGCTGCGCTCCGCATGAATGGTCAGACTGAAGAGCAAATCTTCCCGGGCTTTCACGCCGGCCAACTCCACGCCGGCCAAATTGTCGAGCATCGTCCCGCCGAAAGTGAGTGACGGATCAACCAGCAGCTTCAGTCCTGAGCCGGCCGGGGCGGCGGGGAAATTCTCAAAAAATTCAACAATGTCCTTCGAGCTGAGCGGAACTGTTTCGGAGAGTTTCGCAACAATCGCATCGGCCACACTCCCGAAGACGCTGTCGAATCCGATTAAGTCTGCGATCGATTTTCCGAGAATCGGCAGCGGTTGGTCGAGCAACGGCAACCCTGCGGTGTCGTGCCCCCAAATATTCAGGCGTTGGACGCCTTGCAGCAGGGCGTTGCGCACCACTGGGTCCAGCGGCGTATCCTGGATGAGCGCCTTGGGATCAAGGATGCCGTAGTGAATCGCCGCTTCGAGCGCACCGATCGACGAATTGGCTAAACCTCGGGACAGGTCGCTTGGTTTAAATTGAATCCCATCCAATTCGGCCAACACAGCAAGCTGGCCTTCCTTCGCCCACATCAAACCGGTGTGGTCCAGTTGCTCGTCAGACCCCGGCGGCTGCGTCGAAACCAGCCCGCGCATTCTGATTTTTGCATTCCCCCCAGCCAACGCCTGAAATAAATCCCGCGACGACGCCAGCGGAACGGTTCCGTCCCCGCCCTTGGGCAGCTTCTCGTCCGAATACCAAACCTCGTTCGCCGTGGGGGGCCGGCCGATAAAATCGTCGAAAGGCAGAATCTCATCGAGCGGTCCGGTCGGCCCGACATGGCGCGTGACGTTCGTGGGCGTTTCAAAGGCGTCGCCGTAAATGACAACCAGGTCCCCGTTGATTTTGTCGACGAACCCAATTGGCTTGCGCACCTTCGCCGTGGGGGCCGATTGGAATGTGCCGTCCGGCTTAAGTTGCGTCAGCTGGTAATCGAGATCCAAACCGTCGTTCAGATCGAGCAACAGCCAGTTCGCTTGGACGCTATCTTGATTGACGTTCTTGAGCGCCGGCTTTCCCGACGCGTCCAATGTCCCGTCGTTGAGAAAATCGTAAGTGGCCAGCAGCCCGCGAATGGTTGGTCCGTATTTCTCAATGAACGCGTCGTGTCCGAGAATTCCCTTGGCCGGGTCGATCCTGTAGTCCGCTCCCTGAATTACCGTGCCGGTGGTGTAGAGTTCGTAGGCGTTGTTGACGATTTTCGAGAGGACAACCCGGAACGCGCTTTCGACATTCCATTCGTCGTGCAGAATATTCCACGCCTTGGAAGCGCCCCGGTTGGGCACGCCCATCATGATGAAATCGTGGACCGCCGGGAGATAGCTCGCGGAGTTGTAGGCGTCACTCTCCAGATAAACCCGCGTCACCAACCCGCCCGTGCTGTGCGCGATGACGTCCACCGAAGTCGGATACGAGCCCGTGCTCTGCTTCCAAGCCTCGGCCGCGCGTTTCAGAAAATAGCCGAAGTAATCGACGCCGTATTGGAAAGTGCTGTCCGAAATGGCAGCGGCGGTAAGCCCGTCGATGTGCCCGTCCGGCTTGCCATCGTTCGGGCCTGGATTCACGCGCCAATCGTAATTGACGACGAAAAGGGTCTGGTCCTTTTTGTAGCCGGCGTTCTGAAGCGTCTGAATCAGGTCATCGTAAACTTTGGCCAGCGGATCGATCTGCAATTTGCTCGGATCGATTCCCCGATGCGTCAGCCACTCCTTCTCGGCCCCTTCGATGGCAAAGGTTCCGCCAATGCCCGGCACCAGCAGCAGCGGCCGCAGCGGCAGATTCGTTTGTCCACCCTTCGCCACACAGTCAGCCGCCGCAGCAGCATCAGCCGCAAAAAACTCGGAGGACTTCGAGGAACTCAACTCAACTGCCATCTGGGAAGCAGGAACAGCAGCTCCTGGTTGGTCCACCGTTGGCGCACTCGAAGCCGGGCCGGCCTCTTCTGGGGCAGGCACGGGCGGCTGCTGGATGAGTTCTGCGCTGAGCCCGGCAAACAGATTGACCTGCGAAGTCCCGATCGGAGCAGCGGCGGGAAGAACAGAAAAGATCTCTCTGGCCTCCCCTCCAGTCGCAGGGGCTTGCCGCGCGAAACCATCCGCTGCTCCGGCTGAAATCAAATCTGCCGAGAGCAACAAACGCTGTTCGAGCGTCTCGAGTTCGAAAGGATTCTCCATCCGCGTCACCGAACAATCTTTTAGCTTTGGCGATCAGCGGCGGAGCTGAATTGGAAAAGCCACTTTATTGAAAGACTCCAGGGGCAAAGCGCCTTCTGCACTGGCACAGGCTGCAGTCGCGGATCATCAGTATGGAAATCAACTCCGAAGGCAAGCGGAATTCAATTTTAAAAGTTTTTCAAGTCGCCTCGGTCGCGTGGAAATGAAAAGCTCTCCGCATGAAACTCGGTTTTGTTTCCGCCATCCTGCCCGAATTCGATTTCGAACAACTCCTCGCCTTCGCCGCCGCGGAGCAATTCGCCTGCGTGGAAGTCATGTGCTGGCCGGTCGGCAAAGCGGAACGAAAATACGCCGGCGTCACGCACATCAATGTCAATGACTTCACCCAAACGCGAGCCGACGATGCCAACGCGCTCTGCGCGAAATATCGCGTCTTCATTTCCGGGCTTGGCTATTACCCGAATCCACTCGACCCGAATCGTGAGGCGGCCAAACGGGCCGTGGCCCATCTCAAGAAAGTGATTCAGGCGGCCGCGCGGCTCGGTTTAAACAACGTCAATACCTTTGTGGGGCGTGACTGGACGAAGACGGTCGACGCGAATTGGCCAGCTTTTCTAAAGACCTGGCGTCCCTTGGTCCGATTCGCCGAAGACCACAATATCAACATCGGGATCGAAAACTGTCCGATGCTGTTCACCCGGGACGAATGGCCCGGCGGGAAAAATCTCGCCACCACTCCCGCGATCTGGCGGCGGATGTTCGCGGATATTCCGAGCAAACATTTCGGCTTGAATTACGATCCCTCCCATTTCGTTCTCCAACGAATGGATCCCGCGGCGCCGCTCCGCGAATTTCAGGAAAGGATTTTTCATTTCCACGCCAAAGACGCGAAGCTCCGGGTCGATCGCCTGAATGAAGTTGGCGCATTTGCCTTCCCCCGCGAGTGGCACCAACCGCGCATTCCCGGCTATGGCGAAATTGATTGGGCCAAGTTCATGAGCGCGCTGATGGAGACGGCCTATCGCGGTCCGGTCTGCATTGAGGTCGAGGACGAGACATTCGGAAAAACAGTGGACAACCGCAAAACCGCGGTGAAGGTCGCTCGGAATGTGCTGGCGCCATTCTTTGCGTGAACGCCCGTAGCTGAACTCGTGAGAGTTCAGCGATTGAGATGCACCGCTGCGGCTGAAGCCCCTCGCTTTCTTCAGCCCGCCCAAATCACTGGCGCCTTCTGTCCAGACAAAATTAGCGGGGCGTTTTGAATTAGCGGGATTTGCTGGTGCTGTTGGAAAAAGCATTGAACCCCGCTAATTCAAAGCGACCGCTAATTGAGAACGCAGCGAGCAATGGCTCTCCCTTGATCCTGTTCTTGGTCTTGCTCGATGGATCAGGGAAAAGCAGAGTAAGAGCAAGAGCAAGAGCAAGACTAGGTTCCTGGTCGCAATGCGTACCTATTTGACGATGAAATACACCTATTCAGAATTGGCCAAGATGATCGATCATTCCCTGCTGCATCCCACCATGACCGACAAGGAATTCGAGGACGGCTGCCGGATTGCCATCAAGTATGACGTCGCTTCCGTTTGCGTGAAACCGTATGCGGTGAAACGCGCCGTCGAACTTCTCCAAGGGACGAGCGTTTTGGTCGGCGCAGTCATTGGGTTTCCCCATGGCAACGGCCTGACTCAGCTCAAGCGTTACGAAACGGAGCTGGCCTGCCGCGATGGCGCCGCCGAAATCGATATGGTGATCAATATCGGCAAAGCGCTGAGCGGCGATTGGGACTATGTCGAACGCGATATCCGAACGGTCTGCGAAGAAGCCCATCGCCACCATGCCAAGGTCAAAGTCATTTTCGAAAATGATTATCTGACCAACGGCGGCGCCGGGCTGAACAGCGATCAGCTCAAACGCAAGCTCTGCGAGATTAGCGAAAAGGCAGGCGCGGATTGGGTCAAGACGTCGACCGGTTATGGTTTTGTCAAAGGAACGGACGGGAAATACTCGTATCAAGGGGCCACCGAACATGACTTGCGGCTCATGCGAGAAAGCTGTTCGGACCGGGTTCAAGTCAAGGCGGCCGGCGGCGTGCGCGATTTGGATGGGTTGATCAAAGTGCGGGAGCTCGGGGCGACCCGATGCGGCGCTACCGCCACCGCCGCGATGCTGGATGAATATCGGCGGCGGGAAGCGGCGGAAAAATCGGGCGAGACCAGCGCCCCCGCCCCATCATCCTCAACTCTCGGAGCCGGGGGATACTAACCATTTTTCCTTGAACCGCTTTTTCTGCAGCGTTCCATGCAGGCTTTTTGTGAACCGCAGCAATTCTCATTATGTGTTTGGAGCGCGGCTGTGTCGAAGACCAGGCGCAGCAATACCCGAATGGGAGTTGCGCTTCAAAATTTCGGACGCCGCCCTGGTTGGCAACGTTGCTGCGACTGGCTTTCAGCACAGTCGCGCTCCGCAAAATGAGAATGCTTATGAAACCGTCACATCTGTTGATCCTGGTTCTAGTCGCGTCGATACTTCGTCCCGGCTTGGCGGCGGAACCGGCGAATCCAAAAGCAAGGCGCGACGCTCGCGCGGTCCTCGATTATTTTTACTCGCTGTCAAACCGCACGAACCATCAGATCCTCTCCGGACAATTCACCGATTTCGGCCAGCGCGCGAACGTGCGGATCATGGCACAGATTCATGAGAAGACCGGCCATTGGCCCGCCATTTTGGGCTCGGACTACGCCGATTTCGGCCGCGGGAGTTTGACCTTCAAGATTCCGAACCAAGCGGCCATTGACTATTGGCGCCAAGGCGGCCTCGTGACGATCAGCGCCCACTTGTACAACCCGGCGAATCCAAAAGGGGGCGGATTGCGGGACACCGGGGTGAATTTGGCGGATCTGCTCGAACCGGGCACGGACACACACCAACGCTGGATGGCGGAACTCGATTTGATTGGGGACGGGCTGCAGGAACTCAAGCAGGCCGGAGTGGTTGTGCTCTGGCGGCCGTTCCACGAAATGAATGGCGGCTGGTTCTGGTGGGGCGCCAAAGATCCGGCAGCGTTCATCAAAGTGTGGCGCCACATGTTTGATTATTTCTCAAACACCAAAGGCCTGGACAATCTGCTCTGGGTTTACGGCCCAAATCACGGCCAGAACACCGCGAAATATTACGCCGGCGACAACTACGTCGATATCGTGGGGATCGACGCGTATACCGATTTCATCGACCGCCAGCACATCAAAGGTTGCGACGAGGTGATCGCGTTGAAGAAGCCGTTTGGGTTTACCGAGTTCGGGCCGCACGGCTCGCGCAACCCGCCGGGCGATTACGATTACAAACGTTTTATCGACGGCTTGCTCAAGGAATTTCCGCAAACACATTTCTTCATGTGCTGGAATGCAAAGTGGAGCCTCGCCTCGAATGAAAACGTGAAGGAGTTGCTGAGCTCGCCAGCGGTCGGGAATCGGGAAGATCTAGCCAAAGGAATTTGGAATTGGAAATGAGGATGTCGGATTTGCGCGTGCTTGTTCAAAGGCGCATCGCATCAACTTCCTCAATCAGACCCACCGGGACGAGATCGATCATGCGCCTCTCCGATTCACAGATGCGCACAAGATCGGCCTTGTCTTTGAGTCTTTTCGATGGGCGCCGTTCCGGATCCTGCAGCGCCCAGAGTTTTCCTTGCACGAGATCCTCCAGAGCTGCGACAGGAAGTCGGACTCCAAAAAGCTCAGCTTCGACGGCGCGGCGAGGGAACTCCGCATAGCGCGAGTTGACGGTCACCTGAATCCGCAGGCGGCTGCCGGGATATTGGGCATTGATTGAGTGCGGATGTTCCGCGACTTCGAAGCCGCGGGAGCGCAATGCGGCGGCCGCTCCTTCGGCGGCAGTGATGGCAAAATCAGCATCGAGCGTCACCACCGGCTCGACGTAATGATTTACGGCCAACCCACCAATCAGACAAAAGGATTGCCGGGTGGAGCGGAGCGCTTCCGCAGCGCGGCGAAAATCGTCCTGGCCCCCCGTGAGGCCGGCGAAGAATTGCTCGGCAGTCATAGTGTTGATCACCCGCTTAGATTCTTCTTTCGATCTTCTCGTCGAAAACCTTCTCAGATTCTTAGATTGTTCAAATTCGGATTTAAGTATCCTCGTTTCGTATTTCAAATTCCTTGGGCTAAGCTTACCAGAGCGTTTTAATCCCGGGATACTTCGTGATGTCCTGATCGCAAGTGAGAATCGCCAGTGAATGAGCCTGGGCCAACGCGACCAGAACCCGATCGAATGGGTCGCGATGGATGAATGGCAGGGCGGCAGCGGCACAAACGACGCGGGCATCCAAAGGCAGTTCACGCAGCCGATAGCGCTCCGCCACTCCAAAGAACCACTGGGCGGGCGGCTCACGCAGGTGAAGTTTTCCAGACGCGGTTTTGATGGCCACTTCCCAGGGAGTGACCACCGACACGTTGGCCTCGGGGGCGATGCGGAGGGCTGCGGCGGCGTTCTCGGGCAACTCGCCGCGGACCAGAGCAAGGAGCGCGCAGGTGTCCAAAAGCACATTCATCGCAAGTCGTCGGGCCATTCCTCCGCGCAGAGCGGTGCGACCGGATCGTAGCCGGGAGCAAACTCGACTCGGAATCGCTTTATGGGCGACATGTCGCGCACTCGGCGGCGGCGTTTGGCGAGGCGCCGGATTTCGGCCACCTCGCATCCGTCGCGGCAAAGGACGACGGTCTCATTTCGTTCTTCGACGGCCTTGACCAATTCGGAGAGCCGCGATTTGGCTTCGTGCATATTGACGGTGATCATGCTTGACTAACTTAGCTAAGGTCGATTTTTCTGACAAGGCTGGACATGGCGCGGTCCTGGAAATAGTTCAGCGCGCCGGGCGGAACTCTGCCTGAGGCCGCACTGCCATTGAATTAAGGAATGCATCCGGCTTGTCTTCCCCCTCCCCGCCACTCCTGGAGGAGAGGGCTGGGGAGAGGAGGCCTCAATCCCCGCTCCTCCGTCGCGGGGCGAGGAAGAAGAACGATCTGCTAATTCAATGCCAGTGGCCTCGAGCCGCGGTTGCAGCGCGGAATTGATTTCGGCCGAGGGGACGTGACAGACTCGATCATTCGATGAGGCCGATCCGATTTTTGCCGATCGTCAGCCGCGAACTGTCGGTGTTGAGCCGCCGCCGTGGGACCTTCATCTGGCGGGTTCTCATTGTGCTCGCCGGAATTTTAGTGATGGCGGGCGTGTTGCTCAGCGGAACGCCGCCCTCACAACAAGGGCGGCTTTTGTTCTCGCTGCTCTCTGGAATCGCGCTCGCTTATTGCCTCATCGCCGGAATTTTTTCGACGGCCGATTGCGTCAGCGTGGAAAAGCGCGAGGGAACATTGGGCCTGCTGCTGCTCACCGACCTCAAAGGCTTCGATGTCATCTTCGGCAAAATTGCTTCGTCCTCCACCAATCTGCTTTATGGGTTGCTCGCCTTTTTCCCGATCCTCGCTGTTGGAATTCTTTTCGGCGGGATCAGCGGCGAGGAATTGTCGCGGCTGCTTGGCGTTTTGGTGAGCACGCTCGTGTTCTCGGTCGGGATTGGAGTTCTCGTCTCGACGCTCAGCCGCAACGAGCGGAAAGCAATCTTCGCCTGCGCCGTCGTGGAAAGCGCGTGGACCGCGCTGCCCTTTTTCGTGCAGTACGTCGCCGCGGCAACCTGGAATCGCATCCTGGCGGATGAGTGGCTGGCGGCCAGTCCGATTCGCGGTTTCCAACTAGCCAGGCCAGCCGTGTCGGGCCTCCTTCCGCCGCTCGATGATTATTTGCAAACGGTCGGAATTATCACCGCGGCGGGATTGGCTTGCGTCGGGATCGCATCCATTATCCTGCCCCGGCTCAGTCTCGAAAAATCGGATGCGCCAGCCGCGTGGCTCCGCCGCTGGAACGATTGGATTGAAGGGGCGCCGCGCGCGCGCAAGATCAGGCGCCAACGCTTGCTCGAACAAAACCCGTTTTCGTGGCTGGCCGGACGGGATCGAGTGCGGATCGCGTCCGTCTGGATTTTCCTGGCCTCGATGGGCCTTCTGATTTTCTGGCTGCTTTACTATTACCAGGAAATTGCCAGCGACCCGGGGCCGGTCGTGCTGCTCGTATTTGTCATCCAGTTCGTCCTCAAGACCTGGGTCCTGGCCGAAACGTGCACACGCTTTGTCGAGGACCGGCGGAGCGGCGCTTATGAACTGCTGCTCTCGACGCCGCTAAGCGTGCGGGAGATTGCGCGCGGCCAAACCATCGCGCTGCTGCGTCAATTTGGAAGGCCAATCCTGTTTTTAATCGCGGGCGAAATTTGGCTCTATTTTTCCGTCACGCGTCAACTTCATCGCGAAATCCAACTCCCGCTGATTGCATTTCTGTTCGATCTGGTGGCGCTTTACCAGGTTGGCCGATGGCGCTCTCTTTTCACCAACAGCATTGTGCGAGCTTGGTTCGACACCGCGGCGCGCGTGCTCGTGCTGCCCTGGGTGCTCTTCCTCGTGTTCGGCTTTTTGCAATTGCTCCGCGCCATTTTTTCTCCAGGTTCGTTCCTGACGATCGAATCCGCCCGCCTGTTGAAGATCTGGTTTTGCGTTGGCATCATGGTCGATTTATTTTTTGCGGTTCCAGCTCGGTATCGCTTTCTTCGTTATTTCCGGCAGATCGCCGCCGCCCGGTTTACGGCCAGGCCTGGCGAGATCCTTTCCCAATTAGATTTGCACGCGGCCGAGAATCGGCGCGAGCCAGGCAAACGGATCGCTTGGGCCGCGGGGCTCCGGCCCCGGCGGACAGTCCTGATCGCGCTCTTACTCATGGCTCTGGCGGTTCTCTGGGCTAAGCACGCTGCTGCGCATCGGCGGCTGGGCAAGAAAATCGCCGCCATCCAAAGAGCAGGCGAACCGACGACGATGGAGGAAGCAAGGAAATGGTTTCCAGCGGTGGCCTCGGAACAAGACGGTTTGATCGCTTTGTCAGAGGCGCCCTCCAAGCTGGCCGTGCCAGGAGTTCTCAGCATGCCGCCGCCGAATCGGACTGTTCTCACCTCGGTGGCCGAACAAATGACAGAGGCGAGTTTGCTGCGCGACAACGCCGATGGGCTCGCGGTCATTCATTCCGCTCTCAAACATCCGAGAAGTTCCTTTTCGTTCGCAGACCCGCGTTTCAACACGTTGTTGTCCCGCATGGGCGCGGTGGTTCGCCTGTTAATCGCGCAATCGCATCAAAGCAGCGCCACGAACCAAACGGCCGCGATCGACGCGACGGCGGACTTGTTCAGGCTGTACCGTTTGCTCGCCGGCACGGGAAGCGGCTGGCAAGAGTGGGCGTTCAATGTTCTGCGCTGCGGCGTGCTGAGTGTCGAACGATTAGTCAACGCGGGCACGCTCTCGGACACAAAGATTCACGAGCTGCTGAAACTCCTCGATGACACACGCGACCCGGATACCTGGTCGCGGCTGTTCGTGCTCGAGCGCGCCCAGTTGCTTTCGATTTATCGCGAACGGTTCTTCCCCCTCATGATCCCGATCGGCCAAAAGTGGGACATGGTGGCGTTAGGCGCGAAGATCCAACTCGGCCGCATCACTGGCGCGTGGGACAACGACGGGGCCAACCTCGTCGATACGTTAAATGATTTGGCCCCGCTCTTGAGGGCGCCGCTTCCCGAAGCGCTCGACCGTCAGGAAAAACTGATCGAGCGCACGCGGACCGGCCAGTTCCCGCACAGCCTTTATTTTCTGAACAGCGCGGGCAATCTCAACTGGAGACGCGCCCAGGAAACGGCGCTTTATCTTCTCGCCGAGACGGGACTGGCCATCGCGAGGTACCGGCTCGATCACAACGGTCACGCGTCCGAGACTCTCGATGAACTCGTGCCCCGGTATCTCAATAAAGTTCCGATCGATCCGTTCGATGGCAAACCGCTGCGCTATCTCAAAACGAGAATCGCCGCTGCTGGCGGGCCAGCGGTGTGGGTTGCGCGACCAATCCGCCAACGAACGACTTCGCGATCTTCAGCCTCTTCCGAGAATCGGGAAGCCCCACCGGTCAGAATGCAATTCCTCCTCTACAGCGTTGGTGAGAATCGGATCGACGATGGCGGACTCGAAGCCTCCGGGCAAACGCAACTTGGGTTCAATCCACTGGACACGGTATTCGTAGTGAAGCCGTGAGCGTGAAAGAAGCCTGATGCGGGTTTGGGAACGCAATGGTTTATTGAACTCGACCGGACTTCGAGTTTAGATTTCGGGCATGGGCCGGCAATGGTTGCATGCAAAACGGGTAGTGGCTTCCCTCAAAAAAGGCCAGAAAACCGCGAAAATCGTCCGCGAAATCATGGTCGCGGCGAAACTCGGCGGCATGGACGCGCACACTAATGCCCGGCTCGCCGCGGCTGTCGAGAAGGCCCGCAAGGAAAGCGTCTCGCGCGATGTCATCGAGCGCGCCATCAAAAAGGGCGCGGGCGTCGGCGATGACAAACTGGTCATGGAGCACATCGTGTTCGAGGGTTACGCCCCGCACAAAGTTCCAATCATTGTCGAGGTCTTCACGGATAATCCAAACCGGACGGCGCCGGAGGTCCGGGTTTTGTTTCGGGACGGACAGCTCGGCGCCGCAGGCAGCAACAAATTTCTTTTTGACCAGGTTGGTTTGGCGGAGGCGTATCATGCCGATTCGAGCGTCGATTTGGAAACCGCCGCGATTGAAGCTGGGGCAAACGAAGTCGAACCGCTCGGCCACGATCAAAACGATGATATTCCCGAAGGCGCCGCGGGAGGACGTTTTATCGGCGATCGGAATGCGATTCACGAGATTTCGCAATGGCTCACCTCACATGGCTGGACAGTGATCACGAGCGAACGCGGCTATTTGCCAAAAATGTATCCGCAGCTCACGGAACAACAGCGCGCGGAGGTGGGTGAATTTCTCCAAGCGTTGGAAGATCACGATGACGTGCATCGCGTTTGGGCGGCCGTCAAATGATTCCCCTGCTCCGAAAAGCTCTGGCTCTGCTCGCGCTGGCGTTGGCCGCCCCTTCCATTTCTGTTTCCCACTCGAGCGAGGTTTCCAGCGCCAGCACAAACAAAACAATCGTCGTGCTGGGCGATAGCTTAGCCGCCGGATATGGACTCGAACCGGAACAGGCGTTTCCCGTTTTGCTGCAGAAGAAAATCGATGCTGCCGGCTGGAAGGTTTTCGTCGTCATCAACGCCGGCCAAAGCGGCGACACCACCGCGGGAGGGTTGCGCCGATTGAATTGGCTGCTCAGGCGCAAGATCGACGTGATGATCGTCGAACTCGGGGGGAATGACGGCTTGCGCGGAATCTCGCTCGATGAAACTCGCAAGAACCTCGAAGCGATCGTCCGGCGCACCAAAGACAAATACCCCGGTGTGCGGGTGGCCTTAGCCGGAATGCAAATGCCGCCTAATCTTGGCGACGAGTACGTTCGCCCATTCAAAGCCCTTTACCCGGAAGTCGCCAAAAAAACGGGAGCGACCTTGATTCCGTTCCTGCTCGAAAACGTTGGCGGCCATCCCGAATTAAATCAGGCCGATCAGATTCACCCGACAGCGGAAGGCCAACAAATCGTGGCGGAGAATGTTTGGCGGGTCTTGCAACCAATCTTGCGGGAGCTAGCCCAGTAAGAATCGCCAGCGCGGCTGTGTCGCAGCCCAGCCGCAGCAATGCCCGAATCGGAGTTGCGCTTCAAAATTTCGGACGCCGCCGGGTTTGCAACGTGGCTGCGACTGGCTTTCAGCACAGTCGCGCTCCGGTACAGTTTCGATACACCCTGTTGATCTCGAAACGGCGCGCTTGCAAACTTGTATGCCGTTCACCTCTCGTAACTGAACTCGTCAGAGTTCAGAATTCTCCCGGCGCAACGCCTCGACTGAAGACCTTCAGCTACATGGCGCGGCTTGCCCGGCGTTTGCGCAAAACAATCCAGGCGATCACGCACGCCACCAGCGCCGCCAGTGAGATTCCGCAACCGATGGAAAACATTTTGTCTTCATAAATCAGCTTCACCTCGTGCCGCCCGGCGGGGATTTGCAGCGCTTGAAACGCATAGTTCGCCCGCCACAACTCCGTGGGCGCGCCGTCCACGTAAGCGTGCCACGGGTGATAAAACGCTTGCGCGATGACCACCATCGCTGGAGCGGCCGCTTCAGCTTCGATGGTGACCCGCCGGTTTCCGAATTCTGAACGCAGAATTCTTGCTTCAACGCGCTCGGTGATCTTCGTTTTGCTCTGAGCCATCACAGGCAAGTAAACCGTGGCGCGCGGGTCGAAGCCACGATCGAAGAGCTTGTCGAAAGCAGCGCGGTCCTCGATGAAAATTGGTTTTTGACCGGAAGTGATCCATGGCATCGCCGTGCGGCGTTCGACCCATTCCAATGCGTTCGTCCGATTCGGCACGTGCGAGACGCCCAAAAAATCGAGCAACGGCAGCGCTTCATTCGTCGACAAAAACAGCCGGGTGAGGATCTCGTTCATTTCGCGAAAATAGAGCGAGTAAAAGCCATCCACCTTCGGAACATGATCGAGCAAGTTGAGATTGTCGAAGAACGCGAGCCGGCGGCCGTTCACCTCATCCACCGGCTTTTCGACCGCGTGAAAGTGCATCTGAAGCAGCGATGAACGCGTCGGGATCGCCCGCGATTGGCCGGGCTGGAGTTGAGTTTCCCATTTTAAATAGCGCCGCATGAGGTCTGGCTCGTAAACCCAGCGGGGAACGGTCGGACTAAGATTCGGCATGTGGGTGAAAACGTCCAACCAGAGCAAAACTACCACTCCGGCTTGGGCGAACATTGCGGCCCGTTGCCGGCGCTTTGAAATCAGCAACCCCGCGGACAGAGCAATAACCGCCACGAAGCAACCGCTGCGGATTCCGCTTTGCAAAGTCGCGCTGAAACGTTCCGTCGGTCTCGGATCGATTTTTGCAACCCAGACGATGCCCGCGATGGTGGCGAGCAGAAGCACGACGAAAATAACGCTCTGCTTCCGTGCTTTGGTCGAATCGGCCGGAGGGAGCGTTTGGCGCCAACTCGCGCCGTAAGCGGCCAGCAAGGGCAACGCGAACATTGCCAGAACCACAAATTTAATGGGAAACCGTAGAAATCCGATTTGTGGAAGAAGTTTTTTGAGCGCGGGGTACACCAAACCATTTTCTCCCATCGCAATCATCAAACTGAAAACTGCGACCCCAGCCAGAACCCAAACCCGCCAATTCCGAACGCGCCAAAGGCTGAGCGCCGCAAAAAAGATCGTGCCGAGTCCGGCGAAGTACGAACTGGTCCAATACTGGCCTTCCTGGAGATAAACGCCCTGCCCTGCGGGCCGGCAATGGAACAGCGGCACAAAGAAATTGGCCCAGCCGCTCAGGGGCATCGACCATTCGGAATCGGCGTATCCGGTCCCGCGCTGGGAGTGGGCGAGCAGATCTAAAAAGGGCAAGAGCTGAGCAGCCGCCAATCCAATGACAAGAAAACTCGCGCCCGCGGCGCGCGCCATGAGCTTGGACACGGGCGTCTCTCGATGGATCAATTCGGCCGCCCATAAAACGGCCAGCAAAAACCACGTCTGCAGGATGATCTCCGGCGCCCCGGTCAATATTTGCGCCGCGCCAATCAACCCTGCGATCACCACAGACATTGAGCCGCGTCGCCGGGCCCGCTCCATCGCGAGCACAACCCACGGCATCCAACCCAGAGCAGCGACGTTGTTCGGCCACATGAGCGATTGCCAGCTCAGGCCATTGAACGCGAACGCCATGCCCGCCACCGCGGCGGCAAAACGGCTGCGGGTCCAGGAATAAGCGAGAAGGTTCATCCCGAGGCCTGCCCAGAGCAGATGCCCCAAACAGAAAATCCCCAGCGACCATGACAGCGGGAAGATTAAGTAAACCAATGCCAGCGGATACAGCGTGAGTGTGTTCCACTGGGCCAGAAATGGCAGGCCGCAATTGTTATACGGATTCCAAAACGGGAGTTCGCCATTCCAAAACGATTCCTTGTGGAAATTCGCCAGCGGATAGCCAAAGGCCGAAAAATCGCGATAAAAAAAAGTTTCAAGCCCGAACACCACTTGCGGGAAAGAAACACCCAGGAGCAATCCGAGCAGCGCCGCGAATTTCCCCGGCGTCAACCTGTCGGTCGATATTTTCTCCGAATCGCCCGGAATCACCGGGCCAATTATTCATACCTGCGGGAGAACCCAAGAAAAAATTCGCGGAGGGTGTTGGTTCATTCGAAGGGAAAGAAGGACGAAAAAATCATTCGGAAGCGATTGGACAACGATGCGGGGGAGGTGGACCGTGTTCGTCGGCGGAGCCATCAATTCTAGCCAAAGGGATTTGAAATTCGAAATGAGGATACTTAAATCCAAAGCACTAAATCCGAAATCCGACCTGTCCTCCGAAGCTTCAGCGAAGGAGGAAACAATTCCAAAATCTTCAAATCCAAAACCCAAGACAAAGCCATTGCTGGCCATTGCCATTCATGGACAGCCCCTGTCGTTTTGAGCATTTGAATTTCGGTTCTTCGAATTTGTTTCGAATTCCGAGCTTCGAATTTCGGATTGGATTGATCTCAGAATCTGAGAGGTTTTGCGACGAGAATGTCGCGAGAAGAATCTAAAGCGTTGGCGAGCCAACGGGTGTGAAGTTGTTGGACAATCGCGATCAAATCGGAGAACGCGTGTGGCTTAACAAAATACTCGCGAGCTCCCAGTTCCCGTGCCTTCCGCATGTCCGATTCGTCTGAAGAAGAGGAGAGTATCACGGCTGGGATCTCCTTGCACTCGGGCTGCCGCGCCAGCCACTCGAGAACATCGAATCCGTTCATCCGTGGCATTTTGAGATCGAGCACGATCAACCCCGGAAGCGGATAAAGGGAACGGTCGCCGTGCCGCCCACTGCCCCTGAGGTAATCCACGGCTTCCTGCCCGTTGCCGACGACCACCAGCGGGTGCGGCAGGTTGGCTCTCTGAAAGGCTAATTTCAGAATCATGGCATCGGACGTTTCATCCTCCGCTGCCAATATGGGAGGAAGTTTTTCTGTCATACGCTTTTCTTCTTCGGAGCCACGCGCAATTCAATCCAAAAACGGCTTCCTCGTTCAAGCTCGGATTCGACACCCACTTTGCCGCCCATGCGCTCGACCACCTTGCGCACAATCGCCAGGCCGATGCCAGTGCCTTCATATTGATTATCGAGCTTTTGGAACATCGAGAACAGGCGGGGCTGCGCGTGCTTGGGAATGCCAATTCCGTTGTCCTCCACCCAAATTCGCGCGGCGCCGCCTTTGGCTTCGGACCACACTCGGACTTTCGGCCGCACACCCTGCCCAACGAATTTCACCGCATTGCCGAGCAAATTTGAAAAGCACTGGGTCAACAAGGACTCGTTGCCAAGGACGATCGGAAGATTTCCCTCCAGCTGAATGTCAGCGGCGTCGGTCTGAAGATTCGGATACGTGTCCATCAAACTGGGGATGAGCTTCGATAAGTCCACGGATTGAAGCGGGAAGTCCTGCAGGACAGCCTTGGTGTAATTGAGGGCGTCATTGATCAGATTGTCCAGCCGCGCCGCGCCGATGACGATGCGCTCGCAATAAGCCTTGGTCTCCGGCGACGCGCTGGCAGCGGGCAGTTCGTTCATCAGCAGTTGCGCGAACGTGCCCATGGCCCGCAAAGGCGCGCGCATGTCGTGCGCGATGCTGTAGGAAAAGCTCTGCAGTTCATTGATCGTCTCCTGCAGCTTGGCGGTGCGTTCGGCAACGGTTGCCTCCAAGTCCGCCGCGTGCAGCAAAAGTTTTCGCTGGGCCTCGCGCAGCTCTTCTTCAGCCCGATTGTGCTCGATTAAGTCCGCGGCTTGCCGGGCCAGCAGGTCCAGCCGCAACAAATCCTGCTCCTCCGAGAGATGGGGAGCGGCCCATTGTGTCGTGAGAACACCCAACAACTTGCCGCCGCGTCCGAGCAATGGGGTGGATTGCACCGCTCGCACTCCCGCTGCCCGCAATACCGGAAGGGAAACCGTCCCCTGAAACGTTTCACTCCGCTCAATGTCCGCGACTATGACGCGTTCGCCGCGCCTGGTAGCCTCACCGCAGACGGAAGGGACGTTTTCGGCGGCAGCGAAAAAGTCGAGAAACGGACGTTCGTGGGCATGGTGCGCCACGATGCGCAGCGCGCCATCTTCGAACAATTGCAGCGTGCCTTTGTCAGCCTTCAAGATTGCGACCGCCGCATCCATGATTTCCTGCAAGAGCTCGTGTCCTTTTCCGGGCTCGAGCGCTCGCTCACCCAACGTGTGCATCCTGGTCAGAGCCGCGAAATCTGCCGATAATTTCGCTTCGATCTTCTTTCGCTCGGTGAAATCGCGGAAGACCAGCACGACGCCGAACAGCGGTCCGCCAGGCTGGCGGATCGGCGCGGCGCTGTCGTCAATGGGCGTCTCCGTTCCGTCCTTCGCAATCAGCACGGTGTGGTTGGCAAGCCCGACCACGCCGCCGAGCCGCAGGACTTTTTCTACGGGGTTTTCCACCGGCGCGCCCGTGGCTTCGTTTATGATACGAAAGACTGCCGGCAACGGCTGACCGGCGGCGGCGGCGTTGCTCCATTTGGTGAGACGCTCGGCCTCAGGATTCAGGTAGGTGACTCGCCCATCGGAGTCAGTCACAATGACGGCGTCTCCAATGCTCGCAAGCGTGGTGGCGAGCAATTCCTTTTCGCGAACAAGCGCTTCGCGTGCCGCGACCACTTCCGAAACGTCGTGAATGATTTTCGACGCGCCGATGACTTCACCGTCGCCATTTTTTAGGGGCGATACGCTCACGGAAACCGGGATGCGCCTGCCGTCTTTTGCGATACGGATGGTTTCGAGCCGCTCGACCGAATGCCCTTGCCGCAGCCCTTCAATGATGCGGTCCTCTTCACTCAGTCGGTCCGGCGGCAGCAAGACGGTCACTGGTTTGCCCACGATTTCTTCCGCGCGATAACCGAAGAGGCGCTCCGCACTCGGATTCCAGGTCTGGATTATTCCGTCTACATTTTTCGTGAAGATGGCGTCACCGGAATGCTCAATAATGGCGGCCAGGCGCGTGGCTGCCTGCTGCGCTTTGCGCTGTTCGGTGACGTCGCGAAACACCAGCACAACTCCGAAGAGCGGTCCGTTTGAATCGCGAATCGGCGCCGCGCTGTCATCAATCGGAGTTTCCCTGCCGTCCTTGGAAATCAGCAAAGTATGGTTGGCCAGACCGGCAACCTTGCCCGTGCGAAAAACTTTCGCGACCGGATTCTCCGCGGGCTGCCGCGTCTGTTCATTGATGATCTGAAAAACTCTCGGCAGGGCTTGGCCACGCGCTTCGGAATCTCTCCAGCCAGTGAGCCTCTCGGCTTCGGCATTCAGAAAGGTGATATTCCCTTTGTCATCGGTGACGATGACCGCATCGCCAATGCTGGCGACCGTCGTGGCAAGGAGGTCGCGCGCGCCCTCGAGTGCCCTTTCAGATTCCGCCACTGTTCCAACCCACCACCACAACAACGCGCAGAAAATCGTGACCAACGCCAGAATCAGCAGCGCCGTCCCCATCCCAGTGTCAAACCATCCCGCGAGCTGGGCCCGGACGCGCAGCCATCCCAGAAGGAAAGGCAGTCCGATGATGAAGGGCAGACTGCGCCGCGCCAACAGGCCTGCCGCGCTCTTCTGCTGAAGCGTTCGCATCGGCTCGTACTCCGGCGCCCTCGCCACCACCGCCAACCCAAGCGCCAGAAGGATCGAGGCCGTCTGCATCGCGATTCCCGTGAATCTCGCAACCGCGAACAGCGGGTCGGCCCCCGACGCGTAGCCCATTAACGCCAGCATCGCGATCGCGCAGACAAGAATTCCCAGGACCGGCACAATCCGTCGCACTCGCCCGCGCCCGGTCACGATGAGAAGCAGCGCAAATCCGATGAGGGTGTAGGAGGTGGACGCGGGCGGCCCCATGCGGCCCGGTGCAACCGCCGCCTTTGTTCCCCAAGCCGGGTGGATCAGCATCGTGTCCAGGCCGAGGTCAATTCCTGAAAGATGTTGAAACAGGGTTGCGCTGCCGAGAAGAGCGACGACGCCTCCGAGCACGGTGCTGGCCCGCGCGCTCCACCGTTGCTTCAGCGTCGAGAGAATCAGCGCGGCCCCCGAGCAGAGCGCGGCGAGAGCGGCGTTGGGGAACATGGAAATGCCGCTGCCCAGCCAATCGGTCAGGCGGGATAAACCCGACAACCATCCAACAAGCGTTAGGCCGCCTCCAAGCAGCGCATATCCGGCGAATCCCACCACGCTCCAACGAAGTGCCCGAGGCACCAGCTTTTCGTGACCGTCCATTGCTTCCCGGCGATTGAACTGCTGATATGCGTGGACGCAGAAGGAAAGACTCGTTCAGCTATTGAGTCATCAAAATCCTTCCAGCGTTCATCCACGGCGCAAAATAAGACACCAAAACTCTGAAAGTTCTCTTGACAACGCATTATCTACATTCCTCCCTCCTCCGCAAGAGTTCTAGAGTGACGACTCCTCCGAGGCCATCATCTGCGAAGTGGGAAAATTCACGAAGCAATGCGACATCGGAATGTTGCCGGTATGCGATGGCAAACGACCTGGTCGGCGCCATCACCGACCGGGATTTTTCCGTCCGCGCTGTCGCGGACGGTCATGATCCGTTTGAGACCCAAGGACGAGGACCTGACCGAAGAACCTTTGGAGCGTGTGAACAGGCTTGTCCCGCCAAGCCAAAGGAATTTGAAATTCTATAAAGGGGAGGCTAAATCCGAAGCCCGAGAACGTCGAAAGAAGAATCTATGCGTAACCCAGGCAATCCAATCCCCGTCCGGCCTGAATCCGTGGGGAGATCACGGGCGCCGAAAAACTCCCCACAGATTCAGAACAACGGGAATTAGAAGAGAGGGCTGCCAGCGAAAAGGTCACTTCGAAATTGCCACAGCCAAAACAAAACTATCGCCGGCCGTTTGACCTTCATGGAAAGCCATGGCTCGTTTTGAGCATTTGAATTTGTTTCCTCCTTCGCTGAAGCTTCGGAGACAGGCCGAATTCCGAGCTTCGTATTTCGGATTTGAGCAATCTAAGAATCTGAGAGGTTTTGCGATGAGAACGTCGAAAGAAGAATCTAAAGCAGCGTCTTGGTTTTGGCTCCTCCTCGCCTTCGGTGGCGCGTTCTCAAGCCGAGCTGGCGCGTTGCCCGACCTTGTCGTGCCGGAAGGCATCGGCGTGAATATTCATTTCACGCGCGGCCACGAACGCGACCTGGATCTGATCGCCGCTGGCGGATTCAAATGGATTCGAATGGATTTCTCCTGGGGCGGCACCGAGTCGCGCAAAGGAGAATATAACTGGACCGCTTACGACGAACTGACCGCGAACCTGGAAAAGCGCGGAGTGCGGGCGTACTACATTCTCGATTATTCAAATCCGCTCTACGAGGAAACGGTGGTGACCAAGAACCCAGTCTATGGCGGAGAGCAACGCGACACCGCTTCTCCGCAACATCCCGAAAGCATTGCGGCGTTCGCTCGCTGGGCCGGCGCCGCGGTGCGCCACTTTCACGGGCGCCAGATCGTTTGGGAAATTTGGAATGAACCGAACATCACGTTTTGGAAACCGAAACCGGACGTGGCCCAGTATTCGGCGCTCGCCCTGGCCGCCGCCAAAGCCGTGCGTGAAGCCGATCCCGAAGTGGTGTTGGTCGGCCCGGCCAGTTCCGGTTTTCCGTGGGAGTTTTTGGAAAGCTTCCTTGCTTCCGGCATTCTGCAGCACCTCGATGGCGTCAGCGTGCATCCCTATCGGAATTATCAGAAAGCTCCCGAAACCGCCGCGGAAGATTACCGCCGCCTGCGGCAGATGATCGAACGCCACGCGCCGAATCCGGAGAAGGCCAAGCTGCCCATCCTCAGCGGCGAGTGGGGTTACGCATCGCACACCAAAGGGCTTTCGCTCGAAACGCAGGCAGCATTCGCCGCGCGTCAGCAATTGGTGAATCTGTCCGAACGCGTCCCGATTTCAATTTGGTACGATTGGAAAAACGACGGTCCTGATGCCGGCGAGCGCGAGCATAATTTCGGAACGGTCACGCAGGAGTTATCGCCGAAGCCGGCTTACGTTGCGCTGCAAACGCTCGCCAAACAATTGGCCGGGTGCCGGTTTGTTCGACGCGAACCTTTGCCAGACCAGAGCGATTATTTCTTTGTTTTTCGCGATGCGGCCGGCGCCGAACGCTGGGCGCTTTGGGCAACGAAGGAGAAGCACGCGACCCACTTCACCCTGCCCTCTGGAGTGAAGACAGCAACCATCACCAACAGCAGCGGGGAAAAAGCGCTCATGAATCCTGAAGGCGCTTCCTCCTTCTCGATCGATCTGGAACTCGCGCCGAAATACGTTCGATTCCAGTAAACCAGATTTCGTAGCGCGGGCTTCCAAGCCGGCGGGTGCGGGCGATTTTCCAATCGCTGCGTTGAAGGAGGAGCTGGAAAGCTCCTTCGACCCGCAGACAAGATTGTCTGCGCTACTCGGCAACTAACATGAACGAAATGCCACCTCGACCCAACCGCAGCTGGGATGTCTTGTGCCATCTCTCCGCTCTCGCGATGTTCCTGGCCATTCCGTTTGGAAATATCCTGGGGCCGCTGGTGATTTGGCTATTGAAAAAGGACGAACTCGGTTCGGTCGATGCCCACGGGAAGGAATCGCTCAATTTCCAAATCTCGCTCAGCCTTTATCTGCTGGCGTTCGCCGGACTGACGGTGATGTTGATGTTCATTTTGATCGGATTCCTCATGGTGCCGATGCTCGTCGCCCTGGCGGCAGTGATGCCGATTGTGGACACCATTTTTGTGGTGATCGCATCGCTGAAAGCGAGCAACGGCGAATTCTTTCGTTACCCGCTCACGATCCGGTTGATTCGTTGATGCGCCTCCTGGCCTGTGGAGTGGCCGAGGTGACGGTTGCCTGCCTCCTTCCTCGGCGGCGACGCGCCAGCTTTATGTCGGCGATGATTTTCGAACCATTCACAATGCCCACTTCGCTTCTCCAGGCCAGAGCAGGTTCCGCAGTTCAAAAAGTTCCCACGCGAACGGGACATAACCGAGGTATCCCAACAACGGCATTTCAAACACATGCCAGAACTCCGCGCCAGGCGTGTGATAAATCCATTTCGGATACGAATAAAAGTTCCAGAGCTCCCAGAAAAATCCGCAGCACAAAGAGCCCAACGCCAGAAGGACGAAAGACCGCCAATCTCCGCGGGCGAAATACCGGAAGAAATTCGGCCGGCCCAGCCAGATATTGATGGGCTCCAAGATCAACACCAGTGCGCCCCAGACCCAGGGGTAAAACCAGCGCGGCCAAGCCAGGGTGCAACCAAGAAACAACCAACCGGCCACAAACAACCCGCGGAGCAAACCGGGAGTAGGCCGCCATTTCGGCCCGTTCGCAAATGCCTGCGTGGCGCGGAACGTCGCCAGCCATTCGGCGGTTTCGAACACCGCCGGCATCACCGTCGAAAATGAAATCGTGCTCAGCGCGAAATATTCCAAACCGCTGAAGTGTTCCCCGCCCAAATATTCCCAGTTCCGGGTGCGGCGATTGATCAGTTCGAAAATCCACCATGCCGGCGCGGAGATGGCGAATAGGAGCAGAAAATCACCTGGCGCTCGTGTCAGCAGTGAGTTTCCTTTTCGAGACAAAACCAGTCCATCCATCGTGAGAATGTAGCCCAGCCAGAGCGGGAAAAAGAGATACGCCGTGCGGAAATCTGGCAGCAACCAATTCAACGGCCAGAAAACCGCGATCAGCACGAGCCCAATCAGGCCTTGCGGCGATCGAAGAAAGTTCCTCATGACGGCGCACGGCAATTTGCCAAAAATTCAGGATTCGAAACAGCGTGAACATTTCGGGAGTGAATTTGTCAACACCCCGTCTAACAGCCTGTAAAAAAACCAACTTGTTTGAGCGGCGACCGCCCGTCTTGCCGCCGTTCAAATTGGGACAACGATTATTCAGTCATAGCGAGAGATCAAATGGAGGACCATTCATGAATAGAATTCTCAGGATCATTGCCACCGCCGGCGTGCTCGCCTTCTGCGGCGCGCGCGCGCCAGGCGCGGAACCCACCGGAACAGCCGCCATCCCCGGCACGCCCGGAACGGAAGTCTCCGCGTCTCTGCCGTTGACCGATGTTGTGCTTTATTCCAGCGGCGTCGGGTTCTTCGAACGCGAAGGCCAAGTGGAAGGCGACGCCAGGATCGATCTCAATTTCAAAACGGAAAACATCAATGACCTCCTCAAAAGCATGGTCGTGCAAGACCTCGATGGCGGCCAAGTCCGCGCCGTCACGTACGGCTCGCGCGATCCATTGGCTAAAACGCTCAAAAGCTTCGGACTCGATCTCACGGCCAATCCCTCCTTGGGCGATCTGTTGAATCAGGCGCGGGGCGAGCCGATCGAGGTGTTTTGGCCAAATCTTGTGACCGGCACGATCATTGGCGTCGAGGACCGGATCAAGCCGGCTGGAGACAATAAGACGGTCAAAGTGGCCTATTTAAATTTGCTGACTGCCGAAGGCCTGCAGTCGATCCCGCTCGAGCAGACGCAGCGGATTCAGTTGCTGAACCCGCGGCTGAACCAGGAATTGCGCCAAGCGCTCGAGTCACTGGCGAACGGGCATGACACGCAAAAGAAAAGCGTCAGCCTCGCTTTCCATGGCAATGGCAAGCGCCGGGTGAGTGTCGCGTACATCGCCCAAACCCCCGTTTGGAAGACAAGTTACCGGCTCGTGCTCGACGAGAAACAGCCGGCGTTCGTCCAGGGTTGGGCGGTCGTGGAAAACACTTCGGACGAGGATTGGCAGAATGTTCATCTCTCGTTGATTTCCGGCCGGCCGATTTCGTTTGTGATGGATATGTACCAGCCGCTCTACACCAGCCGGCCATTTGTCGAACCCGAGCTTTATGCTTCGTTGCGCCCGCAAGTTTACGGCGATCGTATTGCCGGAGCGGAAGAACGCGAACGGGCCGTGGCCTTGAATTTGCCCACTCCAGCAATGCAACCTGCTGCTCCGGGAGCCCGGGCCAATAGCTTCGGCGGCGGCTTTGGCGGCGGAGGAGGCATGGCGGCGGGCGGTCCCATCCGGAAGGAGGCCATGTTCGCCGCCCGCGGACTAGGCGTGCAGGCCGGCGCCGCAGCCAGCAGTGACATGCTCAGCGAAAAGTTGAGTCGCGAGATACAGAATTCCGGGGTTGTCTCCGCTGCTCAAGGACTGCAAACGGGCGAATTATTCCAATACGCCATCAAGGCGCCCGTGACTCTTGCCCGGCAAAAATCAGCGATGTTGCCGATTTTGAATGACAAAATAGAAGGCCAAAAAGTGTCGATCTACAACGAACGCGTTCTGGCCAAAAACCCGCTGAATGGCTTCCGCCTGAAAAACACGACTGACCTGCACCTGATGCAAGGCCCGATTACCGTTTTCGAAAATGGAACGTATGCGGGGGACGCCAGGATCGAAGACATGGCCCCGAAACAGGACCGGCTCATCAGCTACGCGATCGATTTGGAAACCGAAGTCGAACCGGACAACGGCGAAGGAAAACAGGAGTTGGTCAGCGTAAAAATCAAAAAGGGAACATTGGTCGCGCTCAGGAAATTCACCCAGGAAAAGATCTATCGCGTCAAGAATCGTGGAAAAAAAGCGAAGACAGTGCTGATCGAACATCCCTACCAATCGGATTGGAAATTAATTGAGCCGGCCGAGCCCAAGGAGCGGTCGCGCGATGTCTATCGGTTCGCCGTTGATGTCGGATCAGGCAAGAGCGATAAGCTGCGCATTCTCCAGGAACAACAGACCAGCGAGGCGATCGAGCTGACCGGAGGACTGACCCCTGATCAAATTACTTACTATTTAAGGGCGCAAAAGATCAGCCAGCGAATCAAGAGCGCGCTCGAGAAAGTCGCTTCGATGCACGACAAAATCAATCAAACTGCGGGTGAACGGACCCGGCACGAACAACGGATCGGCGAGATTACGCAGGAACAAGCCCGGATCCGCGAAAACATGGCTCGATTGAATGCCAGTTCCACGTTGTATGCCCGCTACGTCCAGGAACTCGATCAGCAGGAAACGGAGCTTCAACAATTGCGGCAGCAGATCGCTTCGCTCAAGAGCGAGGCAACCAAGCAACAACGGGAGCTCAATCAATTCCTGATGAGTTTGGACATTGAATAAGCTCCGTGCAGCCGCCGCCGTGACAGCTTTGTCTTCTCCCTCTCCGCCACTGGTGGAGGAGAGGGCTGGGGAGAAGAGGCCGATTTTCGGCGGATTCCCCTCTCCATGAACCAGAGCCCCTCACCCTAACCCTCTCCCCGTGCGATTTGAGAAGTGGAATGGAACACGCGGGGAGAGGGAAGGGAGAGGGGAATGTTCAGCGGTTCAATGTGCGAAGGGTTGCTTCGGAAGATTCTCTCCTCAATCCTCTCCCCGCTCCTTCACCGCGGGGAGAGGAAGAAGAAGGATCTGCTAATTCAATGGCAGAGGGGAGATGCCCTCACCGGGGCTTTGGCCATCTCTTCAGAGCGGCATCGCGCTCGAGGAAGGTTGGATGGGAATAATAGACCGCGCTGAAGAGCGGGTGTGGAAAGAGATTGCTGAGGTTTTCCTCGTGCAGTTTCCGCAGCGCCGTTCGGAGGGAATCGCTCTCGCCCAAAACAATGGCGGCAAAACCATCCGCTTCGTATTCATAATGGCGGGACAACAGATTCCTCAACGGAGCGGTCCAAAAGCCAACCGTGCTGCCGAGCAGAAAAAACAGCAAAAACGCGATGGCAACGTTTCCCGGTAAAAATCCGAACGCTTCGTAAAACCACGCCTGACCTGCCAGAAAAAAGAGGACGTAAAACCCGGCCAGCGAACCGCCGCTGGACACCAGCAGCAATTTCATGATGTGCCGTTTTTTGAAATGGCCGATTTCATGGGCCAGCACCGCTTCGATTTCAGGTTCGCTCAATTGTTGGAGAAGCGTGTCAAAAAGCACGATTTTGCGGAACTTCCCCAGCCCGGTAAAAAATGCGTTCGAGTGCCGGGAACGTTTGCTGCCGTCCATCACTTCGATTTGCCGGGCGATGAAGCTGGTTTTTCTGGCAAGCGCAAATAACCGCTCCCGCAACGGCCCTTCCGGCAAAGGACTGAACCGATTGAACAACGGCAAAATGAATTTAGGCGCGAGCACGATGAGCAGCAGTTCGACGGCGACCAGCGTCGCCCAACCCCAGAACCACCAACTCGTCGCCGCCCACGTTGCCCATTTCAGCAGCAAGAGCAGGAGCGGATAACCGAGCGCGAATGCGAGGATCATCCCTTTGAGCCGATCGAGCCACCAGAGTTTTTGTGTGGTGGTGTTAAAACCGAAACGCTGTTCGAGCCGAAATTGCGCATACCAATCGAGCGGGAGGCCCAAGAGGGAAAGCGCCGTCGCCACACAGAAAACAAAGAGAGCTTCGGACCACACTGCCGCTCCCACGCGACCTGTCCACGAATTGTGGCTGGCAGGCAGAACTCCGCTGAATAAGATCACGCAGAGGGCGACTGTGCCCCAGAACGTCTCGACCTGTGACAAACTGTTTTTGGCTAAAGTATATTCCACCGATTTCCGATAGACCGCTGGTTCAACCAACCCGGTCCATGGCTCAGCCAATTCCATCGAGCGTTGTTGCGCGTGCCGCCGGTTCAGCCAGGCCAAAAACAATTCCGCGGCTGCCCGCGCCAAGACCAAGCCCAACGCCATCTTTGTTACGAGTTCCCCAGACATTGTTTGTTGATCCAGGATGCTTCGCTCTGCACGCCTGCGCGATCAAGAGTGACAAGCGCGCCATGCCATCTTAAGCGTTCCACCGAAATGCCCAGCGATTCTGATGTCCGCCTGACCAGCGCCTTTTCCATTGTTTTGCTGCTGGTCGGCGCCGTTTTCATTTGGCTCATGTTCGCCGAATCGAGTCGCTTGGGCAAAGCAGTCCGCGTCGAGGACGAGAGCCTCCAGATGTTAGTCGAACAACACAGCGACCTCAAAGCGCGGAAAGAACAAATGCGCAAGAGCGCTGAAGGCGACTCTGAGCTCAACCCGTCCCCGGGCGAGGCCACTTTGAAAACGGCAAAATGAGCTCGGACCGCAGCGTTTACGCTGCAGCCAAGGCATTGCAACAACCCTCATCAGGAACGCAGCGTTTACGCTGCAGCCAAGGCATTGCACCAACCCGGCGGTGTTTACTCCCCGGCTCCACGCTGAAGCCTGCCGTCCGATAATCTGCGGTTGCGCCTCTTGTCTGCGCCTCGCGCCAACGCCGCGATCATTGCGAGCCACTCGAAAAATTCCTACAGTCGCGCAACCATTTATGCGCAATTACCCCGGCTTCATCTTTCTTCTCCTTCTAACCTATCTCATGATGCCCGGGCGGGCGCGCGCCGACATCGGTCCAGAAGGGGCCGCCCTTTTCCTTAAGTTCGACTCGGCAGATCCGGCCTTGCAATTGTCCCCTGGGATCAAGCGAGTGGACGGGAAGTTTGGTCATGCCCTCGAGTTTACCGATGCGCTGCAGCACGCGGAGGTTAGTTTTTCCCGCCGTCTGAATGGCATTTCCGCGATGACTGTTGGCGGCTGGTTCTTCCCTCGCCGAACCGCGGAACAATATTTCGTTTTCCGCGGCGTGCCGCAAATCAGCGAGCGAGGCGACCGGATGTTCCCGCCGGCCAGAGGCTGGGTTGATTTTCTTCTCGGGACGGATCATCGGGGATTTTTCATGGGGACAATTCACGGGAACAGTTTCATGCCGTTCCCGCATGTGACGGTGAATGAACTTGGGATTGAGGCTTGGTGGCAGATGGTCGTGGTCAAGGATGCGGAAGGTTTCCAAAAATTCTATTTGAATGGGGCGCTGGTTCACACGGATCGCAACGCGACGAGCGCAGGAAAGAAATGGCCGTTCGTCGATACGGAACAGGGCGAGCCGATTCGCCTGGCCATGCCCGCTGGCGGGATGATTGGAGAGGTCTGGATTTTTCCGCGAGAGGTGTCAGCCGAGGAAGTCCAGCGCGATTACACGGCGAAGAAGGATCGGCACACACCTGCGTTTCCAGGAAGCCCGGTGCTGTTGCGCGAAATGAACAGCCATCCGATGGCTGGTCTTTGGAAAACTCCGCTCACAAAAGAGAATTGGCCTCGAGAACGAGCGCGCATCGAGCAAGGCGCTTTGAGCGTCCTCGGGGCTTTTCCAACCCGCCCAGTGCCGCTCGATCCGGCCTTGATTTCTGAAACCGATTGCGGCGAGTACGTCCGGCGCAAAATCTCTATCCAAGTTCAACCGGACGATCGGATGCCGGCCTACGTGCTCATTCCAAAAGCGCTCCTCGCTGCGCGCGCCAAAGGCGAACGGGCGCCAGCGATCATCTGCTTTTATGGGACAACCTCCGGCGCGGGAAAAGAAACGACGGTCGGATTATCCGGGCGCTCGCCTGGAAGCGAGGGCCATCCGAATTTGGCCTTTGCTGTCGACATGGTTCGAGCCGGGTTCGTGGCCTTCGCAGCGGATTATTTGCGGGATGGAGAGCGGATCAAACCAGGGCGGCGTCCCTACGATACGACCGATTTCTACGAAAAATTTCCTGATTGGTCGCTTCATGGCAAGGACATCTGGGACACGTCGCGTGCGATCGATTATTTGGAAACGCTCGATTTTGTTGACTCGAAGAAAATCGGAATGACCGGCCACTCCTACGGTGGCCATAGCACCATCTTCACGACGGCCTTTGAGCCGCGCATCCGCGTGGCAGTGGCGAACGGGCCGGTTTCTGATTTTCTCCATCACGGAATGCACTGGGCTGTGCCGAAAGGGGGCGGGAACAGCCAATCATTGCCCGCGATGCGGCCTTATGTTTTGGACCACACGCGGCCGATCCCGGTAACGTTTTATGAATTCACTTCGTTGATCGCGCCACGGCCGTTGCTGGTCGGCCAGGCCGCGGGCGAACGGCGCCCGATGGAAGAGGAGAATGACGCGGCGGTCAGCGAGGTTTACAAGGCTTTGGGGCACGCCGATCGCGTCCGGTATCATTGGTATGCGGGCGATCACGATTATCCGCCCGAAGCGCGGCAGGCGGCGGTGGACTGGTTTCGCCGGTGGTTCGCCGAATTGCCGTGACAAAAAAACTGCAGCCACGCGTCGCGGCTGCAGCTTGAACTGACCTGAGACCAATCAGCTATTTCTTCGGAGAGGGCGAGCTGGTTCCCGGCGAGCTCGTTCCCGAGGAAGGATTGCTTTCCGGAGAAGCGCCGTTCTTGTCGTGGCGTCCGCCCCGATGATTCTTGTCCTTGTGAATGCCCTGGCTGTCGATGTCACTGGATGACGAAGGGCTCGTGGTCGATTGGCTGTCCAGTCGTCCGGCGCCCCAGGCGCTCGCGGGCATGCTCGGCCAGTTGTTCTTGTCGAATCCTTGCATCGATTCCAATTGCTGCTTGCTGGCGTTGAGGACGACGAAATCTTTTTCGCCCGCTTGCGTCAGCAGAGTCGTTGGAACGGCGATGAATTTTTCGCCCGTGCCGAACAACGTGCCGCCCGTGCCGAGCACAGCGTAGCTGATTTTTCCGCTCTGCAAATCGATCGCGAGATCTTTGATCTTGCCGAGTTTTTCGTCCTGCTGATTCTTGACTTCTTTGCCGATCAGATCGGAGGCTTTTTGGATTTGATGAGCGCTCGCCGTCGCGTTGTTGTCGGTCGAGACGCCGGCTGACACTGAAGCGTTATGATCGCCGACACCGGCGGCGCCGGTCACGCTCTTGCTCGAGCTGGACCCGGAGGCATCCTGGGTGGTGGAGCTGCTCTTGCTCGAGTTTTGCTTGTAGGAAGGGGAGCTCTGGTCAGCGCCAGAGGTCCGTTGCGCTTGCAGCGGCTGGATGAAAGCCAGCATTGCAGCGGCTGATAATAGGGCGGTGAATTTCAATGAACTTTTCATGTGTTCTCCTTGTTCTGGGTTTTGCTCGCCTTCGAAATCTTTGTTCAAAGGACGCTATAAACAATCACACCGCGACCGATTTCCTATCGGGAGAAAGCCCGGACTTTTCATCCAACAAAAGCTGAGAGCTGTTCGGGGCGTCCCGGAGCCGCTGCGCGTCCCAGCAACGGGTCCCTTTTGGACAGCGGGAAAACTTGAGCTATTATTGGGCATGGACAACTCGGGATCCAAACCATCGTTTAGCCTCCCATCACTCATCGCGGTCGGCGCGGCTATCGCCAGCTTCGTGGTCGGCGCATTCTGGGGTTTTGTGCTCGCGCTCATCGCCATCTTTTTTGGCATGATTGGCGTGCTGCTCTCCTTCTCGTCCCGAATCCGAGGAGGGTTTGTCAGCTTCTTCTCGTTGGGCGCGGGTCTCCTTGGAATCATTGCCGCGCTCTTCAAAGCCGTCATGTGGCTTGGCAGATAATCGTTGGAGTTCGGACTGAGGCTCGGCTAGATTCCTTGAACCTCAAAAGTTATTGCATTTGAGTCGACTTTTCAGCCTCATCGATTTCGGAGCATTCCGCCTCAAGGAATCTATGAAAGCACGTCATGTTTGCTCATCACATTATCTTGTCCGGGCTCATGTTGATTTTAGGCTCCCGCGTCGCGGCCGGCCAAACCGAGAACCCTGCCAACGGCCAAACAAACAGCCTGCGCGCGGCCGCCGCAGACATGACGGATGAATTCTTCGCTCCCGAGCACGTCCAGAAAATCGATCTCGAGATCGAGCCTAACGCGCTCGAGCGACTGCAACGGGCCTTGCCGCAGCGAATCTATGTGCCGGGAACTTTTCGCTGGAACGGTCGAGCGCTGCAAAATGTCGGAGTACGCTACAAAGGGAACAGCTCCTCCGACCCGCATGCCCGCCACAAGCGAGGGTTTCTCATCTCTTTCTCCGAATTCGAAAAGAAACAGCGTTTCCTCGGGTTACGGCACGTTGCCCTCGATAACGGAATCCAGTTTGGCAGCCTATTTAGCGAACGGCTGATTACCGATGCCTTGCGCGGCGTCGGCGTGCCTTCTTCCCGGTGCAACTACGCCCGGGTTTACCTCAACGGGAAATATCAGGGAGTCTATGTCAACGTGGAGCGGATCGATAAGACCTTTCTCGGCCGGCATTTCGGAACGGAACAAGGCGCATTATTGAAGGCGGATGAAGGCGGTCCGGGCGCTGATCTTCGAGCTGTGCCAAACGATAGCCTTTACGAAAAAGCGTTTGAACTGCACGCCGGGAAGAAGCGTGATGCTTTCACGGCTTTGAACGCTTTCATCCGCACGATTAACGCGCCCAGAACGAGCGTGGCGGGTTTGCGCCAGAGTTTTAACGTAGACACATTCGTCAACACCATCGCGGTGCTGCTCTTGGCCGGCGCCTTCGACCAATACACCGGCTGGGGGCCGCATAATTATTACCTGTATTACAATCCGACCGATCAACGCTGGAACTACATTCCGTGGGACCTCGATGTTGGGTTCGCCGATCGGGCGTTTGGTCACATTCCTGTCCTGGAAGGTTGGAACGCCGCGTGGCCCGCTCCCATGCCCGGACGGCCGTTGATGGAACAGGTGCTTTCTCATCCTGAGCTGCTCCGGCAGTACCGCGAACAAGCCGCGGTCATTCTGGAAACCTGGTTTCGTCCGGACGTGCTCGTTCCGAAGCTGCGCGCTCTTTACGGCCAGATTCGGCCGGACCTGCAGGCGGATCCGTATCCGGCACGCCGAGCCACCGTTCCTTCCGATAAAAATTATGAAGACATTCTCGAGAGCATGGAAAGCTTCATTCGCAAACGGTATGCCCTCGCGCGAGCCCAACTGGATGCTCCGGGACCTCGACCGTCCGAACCGCGCCCGATGCCAGACGAGGGACCTAAACCTGGCGCGCCATCCCTTGACGCTCCGACAGACCTCCGCGCTGTTCAAGTCACAGCTTCGAAGGTGGAGTTACGCTGGAAAAACCATTCGGATCGGGCCGTCGCGTATGTGGTCCAAAAAGGCATCGGCGCGGATGAGCAGAGTTTCGCCAATGCGATCGGGCAGGCTGGCGCGGACATCACGAGCGCAGGGGATGATCAAGTCGAACGTGGGAAAACCTATCGCTACCGCGTGTATGGGGTCGAAGCGACGCCGCAGGGGCCGCGCGGCACTGGTGTGTCCAATGTCATCACCGTGACAATTCCCGACCGATGAAGCGGAGTCTGGCGGCCGCCATTACTTCCTGGTTTCAACATCCTGCAGCTTGAAGAGGAGCTTTCGGATTATGATCATGGCATAAACCGTCATCGCGAAAATGAAGATCTTATTATTGAACGTCCACTCGATGCCGCGGGCAAGCTGCTGGCCGGTAATCGGGCTTTGGCCCAGGACATTCATCCAAAGCACACGGCCAACCGACAGGAAGAAAGATAATCCGACAACGATGACCGAGCTCCTTAAAAGCAGCGTGAACACATACGCCATCTTGCCGATGGTCAATCCGAAGTTATACGAAGGCTGGTCGAGGAAATGTTGGAACCGGTGCATCGCGTGTTCGAGCAGGGTGTTCAATTCCTCGGCGCGCGTAAAATCCGAGTCGAGCGGCCCCGGAACGCGGCGGATCATTTTCTTCAAGGCGCGCCGTTTGTATTTGCGGTCGAGTCGCCCGGCCCAATCTTTGAATTCCTTCTGCGGATCGAGGTCGGCGTGGAGCCGGTAAACGATCGAGTCGTAGAGAAAATTCGCGCGGAAAATTCGCACGGTGTCCAGCGTCATCGGGAGATTGTATTTCTGGCTCAGCATGATGACCTTCATCCACATTCCGCCCGAACACTTGTCGTACCATGGCGCGCTTTTGCTCTTGTGGGCGATAAAGCCTTCCCGATAAATGCTCATCAATTCGACGGAGAAGGTCTCGACGTCGAAATGCGGGAGCGGCTCGAGCATGGCGATGGTGGTCCGGACCATGGCGTTGATGTCGTCCTGGACCATGAACCGGTTGAAAGTCAGAAGCTGCCGGCGCATGCGCGAGGAGACGGCGCCGCACGAGCCAAAATCGATCAGAACCAGCGTATTGTCCGGACGGACGATGATGTTGGCGGGATGAGGGTCCGCATGGAAGAAATTGCTCTCGAAACATTCCCACCAAAAGATGTGCAGCATCCGGCGGGCGATGGTTTCGGGCCGGAACCCGCGGGAGAGAAGATCATTGAGGCTTTTTTGGTCCTTCCGTTCGAGCGCATAAAGCATCTCGGTCAAAAACACCCCCGCGACAAACTCGGTCACGAGAACGTCGAAATTTGACAGGTCATGATAGACACGAGGGGCTGAGACATGTTTGAACTTTTTTGCATCGCGCCGAAAGATCGTGGTGTAGCGGCCCTCCAGCGTGAAATCGAGTTCCTCGCTCAACATGCGCGTGAGCTCCAGCTGGAAGTTCGTTGTCAGGCCCGCTCGAATAAACCCGATCATCTCCGCAATATTGCAAAGCCAGCAGATGGCTTTGAGGTCCGTGGCCATGTGCAGCGCGATCTGCGGGCGTTTTACTTTTACGGCCACCAATTCGCCTGAGTGCAATTTCGCCTGGTAAACGCAGGCGAGTGAAGCTGACCCGATCGGCTCGGGATCGAATGTTTCGAACACCTCGCTTAACGGTTTGCCAATCGCCTTTTCGACCGTCGCAATGGCGTGATCGATTTCGAACGGCGGCACCTGATCGAGCATCTTGCTGAGTTCATCGCAATACTGCGCGGGCAAAAGGTCCGCGCGAACGGACAGCTGTTGGCCGACCTTGATCGCGGTGGGGCCCATCGACTGGAGCAGTTCCCGCAATCGCACGGCGCGTTCTTCCGGGACACGCTTTCCAACGATATTCTGAATGGCGTTATACGCGAAATAAACCAGCAAGCGGCTCGACCAGGCGAGGATCCGCGCACAAACCCGCAGAATCGAAGTATCGAACCCGCGCTTGGGCGGCAGCGACAGCGTGGACGCTTTGCTCGCCCCGAGGTTAATTCGCGTGCGGCGCGGCAGTGAATCGAGCACCGAACGGGCTTCATCTAAATCGAACGCGCTCTTATCGTCAGCGCGAGAGACATCTTGGATCGACGGCATAATGGGGTCGGGCAAATCAGGACAGGTTACGCGAGGATTCCGTGCGCAGCAGGGGCAAGCGCGTCCGGGGTGGCCGTTCGGATGGAAACCATTTCATTGCGTTCGCGCGGGTCGAGCTGCGCCGCCCGGCTATTCCTCGGCTGCAACCGGACCAAATAAAAGCCGCGGCTGGGACAAGGCGCAGACATGTGTTCGGGTTCGGAAATTTCATACCAGAGAAGTGGCAGGCTATCCAACGAATAGATCGTTACGTAAATGAAATGGGTTTCGAGGAGCCTGGGCGAAATGAGCAAGCGCAGCTGTTCTCCGCGCTCGATCGCGCCATACTCAAAGTGCGTTTCCGGATTGCCGACCGGAAGGTAAATCCGTTCGACGAACGAGCTTGGAAGCCAGTGTTGCAGACGCAGCAGGCCGTAAACGTGGAAAGCGAGGCAGTAATAGACGCAGTTTGTTTTTGATTTCAGCGAGGAATAAAAAGCATTCGCATCGGCAGGGATGCTCGCTTCCACAAGCGTTGTTTTTCCGTCCACCCGCACTTTCGGGCAAAGAGCGCTCGAGCCAGGATTATAAAACCGCGCAACGATGCTATACTGCCCCGGCGCAGGCACGGTGAACAATTGCCAGTCCGCTTCCGATTCCTGCAAGCAGCTGATCGTCCCGATCGTTCGCCGATCCGGGTATGAGTAAACGACAAAAAACCAAGCCTCAGCCGCCGCCCGCGCGGTCGAGATTTCAATCTCCAAGCGTCGCTCGATGCGTAATGGGCCGGCCGTGGCAATGACCGCGTGCGGATTCCAACGCGGGCCGCTTGTCAAAATAAAGGGCAGCGCGCCCGGTTGCTCGATGAAAGCTTTCGAAAACATCTGCCAACCCGCGGCCTGTTCCGGCTTCCGGCGCAGATGGCGCGCGGCGAGGATTTGCGCGACCCACCGCGTCAGTTGGTAAAAGCAGAAGCTCAGCAGCGTTGCGGGAGCCATCCAAATGGCGCGCCAGGGGAATCGTTCGGCCGTTCTTCGCGTTGGGCGGCGCATGGAATTATTCTTTTCGTTGCGCGGCGTCGATCCAGCGGCCGACGAACTGGCGAATGGTTTCGGGCTCGAATTGATTCCGCGAAAATCGCGCGAGCACAACGAATGACTGATTTCCCGGCCGCACGATCAAATCAAGCGGGTAAGGCCGCGGGTGATCCTGGCGTTGCGCCGGCCGGACCGATCGCTGGACTTCGCGAATCCCGTCGATTCGCAGCGGTTCGGCTTGCGGTTGATAATTGAGGCGGACCGATGCGAGTTGGTGGGCGTGCGGCAGGTTGCCAGCCGCCGCATGCCAGCCGTACGGAATCGCCTGAGCAGCCATTTGATTGAATGCCGCGGAGAAAACTGCGGCTGTGTCGGACCGATTTTCTCTGCAGGTGATTCCCAGCGGGACGTCAAACGCGAAGCAGCCAACGGTGGTGAAGAACTTTTGCTGGCCAACCGCTCGCCCGTGCCAGCGATGAGCAATCACCGGTCGCGGATCTTTGGTCCAATCAGAAAGAGCACGATACAAACTCGCTGCCAACAGCTCGAAGGCGGGCGGCGCGCTGTCCCTTAAGAATTCAATTTCCTCTTCCGAGTCGAAGGATGGACACGCGCAATTCTTGTCAAAAGGAAGAACCGTCGAGGGGTTGCGGCCGTTCAAAAACTCAACCTGGCCGGGCGAAGACTTGGCGGCCAGTTCGGCCACGGCTTGCAGATACGCTTGAAATGTCACAGCTGGCAGCGCTGCGTCCGGCGCGGCATAACACTGGAAAAGCTGTTTGAGCAGGATCCCGGAGGAAAAGCCGTCCCCGATCAAATGATGTGAAACGAGGAGCAGTTCGTGCGTCGCTTGGCGGAGTGACGCAACTTTGATCCGGGCGAGCGGCCAGCGCGCGGGATCGATGGCGGTTTGCATCTTCGCCAACTCCGCCATCACCGCTGTTTCCTGGTCGACGTCGGAAAGCTGGCTCAGATCGGCCCAACCGAATTCGATATCCTCCCCCGAGGGCAGGACCACCGGATTGAAATGCGGCGCGGCCTGCGACCGGATGAATGAAACGCGCAGCTGATCGTGCCGCTCGATCACACGCCGCCATGCGTTGCGCAGTCGATCCAAGTTGAGCTCACCATCGACGTGAAAACGGATCCTATGCTGGAGATACCACTCTGGTTGCGTTCCATAGTTCGCCAGAAAAATGTTCTGAGCCGGCGAGAGCGATTCATGGCCAATCCCGTTGCTGGCCGGCCCCCCGATCGAATACCCCAACTCAGCAGCCAAACGGATTGTGTCGGGCTCAAGCGCGGGGCGATCGGATGACTTATCTTCCCAACGCCGGGCCAAGCTCGGCTCGATTGCTTTATGGGAGAGGAAATTGGGATCGCCAATCGAAACCGAGACGGAATGGGGCCCATCCGTCATCCGGCTGCCCTCGTACGGATTGAGCAGCGCGGGTTGGAATTCGATTTCGAGAAAATCACAAATCCTGCGCGCAACGAGTTCGGGTTCGCCGACCAACTGTTCGTACTGGATCTGGAGCTGTTGGTTTTCGGCGACCGTGCCGAGGAAAGCGGTGATGTTCGCATTGATTTGTTTCCAAATCTCCTCAGCCGTTTTCGACGGATCAGCGCTCCCAAGCCCGAGCAGTTTTTCAAAGCGATTACGCACGAACGATTCGATGACCGCTCCCGGATGGCGCGTGAGAAAAATGTAGCGGGCGTGAGGAAACAACTCTTTGGCCCGTTGCAAAATGGCGAGGTCGCGGCCATACGACGGCGACTTATCGACGAGCATCCTGCCGCCCGCGGTCGCGTGCAGCCACTCGTAAATCCGCGCAGTCGAAAAGTTTTTCAGCTGCAGGTCCGCCAGGATTTCCCGGGCTTGCTCGGCGCCGGCACTTTTCAATTCCATGACAGCGCGAACCAAACCTTCCGACAGAAACTTAGCGCCGCCTGCCAGCGTTTCCGCGCGGCTTTTGAGGCTGTCGAAGGGCAGAAGGTGAAGCTCGGGTGGGCAGAATAATTTCGAATGCCCCGCCAGCATCACGCGAAGGAGGGTCGATCCAGCGCGCGGTGTTGAGAGGAGAAAAACGATTCCGGAGCCGATTGCCTTCGCGGGTTCGGGCGTCGGCGCCACGGTTGTTTTTGGGGGCGGCGCAACAACAGTCTGCGAGTTATCCGGGAGAACACCGCGGGCAGTCGCGGCTTGATTTTCCAAGTAATCCGCCAGCGCGTGCAACGTCGCCTGGCTTTGAATTTCGTTGGCATAAACGCTCAAACCGTACGCGTCCTGAATTTCCTTCAGCAACTGCATCGCTTTGATCGAATCGAGCCCGAGTTCTTCGAGCTGACTCTCCGGATTGATCTCGGCTGGCGCGACGTCGAGCAACCGCGCAATCTGGTCGAGCAAAAAATCGCGCATGGAGGGGGGCGAATTCTCGGTCACGATTGGGACCACCGGAGAGGCGGGAGCTGCTGGCGGTTGCGGGAGGGAAGCACTGACGGTGTTCAGGTCATTTGCCACGGCGTCGGGAACTTCACGAAACCAATAGCGGCGCGGCTCGAAGGGATAGCACGGCAAGGAAACTGATTTGCAGGAGGCGCCCGCGGACAACGCATTCCAGCCAATATCAGCGCCGTTCGCCCACAACGCGCCCAGTTTGTTCCATTGGCCGTTTTGCCAGAGATCCAAGAAATAGCGCTGGTCTTCCGCGCCTTTGCCGAGTTGCAAGCTGGCGTTCTTGTCGGCGGCGCCGCGCCAGCACCCTTCTCCCGTGGCGGAGCTCGTGGCGAACGCGTGCAGTTTGTTGCGCAGCGCAGCCCGATCGCGCGCGACAACCGCCAGGCGTTGGTCCATCGCTTCGCGCCCGATCCGCAACGTGTGCGCGACGTCCACAAGCGAAATGTTTTTGTGCGAAGGGTCATCCAGCCACTGCACGAATTGAGCTGCGATGGCCTTGAGCCGGGACTCAGTTTTGCCAGAGAAAAGGAACAGCTGCGGCGAGCCGGGCTCAACTTCGGGATTGGCGCTGGCTTGCGGAAATGATTCGAGAACGACGTGGGCGTAGGTGCCGCCAAATCCAAACGAGCTCACGCCGGCGCGGAGCGGCTGGCCGTCGGGCGAATTCCACTCTTGCAGCGAACGATTGATGTAGAGCGGCGATCCTTGCAGCTGGATGAGCGGATTGATTTCGGTGAATCTCGGCATCGCCGGAATCTGGCGGTGCTTCATCGACAGCACGGTTTTGATGACGCCGGCGATGCCCGCGGCGCCTTCCGCATGGCCGATGTGGGCTTTGGCGGAGCCGACGGCGCAGAACTCCTTCTTGTTCGTAAATTCCTTGAAAGCCATTTTGATCCCGCCGATTTCAACCGGATCACCCAGCTTGGTGCCGGTGCCATGGGCCTCAAGGTAAGAGATCGTTTCGGGGGAAATTCCCGCGTCTTTCCAGGCTTGCAGAATGACTTCGGCTTCGAGCTTGGGACTGGGAGCTGTGACGCTGTTGGTGTAACCGCCATGATTAACGGCTGACCCTTTAATCACGGCATGGATTGGGTCGCCATCCCGGATTGCATTCGCCAGCGGCTTCAACAACACGCACGCGACCGCTTCTCCGGGAACGTAACCGTCCGCTGATTTATCGAACGAATGACAGCGGCCAGTCGGGGACAAAGCGCCGATGCTGCAAAAATACACATAATGATCGGCGCCAAGCAGCAGGTTGGTTCCGCCCGCGAACGCCATTTCGCACTCGCCGTTGCGGAGGGCTTGGCAAGCGAGATGGAGCGCCACTAAAGAAGAAGAACAAGCCGTGTCCAAGGCGAGGCTAGGTCCGCGCAAGTCCCACACGTAAGATGGGCGATTCGCCATCATGGTGGTGGCGTTGCCCGTGCCATCGAAAGGCTCAACCGGTTTGCCAAAGCGGGCCATTTCCGTGGCGTAATCGTGAAAACAAACGCCGATGTACATGCCCGTCCGGGAACCGCGGATCCGCCCGCCATAGCCGGCGTCTTCGGCGGTGGCATGGATGACTTCCAGGAGCAGGCGCATCTGCGGATCCATCAGCTCCGCTTCGCGCGTTGGGATCCGGAAAAAGCCGGCATCGAATCGATCGACGTCACGAATAAAACTCCCCCACTTGCAATAGGTCTTTCCGGGCGCCTGCGGGCGCGGATCGTAGGAGGGCCGGTAATCAAAGTGATTGGGCGGAATCTCTCGAATGAGATCGGCGCCATCCTTGAGATGAGCCCAAAACTCTTCCGGATTTGCCGATTCAGCAAATCGCCCGCCCAGGCCGATGATGGCGATGTCGCGTGTTTCTCTTTCGACCGGCGCAGGCCGCATCAAGCGCGGGCTACTCGGCGCAGCCGATTCGATCCGAGAAGCGCCGTTCGACGGAGCCACCACCGGTTCTGGCAACAGCTCCTCCGGCGCGCTGGGCGGGGTTGCCTGCAATAGATTCGGGCTTGCCACCTGGGCGGCGGGAGACAATTTGAGAAAAGCCGAAAACCGTTCGCGGTGCTCGGTAGCGAAATAGCGGGCCAACGCTTCAATGTTTTGATGTTCGAAAAAGAGCGTTGGATAAAGCTCGATGCCAGTGGTCAGTTCCAATCGCTGCGCCATTTCCACCATCGCAAACGAATCGACCCCCAGCTCCATAAAATTCAGGTCATGTTCAATCGCGCCCGCATCTTTCCGCGTTGCTTGGGCAAGTTCATCCGCCAGGAAGCTTTCGATCGCGGTCTGCAGCGTCTCGCTGGACACTTCTAACAGAGCCACCGGCGTTCGGGCGCGTGGCGGAGCCGAGGGTTGAACGTCGCGAACGATCGGCGCTGGCTGGGACGGCTTTGCCACGACAGCTGCGCTCGGTTCGGCCAGCGCTCGAAGCGAGAACCGTTTTCGTTTGAACTGCGTCGACGGTTTTGGCCAGCGGCTTTGCTGGTAACCGTTTTTCCCCGGATCGAACTCTTCCAGGATGACGTGGCAGTTCGTGCCTCCGAACCCGAAGGACGAAATGGCCGCGCGCCGAAAGCCATCGCGAGGTTCCCAAGCGCGCAATTCGCGGACGGGATAAAAGGGCGATTCCTGAAAGCGGAAGCGCGGATGCGGTTCGTCACAATGGAGGGTCGGCGGAATTTGGCGGTGGCCCAGGGCAAGCACCACTTTGATGAAACTGGCCACGCCCGCGGCCCGCAGCAAATGGCCCATGTTCGACTTGACCGATCCCACCGCGCAGTACTGGCGGTCAGGCGCGGTTTTCCGGAAGACTTGAGTGGCCGCTTTGATTTCGATCGGATCGCCCAGCAACGTGCCAGTCCCGTGCGCTTCCAGATAAGTGAGCGAGTTCGGATGGATGCCGGCTTTCTTGTGAGCCAACTCGATGACTTCCATTTGAGCGTTCAGATTGGGCGTCGTCAGTCCCATGGTGTGGCCGTCGTTATTGATGGCCGAGCCGAGGATGATTCCCGCGATTGGATCGCCATCGCGCAAAGCGGCCTCGAGCGGTTTTAAAAGAACCAAACCGGCGCCTTCTCCGAGGACAAAGCCTTTCGATTTGCGATCGAAAACGCGCGCCACGCCATCGTCCGTGAGCACGCCAGCCTTGCTGAACATCACATGCACGGACGGGTCAGTCAGAAGTTCGACGCCGCCCGCTACGGCCATTTCACTCTCGCCCGAGCTCAAGCTCTGGCAGGCCGCGTGAATAGCGACCAACGAGGAGGAACAGGCCGTGTCGATCGTGCAGGCGGGGCCGTGCAAGTCGTAAAAATCCGAGATCCGCGCGGCCATCATGTTCGGGGCGTTGTTGACGATGGCGCGCTGCAAATCGGCATCGGTCACCAAATCGTAATGCTGCTGCAGGTAGGAGGTCTGTCCGCCACCGATGAAAATTCCCGTTCTGGTTTTGCGGAGATCGTCCTTGCCGAAGCCGGCGCGATCGAACAATTCCTGGCTCAGTTCAAGAATCAGCCGGTGTTGAGGGTCCATGCCGCGCGCGGTGAGCTCGTCGATTCCAAAAAAATCGGCATCGAACCAATCGAACTGATCGAGATACGCGCCCCACTTCGAATAGCTTTTCTTCGGGGCCGCTTTGTCCGGATGGTAAAACGCTTCGAGTGCCCAGCGCTCGGCGGGCACTTCTCGAATCAGATTTTTTCCCGCCGCCAAATTTTCCCAGAACGCTTCGAGGCTGGGTGATTTTGGGAACCGGCAAGCCATGCTGATCACGGCGATTTGCTGGCGGGCCATTCGGCGGGCGGGAGGCGCGCTCTGTTCGGACATTGTCATCGTCAGCTCCGCAACCGTTCGAGCCGGGCGGCCGTTGGATTTTTCGGAAACAATTTCAATTCGCGGCGACGCTGCAAGGGCTGAAGCTTTCGGTTCAGCAGCGGGTTCGCTCTGCGGAAGTGAACCTGCGAGATGACGGGCCAAAGCCCGCATGGTCGGATATTCCATCATCGAAGAGGGATCGACCGTGATGGAAAGCTGGTCTTCCAATCGTTTGAGGATGTCCATCGCGGCGATGGAATCGACCCCGTATTCTTCGAGAGGTGTTTCAGGATCGAGGTCTCCTGGATCAACTTTCAGAGCCTCGCAGAGGGTCGTTTTGAGCGTGGCCAACACCTGCTCTTCCGGATCTCCCGCGTGCGCCGGAGATTGATTGGAAGGTTTGGGTTGCGGCGTGAGGCTGGCGATCTGGCGCAATTTATCTTTGTCTCCGGACATAACCACGATTTGGCTGTGATTCATCGCGAGCACGGTTTCAAACGCGGCCAAGCCGGCGGCATCCTCGAGCGGCGCCATTCCCGTGGCTTGCCGCATTCGAGCTGCCAACGCGGGTGGCATGCGCATTCCGCCATTGGCCCAGAGCGGCCAATTCACTGAGAGCGTCCGGCCCGTTCGGCGGCCAGCGCGGCGCTGGCTTTCCCGCCAGGCGGCGAATCCGTCTAGAAAACGGTTCGCAGCTGCATAATCGGTCTGACCGCGATTGCCGGTGACCGAAACGAGCGACGAAAACAAAACGAAGAAATCGAGGGCCTCAGCTCGGGTCGCTTCATCCAGATTGAGCGCGCCTTGGATTTTCGGAGCCAAGACTTGCTGGAAGGCGGAGAAGCTCTTCTTGAGCAACGCGCCATCGTGCAGAACACCGGCCGCGTGCAGAATGCCATCGATCCGCCCAAATTGTTTCTTCGTTTGCTCGATCAACGCTCGAGCGTCGCCCAGCTTGGAGATGTCAGCGGGAATATAGAGCGCATCGCCGCCCAATCGCTTCAGCTCAGCCAACGTCTGTTCGATTTGCGCCGACTGACTCGAACGGCCTGTCAGAACAAGCCGCGCCGCGTGCCGGCTCGCCCAATGTCTCGCGAACATCAATCCCAAGCCCCCCATTCCGCCAGTGATCAAATAAACCGCATTTTTCCGGAACGGCGACGCGACAGCTGGCGCGGCGTCGATTTCGAAGAATTTGCGGATTTGCCGGCGGCCTCCCGAATATTGGACTTCGCAATCTACCGGGCCGCGCGCGGTGGAATTGTTTTCGAGTTCGGCCAGCTCTCCCAATCCAATTTCGAGCGGGCGACTGGCCTCGGGCAATCCGATCGTGGCGCAACAGCAATTCGGATGTTCCATTCGCACGCTGCGGGCGAACCCGCTCATCGTCTCAAAAATCGGCTGGCCGGCTGGATAAAAGCACAGGAGCCGCAGCGGAGATTTTGGGGCGCGCTGGAGAAACTGCTGAACCAAGTGAAACATCGAAAAGATTCCGCGCTCCTGCAGCTGTTCGACGCCCTCGAGGGACGACGACGCGAGCGACCAACAATGAAAGATCGCGCGGGGCAATTGCTGCTCCTTTTCGAGCGCGGCAAAAAGGCTGGCGTAATCCTCCGGATCTTTTGGGGCGATCTGAAACAGCCGCTCATTGATTCGCTGGAATGAGCCGCCCGGCCGGACAAACACCGCATCCTTGAATCCCGCGGGCGTTTCCTGTGGCTCGTCTGCGAACACCAGGATCGGTCCGGCGGGAACTGATGGAGCGGAGATTGCCGAATCGATCCATTGCGGCACGGCGAACAAGACGGGAGCTCCCTGCCCTTGCTCGGGCGTCGCAGATGGCGCGGGCCGCGCTTTCGCATCGCCGGCAAAGGATCGAGCCATGAAATTTTCGAACAGCACCAAGGTCCTGCCTTCGCGATCCAAAATCCGGACGTGATACTTTCGCAGGTTGACGTCGTTCTGCTCGGAGTTGGCTGGAACCGAATAGGCGTAGCACTCGCGCTCGAGCGGCGCGAACCACTTGATCGCGCCCAAAGCGAAAGGCAGCTGCAGACCGAAGTTCTCCTCGTTCCCGAGTCCGAGCCCGCTCAAGGCCTGCAGCGCGCCGTCCAAAATTGAAGGGTGCAATCCGAATTCACGCAGCGTCCCGCCGACTGCTTCAGGCAATTGTATCCGAGCAAGCGCTTCGCCCGGATGCGCCCATAGTTCTTCGACCAAAACAAAGGCCGGCCCATAACCGAAGCCGAGCGCTTTGGCCTTTTGATAGAAGTCCGATTTGCTGAGATGGAATCGGCAGCGGTTTTGAATCGCGCGAAAATCGAGGCGCTCCGCCGCGGTCGGTTCTGGAGCAGTTGCCTGAATCGCCCGGCCTTGCGAGTGCAACGTGGGAGAACTCTCCGGGCCCGTTTTGGTAAAAATTTGAAATGCCCAAGAGCCAGGGCCCTGTTTGAAACGGATTTCGAGTGAAAGCGGCTTTCCGGAAAAAACGATCGGCTGGAGCCAAACGACATTTTTCAGTCCGACCAGCGGAGCAGCCGCTGATTCTTTGAAGAGCGCTTCGGCGGCAACACGCGCCAATTCGAGATACGCGACGCCCGGCAAGACGGGTTGTCCAGCGACCTGATGATCGCGCAGGAAAAATTCCGAACCGGTCAGCACGCCGGTGAATACGCCGTCCTCGGTGGAGGCGAGGCTGATCATGCCATGAATTTTCGCGACTGGCGCAAGCCGCGGCGCTGCGTGAGCGGCTGGCGCCTCTTCCGTGAACCAATACGATTTCCGTTCGAACGGATAAACAGGCAGCGGTGAGCGACGCAAATTTTTGTCCGGATGCAGCGGATGCCAATCAATCACTCCGCCCCCGACCCAACTGGCCGCGAGTCGGAGCAACTCATCGCGATTCACCACCCCAGCCGCTTGAGCAGCCATGGCATCCTTTTTTCGGCCGCGGAAGACCGCTGAATTCTTCGACCCGTCCAAAAAGGATTTTAGTCCGTCCAACAGATTAGCTGTGCTGTCAGCCACAATCGCCAAACGTTCCGCGAATTCTTCCCGGCCGATCTGCGATGTGTAAGCCAATGCATCGAGTGGCAAGTCTGGGTTCCCCTCGAGGTGCGATTTGAGATTGCTGGCGTACTCCCGCAACCGGTCTGGATTCTTTGCCGACAAAACCACCAGTTGCGGTCCTGAAGTTTTCAGCGCCGGCCCGGGCGCGGAGAATTCTTCGATCACGACATGCGCGTTCACTCCGCCGAACCCGAACGAGTTAACCCCGGCGCGGCGAGGAATGGCCTTCCCCGCGGCGTCCCGCAGCGCGTTCCAGGCGGTCGGCTGTCGAACGAGATAAAACGGAGAATGAGCGGCATGAATGGCCGGATTGAGCTCCTGAAAATGCAGCAACGGCGGGAGTGTCTTGTGCCGGAGAGCGAGCAGCACCTTGAGCAGTCCGGCGATTCCAGCGGCGCCTTCCAAATGGCCGATGTTCGTTTTGACCGATCCCAGCCCGCAATAACCTTCCTGGGTTTGTGGTTGGCCGCGCCGCTGATGGATTTCGGCGAAGGCTAATTTGAGCCCCTCGAATTCCACCGGATCGCCCAACTTCGTTCCGGTTCCGTGCGCCTCGATGTACGTGATCGTGGCCGGATCCAGCCCAGCTCGTTCGTGCGCGGTCGCAATGCACTCGGCTTGCGCCCCGGCCCGCGGCGACGTCAGCGAACCAGAATCGCCGCAGTGATTGATGGCCGAGCCGCGAATCACGCCGTAGATCTGGTCGCCGTCAGCAATGGCGCGTTCGAGCGGCTTCAAAAAGATTGCGCCGACGCCTTCTCCCCGGACGTAGCCGTCAGCGCGGCTGTCGAAGGCTTTGCAGCGGCCTTCGGGCGAGAGCATTCCAGCTTTGCTAAAGGCCACGAAGGCGAGGGGCGAAAGAACGGCGCTGACGCCTCCCGCGATGGCTAACTCGCAATCGCCGTCATGAATCGCCTTGATGGCCCGATGCACCGCCACCAACGAACTCGAGCAAGCGGTGTCGACCGGCTCGCTCGGGCCGCGCCAATTGAAGAAGAATGAAATTCGGTTGACCAACACGCAATGGTTGCAGCCGGTCGAGTTGTACGCTTCCACCGTTTGGCGCTGCCGGATCGAAAGTTGGGCGTAATCATGGGCCGCAGCCCCGAAGAACAGGCCCACCGCCCGGCCGGCCAAATCAGAAGCTTTATAACCGGCGTCTTCGACGGTGTGCCAGACGGTCTGCAGCGCCATGCGCTGCTGCGGGTCCATCGATTCAGCCTCTTTGGGAGAAATGCTGAAGAACCGCGCATCAAACTGATCGATTCCATCCATGAGGCCGGCCCAGCGCGGTTGGTGCGTCTTGAGCTCCTCGGCCAAACCTTCGAACCCGGCCCAGAATGCTTTCCGTTGTTCGGGGATTTCAGAGATGAGATCGCGGCCGGCCACGAGGTGCGCCCAAAACGCGGCGAGGTCAGGCGATTTGGGGAACGCGCCGCTCATCCCGATGATCGCAATCGGCGGATAAACAGCTTCCGTTCGCGCGGCAGGAAGGTGATCGATCACGAGCGGCTGACGAGCTGGTGTCACCGGCGGGATTTGTTCGAGTGGCCTTGCTTCGGCTCTGGCAGAACTGAGTTCGTCACGCACGAGGAGCGGAGAGGCGAGAGGCGCTTCGTTTTCAGGGGCGGCGCGCCGCGGGATCAGCCGATTTTCGTAGATGTTCCGCAAAGCTTCTTCAAATTCGCCCGCAAAGAAACGAGCCCAGCCGCCTAAGGTATTTTGATCAACCAGATCCGCTGCGGTGATTTCCAATTTCCATAGGTCCTCCAATTTGGCGGCCACATCATTCAGCATGATCGAATCGAGGCCGTATTCATCCAGCGGTGTGTCCGAGTCCAGATCAGCGCGATCGACTTTGAGTTGGTGGGACAGCAGATTGGCGAGTTCCTCTTTCACGAGCGCTTCGAGCTCCGCGGTCCCGTTCGAAGCGGCGATGGTTCCGTTGGGAGAAGCGGTGGCCGCGCGCGGGAGCTGAATCGTCAGGGCCTCCCGCGCTTGGATCGCGCCAGTTTCACTCCCATTGCCAGTCTTCGCGCTCATGAGCAATTCGAGCGCTGCCGCCTTGTTCAACTTTCCTTCGCGGAACTCTTCGAGAATACGTTTTGCTTCGGGATTCATGATTTATTTTTGAGCAAACCCTAAGGTGAATCGCCATTCAGAGCGGACAACACCTCAGCAACACTGAGATTCCCCGAGCTCAGCCGATCCAACATGGCGCTGAGATGTTCGGGGTCTGCCGATCTCGACGGCGGCGGCGCGCTCGACGGCTCGGCCGGCTGCCGCTCCGGCGCTGAAACCCAGCAGCGTTCCTGAGCGAAGCGGTAGCCCGGCAGCGAGGCCCGAGCGCAACGATCGTGGCGGCGCAGCCAATCCCAATCCAAATCCTTTCCCGTGACCCACCCGGCGGCGAGCTCGTGGAGTTGCTGGTTTTTATAAAGCCGCTCCGCTCCGTCGATATCCCCTGTCTGAAGCGGGGCCGGCATAAAGCTTTTCCGCGCCGAAACGGATTTACCGGCCAATACAGCAGGATCGGGCTCGCCCTGAAGCCATTGTTCGAGCTTAACGCGCAACGTCGCGAAGTCGGGCGCCACAACGGCCAGCCGCTCGGGGAATTGTTCGCGGCCGACCTGCAAAGTGTACGCCACCTCAGCGAGAGTTGGCCGAGGCGGACGCGGAATTCCGTTGGAACTTTCGGCTGAGGCGACCCAATCCACCAACACCCGCGCCTGAGCTTCTAATTGATCTGGCGTTCGGGCCGACAGGACGATCAGTTCGTGTTTCCCGAGCGCGCGCGGTTCCGCTTTTGAAACCTGGAATTCCTCGAGAACAATGTGCGCGTTTACTCCGCCGAACCCAAACGAACTCACCCCCGCCCGGCGCGGCAGGGGCGCTCCGGTTTTGTCGAGCAGCTGCTGCCAGGGGCGAAGTTGGTGCTCGATGAAAAAAGGCGAGCCACCCAATTCGATGAACGGATTCAACTCCTGGAAATTGATGGTGGGAGGAATCTCGCGGTGGTGCAAAGCCAGAATCACTTTGATCAATCCGGCGATGCCGGCGGCGGATTCCAAGTGGCCGATGTTCGACTTAACCGACCCCAACCCGCAGTGCGGCGATCGATCTGCTGGTGGCGCCGAATCACCGCTCAGTTTCGTGAACGCCATCTTCAGCGCATTAATCTCGACCGGGTCACCCAGCGCGGTCCCGGTTCCATGGGCTTCGATGTAACCGACGGTTTCGGGCGGGATGTTCGCTGCGCTTAAAGCGCGACGGATCACCTCCGCTTCCAAAATCGGGTTCGGCGCTCCCAGCGATTTGGTCCGGCCGCCGTGGTTCACCGCGGCGCCTCGGATGACGGCGTAAATATGATCGCCATCAGCGACCGCCTTGCTCAGCGGTTTCAACAAAAGCGCTCCAACGCCCTCGCCGCGCACAAAGCCATTCGCCCCTTTGTCGAATGCTTTGCACCGGCCATCCTCCGCGAGCATGCCCGACTTGTTGAAGTAAATGAAACCGGTCGGAGTCAGGAGCAGGTTCACGCCGCCCGCGATGGCTTGATCGGATTCGCCCAGGCGAATCGATTGCACAGCCCGGTGCACCGCCACCAAGGAACTCGAACAGGCGGTGTCGACCGGTTCGCTCGGCCCTTGCAAATCCAACAAATAAGAAATCCGATTCGCGAGCAGGCCAAAAGAAACGCCCGAGCCGCTGTGCAGTTCGACGGAATCCAAAGTTCGCTGCATGATCTCGTGGTAATCGCCGTTGCTGATCCCGACGAAAACTCCCGTGCGACTGCCCGCCAAACTCGAAGGCCGGTAACCGGCGTCTTCAATCGTTTTCCAAGCGGTTTGCAAAAACAACCGGTGCTGCGGGTCCATCAGTTCCGCTTCGCCTCGCGAGATGTTGAAAAAGCGCGGATCGAATTTGTCCGCATGCTCGATGAACCCGCCCCATTTGATATTCGTTTTGTTTTTTTCCTTGTGCGGGTCGCCGTAAATTTCTTTCCAGTTCCACCGGTCCGGCGGAATTTCCGAGACGAGATTCCGGCCGAGGCGCAAATTCTTCCAAAACGTCTCGAGATCGGGTGATTGCGGGAAGATGCCGCTCATGCCGACGATCGCGATCGGTTCAGCGCGGTCGACTTCGAGACGGGCTACGGCTTCGCGGGGCGCTGGCGCAGCAGCCACAACCGAAGCCGTTCGCGCTTTCAAAATTTCAGACGCGGGCGGCGCTTGCGCTTCGCTGGGCCGAGCCGGTCGAAGATTCTCGAATTGAGCGGGGAACCCCTTCAGCAGAAACCCAACGAAATCAGCGACAGTCTTGTGCTCGAACAGAACGGCTGGGGAAATGTTCAACGAGAACCGTTTGTTCAAGCGCGAACTCAGCTCGATCAGCGACACCGAATCGAGCCCGAGTTCGGCAATGCTCGAGTTGGCCAGAACCGTTTCCTCGGGCGCGCCAGTTAATTTGCAAATCTCAGCCGCGACCGCGCCGCAAACCGCATCAGCGAGCGGCGCAGCTTCACCGGTTTGGTCATGCCCCACTGCGGCCGGCGCGATGCCCGGCTTCCCCGGCCTCATCGAGCTTTGAAACAATTGGTCGGTTTTTCGCGAATCCCCAGCGGCCACGACAAATTGGCCGGACCGCGACGGCAAGAGCAGCGCCAGGGTTTCTAACGCTGCTTCCGCTGGCAACGGTTCCAGGCCGAGCGAACGCATGACTTCAACCGTCCTCGGACTGAATCGCCGCGCGCTCTTTTGCCAAAGCGCCCAGTTGATTCCGATCGCGCGCCCGGAGCGCCTTCCGGCTTTCCGCCAGCGCTCGCGCACCTCGACGAATCCATCGACGAAGCCATTGGCGGCGGAATAATCCGATTGTCCTGGCGTTCCCAAGATGCCTGAGAGCGACGAGAACATGACAAAGAAATCGAGGGTTTCATGTTGAGTCGCCAAGTCCAACGCGATGGTCCCTGCCACTTTGGGGGCCAGAATCGCCTCGAACGATTGGCGCGACTTCGTGGCCAGCAGTTCGTCTTGCATCACGGCCGCGCAATGGAACACGCCGTGAATCGTTCCGAAACGCGCCTTGGCTTGGCGAACGGCTTCTGCGAGCGCAGCCGAACGGGTCGCGTCAGCTTGGAAATATTCCGCTTCCGCGCCCAAGTTGCGGATTTTTTCCAAAGCCAACCTTTGAGACGGGCCGAGCGCTGACCTGCCAATCAGCGCCAACCGCGCTTGGAAATGTTCGCCCAAGAATCCAGCCAATTCCTGGCCCAACTCACCCAAGCCGCCGGTGATGAGATAGACCCCTTGTTTCCGGAGTGGCGCTGATTCGCTCAGTGGCTTCGCACCTGCTTTGGCGATTGTTAAAACATGGCCAGCGAGAGTTCGACTTTCCGCGCCGATAACAGCGGTTTCCTCGAACCCGTTTTCGCGCAAAAGCCGAGTCCAAGCTTCCGCCGAGATCAATGGGTAGGAGGGCCGAAGCGCCGGGTCGGCAAATTTCCACCAGCCTTCCGTCAGCCCGAAAACTAAATCGCCCCACGGCTGGCGCGAGGTCCCTTCAATGAAAATCAGCAAGCCGCCCTCAGCAAGCAAAGCGCGAATATGTTCGAGCGACTTTCCGAGTTTCGCCGTTGCGTGGAGAACATTTGTGGCCACGATGATGTCCCACGAATGCGCGGAATAGCCTTGCTGGATCGGGTCAATCTCGAGGTCGAGCAAGGAGAATTCGACGCATGGAAAGCCGCGGAATTTTTCGGCAGCCCTTCTCAGAAACAACGGCGAGATATCCGTAAACTGGTATTTGATCCCGTGATGGGGCAACTGCGAAAGCAAATGAGCCGTGGTCGCGCCTGTGCCAGCGCCGAGCTCGAGAATTCGCACCGGGCGGTCCGCGGGCAAGCGTTGGGTAATAACTTTCACACTCTCACTGGCCAATCGATTCAACGCCTCGAACAACGGTGATTTTTGATAGAGAGTTTCGAGATCGTCGTACGTCCCGCCAGGAAAGAGCAGTTCTAATGGATCAATCCGCCCTGCCAGCACCTCCGCCAGATTTTCCCCACAACGCCCAATAAGCCGAAGCTCGCTTTCAACCTGCGGGTAAAGTCGCAACAGTTCGTTCCATTGCGACTCCGGCGGTTCCTGCGCAGGGCTGCTGATGGCGCCTTCCGCCGTTCGGTCGCGAACATTTGCATTTTCCAGAATCTCACAGAGCCGGCTAAACAATCGTTGATGTTTCTCCGCCACTCCCAGTTGTTGCCTGAGTTCCTCCGTCCCGGAACCCAAGCCGCTCACGCGAACGCTCTCCTCGCGCGAATTGAAAGGTGGAAGAGAACGCGGGGAGAGAGGCAAAGGAGAGGAGAACGTCTCGCCCGGTTCGAAAGCAAAACCGAGCTTTCGAAACGCGCGCTGAATGTATCCCGCAACCAGTCGTTCGAGTTTCGGAAACAAATCCTGATAAACAGACAAGCCAAGCTCGGTTTCGAGCGCGGTGAGCCGAGCGACTAACTCTTCGGAAATATCCGAAGGCAACACTCGAACCGGGGCTAGCGCGCCAGCCTCTGCGGCAAATTTAAAACCAGGTTCCGACGACTGCTCACGAACCAGACGGCGGGTCAGCCGTTTTCCATTTTCATACCGGACCTCCGGAAGAACATCCGGAGCGCTGAGTTCCTGCAGCACTACATGTGAGGCAAAGGCGTGATTCTCGCCAGACATGACTTGGACCGACTGCAGCACGATCTTGTTATTTTCGTTGCGAATGCTCCTGGCGAAACCGGCCGCTGCGGCTGCACGAGGACTCGGCTCCGCGTCGCCATTGAAATACAACACGCGAATTGGCTGAGCGGCCGGAGAAGCAAAGGCTTTCCCGAGCGCAAACAAACGAATGAGATCGGCTGAACCGGCCATCGCAACATCGGGCGCGGAGGGAGAACCTGTGTCAGCCAGAAACAAAACGCCATCGGGCCGCGTCCCGCGTTTATCGAGCAAGGAAAAGAGCCGCTGCCAATCTTCGGGTTGATCCGGACGAATTTTGTATTCCGAGCCGGCTTCCTCCGCAAATTCAGGTCCTGGCCGCGCGCAGATGATGTGAGCAACGCTCGACGGCAGCGTCTGCTTCCAAGCGTCGACCTGTTCCGGTCCCGAACCGAACAGAAGGACGCGCTCGAGAGGAGAAGCCGGCGCAAGTTCTGGAGCGTCCGCCCAATCAGCGCGGTACACCATCATCTTTGAAGGTGAACTGTCGAACACCGTCGAGAGCGACTCCGCCACAAAACGAACCGTGTAATCGCGCAGGCTCACCAACACCTTTCCTGAATCGTTCGTGATTGAAATGTCGAAACTTTGCACGCCCCCTTGCTGGGCTTGCTTCGAGATTGTCTGCGAAGGCACGGCGTAGGCAAAGCCGGTCGGTTCGAGTGGTCCGTAGATTTCGAGACTCCCAAGCGCGTACGGCAAATAGGGAACCTTTTCCCCGCCATCAGGCCGTTGAGTTAACCCGAGCGCCGCTTGCAGAGCGCCTTCCAGCAGGGTGGGATGAAGGACAAATTCAGCCGCGCTGCCGACCAGATTTTCCGGAATGGCAATTCGCGCGAGAGCTTCCTGGCCGTTGCTGAACAATTCGATGATCGGCTGCATGCGCGGCCCATAATCAATTCCGAACTTGCGCATGGGGGGATAAATGTCGTCCGGACCGATGCGCCAGCTGCAACGATTCCGGATCTCGGAAATCGAAAGCGCACTCGGCGAACTGGCAGTTCCATTCCGAATGCTCACCTGGCCGCGCGCATGCACAATGGGTTCGCCCACTCCCTCGGTGATGATCTCGAACTCCGACGCGCCGCCGGCGTCGCGGAATTGGAGGACAACCTCGAGCCCGGCTTCGGCAACGCCGATCGGCCTGAGCCAAGCCACATTGGTGAGAACCCTCGACACGCCATCCCGCGAAACGCCCGCAGCCCGCGCCAATTCCAAATAGACCACGCCCGGAAGAATTTTTTTTCCGCCCAGGACGTGGTCCGCCAGAAAAAATTCGCGGCCGGTCAACCGGCGCCGGAATTCTCGAACCATGCCATTCTTGGTTTGGTTGGATTCCAGGCTGGCTGGCGTGGGCGAACTGTTGCCCAGTTCGCTGCTGGCTGGCGTTTCCGCTTTCTCGAGCCAATGCCGCGTTCGTTCGAACGGATAACTTGGCAGGGGCGTCATCCGCGGTTTTTCAGAATTGTAATAGGCGTTCCAGCGGATGGGACATCCCCAGGCCCATAATTGGCCAACCGCTCGGAGCAGCGCCTCTTCATCAGCATTATCCCGAGCCGTGGTTTCGACCCAGCGAAGGCGCTGATTCGCTGCTGCCTTTTGAAAGAGCGCAGCCAGTTCCCGTCCCGGGCCCACCTGGAGAAAGATCGGGGCGCTTTCTCTCGAAAGAATTTCCATCGCGCGCGAATCCAAACTCGGCGGCGGGAAAACACGGCCGAGCTTGGCGTATTCGATGACACGTCCAGCTGCGCTTTCGAGCGACAGACCTTCCGCGAAGCAGGCCGCGACCCATTCGCCCACGCCGAACCCGAGAATTTTGGCGGGCGGGTTTCCCAACAAACCGAGCCAAACTTTGGCCGACGCATATTCGCACGCGAACAATGCGGGCATCCCCAAAATTGGGTCGGCGAACTTCGCTGTCGGCGTGTGCGCTGCTTTGGCCTGATTGAAAACTGTTCTGAGGTCCGCGCCCACAAGCGGGGCGAAAATGGCGGCGCAATCATCGAAATGTTTTCGGAAAACCGCATCGCGATGGTACAGCTCTTCAAATCTTCCGGGGAAGCCAACGGAATCACCCGGAATAACCAAGACCACTTCCGGAGCTGCGCTTGGGGCCACTGCCATTGAATTAAGGAATGCACCCGGTTTGTCTTCTCCCTCTCCGCCACTCATGGAGGAGAGGGCTGGGGAGAGGAGGCCGATTTTCGTGGGATTCCCCTCTCCTCGATCCTCTCCCCGCTCTTCCGTTCGCGGGGCGAGGAAGAAGAAGGAGCGTTCAATGGCAGTCGTGCTCGGGGCTGCGCCCGTCACGAGAGTTCCGCTCTCGAGCGCCTGCACCGCGTCACTTAACTCCGTCACCACGGCAAACGCACGATGATCGAAATGTTTCCGGCCATCCTGCAACGTGCGCGCTACGTCCCGGAGCGCCAGACCCGGATGCTTTTTCAAGTGCTCGGCCAGGAGCAGTTTTGACTTCTGCAAAGCCGCCGGACTCGCGGCTGATAACGGAACGAGATGCCAGCGCCGAACAGTTGGCGGTTCTTCCCAAACGGGCGGTTCCTCTAAGATGAGATGCGCGTTCGTCCCGCCAATTCCAAATGAACTGACGCCAGCCCGCCGCGGTTTGTCCGGCTCGGTGGGCCACTCGCCGAGTTCGGTGTTCACGTAGAACGGCGTTTTGGGAAAGTCGATGTGCGGGTTGGGCTGTTCGAAATGCAAACTGGGAACGCGCGTGCGATGTTTCAGGCAAAGCACGGCTTTGATCAAACTGGCCACGCCCGCGGCGGTGTTGAGGTGGCCGACGTTGGTTTTTACCGAACCGATCGCGCAACGTTGGTTCGCGCAGCCGTGCCGCTGGAACACTTCCGTCAGCGCTTTAATTTCGATCGGATCGCCCACGCGCGTGCCGGTCCCGTGCGTTTCGACATACCCGATCGAGTCAGCGCTGACCCCGGCCCGCTGCAACGCGGCGGCAATGACCTCCGTTTGGCCCTGAACACTCGGCGCCATGTAATCGACCTTTAACGAACCGTCATTGTTGATCGCGGACCCTTTGATCACCGCGTAAATTTCATCGCCGTCATCGATCGCATCTTGCAGCCGCTTCAAGACGACTAACCCGAGCCCATTGGTGAAAACCGTCCCCTGCCCTTTCGCATCGAACGCGCGGCAACGCCCATCCGGCGAGAAAATCATTTCCGGCTGGTGCATGTATCCTGAAACCTGCGGGAACAGAATCGACGCGCCACCAGCCAGGGCGACTTTGCATTCAGCCCGGAGCAAACTTTCGCAAGCGAGATGGACGGCCACCAACGAGCTGGAACAGGCCGTTTGGACGGTGAAGCTCGGGCCCTTCAAATTCAATTTGTAGGAGAGACGAGTCGCCGCGAAATCTTTGTCGTTCGACGTATACGCCAGCGACGCGACAGCCGCCGAAACCGATTCGGATAACGCTCGGATGTCTTCGTGGTAATAGGTGTTGCCGCCGACGCCAACAAACACACCGACCGCGCCGCCATGCTTCTCCGGAGCGCATCCGGCGTGATCCAGCGCTTCCCAAGCGCATTCGAGGAGCAGTCGTTGTTGCGGATCGATCAACTTGGCGTGAGCCGCGTTGTAACCGAAAAATCCAGCATCAAAGAGGTCCGCACCCCAGATGGGCCCACCGGCTTTGATGTAATTGGGATTTTTTAAAAGCTCCGGGTCAACCCCAGACTCGAGCAGTTCGTCGTCGGCAAACGGGCGGATCGCTTCGACGCCGTGCTTCAGGTTCTCCCAAAATTGGTCGATCGTTTTGGCGCCGGGGAAACGACCGGCCATGCCGACAATTGCGATGCTCGAATCGCCATCGCCAGGTCGACCATGCGAAGCGGCCCGTGCCGTTGAGCTGACCGACGCCTTCAGGTCCGGGGCGATTTTCTTCGTGATGAACTCGGCGAGCGTGTGAATGGTTGGATAAGTAAACAGATCGAGCAGCTCAATCTCGTAAAATGGGCGGATCTGCGCGACCACTTGAGCGGCCAGCAAGGAGTGACCGCCCAATTCAAAAAAGTTGTCGTGAACTCCGGCGTTTTTTTTGCCCAAAGACCCCGCCCAGATTTCCGATAATTTCTTTTCGACCGCACTGGTCGGAGGAACGTAAACCTGCGCCAGGCCAGCGCGAGTTTCGGCCGGGACCGGCAGCGCTTTTCGGTCGAGCTTTCCATTCGGCGTGCGCGGGAAGTTTTCAAGAAAGACGTAGCCATTCGGAATCATGTAGTCCGGAAGCGTCTTGGCCAAAAAAACCCGCAACTCGGAAATGGACGGCGCGGGCGAAGCGACCGGCTTGATATAAGCCACCAAGGCTTTCTGGCCGGGTTGATCCTGGCGAAGACAAACCACGGATTCCCGTATGGCAGGATGATTCGCGAGAGCTTGCTCGATTTCGCCCAGTTCGATCCGGAAGCCGCGCAGTTTTACCTGGTGATCAATCCGGCCGAGGAAAAGCAAGGCGCCGTCAGATCGATAGCGCACGAGGTCGCCTGTCCGATAAAGCCGCGCGCGAGGATCTCCGCTGAACGGATCGCGCACAAATTTCTCGGCCGTCAATTGGGGCTGTCCGCGGTATCCACGAGCCAGCCCTACCCCGCCGATGAACAGTTCTCCGGGAATGCCGATCGGCACAGGCTGGAGTTGATCGTCGAGCACGTAGAACTGGGTATTGGCAATCGGCGCTCCGAGTGAAATGGGGTCACCACCCGGTTTGATACGGCAGACAGAAGACCAAATGGTCGTCTCGGTTGGGCCGAACATGTTCCAAAGTTCGCGGCTGCGTTCGATCAATTGGTCCGCGAGCAGTCGGTCGAGCGCTTCTCCCCCGCACAAAATTTTCAAGTCGAGAGGTTCGTTCCAACCAGAGTCGATCAACAGTTTCCAGGTCGCTGGCGTGGCTTGCATCGCGGTCGCGCCGGACGCTTTCATCCGGTTCAGCAGTTTCGCGCCGTCTCGACATTCCTCCTGCGATGCGACGACGAGTTGCGCTCCGACAGTCAAGGGCAGGAGAAGCTCGAGCCCGGCGATATCAAATGACAAGGTCGTGACGGCCAAAAAAACGTCGGAGGCGTTCAAACCCGGTTCTTTGGCCATCGAGAGAAGAAAATTGGCCAAACCGGCGTGAGTGACTTCCACGCCTTTGGGCCGCCCGGTCGAACCGGACGTGTAAATCACATACGCGAGGCTTTCCGGATCGATAGGCGGGCACGGTTCGGCGGTGGATTTGAAAACCGGCGATGCGAAATCGACCAGCAAGGTCGGAACTTGACTCGAAGAAAACTTCGCTTGGGTCGCGGCATGCGCCAGCAGCAGGTGCAGCCCGGAATCCTTCAGCATGTAATCGAGCCGCTCAGCAGGGAACGACGGATCGAGCGGAATGTAAGCGGCGCCCGATCTCAGCACAGCCAGCACCGACACGACCATTTCCGCGGAACGTTCCAATCCGATGCCGACGAACGAGCCAGGGCCGATGCCTTGGCGGCGGAGGGCATGGGCCAAACGAGCGGCCAACTCGTCCACCTCCGAGAAGCTGTGCTCTTTATTTCCAAAAACCAGAGCGGTTCGATCCGCATTTTTGCGGAAGGCCTCCGCAAGCATTCCGACCGCCGTCAGATCTTTGCCAACCGGCTGGCGCGTTTGGTTCCATTCTTCCAAAACCCGCTTCCGCTCCCACCCAGGCAAAAATTTATAAGCGCTCGCCGGTCGCTTCGGATCCTTCGTGATCTCGGCCAAAATATTCCGGAAATGCTCGGTCCAGCGAAAGATCGTCATCGGCTCGAACAAGTCGGGATTGTAGCGGAAGGCAGCTTGGAGCGAATCGCCCAGCTCAAAAATATCCAATGCCAAATCGAATTCGCCTTCCTGATGAAGCAAGGCGAATGGCTCGACCGCCCCCGGGTCGAAGATTGAACTTTGCAGATGGCCCGAGTTGTCTCCCGCTCGCATCCAGTTCTCGAAATTGAATTCGACCTGAAAGAGCGGCGAGCGGCTCAGGTCGCGTTCGAGTTTCAATCGTTGGACCATCAACGGAAACGGAAATTCCTGGTGATCGAGCGCGCCGTAAACCCGGCCTCGGATATCGCTGAGCAGCGTTTCGAACGTTGGGGCACGCGAAAAATCCGACCGGATCGGCAGCATGTTGACGAAGTAGCCGATCACGTTTTCAAACCCGGGCTCCGTCCGGCCCATGACGGGCGAACCGGTCAGGATGTCCGTCTGGCGGGAATAGCGGTGCAACAAGAGATGAAACGCCGAGAGCAGGACCATGTACGGCGTGGCGTTTTGGGCGCGGGCCAATTCTCGGATTCGAGCGGTCAAGCGCGCGTCGATTTCAAATCGCCAAGCTTCGCCCCGGAAGCTTTGCACGCGCGGCCTGGGGCGGTCCGTGGCGAGTTCCAAAACCGGAATGTTTCCGCCCAGCTGTTCCTGCCAATAATTCCAGAGCTGATCTCCCTCAGGCCCGGCGAGCAGCTGTTGTTGGACAGTGACGAAGTCCCGGTAAGCTCGGGGCGGCGAGCCGAGCGGCGCCTCACTACCTTCTCGAGCGGCTTTGTAGCCGGCGAACAGTTCTTCCGCGAAAATCTTCGCCGAGACACCGTCGAAAACCAAATGATGAACCGAGAGCAATAACAGATGGTCCTCGGAAGATCGGTCGTAAATCGTCGCGCGCAGCAAAGGACCAGTCTCCAAATTGAACGGCTGCCGATTGGCGTCGCGCAAATGGCCGCGAAATTCTGATTGCGAAAGCCCGGCCGCATTTTCGCGGGCAATGGAGATCGAAAGTTGCGGAAGCGTCGTTTGCACAGGGCCGTTCGTCCCGGCTGAAAAAACCGTGCGCAATGCCGGATGCCTTTGCACGACGCGGTTGAGCGCCTGAGTCAGAGCTGCCAGGTCAACCTCTCCGCGTAACGGAAATGGGAAGGGCAAATTGTAGGCGTAATTGCGCGGCGCCATTTGGCTCAAGAACCAAAGCGCTTGCTGGCCGTGCGCCAGCGGAAAACTTTCGAGAGGTTGAGTGGATTCGCTCCCGCCGCGCTCGAAACTTTCAAGAGTCGTCGAGCCTGCTGCTGGTTTCTCCACGGCCCCATTCTTGTGGGGAACCGCGCCATTCGCGCCCGGCCCGCCGCGCTTTTCTTCCGAGGCACACCTGGTTTCGGACGGCTTTTGATGAGCGGCGCAGAGCGGCCACAGCACCGCGGCCAGGCCATCGAGGTTGGTTGCCGCGGCCAACTGCTGTAAGCCAACCCGCTCGCGGAGCAACCCGCGCAACCGCCTCAACAATTGGACCAAAATGATTGAGTCGACGCCAAAGCGCGTGAAGTGCTCGCTTGGATCGAGGCGTTCGACCGGGATTTTCAGCACGCTGGCAAACCACCGGCGCAATTCGTGAACCAGATCTGCTTGCGACCGGCTGTCGAGACGGAGCGAATCGATCGGCTCGGTCAAACCGTCCTTGGAAG
>ORJL010789815.1_pt1 | contig 79816 bp, 92 predicted proteins | sample 1779941 | NCBI WGS metagenome assembly ORJL01 (sample SAMEA104232317, study PRJEB22302) | groundwater metagenome | biome: forest; feature: aquifer; material: groundwater | place: USA | collected 2011-08-07 | depth 5.8 m | reverse complement strand
TCTCATAATTTCCAATCTTTATGTTTTTTAGTTTGTGCATCTCAATTTGGCTCAGATTTAAATTCGTATTTTTAGAAGATTGTTTACCCAGGTAATATCCTCCAAAACCAAAAAGTAATAACCCAATGAGAACGATTACCCCTATAACCAAGTAGTTTACTGTTGGTTTTTCTGGAAATTGAGCCGACTGATTCACCGGGCTTTGTCCGATTTGCTGGGTATTTTGGTCACCAATATTCATTTGATTTTCCATATTTATCTATGAATAAGTTTAGCACTGTCGGGGCGGCGGCGCACGGAGCGCCTTCTTCCCGACGGACTCTTTTTCTCTTTTGGTCGAAGAGGAGAGAATTGTCCTGCGGAGCAGGATCCCGCTCTGTGGGAAACCCCATCATCACATGCTGTCGGGGGCAACGGTACTGCCCCGTTCACCTCGCGAACCCCATTCGCGCGTTCTACTATCTGAACTAGCCCCCGATTTCTACTCTTCATATTCTATCAGTAGAGGTGCTACAATTTGGAAGCTATGGGAAGAAGGCGCGGCCGGAGGCGGACACCATTTAAGCTCAACATTAAAAAAGATACGGTTCTGTCGTTATCTTCTCTGCTCATGTTTTTGGCGGGGATATTGATAATTGTCAGTTTTACCCGTCAAACCGAAGTGTTCCGGAAATTAAACACGGAATTAATCAGGTTCTTGGGTTGGACGGCACTGGCTTCCCCGTTTATCTTTTTTTCCGCCGGTTTAATGCTGACCAGATTAAAGTGGCGGCTCGCCAGCCCGAATCTTTTTTTAGGAAGTTTGCTGTTGACGGCTTCTTTGGCGGCTTTGACCAAAGCCGGCCTGATCGGAGTTTTTGGCTGGGAAAATGTGGCCGTAGTCTTAACCGATTGGGGCAGCGGGATCTTATATACGGTCGTGGTTTTATTGGCAATAGTCATAATGACCGAAGTCCAATTGGATGAAATTTTAATGGTTATGGCGGGTATAATTAATAGGATAAAAACTATATTCGGATGGTTTTTCAAAAAAAGAAACCGGTCGTGGGAAACCGAAAACCCGGTAGAAAAGATTAAACTGGATAAGGACAAAAAGTCGGCGCAGGCAGAAAAGCCGACTGATCTTCCCGATAAATCTTCCCCGGCCGGCAACGAAATTACAGTTTCACCCTCTACCACCTTAATGACCCCGACTATTCCCGGATCCTCGCCAGTAATATGGGAATATCCGCCTTTATCCCTTTTATCCGATGTGATCGGCGGCGAGGCTGACCGGGGAGACATCAAAAAAAACGCCGAGATCATCGAAACAACCCTGGACTCATTTGGGATTGAAGCCCGAGTGGTAGATGTTAACCGCGGACCGGCAATCACCCAATACGCCCTGCAGATTGCTCAAGGCACAAAGTTAACTAAAATTACCACCCTGCAGAATGACCTGGCCTTGGCTTTGGCGGCTCCGACCGGACAAATCAGGATTGAAGCTCCTATCCCCGGGAAAAGCTTGGTCGGGATAGAAATCCCCAACCGGACCCCGAAATTCGTGTCGATGAAAGAGATGATGGCTTCGGAAGAAATGAAATCCGCTCATTCAAAATTATCCGTCGGTTTGGGGTTGGATGTTTCCGGCCAGCCGATAATCGCCGATATCGAAAAAATGCCCCACGTTTTGATTGCCGGGGCTACCGGTTCCGGAAAGTCTGTGGCCATAAATTCGTTTTTGTGCAATATTTTATTCAGAGCCAGTCCGGAGGAAGTAAAGTTATTGATGGTTGACCCCAAGCGGGTGGAATTAACCGGCTATAACGGGATTCCGCATTTAATCGCCCCGGTAATAGTTGATCCCAAACAGGTGCTATCAGCCCTGAAATGGGCTTTAAATGAAATGGAGCAGAGATATAAGCAATTTGCCGAAGTCGGGGCCCGCAATATTCAAATGTTTAATGAATTGTCCGGATTTCAGGCCATGCCATATATTTTATTTGTGATCGATGAACTGGCGGATATCATGCTATACGCTCCGGCTGAAGTTGAAACCGCGATTACCAGATTGGCTCAAATGTCCCGGGCTACCGGAATTCATTTAATAGTTTCCACTCAACGGCCGTCAACCGACGTGGTTACCGGTTTGATCAAAGCTAATATTCCTTGCCGGATAGCGTTTAATGTCGCCAGCATGGTTGATTCCAGAGTCATAATTGATATGCCGGGGGCCGAAAAATTATTGGGACGGGGCGACATGCTGTATATCCCTCCGGATCAGGCCAAGCCCACCAGAATTCAGGGAACTTATGTTTCCAACAAAGAGATAGACGCTTTAATTAAATATCTTCGGGATCAGGGGGTGCGGCCGATGTACGACCAAGCCGTGACGGAAAAATATCCGTCCGGAAAAATTGTTGTCCCGACAGACGGAGAAATCGGGGAATTAGACGAGTTGGCGCCAGAAGCTTTGAAAGTGATTTTTATGGATAAAAGAGCTTCTGCTTCATTGTTCCAAAGGCGGTTTAAAATCGGATATACCCGGGCGGCCAGAATTTTAGACCAATTGGAAAAATTGCGGATTATCGGAGCCGGAGAAGGGGCCAAGGCCAGAGAACTGATGGTCTCCAATTTGGAGGAAGGTCTGGCACGCCTCTCGGGGACGGCTAAATAAAAGTGAAAACCGCCGGAGAAATATTAAAAGCCGGGAGAAATGAAAAGGGTTGGACCACAGCCGAGCTGTCAGGACGGACTAAAATTCAAGAAAGATTTATTGAGGCTTTGGAAAATTCCGATCTGGCTAAATTGCCGGCTATGCCTTTTGTCAACGGATTTTTAAGGACTATTTCCCTAGAACTGGATTTAAATCCGGAAGGGGTCGTAGCGGTTTTCCGGCGGGATTTCGGAGAAGACGACAAGGGGAAAGTTGTTCCGAATATGTTAGGAAAAAGAGAAAAAGGGTTTAAGTGGTCGCCGTCAACCTCGGTCGCGGTCGGAATTATCGCTTTAATATTGGTATTTGGTTTTTACCTGACAATTCAGTTGAAAGGCTTGTTGGGAGTCCCAAGCTTAGAAATTTTTCAACCGCAAGATCAGGCGGTTGTCAGTATGGAAATTGCGGTTGAGGGTCGGACGGATCCGACCGCGTCTATTTCGATCAACGGCCAAAAGATTAAGAAAAACCGCAACGGAACTTTCAGCCAGATGATTAATTCATCCGAAGGCATCCAGACTATAACCATCGGCGCTACCGGCCAAAATGGAAAAATTACCGAGGTTGTCAGAACGGTGCAGGTGAGGAAATGATTGAGATTGAATTGAGGGGACGATTGACGATTTCTGCCCGGAAAAGAATTTTGGCGCATTGCCGAACGCGTGGCAAATTCTTGGGAGAATTTAATCAGATCGCCATTTTTTGCGATACTCAAAATGAGCGATTGGGGAGTTTTTATGATCCCAAAGTCAGGATAGCGCTTCAGTTGTCCTATGATATTAAAAACAAGAAGAAAACATTGAGTTTGAAGGCCAAAAACGGACATTGGGCAAACGTGGAACGAGAAGAGTTGGTATTGAAGCTTGAGCCGGAGGCTCTGGCGAAAGCGTATCAGTTACTTGGCATTTTTGGAATTTCCAAAGGCTGTCCGCGGTTTTATCACCGGTTGGACTATCAATTCGGCGACATAATTTTATCTTTGAAAGATGGCGGTTTAGCCCCTGATCATTGGGAAGCAGAAATTTCGGCCACAAAACAAAATGAAAAAAACGCCCATCAAAAACTGCAAAAATTTCTAAAAAAATTTAATTTGACTCCTTGGTCCGAATCAGAATACAAAGATATCGTCAACAAAGTTTACCGCGAAAATCCGGCGGTGGAGTTTGAGAAGATTGATGCATCTGCCGTTTGGCCGATTAAATAAATTTATTAAAAAATCTAAGCGATTAAAGCTTTATTTGTGCTTGTCTAAAAATGCTTGCCAGAGTTTTTCGTTTGAGATCTTTGTTGTGCATTGGAACGGTTACGCGCAGTTTCTGTTGTGTGTGGTAGAGATGAAGATGGCTTCCAACTTGGCGAAGCTCTACGAATCCGTAACTCTTGAGAAGCTTAACGGTTTTTCTTGAATTTAGATTGGGCAGTTTTCCCATATTAGACGCCGGCGAATGCTCCAAAAGGAGAACGGACATCTACCATAGCGGTAAACGTTTTTTCGTCCGGATCCGGAATATCTTCTCCGGCTCCATGGAGAATTTGGAGATAGCCCTCTATAGCGTCCTGAACGTTAGCAAACGCTTTTTCAAAAGTATCTCCTTCCGTGATGACTCCGGGAAGTTTTGGGACAGTTACGGTAAAGCCGCCTTCTTCGCAGGGATCAAAAACGACATTATATTTGAGCACAGATTTAACGATTTGTTTCTTCATAAACGAAGTATACCAAAAAGTGTGATCTCATCTTAAAAAATCTTTTCCGGTTCGAGCCAAAAACTGATATAATTCTACTTGAACATATACAAATTATGACTACTCATCGAATTTTATCAATTTTTAGTCACAGAAGTCCTACTATAAATGGAGTGGCAAACAGAGAAGACCGGTTGAGTACTTTTTTAATGGATAATATCGGAATAAATATCCCAATAAAAAATCTGCATTTAAGCGGTGATTCTAGAATCCGTAAAATGAGAATTGCAGATTTGATACTTGAACAACTTAACGAAAAAGGTTTATTAGCTTCTGAAGGCGAAAACTTGCAGTATTTTAGGCAACAATATGGGATAGGCATGTATTCTTCTCCTGAACAGACTAAGTCGGCTCCCGGAGCCGTTACTCTGTTTACTGAAAGTACAGGAAGCATCAGAATTTATTTGAATCCCTTCCTTGATAATTTTGCACAAGATTATAGATTAGAAACAGTAGTAGAAGAGGGAATGCATGCTAAATTATTAGACGGAGCAAAAAAAGCTAGACCTGTTTTGGAAGATGAAGTAATAATTAAAAATAAACTTCTGGAGGCGGCTGATTTATTCGAATTTGGTAAAGAAAGAATAAGATTTATAACTGAAAAAAGAGATGAGGCATCAGTTAAATTAGAAATAAAAGAACCTGGAATGCGACTCTAAAACTCTTTAAAAAAACTGGAAAGAAAAGAAAAATAAAAAAGGAAAAGAAAGTTTGCGCCGCCATGAATTCGATTTGGCAGAAGTGAGCGTTAATGAAAGAGGTCGTTAATATTGTCCGGAAGACTGTCTATGCCGGAAAATTCTTTGACGACAACAGATTTAATTTTGTTTCTTAGTTCCGTTTTGATATGAGGATAAGTCATTTCAACTTCTCCGCCAATACTTTCGCAGTCGTCTTCGATTAAAATATCCGGCATAATTTTTTCAGCCACGTCTTTGTAATTTTCACCTTGCTGCCGGAAATATAAATTGTCAAAATCGGGGAAATTATATTTTATTAGAACAGATTTAATCGCCTCGATTTCCGGCCGGATCCTTCTGGATGAAAGATAACAAATGGTTGCGCCCTGATTTTTCCAATTTGTTAATTTTTGGACAGCATTACCAACCGGAATATAGTTAGAATAGTCATGGACAGATTCAGGCTCTACGGGAACGTCATTTTTTGACTCAAATTGCAAGGCCACTTCTTCTCTTTGTATTCCTTCTATTTTTGACTGCTCAACGATCTTTTCCCGGCTTAGGCCTTCAGAAGCTTTATTCATCAAGATTGTGCCTTCAGTAAAAACCAAGATTTTCATAAGTTAAATTCTTATCAGTTTTTCCAGCCAAGGAATATTATCATTTTTCCGTTTCCACCATAGGTCCTCCCAGATATAGTGAACAGCCAGTTGTTTATAGGCTCCAAATTTTTCAAAGTATTTCAACAATTTTTCTACCGGAACAGGATTTTCAGGGTCTTGATCAAAGAAAAGTTTAGTGTAAATTTTTTGTTCCCATGGAGAAATATGATTGAAAAAATCCCAATGATGAAATACGTCAAACAATAAATACCAAACAGTGGCCGGACCGACTCCGTATAACTTCAATAGTTCCTCCGTCTGCGTTTTTTGGCTTTTTGTCCTCAATTGTTGCTCATTAATTGCATCAGAGTAAAAATAGTCATCAATCTTTTTAATAAACTTTGCCCGGTAGCCAATTTTAAGAGATCTCAACTCTTCTTCTGAAGTGTTATGGAGTGCTCCGGGTTTCCAAAAACACCAAAGTGTTTTACCATCAAACTCGAGTTTGGCGCCATATTTTTCTATAAGATTTTTAAACATTTGAATTGACCGGCGGACCGTGGCGTTTTGGAGAATAACGCCGATTATCAAATATTCATAAAGAGAACTGGAATGTCCCGGCCGCATGCCGTTCCATTTGTTAATAATCGGGCCAAGAATTTTATCTTTTTCAAATTGACGATAAAAAGGTTGAAGATTTATACCAAGGTTATAACGATAACGAATTTCGCCAGTTAAATAATCCAGGGTTTCTTTGGAGAGTTTTGCGCCTGAATATATATGAAGGGTTATCGAGGGCTTGTCGATGTTTCCCTCGTTAACAAATTTGAGGCCCAACGGTTTCCCTTCGCATAACCATGTTTGCCAGCGGATACCAGGTTGCCACTCGTTATCTTCGGTCGCAAAGTGGTCCGGTTTATGGAATGTCGGATCGAACGCGAACGGCGCAGTCGGATGAAGCAATATTTGTTGATGAACAGAAAGGTTCATATTATTCTATTTATATAGATATAGATTCCCGCTTTTGCGGGAATGACACACGAGGGTTGGAATGACATGGAAATAATTATATTAGAACAGCAAAACTCGTGTCGCATAGATTGCCACGTCTCCCTCGACTGCGCTCGGGATCTTCACAATGACAAATATTTGTAACGATAAAGACAAAGCCATTGGAAAAGTTGTAAATCGCTGGGCTTGAAGTTGGCATGAGCTTGACAATCACATTATCAAACCATTATAATTATAATTATGGATACGACAATATTGCAAGTGCCGATTAGTAAAAGTTTGCGTAACCAAGCCGCTACGGCCGCTTCAGGTATGGGATTTTCTTCTTTGCAGGAGGCGGTTAGAGTTTTTTTGGCTCAGCTTCCGGCTCAAACCGTTAAGATTTCTTTTGAACATCCTCCAGTTCAACTTTCTGCCGGGGCCATAAAGAGGTATAACAAAATAAGCGAAGATTTTGAATTAAATAGAGACAAGTATCCATCATTTACTGACGTTGATAAAATGATGGAATATCTCAATAAAAAATGAAGATATACCTTGATTCTACATACATTAAACACCACCAAAAACGAATTTCATTCAACACAAACCTTAGCCGTAAAACAACTGAAAGAATCAAATTGTTTCGAAAAGATCCCCGTCATCCATTTCTTAAAGATCACTCCTTAGCCGGAACCCATTTTGGACATCGTGGATTTTGGATAACTGGCGACATTAGAATTATCTACGAAAGAATAAGCGAGGGCGAAGTTTTATTTTTAGATATTGGTTCGCACAATCAAGTCTACTAGCCGTGACTATATTGAATAGAAGGCTAGATGCGTCCCGCGGAAATTTGCGCTATAAATAATAGATTATCACGTCTCCCTCGACTGCGCTCGGGATTTTCACAATGACAAATATTTGTAACGGTAAAGAGAAAGCCATTGGGAAAGCGATAAACGCTTTGGTTTGGCGTTGAGGTTAAATTTAAGTTGTCGGGCGAGACTTATTATTTGATTTGAGTTAAACTCCCGGCGCAGATTTTGGCGCATCCGCCTCCCGCCTCCGAAAATATTGGTGACAAATTTCTGAAACCGCGGTTTTTCTGATACCGGAAGCAATGGATAAGCCCGTTTAAAAAATCTCAACAAGACGCTTTCTACTTGAGGTTTCGGAATAAAATCACTCCGCTTAAATTGGTGGAAAATTTCAAAATCAAACCATGGTTTGTGAGCCACTGCAAAAAGTCCGTTATTGAAAATTCCCGCCAGTCTTTCGGCAACTTCTTCTCTCATAATAAGATAACAATCTTCGGGCGGATTCGGAGCATCAATAAACTTGCGGATGATTTTTCCCTCTATTGAAAAAGGAATATTGGCAAAGACTTTATACGGCGTTTTCGGTAGCGTCAACGAAAGAAAATCAGCGCAAATTATGTCGAGATTTGAATAATCGACGAGTTGCTGTTTGAGCCGGGAATAAAGGGCGGGGTCGCGTTCAACAGCGATTACTTTTTCAGCTTTTTCAATAAGAAAATTGGTAATTATCCCTTTGCCCGGACCGATTTCAATAACCGTGTCTTTTTGACCAATAGAAGATTTGCCGATTAGCTGTTTAACCAGCTCCGGAGAATGAAGAAAGACTTGCGATAGTTGCTCCCGCCGTAGTTTGTAACGGCGGAACCTCATGAACATGATCATATGTATTTTCCTATAAAACTTTACGTCTATATTATATCAAAAATTCGCAAGTTGAGTTCGCGCGATGTTAGTGTCAACGGACAGATACAGTGAGTTGGAGTTCAAGGGTTAATTATGGTACAATCACGGTCAATGTTGGCTTCAAGAATTATTTGAAGCGGGAGTAGTTACCAGTAACGCGGAGAAAAAGCCGCCTCTGGCGGTTTTTTTATTGGATAAAATGATAAAAACTTTAATCGGGATTAAATCAGGAATGACGCATGCTTATGACGAGACCGGGAAATGGTTGACGGTAACCCGGTTGGCGCTTGGTCCTTGTACTGTTTTGCAGTCCAGGAATATAGAAAAAGACGGATATCGCGCGGTACAACTTAGTTTTGGGACTAAACGCAATATTACCAAGCCAATGGCAGGACATTTGAAAAAGAGCGGCACAGACAGAATGCCGCTTTTTATTTCTGAAGTCATTACAGATGAAGAAACTTTAAACGCCGGAAGTAAAATAACTGCTTCCGACGTTTTTTTTACCGGAGATGTGGTTAATGTAGCCGGAATAACTCGGGGGCGGGGATTTACCGGAGTAGTTAAGCGGTGGGGATTTCACGGTGGACCAAAAACCCATGGACAGTCGGATCGGCACCGGGCGCCGGGTTCTATCGGTCAGGGAACGACTCCGGGACGGGTATATAAAGGCAAGAAAATGGCCGGAAGATCCGGAACAGCCAAACAAACCATCAGAAATTTAAGAGTGGTTAAAATATTGCCGGATGAAATTTGGGTGACCGGAGCGGTGCCGGGCGCGCGCGGAGGATATATCGAAGCCACGGTAATTAAGCCTATGCCAAGAGATAAACAGGAAGAGGCTAAACAATGAAAATGGCAGTTTTAGATATTAATGGTAAAAAAACCGGGGTTATCGAAGCCTCGGACGCGGTATTTTCAGTCCCGATGAATCCTCCGTTGCTAGCCCAAGCGATTTATGTGGCTCAGGCCAATTTAAGGCAAGGTTCGGCCGCGGCTTTGACCCGCGGAGAAACCTACGGAAGCCGCAGGAAGCTTTGGAAACAAAAAGGCACCGGCAACGCCAGACACGGAGATAAGTTTGCTCCCCAGTTTGTGGGTGGAGGAGTTTCCCATGGACCTTTGACGGAAAAAAATTATCGCAAAAGTATTACTCTAAAAATGAAAAGAAAAGCTTTTTGTTGTGTTTTGTCGCAAAAAGTCAGAGCTAATGACTTGATTGTGATTGAAGATTTGGATAAGAAGAAAAAAACCAGTGAAATGGCTAAAGTGATGGCCAAAATATCCGCCGAGGCCAAGTCTTTGTTTTTGGCGGATGAGCAACACGTTTGGACTTTGAGATTTTTAAAAAATTTATCAGAAGTAACGTCCGTAAGGGCCAAAAATGCAGATATTCTGACTTTAATGGCGGCAAATAAAATTTTGCTGACCCGCGGCGGAGTGGTCGAGCTAGAGATTAGACTCATCGGGGTTAAGGGGGATAAATAAATGAAAACCTGGGAAATCATCAAAAAACCAATAGTAACTGAAAAAGCTCTGGCTAAGGGAAAAAACACTCATAAGTTTACTTTTGAGGTGGATAGAAATGCGACTAAAACTCAAATTAAAACAGCAATTTTTGACCAGTTTGGAGTAAATCCAAAAAGGATAAATACTGCCGTAAGGAAAGGTAAATCTAAAAGAACCAGAGGCGGAAAAGCCAAAAGAATGATAGCTCCGGTTAAATATGCGGTAATATTTTTTTCAGCTGACCAGAAAATTCCGGAAACTTTATCAGGGAGGACCGAAAAATGAAACCGACTACTCCTGGTAGGCGTCATTTATCTCTAGTAGAAGTTAAACTTAAAGGCCGGCCGGAAAAATCCTTGCTTGCCGGAGTTTCTCATCGTCCGGCTGGTAGAAATTATGCCGGCAGAGTTACGATCCGACACCGGGGTGGAGGCGAAAAAAGATTTTTGCGGATTATTGATTGGAAACGGGATATTGAAAGTATACCCGGAAAAGTTGCCCGGATTGAATATGATCCTAACCGTTCTGCCTGGATAGGTTTAATTGTTTATTCTAACGGAGCCAAACGTTATATGTTAGCCCCGGATGGCTTAATTGTCGGGCAAACGGTTATGGCCGGAGCTCAAGCTCCGATCGAAATCGGAAATTCATTGCCTTTGTCGGAAATACCGGTGGGGATAGCAATCCATAATTTGGAACTTCGTCCCGGCAAAGGAGCCCAAATGGTGAGGAGCGCCGGACAAGCGGCTTTAATTCAAGCCAAAGATGAAAAAGGGGTTAATGTTAAACTACCATCCGGAGAGTTAAGGCGTTTCCCTCTTAACGTTAAAGCCACCATAGGCCAAGTCAGTAACGTGACGCATAAAAACGAAAAGTTGGGTAAGGCCGGTAGAAGACGCCATATGGGTTGGCGGCCAACAGTCAGAGGAGTCGCCATGAATCCGCGGCGCCATCCTCATGGCGGTGGGGAGGGACGAAGCGGGATTGGCTTGAAGAGTCCGAAATCATTATGGGGAAAACGGACAATGGGGAAGAAGACCAGGAGAAACAAATACAGTGATAAATTAATTTTGAAAGATAGAAGAATAAAGGAGTAAATATGTCCAGATCATCTAAAAAAGGTCCATATATTGACGAAAAATTGACGAAAAAAGTCTTAAATCAAAAGGCGTCCGGAGAGAAAACCCCGATCAAAACTTGGGCCCGGGATTCACAAATCCCACCGGATTTTGTCGGACATACTTTTTCTATTCATAACGGTAAGACATTTAAAGACGTATTTATTACCGAATCTATGGTGGGATACAGGTTGGGAGAATTTTCTCCGACCAGAACATTCAGGGGTCACGGCAGAATGGTTAAAAGGTTGATGACTAAGACTTAAAAGGAGAAAAAAATGAATAAAAAACAAGAAATAGGAAATAAGGGACTCGCTTCGCTGAAAGAACGAAGCGGGCAGGAAACAATAATTGTCAGGGCGGAATCATCCGTTATCAGACAATCGGTCAGAAAAATGCAATTGGTGACCAGAGCCATATCCGGGATGACCCCGGCTGCGGCAGTAGAAATTCTGCGATTTATGGATAAAAAAGCGGCTGGACCGATTAGAAAAACTATCCAACAAGTTATAGCCAATGCGACTAATAATTTGAAAATCGCCGAAAGTTCTTTTGGCCGGTTGTTGGTTGAATTGCAAGAGGGGCCGACGATGAAACGGTGGCGGATGGGGAGCCGGGGCCGGACCAAGCCGATTTTGAAAAGAACGGGGAAGATAGTGGTAAAACTGTTTGTAAAAAAAGGAGAGAAATAAACTATGGGACAAAAAGTACATCCAACCGGTTTCAGGCTAGGTCCTCTTTATACTTGGATTTCGCAATGGTATGCCGAGAAAAAAAATTATCGTGATCAAATATCCGGAGATCAAAATATTAGGGTTTTTTTGACAAGGCGTTTGAGTATGGCCGGGATTACCAGTATTGAAATTAAGCGTTCGATTAATGCCATTAATATTGTTTTGCATGTAGCCAGACCGGGGGTAGTAATTGGCCGGGGCGGAGCGACTCTAAAGGCTTTGCAAGAAGATTTGGAAAGAATGGTTGTAGATAATACGGGCGGCAGTAAAGGTAAAAGAGTCGGATTGGATGTAATTGAAGTTGAAAATCCGGAGCAGGAAGCAGTGATTGTAGCTCAAAGAATAGCAGATCAATTGGTTAAACGGTATCCTTCGCGCCGGGCGGTGTCTCAGGCTTTGGATAAGGTCCGTCAGGCCGGAGCTTTAGGAATTAAAATTCAACTTTCCGGCCGGATAAACGGTGCGGAAATCAGCCGGCGGGAGAAATACTTTAGCGGAACGGTTCCAACCCAAACCCTAAGAAATGATATTAGTTTTGCCCAAGTGCCGGCCCTAACTAGATCCGGATACGTTGGGGTAACAGTTTGGATAAACAGAGGGGAAAAGAAATTATAAAATATGTTACAACCAAAAAGACGGAAATACCGAAAAGAGTTCAGGGGAAAAATGAAAGGTAGTGCCACCAGCGGTTTTGAGGTGGATTTTGGCGAATATGGTCTAAAAGCCATGGGTAGGGGTTGGATGACCGCCAGACAATTGGAAGCCGCCAGAAAAACTATTGCTCATTGTACTAAAAGACAAGGAAAAATCTGGATTAGGTTATTTCCCAACAAACCGATTACTACCAAGGGTTTGGGAGTCGGAATGGGGTCGGGCAAGGGTGATATAAAAGAATATGTGGCGCCGGTAATTCCGGGGAAAATATTATTCGAAATATCAGGAGTAACCCGAGAAATTGCAGCTGAATCGATGCGTTTAGCTGGTCACAAATTGCCGTTTGACACAGCTTTAGTTCAAAGAGGAGAAATATTATGAGTCGGGAAAAAATTATTTTACCAAAAGACTTAAAAGAGTTAAAAGCTTTATTAAGCGAATGGAGTCAAAAAAGGCAAAAACTGGAGCTTGAGTCTGTAACCGGGAAACTAAAGAAAATATCAGACTTGGCAAATGCCAGAAAGAAGATGGCTCAAATACTGACTAAAATAAACGAGTTAGAGAATATTAGAAAAGTGATATGAAAATACTTACAGGAGTAGTTATCAGCGCCAAAATGGAAAAATCAGCCACGGTTAGAGTGGATAGGATGTGGCGTCATCCGATTTACAAGAAAATGATAAAAAGATCGAAAAAGTTTTTGGTGCATGCAGAAAAACCGGTTAAAGCCGGTCAGATCGTCAAAATAACTGAAATTAAACCAATGAGCAGGAGAAAGAGATGGAGGATTGTTGAATGATTCAATTAAGGACAGTTTTAACCGTAGCAGATAATACCGGAGCTAGAAAATTGCGGGTTTATATGATCCATGGAGGATCTAAACGCAAGTTTGGCCACATTGGAGACTTTGTGGGAGCTTCGGTTATCGAGGCGATTCCGGAATCACAATTTCCGGCCGGAACTAAAGTGAAAGCGGTTATAGTCAGAACTAAACATCCATTGCGCCGGCCTGACGGGTCCAGAGTCCGTTTTGACGATAATGCCGGGATTATTTTGGAAAGCGTAGAAAGTAAGAATCCAGCCGGAAGCCGGGTTTTTGGGCCCATCGCCCGAGAAGTGAAAGAAAAAGGATATGCCAAGATCGCGTCATTGGCAGAAGAGGTGGTTTAGATTATGAAATTAAGAAAAGGAGATACCGTTTTAATAACTTCCGGAAAAGATAGCGGCCGGGAGGGGAAAATAGCGCTTGTTTTGCCGAAAGAATCAAAAATAATAGTTGAAGGAGTTAACAAATATAAAAAACATATTAAGCCGCGCGGAGAAGGGCAGACCGGTAGCATTCAGAATAGAGAGAGGCCAATTAATGTTGCCAATGTGGCTTTTATGTGCCCTAAATGTAAACAGGTAACCAGATTGGGATATAAGGTTACCAGAGAAGGTAAGAAAGTTAGGATTTGCCGGAAATGCGAAGAGGAAATATCATGAATAGACTAAAACAAAAATATCAAAACGAAATAATTCCTAAGTTAACCAAAGAATTGCAACTTGATAACACTTTAGCTATCCCTGGCTTAACTAAGGTTGTCGTATCAACAGCTTTTAAAGAAGATCAGCACCAGGATCAGGCCATAGATTTAGCTAAGAAATGGCTGGCATTAATGACCGGCCAGATGCCAAAAACTACCGTAGCAAAAAAGTCCATGGCCAGTTTTAATATCAGGGAGGGAGATATTCTTGGGCTTCAAGTGACATTGCGGCGCGACAGAATGTGGGAATTTATCGATAAATTAATCTCGATTGCCCTTCCTAGGTTGAGAGATTTTCAGGGAATTAGTCTCAAGGGTTTTGACGGCCACGGAAATTATACCTTGGGATTAACGGAGCAAATAATCTTTCCGGAAATTGACTATGACACTATTGGTAAAGTAAGAGGCTTGCAAATAACATTTGTGACTACTACCGGCAATGATAAAATAGCCCGAAGCTTACTCGAAAGTATCGGGATGCCGTTTGAGAAACAGGAGGCCCATGGCGAAAAAAAGTAAAATTATCAAAGCCGAAAAGCTAAAAGATCATCCAACCAAGGCCCGGAATAGGTGCCAGCGTTGTGGCAGACCAAGAGGATATATCAGGATTTTTGGCATTTGCCGGCTATGTTTTCGAGAATCAGCTCATAAGGGGGAATTGCCGGGAGTTACTAAGGCATCGTGGTAAAAATATGGATACTATAGGGAATTTAATTACTATTATCAGAAACGGATATATGGCTCACCGGCTGGAAGTGACCGCCCCATATGCCAAACAATCCGAAAGCGTTTGCCGGTTATTGATGGAAACCGGTTATTTGGCCGGAGTCAGCCTTGGTAAAAAATCGTCTAAAAAAAGTGAATTTAAAATATTGAAATTGGAACTTAAATATCAGAACGGTCAGCCGATATTAACCAATATTACCAGGATCAGCAAACCCGGCCGGAGATTACATTCGTCTTATAAAAAACTACCTAAACCTTTAGGCGGATACGGTTTGGTCATTTTGACTACCAATAAAGGGCTTATGATAGATAAAAACGCCCGTAAAGAAAAAATAGGAGGCGAGCCGCTTTTATCGGTTTGGTAATTAAATTATGTCTAGAATAGGTAAAAAACCAGTTTTATTGGGAGAAGGTGTAATGGCGACTATGGCCGATAACTTGATAACTTTGAAGGGGCCGAAAGGCGAATTGTCTCTTAACATTCATCCTTTAGCATCGGCTGAAGTATCTGAAGGACAGATTCTTATATTCAGAAAAAATGATATAAAACTGGCCAGGGCAGTTCATGGCCTAACCAGGTCGTTGATCGCTAATATGGCCAACGGAGTAAAAAACGGTTACGAAAAAAAATTGGAAATGGTGGGCACCGGTTACCGGGTGGTTAAAAAGGGCTCGGGGTTGCAGCTGTCTTTAGGATTTTCCCATATTATAGATTTTGGGAGCGTTGACGGAATTAGCTTAGAAGTTGAAGGGAATACGGTCATTATAGTTAAAGGTATTGACAAACAATTGGTCGGACAAGTAGCCGCCAATATCCGGGCTCTGCGACCGCCGGAACCATATAAGGGTAAAGGGATCAGGTATTCAGGTGAACACGTTAGAAGAAAAGCCGGCAAGCAAGCCAAGGCCGGCGCAACCGGAGCAGGAAAATAATATGATAAACAGATATAAAACTATTAATGATAGGCGAAAAGCCGCAGTCCGTAAAAAACTTTTAGGGGTGGGGAATAGGCCCAGACTGACTGTTTTTAGGTCTTCTCAACATATTTATGCCCAAGTTATTGACATTGAGGGCGGTAAAATTTTGGCGTCGGCTTCAGACTTGAGTCTTAAAAGTTCACGGAAATTATCAAAAACCGCCAAATCGATTGCCGTTGGAGTTGCTTTGGCCCAAAAGGCAAAAAAATCCGGAGCGGTTAAAGTCATGTTCGATCGCGGAGCTTATAAATATCATGGCCGGGTGAAAGCTTTGGCCGAGGCGGCCAGAAAAGGAGGGTTAGAGTTCTAACCAACGCATTAATTTATGAGAGAACAAAGCGAGTTTGAAGAAAAAATTATTAAGATAAACCGGGTATCCAAAAAGACCAAGGGCGGAAATAAAATGAGTTTTTCCGTTTTAATGGTGGTGGGTGACAAAAAGGGACGGGTAGGGATTGGTTTGGGCAAAGCCCCTGACGTATTATCCGGGATTAAAAAGGCTTCCCGCCGCGCCAAGGATAGGATGATTAACGTTCCGATTGTGGAAAATACCATTCCTTTTCCGATGGCGGTGAAATTGGGTGCGGTAAAATTGATTTTACGGCCGGCGCCGGCCGGAACCGGAGTTATTGCCGGCGGAGCTATCAGGGCTATTTTAGATGTAGCCGGCTTTAGAAACGTGGTTTGCAAGATTTTGGGGACCAGCAATCCGGCGTCTAACGCTTATGCCATTTTTGAAACATTAGAAAAAATGAGCGCTATAGCTAAAAAGAAAGGAATTATATGAACGAAAACAAACAGATAAATTTACATTCATTGCCCAAGATAGTTTTTAAAGGAAAAAAGCGGGTTGGCCGGGGAATCGGATCAGGTAAGGGCGGCCATACTTCCGGACGCGGCCAAAAAGGCCAGCTAACCCGCCGGACTGTGCCGTGGTCGTTTGAAGGCGGAGCCCTGCCTTTGTCGCAAAGATTACCGTTTTGGCGGGGAAAAGGCCGTTTAAATCCTTTGAGTGATAATCCGGTGGCTATTAATTTAAGCCAATTGGATAAATTAGTTGCCGGAACAATTGTTGACGCCGAATTTTTGGTAAAAAAGGGATGGGTTAAGAATAAAGAAATTGCCGTTAGGGGGGTAAAAATTTTGGGCGGCGGCAAATTGACCAAAAAATTGACGATCTCCGGCTTGAAAATTTCCGCTTCAGCTAAGGCCGCGGTGGAAAAGGCAGGGGGAAAGGTAGAACAAATGGCTGTAATGGATAAAAAGGTTGAAAAGGTTGAAAAGGTTGAAAATAAAGTAATTACAGAGAAAAAAACAGTTCAAAAGAAGACCGTTGTTAAGCCTAAGAAGGTAGTCGTTAAAATTAAAAAGACTGTTAAAAAAGCTTAATTTCCCCTCTTGACATTTCGGGTATTTTATTGGTAGAAATAGTTAATGTCTGTTTTAATCCATGAACCGGTAGCGGTAGAGGCTGTATTTGAGAAAGGGAGAATAAGGCCAATTTTATTCCGATGGAAAGACAAAAAAATTTCTATTGAAAATATATCTTTTATGTGGCAAACAGCGCAGGGGGGAGAAAGGTTTTTGCATTTTACTGTTGTTGCCGCTCAAACATTATACGAATTGATGTTTAACATTTCGTCAATGACATGGAGATTAGAACAGACTGAAACAAACGCCGAAACGCCTACTATATAAAATGTTGTACTACATTTTATATAAAGCAGTAATGGAGGTAGTGAACTAATTCTAATGCCTATTGCCTTGACTAATAACTAATAACCAACAACTAATAACTAATTCATATGCCCAAAATTATCCTTCACGTCGATTTTAATTCATATTTTGCCAGCGTGGAGCAGCAAAAAAATCCATTTTTACGGGGTAAGCCAGTGGGGGTGATAAAAGCCGATGGCCGGACGGTAATTATTGCCGCTTCATACGAGGCCAAAAGGCGCGGAGTTAAAACCGGAGCCAATGTGTTCCAGGCCAAACAACTTTGCCCTGAGATTTTATTGGTTCCGGCGGATTTTGACAGTTACGATTATATTACCCGTAAATTTTATGAAATTTGCCATAGGTACAGCGATTCGGTGGAATTATTTTCTCTGGACGAGGTTTTTTTGGACGTTTCCCGGACTGCGGTTTTGTTTGGCCCGCCTAGTGGCGAGGCGAACAGAGCCAGAGAAATTGCGGCGTTATTAAAAAAAGATATTAAGCAGGAATTAGGCGAGTGGCTACCGGTTAGTATCGGTATCGCCAAAAATAAATTACTAGCCAAGTTGGCTTCGGATTTGGAAAAGCCAAACGGGCTGGTAGAAATTACAGGTGAAAACCTTGATGAATGTTTAGGCCGGGCGGAATTTGAACAAATCTGCGGCATCGGCCGCCGGCTGGAGCAGAGGTTGCGGGACATGGGGATTACTCAATTACTTCAAATCAGATCGGTGCCGGAAAGGCTTTTGGCGGCCAGTTTTGGTCCGTATTGGTCGAAGGAATTGGTGAGAATGGCTTGGGGAAGGGATGAAAGTCCGGTAGTCCCGGGACGGGAGTTGCCACTGCCGAAATCGGTGTCGCGGACGTACACTCTGCGGCGGGAAATTCTGGATAGGGAGGAAATTTTGGCAGTGGTGAGAAATTTAGTTGAAGAGGCGGCGGAAAAATTGCGGTTGGCGAAAATGTCCGGCCGGCAATTTGGCCTGATGGTCAAGAATGGAGAGAATAGCAAAATAAAGTTTATAACCAGAAAATATTTTACCAACGATTCGCTAAACATTTTTCAGGAATTAAAACAGCTGTTTCTTTCTTTGAAATGGCGCTGCGGGGTTAGATTCCTGGGCGTTTGGGTTAGTTTATTGGCAGAAGAAAACAATTTATCCCAATCGCTTTTGCCGGAAGTAAACCGCCGAATCTCAATTTTATCCGTTCAGGACAAGATTAATGCTAAATTCGGCCATTACACTCTGTTTCCGGCCAGCCTGCTGCAGGCTTCAATTATCCATCCGGAAGTCAATGGATTTTTGGGGGACGAGAGAATTAAGCAAAGAATAAATTCAATATAAAATATTAATAAATGTCAATAAACCAACGCACGTGCGAGCGTTTAATAACAATTTTGTCAATAAAACTATACACGTGCGCACTTTTATTGACAATTTTTGATAAAGAATTAACAGGAAAAGAATCCTGGCTTTTTGGTGGTTATAGTCCGTTCTAAAATTCTCTTCGCCGAGAAATTCCCTGAACCGTGTTTCTTAAAGCATTATTTCTAATGTCAGGTAGATCGTTTTTGGTATTGAGATATATTGAAGAGATAAGATTTGCTGCCCGCCGGAGCGCTTGAGGTTTTAAAACTTGTTCGACTGCTCCTACGATTCTTGGATCATCATTTGGTAAGTCCTCAAGTACACTTTGGAGTTCTTGAGCATCTAAACAGATACCAAATTTACTTGCCGCATTTACCGCTAGATTCTCTCTTGTTTTTCTCGCAATATCACTGATTATCTTTTCCGCATCGCTTTTAAATTCCTCGGCCACAACGTCATTGACTTGATCTGGGATAAAGACCAGGGCGTTAATAATTAATCCCAATAGCGGGATTTTTCTTGTCGCCTGTACTTCTGGTCTTTTTGCTAAATAGCTATCTTTATGACCTTCTTTTGTGACGATGCTTGCGGATAAGTAAGACAACATTAACTCTGTTTGATCAGAATTTAGCCCTAAAGAATTGGGGAAACCGGCATCGAGGCAAAGTTGGGCGGCGCGGCTACGGGCAGATGCTTTAGTAGCATCATGCCAAAATCGGTACCACAGAGAGTTTTCTGACATTGGATTTTTCTCTAAATATGATTATATCATATTCTATTCGGGTTTTGTATAGGTTGGATGGTATAATATCTCCGTGAAGTTTTTCAAGAAGTATTGGTATATCGTTATCTTATTGTTCATTATTGCCGGCGGAGCCGGCTGGAAATTAAAGCCAAGACCGGTGGAATACCGCGAATATACGGTCGAAAAAGGGTCGCTTCAGGTTATATTATCAGCTTCAGGGACGGTCAGAGCTGAAAATAAGGCTGATTTGGCATTTCAAACCGGCGGCCGTTTGAGCTGGGTCGGGGTCAAAAAAGGCGGCCGGGTAAAAAAATGGCAGGGAATTGCCAGTTTGGATCAACGGACGGTTCAAAAGAATCTGGAAAAAGAATTAAATGATTACCTGAAAGTCAGATGGGATTTTCAGGGGAACCGCGAAACTTACAATGTCTCGACAGATAATCTTGACCGTTATACTTTAACTCCGGCAATCCGGAGAATTTTGGAGAAATCCCAATTTGATTTAAATAATTCGGTTTTAGACGTCGAATTGCAATCGGTCGTCAAGGAATTTTCGTCAATCGTTTCTCCGTTTTCAGGATTGATAACAAGTGTCTCAATTCCGAATCCCGGGGTTAATGTTTTAGCCGGAGCGGCAATCGCCACCGTCATCGATTCAGACTCAATGTATTTTGAAGCCCAAATTGACGAAGTAGATATCGCTAAAATTAAAACAGGAGCTCAGGTTGAATTGACTTTAGACGCTTATCCGGAAGAAGTTATTGATGCCAAAGTTGTTAGCGTCGATTTTTCGCCGATATCTTTATCCGGAGGCGGCACCGGCTACGCGGTTAAAATTTCTCTGCCTTTTCAAACCGATGACCTTAAATTCAAACTTGGATTAAACGGCAACGCCGATATCATCATGGCTCAATTAGATGAAGCCTTGATTTTGCCATCGGCGGCAATTGTCCAAAAAGGCGGCCGGTGGACTGTTAAAGTTAAGCGCGGGAAAGAAATTGTTGAACAAGAAGTTAATATTGGATGGGAGACGGAGGATAAAATTGAAATTAAATCAGGACTGGGAATTGGCGATCAGGTTTATGTCAATAAATAGACGACCTCTATTGCAACTTGTTGACGCAACCAAAGGATATTCTCTGGGCGGGAAAGAATTTAAGGCGGTCAAGACAACCAGTTTAGCGGTTTTTTCCGGAGATTACATCTCAATCAAAGGTCCCAGCGGCTCCGGTAAATCAACTTTAATGCATTTAATGGGGTTGCTGGACACCCCGACAACCGGGAAAATTTATCTGGAGGGGCAAGACGTCTCCGGTTTATCTGAAACCAAGCTTGCCAAGATCAGGAATCGCAAAATCGGATTTGTGTTTCAACAGTTTAATCTTTTACCAAGAACAGCAGCTTGGGAAAATGTAGCCTTGCCACTGGTCTATGCCGGAATTCCGTCAGCGTCAAGAAAAATATTGAGCCTCAAGGCTTTAGAGACAGTAGGTTTGGCGGATAAATAAGACAATAAGCCTAATCAGCTATCCGGCGGACAACAACAGCGGGTGGCGATCGCCCGGGCGATAGTTACCGATCCTTCAATAATTCTAGCCGACGAGCCAACCGGGAATCTCGATACGCTTTCCGGCCGGACTATTATGGGTTTGTTTGACAAATTCAACCGCCAAGGTAAGACCATTATTATCGTTACTCACGAAGAATCGGTTGCCAAACATGCTTCGCGGAAGATTGCAATTGTGGATGGAATTGTTAAAGAAACATATTTATTAAAAAGATAGACATTAGAGTGTAGCGGTTTAGAGACAAGTAATAGAAATTGGAAATTAGAAGTTTGAGATTCCAAATCACCAATCACTATTTTCTATTACTCGTCACAATATCACTACATTACTGGTCACTAATTTTATGGATATATACAACATTTTTATTACCGCTTGGCAGTCGTTATCCCGGAATAAAACCCGGACGTTTTTAACCATTCTGGGAATCGTCATTGGTGTCGGATCGGTGATTATGCTGATGTCCATCGGAGACGGATTGAAAAAATATGTTTCCGGCCAGTTTGAAGCTCTCGGGTCAAATATTATTATAGTATTTCCGGTTAATTTGGTTGACGAACAAGGCCGGCCGGCTGCTTTTCGGGGAGGGGGTCCGCCGGTTGGGGGAAAAACTTTTTCTGAAAAAGACGTCCGCGACATTAAAAAACTCCATCTGGGCATTGTCAAGGTTAATCCTCAAGTCCAAAAATTAATCAAGGCCAAATCAGTCAGCAAGCAAAAACAATTGAATGTAGTTGGCGCTACCTACGAGTATAAAGAGATCAGGTCAATAACCATGGCTGGCGGCCGGTTTTACAACGAATCAGAGGTTAACCGGTCTAAAAAAGTGGCGGTTCTGGGGCCGACCGCGGCCCGGGATTTATTTCCGGACGGAAATTATCTGGGGAAATCCGTATATATTTCGTCTGTCGCATTTGAAGTTATCGGAGTAACCGATCCCCGCGGCGGCGGCGGATTTGGGGGTAGCGATTTAGATGACCAAATTTATGTTCCCATTACCAGCCTGCAAAAACTGGTGGATTCGCCGGGAGTGGATTTTATTGTTGTTAAAGCGTCAAACGCAGGCCAGATAGACGGGGTAATTTCAGCCATCAAAACTCATCTTTTGAAAAGCCGTAAAGCCGATACATTCAGCGTGGTTGATCAACGGCAACTGTTGGGGACGGTGCAATCGGTAATCGGGACTTTGACTATCGGATTGTCAGGGATTGCGGCGATTAGTTTGGTAGTCGGTGGAATCGGGGTAATGAACATGATGTTGGTGACGGTTACCGAACGGACGCGGGAAATTGGTTTGCGTAAAGCCTTGGGGGCGACTCCGCGGGTAATTTTATGGCAATTTTTAATAGAATCGGTTTTACTATCTCTGACCGGAGGCGTAACCGGAATTCTGATCGGCGCCGGCGGAAGTTCAATTGTTAATCGGTTTTTCCCGACAAAAGTTTCTCTGTTGGCGGTTCTGTTGGCATTCGGGGTTTCGACTTTAGTCGGAGTGATTTTCGGAATTCTTCCCGCCCGCAAGGCTGCTAAGTTGTCTCCGATTAATGCCCTAAGATACGAATAAACGGGTGATAATACTACTCTCCAGCCTGACTTTGCCGAATTGAGCCATTCTTTTTTTACCCTTTTTTTGTTTTTTCAATAATTTGTCTTTCCGGGTTTGGTCTCCGCCGTAAAGCTTGGCGGTGACGTCTTTTCGCAAAGCCGGTTTGGTTTCGCGGGCGATTATTTCCGCTCCGACTGCGGCCTGGATAGGGACGGCAAATTGCTGCGATGGCATCAATTCTTTTAATTTTTCTACCATTTGCTTGCCGATTTGGATTGCTTTAGATTTAACAATTATCCTAGATAAAGATTCTGCCGGTTCGTGGTTTAATAAAATTGTTAATTTGACCGCTTCTACCGGTTCTAATCCGATAATATCGTAGTCCATAGTCGCAAATCCCCGAGATGCCGATTTAACCTCGTCAAACATGCCGCTGACCAATTCAGCCAAGGGAATAACGTAGGTTAATTGGGCTCGGTTGCCGACAAAATTAGTATTGAGATATTTCCCGCGCCGGCTTTCGGAGATTTGCATCAGCGGCCCCAGATATTCCTGCGGCGTAAAAATCATAGTCTTTGTCATCGGTTCTTTCACTTGGATAATCCTTGACGGATCGGGAAAATCGTTGGCGTTCTTAATAATTACGGTTTTGCCGTCTGTAGTCTTAGCCGAATATTCGACGGTCGGCAGAGTCATAATAGTCGGCAATCTAAATTCCTTTTCCAGCCTTTCGCGGGTAATCTCCAAATGAAATAGTCCTAAGAATCCGCATTGCAGGCCGGGGCCTAAAACCTGCGAGAATATTTGTCTTTCGGACAAGCTGGCATCGGACAGTTTTAATTTTTCAAATCCTTCTAGAAATCTTTTAAAATCTTCGCCTTCATCCGGATATAAATCGGCGTATAAACTGGGTTTTGGTTCTTGGTAACCCGGTAATGAAATTAAAGAATTTGGGACCGGGAAAACAGCGACCGTATCGCCGGCCTTAACCTGATGGATATCTTTTAAGCCCGTGGCGATATAGCCGACTTGTCCCGTTTCCAATTTGTCCGTCAAAGTCCTTTTTGGAGTGAAAATACCGATTTCTTTCGGCAGAAAATTTTGCCGCGAAGCCATTAGCGATAATTTCTCTGACGTTGTGAGCACTCCGTCGACGATTCTGACAAAAGCTACAACTCCCAGATGTTGGTCGTAAGTAGAATTAAAAATTAATCCCCGCAGGGGCAAATCCTGATTTCCTTTTGGGGCCGGCAATTCGGTAATTATGCGCCGGATTAAGTTTTCAACTCCCTGGCCGGTTTTAGCGGAAATTAGCGAGATTTCTGCTTCTCTAAATCCAAACGCATTGTTTAGTTCGGTTAATACTTCCGGGACATTGGCATTGGAAAGATCAATTTTATTAATTACCGGTATTAAATAAAGATTTTGATTCAAGGCCCGCTGGGCATGGGCTAAAGTTTGGGCTTGAATTCCCTGGGTGGCATCTATTAATAGTATGGCGCCCTCGCAGGCAGCTAAACTCCTGTCGACTTCATAGGCAAAATCAACATGGCCGGGAGTGTCTATTAGATTTAGAATAAAATGCGACGATAGATGATTGATAATAGAAGATGGTGGTTGAGGATGGAGGATAGACGGTAGACGGTTCTCTATTTTCGATTTTCTATCTTCTACCACTATATTCAATCTTCTATCTTCTATCGTCTTGTTTTTCCATTCCATAGTTACCGGCGCTAGACTAATGGTGACTCCCCGTTCGCGCTCAATGGGATTTGAGTCAAGTATTTGTTCCTGCATCTGTCTTTTTTCAACAGTGCCGGTAAATTCCATTAGCCTGTCCGACAGAGTGGACTTCCCATGATCAACATGCGCAATAATGGCGAAATTCCTGATATTTGCCGCAGACATGAAGTAATTATAAGGTACAGGGTTATTATGGAGTTAATTTTTTTTCTTGCGGTTGACAGATATTCTGTCGGGCAAGAAATAGTTTCGGTAATTTGGATTATGTCAATACTTTAATGCTATAGCAAGAAAGTATTGACAGTGCAACAGATTGACAGGATTCTTCTCCCGAATAGGTCGTGTCAGGATGAAAAGGTTAAATGATTCGAATCATTTAACCAGTCTTAAGCATTATTTTTTTGAAGTTAATTAATTTATAGTTTAATAAAAACGCGGGGCCGTAAAATTTCTGATTTGGTTCATGCCTCTCCAGCCGTCGGTTCGAGGACTTCTTCGGATTCTGATAAAACCTGTTTCCAATTCCCGATCTTTTTGGTAATGTCTAACACTGCCGAAAGCTGTTCTATCCTTAGAAGTTTTGCCAAAACGAAATAAACCGTTAGTCCGATAATAATTACGCTGCCGGATAGTCCGATCAGGGCCAAAGTCTTAGTGGTGTCAAAGACAAATTTATCTAATAGTCTTAACGGCACCCACAAGCTTAAGCCGGTAATTACGGAGGCGAGAGTAATCTTGGCAGCAGGCAGAGCCATCCTTTTAATCAGCCCCGGGACTATCAATATATTCAAGACAACTGTCAAAATGATGACATTAAAAAAGTCCGAAATTACAATTGCAGAGACTATCCCCAAAATTCCTAAGTGAAGATGGATGGAGAAATAGGGCGCTAGAAAGATTACCGGCAGAGTGGAAATAACCGCGCTGATTAGCGGAATTTTAGTGTTTTGGGCGGCATAAAAAGACCGGGTTAGCAATTGATTTATGGCTTGAGCCGGAACTGATAAAGAGAATATGGCAACGGCTTTACCGGTTAATAATGTAGCTTCCCAAGGAAATTCTTTTGATCCAAAGGCCAATCTGACTGCCGGAATTCTTAAGACCAACAGTAAGGCTGCTGCCGGTAAAACAAAAAATAACAGTTGGAGTATAGTAGCGGCGATAGTCTCGCCGAATTTTTCTTTTCCCTCTTCTCTGGCATGGACTAAGGTTGGGAACGAAGCCTGGCCAATGGTAGCCCCCAGAATTGCGATCGGTAAAATATACAGTTGTCTGGCGAAATTAAATAAAGTTATAGTTCCGGCGGCCAAGCTGCTGGAGACGGCAACGGCGATAATCCTCTCTAGTTGACCAATTGCCAAAGTGAAAGCCCTGGCCGGCATCAGCCGGAGCATTCTTTTGACGTAAGGATTTTTCCAATCGGTGGATAGCCTTGGTCTGAATCCGACTTTTATAACTCCAGGGAGTTGAATCATAAAATGGAAAAATGATCCGATAACCACCCCGACAGCCGGACCGAAAATGCCGATAAAGGGAGATAAAGATACTGTCCCGATAATTATGCCTAAGTTATAGAATAATGGCGCCAATGCCGGCAAAATAAACAAATGATGCGACTGCAAAATTCCGGTCATAAATGAACTTAAGGCAAAGAAGAATTGGGCCACCAGCATCACCCGGATTAATTGGGCCGTAATTTGAGTTAATTCGGGGCTAAAATTAGGAGCCAAGATTTTACTGGCCGGAACCGCAAAAATGAATAATCCTGCCGATATAATAAAAAACAAAAGCAGAATACCGCTGGCGGCTGAATTAGCAATATGCCAAGCCTCCTCTTTATCGCGTTTCAGGGCATCGGTAAATACCGGAATGAATGCGGCCGATAAGGCTCCCAGAATCAATAATTGAAAGATTGTGTCCGGTAAAACAAAGGCCGCAAAATAAGCATCCAGCAGTGATTTGTGATTAACAAAAAAGAGTTGGGCCAAAAGCCGATTGCGGACTAAGCCTAATAAACTCGACAGTCCGTAGGCGATCATGATAACAGTAGCTGCGGATAAAATACTGCTTTGTTTCCGCAGAATAAGATTTCTGCCGTTTTTTATAAGAGTTGAAACCATAGGCTTGGCCCAAGTATAAAGGTAAAGATTAGTTTTGGAAAGATGGTACAATACTATTTAATATGCCAATCACAAGTTCGGCTTTGAAAAAATTAAAGCAGGATAAACACAGAAACTTGGCAAATAATAAAGTCAGATCAAGTTTAAGGGCGGCCATTAGAGCGGTTCGTCAAAAGGAAAGCGAACCGCTTTTAGGAAAAGCTTTTTCAGCTTTGGATAAAGCTGTTAAAAGTCATATCATCCACCGGAATAAAGCTTCTAGGCTTAAAAGTAAGCTTGCCGGTTGGTTGCGGTAGAGCTATACTTCTTTTATACAAGGAAAATATGCTTGCCCAAATTAATTCCAGAGTCAACTTTTTACCTTCCGATAGATTTGAATTTTCAAAAACCGGCAAATTTTTAAATTGGGCCCTGACTACGGGCCGATATTTGGTGGTAATGACTGAGCTGGTCGTTATCCTGGCCTTTTTATCCAGATTTTGGTTCGATAGAACTTTAACCGACTTACGGGCATCGCGTTTCCAGAAAGAGTTAGCGGTCGATAGCTTTAAAGATTTCGAACGGACATTTCTATCCACTCAATCCGGGTTGAATTTTGTTAAACAAACTGTTGATTCATCTTTAAAAGCAGACGGGGAATTGACACTGATCAATGAGTTAAGCCCAAAGGGAGTAGACTATAGTCAAATCCAAATTGAACCGGACAAAACCACTTTGTCCGGATTTGCCGCCAGCGCTTCAGACTTTTCATCTTTACTTTCGGGCTTGGAATCCCAGGAAAGATTTTCGGAAATATCAGTAAAAGCATTAAGATTATCTTTGGTTAGAAAGCCGGGATTTGATTTAGAAATTGACGCTATAAGGGCCAAAAAATGACTTTTGATTACCGGAAACAATACCAAGAATACCGTCAATATATAGAGAGTATAGTGGAAAAAGCCAAGACTTCGGCCACCCGGGTATCTTTGGCTGTGGTTGGAACTATAGCCTTCAGCGGTTTTTTGGCGGTATTCGCTCTGAGGCCGACTTTAATCACTGTGGCTGGTTTATGGAAAGAAATAAATACGGAAAAAGAAATCATTATTGGCCTGGACAGGAAATTGAAACTATTGCAAACAGCCAAACAAAATTATGACAAGGCCAGTTCCAAGCTTTATCTCTTGAACAGAGCAATACCAAAAACCATAGAAGTTGAAAATATGGCTAAAGATCTTGAACTGCTAGCTTCAGCAAATGGCTTGAGCACTTTAGAATTCAGAGAAGGAAATTTTTGGCTATTATCGCCACAGCCGACTGATAATTCTTTAATCAGTATCTTTGGATTGGATGCAACAATGTTAGTAGGCGGCCAAGAACCGCAAATCAGGAATTTTGTTGGTAACTTAGAAAAATTAGGCCGGATGGTAAAAATACAATCAATTACAATTAGATCGGTTCCGGAGTCGGAAAGGACGCAAAGACCATATTCGGTTTACGCAACGCTGGGAATAACCATGTTTACTAGCCAACAGGGGGTATTAGGAGCGCCCCCGGTCGAAAGTCAGATAAAGGATCAATTATGAGCGTAGTTGTCCCTAGAGAGAAAATATTTATTGCCAGAGAGTGGTTGGTGGTGGTTATCATGACTTTTATAATGATAGTCGCTTGGATTGGCGTCAGCGTTTATCAGGTATTATCCAAGTCGGATATCGCTCCGGCTCAAGCCGAAAGGTTGAAAGTATTTTTACCGACTCTGGACGAAGCAGCTTTACAAAACCTGGAGAACAGAAAAACGGTTGAGCCTACGGAGAAGGCTCAATAAAATGCACAAGGCCTATAAAATTCCGACGCTATTGGGGTTAATAGTATTGGTGGGAGGGTTGATTGGCGGCATAGTTATGATTAATAGCCGCCAGCAACTAATTCCCAAAGCTGCCGCTTCGCCAACGCCCCAAGGTGTGGCTTTATCAAATGTTACGGACACATCGTTTACGGTTAGTTGGACGACTACGATTTCAGCTACAGGTTTTATTAAATTAATGTCACAGGGAAAGTCGGACAGAATTATTTTAGACGGCCGCGATAATAACAATGGTTCTCAAAATAAACGGATTGTTCATTACGTGCTTGTTGATTCTTTGACCGCCGCACAAACGTATAAATTTGTGATTGGTGTAGATAATGGTCAATTTGACCAGAACGGTTCACCGTTTTCCGTCAAAACAGCTCAAGCCTTGTCTTCGGCGCCGCAGTCTGATATTGCCAGCGGGGTAATTTTATCCGGAAACGGCCAAGCGGCAGAAGGCGTAATTGTTTATGTTCAATTACCAAGCGGCCAATTGGCTTCGGCTTTAAGCGGAAGCAACGGAGGATGGGCGGTGCCGCTATCAACTATCAGAGCGGAAAACGGAGACTCCTGGTTGAATTATGATTTAAGCGCCACTGTTTACGCTATTAAAGTTGATGGAGGGCCTGATGGAATAGCGGATGCCATTTTAACTACTGCCATAGATAAGCCGGTTCCTCCATTAAAGCTCGGTAATTCTTATGATTTCCGTCAGAGCCGGGAACCGATATCGGATGCAACGGGCAAGCAAACTACTGCTTCCGGATCGCCGACTTCTGATAAAAGCGGAGCCAAATCACTGTTCGATTTCTCTTCCTTGGGTCCGGTAACCCCCTTAAACGAAGGGTTGACTTTAGATAATCCTAAAAAAGAAGGCGAGATTATTTATACCGATAAACCTGAGTTTTTTGGATCAGGACCGGCGGGATCTTCAGTTGAGATCAAAATTGAATCTGTCAATCCGATTACCGGTGAAATAGAGGTAGATAGTAACGGCAATTGGTCGTTTCCGGCGACGGCTAATCTTAAGGACGGCAACCATACCATTACGTTGAAATGGACCGATGCCAATGGGATTGTTCAGATATTAAAGAGGTCATTTGTAGTAAACGCCGCTTCCGGCGACCGTCCCGCCTATGTTTCTACTCCTTCGGCGACACCCCGGCCAAAGGCCGGCCAGCCTTTGGCTGGAACTTTGACTCCGACCGTTCCGCCTAAGAAATCAGTTCCGGCGACTTCGTCCGGAATTCCTAAATCCGGCGGTTTGACTCAAACTATTATTTTATCTATGTTAGGATTAACCTTAGTAATAACTGGTTTATTTTCTGCTGCTAATGACCGACAATCTGTCCAATAATATTCCAACTCCTTTTACTCCATCGGGTACTCCTTCAGTTTTGCCCGATTCTCCGCCGCCGCAGGAAGTCGCGGTGGATCCGATTCCACCATTACCATCAAAGTCTCCTTCTGCTGCTAACCCACCTACAACACTTGGTGTTCCGGAACCTAAAATTGAGACTGTGGTCAAGCCTGATCCCCCGCTTGCTACTCCTGTTCCGGAAGAAGATCCGGCCATCCGTCCGCCGGGGACTTTATCGGCGGTTGGGGGTAAATCTTCAGATCCATATGTTAAGAAGCATCAAGATTTACCAAAGATAGTCATAGCAGGGGTTGTGGCATTAGTGTTTTTGGTGGTGGCTTTGGGGAGCGGGTTGTATCTGACAAGGCAGAATCAGGACTTAAAGACTAACGCGTCGTATTGCGCAATATGCAGTGGGAGCGGATGCGAATGCGCCAACGGTACTCAAACTGGTAATAGTTGTCAATATGCTCCTCCAGAGTGTTCCGAACTTGGCAGAACATGGCAACCTGATTCTAGTTGTACTGTGGGTTCGTCCTGTGGCGGCGGCGGTGGAGGAGGTGGCGGTGGAACGTGTCCACCCCCGGATACAAATACAGGTGCCTGCGCAATTTATCGATGTTATGGCGGATGTAGCGGCGGAATATGCAATGAAAACCGCGGCGATATAGGATGCGATCAGGCTATCGGGAGTCAATGTGGCCAAATTGACGAAGAATGTCGGCGTCCGGATAATTCGACATATTGGAGGCTGAAAGATGGACAGTTAAATTGTGGCGGATCTTGTAGCGGTAGTCCGACTTTACCGCCAGAGCCAACGGCTACACCCAGACCGACTTCAACTCCACAGCCGACGGCCACCCCGACGCCCCGTCCACCAACTGTTACGCCGACATCGATTCCACCATCAGCCACTCCAACGCCGGAAACAATTTCTGCCAATTGTGATAGTTTGGTTCCACAAATGTCTGATGGCGCCGGAGGGTGGATAACCAAAACCGACGTTGAATTTGCCTCCCAGGCCCGTCCCGGAGACGGAGTGCGGTTTGTCTGCACTGGAGCCAAAACCGGTGGGACCTTTACCAAATCAGCATTTTTTATTAATGGAGTTTTGCACACCGACGATGGGGTTAAACTAAATGATACTCAATTTGCGGTAGAGTACACCATTCCGGCGGCCGGCGAGTTGGAAGTTGAATCGGTGTTATTACATGATACGAAAGGATGGGTAGACTAATGATAATTGCCCAAAAACGAAAACGATTGATAACTATAGGCGGGGTCTTGTTGATATTGGCGTTGTTGATTATTGCAGTAATTACGGCTTTAAGATTACAACAGATAGGAACAGAATCGGTGGTTCCGAGCGTTCCCAAAAGTCAGCCCCGGGCCCAGGCTGCCATTCCGACTCCAGGACCGGATAGCGCTTGCCGCAAAACCTGGGTTATTGCATCGGCGCCGACACTAACACCTACTCTAACATCTACGCCTACTCCTACCGGAACCTTGACTCCGACTCCAACGTCTACTCCGACCCCGACGGGAACTTTGACCCCGACTTTGACTCCGACTTTGACTCCCACTGGTACTCTTGGGCCGACAGCGACGAATACACCGCAACCAACGAATACGCCTGTACCGGGAACGCCGGGACAGCCAACCAATACGCCGGTGCCGTTGGCGCAGGGGCCGACTGCGATTCCGACCGTAGCCCAACAGGCTTTGCCTAAAGCCGGGGGTATCGGTCAAACATTGGGTGTGATTGTTGCTGGTTTAGGCGCGATAATTCTAGGAATACTTCTTATCCTGTAAAATCATCTAATGAAGATTGCAATTGTGGGAGCGGGATTTGCCGGTTTGGCAGCGGGATTGGAACTGGCAAAAAGTGGGGTTGAGGTCGAGATTTTTGAATCCCAAGATAAAGTCGGCGGTTTAGCGGTTGGGTTTAAGAAACCTAATTGGAGTTGGACGGCGGAAAAATTTTATCATCACATTTTTACTAATGATTCAGATATTATTAGCTTAGCAAAAGAAGTCGGTATAACCCCCATATTTTTGAGACCTAAAACTTGTGTTTTCTGGCGCCGGAAAGTTTATCCCCTTGACTCTCCAATTGATCTGCTTAAATTTCCGGGACTGGTACTTGTTGATAAATTGAGAATGGGATTGATATTGGCAATTTTTAAATTATTGCCCGACGGGAAATTCTTAGAAAGATGGACTGCAGAAAAGGGACTCAAATTTTTGATGGGTGAAAATGGATATAAAACGATTTGGGAACCGTTGCTGAATGGAAAATTTTCCGGATATTCAAGTCAGGTCAATCTGGCTTGGTTTTGGGCCAGAATAAAAAAACGAACTCCTTCTTTGGGAACATTTCCCGGCGGTTTTCAGGCTTTGGCCGATAGAATCGCCCGAAGGATAACAGAGCTCGGCGGAAAAATACATCTAAATAGTCCGGCAGACATTAATAATCTCCAAAATGCGTTTGACGCCGTCTTAATAACAGCTATTTCTCCCCTTGTCCCTCAGCCCTTAGCCCCCCGCCTGCAAGCGCCTGAAGCGCTAGCGACTGGCGGGCAGGTTGGCCCTTTTCTCGACGCTCACGTTCTATTTCTGGAATTAAATCAGCCGTTTTTGCCTCCTGATATCTATTGGTTGAATATTTTGGATAGAAAATTTCCATTTTTAGTAGTCTGTGAACATACCAATTTTGTCGGGAAAGAGAACTTCGGCGGTAAACATTTATTGTATGTAGGAAATTATTTGCCAAAAGATCACCGCTTATTCACTTTATCTCCGGAAAAAGCCCTTCATGAATTTTTGCCTTGGTTATTAAAAATTAATCCGGATTTTTCGAAAAAAGAAATCGACAAATTTTTTATTTTCCACGGTCCAAACGCCCAGCCGGTGATGGCCCTTAATTATTCCCGTCAAATCCCGCCGATAAAAATTAATGACAAACTATATGCCATTAATCAGGCCATGATTTATCCCTGGGACAGAGGGATAAATTACGCGGTGGAGCTGGGAGAGAAGGTGGCGAAACTCATGTTAAATAACTTAAGCAACTTAAGTCACTTAAGAAACTTATGAAATTCATTCTTTTCTTTTTTCTTGCCGCAGTCACCCTCTATTCCCGTTTTCTTAACTTAAACTGGGACCGCGGTTGGGGGTTTCATCCCGACGAAAATAATCTTTGGGGGGCTTCCAGAAACGCTAAACTATTCTCCAGCCTTGACCCCAAATTTTACGCCTATGGCGGATTTCCGATTTATCTTTACTCATTTCTTGATTCAAAAATTCAAGCGAGAGCAGTATCAGCGTTACTGCAAACAGGAATTATCGGACTGTTATTTCTGACAGGCAAAAAGTTAAAGGGACCGAGGACTGGTTTGCTGGCCGCGTTAATGGGAATTTTCTCGGCCGGCTTGGTTCAGTCTGCGCATTTTTTGACAGTTGAGAGCTTGTTGGGATTTTTCGGATTGACGATTTTATTTAGTCTGTTGAAATATCCGGAAGGTAGTCGGGCAAGCGTCTTTTGGTTATTGACCGCAGCGGTTACATTGGGATTGGGAATTGGAACCAAGATTTCATTCGGAGTCTTTGTCTTGCCCTTTGCAACTTTATTAAGGCCTGGCCTTGGGAAACCCAAGGCCAGGCCTTTACTGACACTTTTATTAGCTCTTGGGGTTGCGGCTTTTATTTTTCTGTTCACTAATCCTTTCTTATTAAACAAATGGAGTTCAGTTTTGGGAACTCTGAAATATGAAAGCGGCGTGGCGATGGGGAATTTGTCGGTATTTTATACCCGTCAATTTATCGGAACGACCCCGGGTTGGTTCCAGGCTATTCATGTTTTTCCATATATAACCGGTTGGTTATTTTTGCCGATGTTTTTAATTGGCGCGTTTGTGGTGTTTTTTAAGGTTAGACCTTGGCATACGCCAAGGTCTAACCTTTTGATGCTGTTAACAATTCTTGCATCTCTGCTTTCATTTTTACCGATGTGGGCGAAGTGGACCAGATATGTGGTTCAGGTACTACCAATATTCATTTTAATTGCCGGGATTGGAGCGGATTGGATTTGGGAAAAAGGAAGAATCGGGAAAACAATAGTTTTTCTGGCCATTGTTTTGTTCTTACCGCAGTTTTTCTCGGTTATGAAAGTTTACGGAAGCGTTGACAATAGATTGGCAGCTGCCGATTGGGCCGCCGTCAATATTCCAAGTAAAGCCAAGATTTTTACCGAAGCCATGGACTTGGGGATCATTCCGTTTAATCCGGTTCACGGCCAAAACATCACCCTATTTAATTTCTATGAGTTAGATGAAGACAAAACTAATCAAAAGAAATTAGAACTGGATAATTTAGTCAACGAAAGCGATTATTTTATCTCGGTATCAAATAGGGTTTACGGAAACTCGTTAAGGCTGCAGAATAGATTTTCTGCATCTGCCGAATTTTATCGCCGTTTATTTGATGGATCATTGGGATATCGTGAAGTTTATCCTGCGGAGCAGGATCCTGCTTTGCAGGACGCTTCACGCCTGGGATTGTCTTTTAGTCCAGAAGAAACTTTTCAGGTTTTCGACCACCCGACCGTGATGATATTCAAGAGAACATTAAAACATTAGAACATGAAAGAATGAAGATCTTAACAACGTTGTCTTACTATAGGCCTCATGTTTCCGGATTGACGATCTGTGTCCAAAGATTGATCGAGGGCCTGTCAAAAAAAGACTTTGAGTTTACGGTTTTAACCAGCCAATATAAAAAGAATCTATCAAAATATGAAGTTGATAAAAAAATAAAGATTATCCGTTCACCGGTTTTGACGACTTTAGGAAAAGTTCCGGTAATGCCTTGGTATGCTTTTCAAGCTTTTAGAGAGATTAAAGACAGTGATTTGGTTTGGATTCATCTTCCTCAAGCAGAAGGATTAGCGATTTTAATTGTTGCCAAATTGTTGAATAAACCGGTTGTGTCTACGGTTCACTGTTTGCCGTTACTGCCCTCGGGGTTAAATAGAATTTTATTTCAAAGTTTGTTTGATTGGCTGAACAATGTGGTTATCAGATTTTCCGATAAAGTCGTTTATTACACCAAAGACTATGCCGAAAATACTAAAGAGCTGTGGCATTTTCCGGAGAAGTCGGAGTATATACTGCCGCCTATTCCGGGAGTAGGGAGTAAGGAGTATGGAGTAAGCAAGATTAAAAAAAACAAAGAGATGGTTGTTGGTTTTGCGGGGAGAATAGCGGAGGATAAGGGGATTGAGTATTTAGTTGAGGCCGTCCGGCTACTGGAGGAAAAGGGAGTGAGAATTAAATTGTTGATGGCGGGGTCAAGAAATGCCGTCGGAGAAAACCGTTATTCAAAGAAAATCTATAGTTTAATTGATGAAAGCGGAGTTGATGTTGAATTTTTAGGACTGATTGATCCGGAAAGAATGGGAAGCTTTTATAAATTGATTGATATCTTGATTTTGCCGTCGGTAAACCGGACCGAAGCGTTCGGGATGGTTCAGGCCGAGGCAATGAAATTCGGAGTGCCGGTTATTTCAAGTAATTTGCCAGGAATGAGAATTCCTGTTCAACTCGCAAAAATAGGGAGAATTGTCATGGCGAGTAACTCTTTTGATTTAGTTGCAGCAATACAAGCGATTCGTTCGGCGAAATACTCTGGGCAATCCATCGCGCGGCTTGCCGAGAAGTATTTTCCCACTACAGATACCCTTGCAAGGTATTTGAGCATTATTGAGCGCCAAATTGAAACATAGTACTTAGGGGCTGGAACACCATGAAATCAACTTGGTAACGTTTCTCCGCGAGGAGAAAATATCGCGCCACATTATTATATATTCCGATTGCAACGAATATCGAAATCACGAGCCAAAGGAATAATTTCCCATTGGCGCCAACAGAAGTTAGCATGATATTCAAGGCGGTAGCATAAAGTTGTTTTGTCCCCAGCGCCATTACAATTGCGAGGACGGGGACGACAGGAATCATATGAGTCCATCGAGCGCCAATGGTGTTGAGAGCGCTTAAGAAAAGAAAACATGACAGGAACCAGATGACGAGAAGAATCATCCGCTTTTCTCGCGCCAGGAATCCTCGGAGTACCGTCGACCAGCCAAGGAGAAACAGGATACTTGTCGGAATCCCTCCTGCGAGAGGGCCTACGACGAAATGCTCATTCACAATGTCAGGATGGAGAAAGACAAATGCGGTCCTTGCGACTCCTCGTAACAAAATTCTTGTCCAGAGTTCTGGTTCAAAAAACAAATCAAAACGATCCACTTTCCAGACGAGAATCTGCGTTTTTGTTGCGGCAACGTCCGCAAAATACACATCTTTGTTCCAGGTATTGAAGAATATACTCTCTGTCCATTTATGAGATAGTATTCTGGGGTTTACTGTTGTAGTTTTTATCGCGTAGGGAGCATAGATCAGGATAAAACCAAGCATTAAACAAAGGAGAATCCGCCCCGCCGATTTCAATGAATACTCACCAATCCAGACTAAGGCAATAATATAAGACAGCGCGATGAGCATCCCAATCTGCGCAGCCGGATAACTATAAAAGCCGAGCCCAGATAACGCTCCAACGAAATACCAAAGAGAAAGTCGTTTTGTCAGTGAAGCTTTGTAGAGGAGCATAACAATCATCGTTACAATGGGTACTGCGTGAATGTTCGAATACCCGAGTCGTGAGAATGCAAGAAAGTACGGCAAAGTTATAAGAAGCGCGAAGGTCAATAGAGACGAGTACTTTCCAAACCACAATCGCACCAATAGATATAAAGGAAAGAATGTTGTTGTTGCGGCGACGACAGAGCTAAGTCTCCACGCAAACACTGTTGGCCCTCCCAAAAAGAGAAATAGGCCTTGATAGAAATTTCCCAAGAGGGGAAATGTATATACTCCGCTATCAAAAATAGTTCCGTGCTCGTTTCCTTCAGAGATGGTTTTTGCTCTCACGAAAAATGCCGGTTCGTCCCCCATAACGATGTTGGGGAATTCTGCTAGGCGGTACGACATGCCCAAGAAAGCAATAAGAAAAATCGACAAGAAGGTGAGAATGTCGATCCATCCCACGGCGGGCAGACGGCGCTTTGCACTTATTTCTGATTGACTAAAATACCAACCAATGAGTATCGGAATTGTCATCCATACGATCGGAAAAAACCAGGAGTATTGTCCTTTCTCCAATGCCCAGAGGAAAATTATGTAGGGAAATAACAACATTACCATTGTCCTAAAGATCGAGGGAGAAAACCTGACGGTATCACGCGGTGCGTCTTGACGCAGCCGATCATTTTTGGTTGATAGTGTTACTAGGAGGATGATTGCCAGAATGACAAAAAGGAATCCCACTATGGTTTCGCCTGGATTAGGTATTCCAGGACGTATGAATTGATCAATCGAGCGAAAAAAAGAAAGTTTGGAGAGCCACCCGGGAGGATTCCAAATCAAATACTCACCGAGCGCGATAAGCAACAACGAGACTACGCTAATAAATTTCTTTTCTATTCTCATGCACTCGTATAATAACAATATGACTTCTCTTGTTAGGGTTAAGCGGATTTTACTGCTCGTCATTCTCGTTATCGGAGGATACCTTCGTTTTTCTGGACTTGATTGGGATAAGGGCCAGCGTCTTAACCCGGACGAGAGGTATATCAGTTTGGTGTTGACAAACTTGAAGCCGCCAACATCGTGGAAAGAGTATATTGATCCAGCGGCATCTTCTTTTGACAGCGTTAACTTATTTATCGGATTGGCTAGGAATGGGTGGATACGACCGGACTTATTTACTCAGGAGAAAACCCTGAATGACTATTCGGAAATTTTTCTGCAGGCAAAAAATTGAAACGCGTGAGGCGGCGGGTCAGTTTTCAAGATTTGTTTGACAAGTAATTTTTGCAATTTTAGTTTAATGGCTAACGAATTAAATATTACCCAGCGGTGAAAAACAAATTTTGTCATAATCGAGGGGATGCTTAACCAATGGGTCAGATCAAACCAGACCATTGCCCCCTGTCCAAAATAAGTTGAGCGGCTGATAACTTTGAAACCGGATGTCCGTAAAATATTATTCCATTTCTCAAGCGGCCAGTAATATTTTTGTCTGGTAACAATATCCATAAAATTTCCATAAGCTTTTGCCGCCCGGGGAAGTTTTAGCCCGTTAAATGCTTTGAACCCCAAAAGACAGTTAGTAAAATCGGTTGTCGGAACAGTTAAATAAAACATGCCTCCGGTTTTCGTGACTCTGCCGATCTCTTTAATTAATCCGATAGGATTATCTACGTGCTCCAAAACGCTGTTGGAAATTATGGTGGAGAACATTCCGGTCCGGAATGGTAATTTTGTCCCATTGAAGGTAATAACTTTGCCGTATGCTTGGCTTGAATTAGCCTGTCCGGTTATTTTGGCATCGATTTCAACTCCGATATTAATTCCGTTATTTCCAAAAGTCTGTTTGGAAAAAAATCCATCTCCGCAACCAATATCCAAAGAAAGCGGTCTTATCTTTTTTGGATAAAATCCTGATTCAAGGCTCCGCAGAAGCGCTAAGGGAAACGGCTGATATTTCAAATATGCGTTCAGAGCGGATTGGTTCATTAATCTAATATAATATCAGTGTGGCCTTATCTAAACTGCTAAAAGTTAAGCTGGGACTAATTTTAATTGTTATTTTGGGGGCGATATTCAGATTCAGCAATCTTAATTGGGATGAAGGCCAGCATTTGCATCCGGATGAAAGATATATAAGTTTGGTATTAACGGCGGTTAGCCTGCCGTCATCGGTTCAGGAATATTTTTCTTTAGAAAATCCTTTATCGCCGTTTAATACTCAATATTCATCTTATATCTACGGGCAATTGCCCCTGACCGCGATTAAATTTTTGACGGTTAATCTGGGATTTGATTCTTACGACAAGGCTTATATTTTAGGCAGAACGGTCAGCGCCGTTTTGGATACTGTTTCAATTTTATTGGTTTTTATTTTAGGACGGAGATTATTCGGTCTTCGTACAGGTTTATTTGGAGCTTTGGCCTACTCGGCTATGCCTTTGGCGATCCAAAATTCTCATTTTATGACGATGGAATCCTGGCAGACATTTTTTTGGTTGATAACAATTTTAGTTATGTTGCCGAATAAGTATTTTCAAATGGATTGGCGTCGCCAATTAGCCGGAGGAATATTGTTAGGAATGGCTTTGGCCACTAAAGCGAACTCAATATATTTAGCCGGGCTATTTTTGATTTGGGGCGGAGTTTTAGCCTTGCCCGTTGCAGTTTTGGCTTTCAGATCTTTCCAACCGACTATTTTTTCTTCCGCTTCATGGTTGGATTGGGGTTTAAGGCCGGAATTCAGGCGGGCATTTGAGTTTCAACAGGCGGCGATCAACGGAACCGTTATGTTTCCGCCCCAATGGCAATGGATGGAAACAACTCCCATAATATTTTTAATCAAAAATTTAGGATTATGGGGTTTGGGGCCGATGATTTCCGTTTTGTTGATTCTCGGATTGTTAGTATCGATTTATATGGCTGTCAAGAAACGAAATTTTAAATTGGCGGTTCTTTGGTTGTTTATATTAACCATAATTGGATATAGCGGCACAAAGTTTGTCAAAACCATGAGATATGCCGTTCCGCTGTTGGGAGTTTTGGGAGTATTTGCTGGAGCAGGGGCTGATTGGCTGCTTAATAAAATTAAAATTGGAGGCCGGATTTTGGCGGCAGGATTATTTATTGTTGTCATGGTCTGGGCAGTTATGTTTACCGCGGTTTACCGGAATCAGCAAACCCGGATTACGGCCAGTAAATGGATATATAGCAATATTCCGGCCGGAGCAAAAATTATGCTGGAAGAGTGGGATGATCCTTTGCCATTGTTATTGCCGGGTTATGCGGCTAATCAGTATCAAACTGAAATGGTGGGAGTTTACGCCCCGGATGACGAAGTTAAGCGCAAGCAGATTGACCGGTGGGTTAACAATTTTGATTGGATAGTATTGTCGTCGCCGCGGGCTAAAGGGTCTATCGGCCGTCTGCCGAAACAATTTCCGCTCATGTCACGCTTTTATCGAGACTTGGAAAATGGTAATCTGGGATTTGTGAAAGTTGCCGAATTTACATCATTCCCGTCATTGGTCATTGGTCATTGGTCATTGGTTATTAACGATTCTTCTGCGGAAGAATCGTTCTGGGTCTATGATCATCCAAAGGTTGAAATATATAAAAAATTAAAAATATGAAAAAATTCCTTAATCCCCGTCAGGCGGCCAGGTTGTTTTTAATGGCTGTGGTTCTGTGGGGTTTATTGGGATTATTTACAGACATGAAAGATGTTGTCAGAGAAATAAAAAATGTGTCTATATGGCGATTGATGGCTGTTTTTATCCTTAGCGCCGGCAATTATTGGATTAGGGTAATCCGTTTTAATTGGCTGTCAAAATTGGTGGCCAAGGCTAAAATAAACGAAGAAACCAATTCGATGATATTTTTTTCCGGGCTGGCCATGAATTTGACGCCAGCCAGAGTCGGGGAAGTGGTTAAAGCCTATTATCAGCAAAAGTTCTTTAAAGAAAGTTTTGCCCGGATGGCTCCGATTCCGGTAATGGAGCGCTTGGCCGACGGAATATCGATGTTGGTTTTGATGAGTTTCGGGGTGCTTTTCTTAAAATTCGGAGTTCAGGCTTTTGGTCTGCTATCAATATTAATTTTGACCATCATTTTGTTTCTGCACCAGAAGAAGCTTATGAAAGTTTTCTTTTATTTAGGGTCCAGAATCAAATTCATTAAAAAAATTACAGTGTCTTTAGAAAGAACCCTTGATTCTTTTTATCGGTTAAGCAGTTTATGGCCGCTGATATTATCTTCAGGCTTGGGGGTGCTAGCATGGGGTTTGGAAGCGTCTGGCTTGTGGGTGATGATCGGGGCGGTCGGCGTCCCAAACACGATTGCAAATTTGTATTTAACCCTGTTTATATTTTCCATTTCCGCCGCCGCCGGATTTTTGGCTATTATTCCGGCCGGTTTGGGGATCAATGAAATTTCAACTATCGGGTTACTGGAAAAACTGATTAAAATAAATTATCCGCAGGCGCTCGTCGTAACTTTTGTGTTCCGGCTGATGACTCTATGGTTTGGAATATTTTTAGGATTAGCGAGTATTCTTTATTTGGAAAGGAGGCTGAAAAATGGAAATGTTTTGGAGTAGTCTGGCGAGGTTATCAGGATTTCCGGCCGAGATAATTATTTTGATTTTAGTTTTAATATCCGCCGGCAAAAGAAATTGGCGACGGATAATAATAACTGTTTTGGCCTTTAGCCTTTTTAGATTAACCGGAGAGATCATAAAAGAAGGAGTGGCGTCCCCAAGAGCTTGTTGGCAAGAAGGAATCAAAACTTTGATCCCCTGCCCCGACAGCTTTTCTTTTCCGTCCGGTCATGCTCTGGGGGCTGCGATGATAGCTACCATTATTAGCTTGATTTACAGACGTAAACTGATTGTGATTTCGACTTTAATTTCAACTTTGTTAATCGCCATGTCCAGAGTCGCTGTCGACGTTCATTCTCCGGTTGATGTGATAGGTGGAGTGGGAATGGGGATTATTTTTGGATTTATAATATGGAAATTTTATTGGGAATAAATCAGGACTTAATTTATTTATTAATTTTTGCGGCCATGCTTATTAGCATTGGCTGGATGGCTTTTCCGTTAGTTTTTTCTTGTTTAAAAAAACTTCCGGATGCCGGTTTCGGAATTTCCATCCCTTTGGGGATTTTATTTGCGGCATGGCCGGTTTGGTTTTTATCGTCCCTTAGAATAACCGAGTTTTCGCTGGCGGCAGCAATATCGGGAATAATTATTATTTTCCTGTTAGGACCAGCGGCTGCCTATTATCAGCGGAGCGAATTAAAAGTCTGGCTGTTAAACAACCGGAAAATATGGATATCGGAAACGATACTATTTATAGCGGCATTTTTGTTTTGGGGCCTGATCCGCGGTTTTCAACCGGATATTCAGGGGTTGGAAAAATTCATGGACATCGGATTTTCAAACAGCGTGATGAGATCGCGTTTTATGCCGCCTCCAGATCCTTGGTTGGCCGGAAAGACGATAAATTATTATTATTTTGGCCACTATCTGGCCGGCTTCTTAATGTTACTTTCAGGCATAGACTCGGCATACGGTTACAACTTAATGTTGGCGGCAGTTTTTGCTCTGGGTATAACCGGCGGATTTAGTTTTATATACAACTTTAGCGGCGGGAAAAGGGCCGGAGCAATTGGCGGTTTATTGGGAGCTGTGATGTTGAATCTGGGGGGAAACGGCCATACTTTATGGCAATTGCTGTCTAATCCTAATAAAAGCTATTGGTATCCGGACGCCACCAGATTTATTCCGTTTACGATTCATGAATTTCCGGCCTATTCCCACGTGGTGGCGGACCTGCATGGTCATTTAATGAATTTCCCATTGGTTCTGACCTTCCTGGTAATTTTAATTGGATTCATCAATACATTGAAGGTCAGACCTTCAATTGGTCGATATATCAATTATTTAGTTTTACTGGGATTTCTCCTCGGGGTGTTTGTTATGACAAACGCCTGGGATTTTCCGATTTACGGATTAATTTTTGGATTGGCTTTATGCCATAGGGTCATATCTACTCCAAAAATAAAGTTTAAACAGGGTTTTCTTAATATTATTATTTCTGGGTTTATAGTTTTGCTGGCGGCATTGGTGACGTCTTTGCCGTTTATTTTCAATTTTAAAAATATAACCCAAGGCGTGGCTTTGGTAGAAGCCAGATCACCGTTGTGGCAATTGGCGGTGTTGTGGGGAGGGTTTGCAATGATTGGGGTGGTAGCGGTTATTTGGTTTAGCCGCCAGAAAAAACCTTTATATATTTTGCCATTAGCAATGGTAGCGGTTTCCGCTTTATTGATTGCGATACCGGAGATCGTTTACGTCAAAGACATTTATATTAAAGATTACCACCGGGCGAATACGATGTTTAAATTAACATATCAGTCTTTTGTGATGATGAGTTTGGTGTTCGGGGTGACGATTGGCGATATTATCGCCAAAGGGCTAAGGGCTAAGGGCCAAGGGTTAAAGAGAATTGCGTTATTGTTGCTCTTGTTGGTATTTGGGGCGCACATGCTGTATCCGTTTTACGCGATTAATAGTTATTACAACGGATTGAAAAATTATCAAGGCTTGTATGGGTTAAGATGGTTGTGGAAACAATATCCCAATGATTACAAGGCGCTGATATGGTTAAAAGATATCAAATCTAAAAACGATTTTTCCATTCTCGAAGCGGTCGGCGAAAGCTATACTGATTTTGCCAGAATGTCCGCCTTTTCCGGATTTCCGACAGTTTTGGGCTGGAGAGTTCACGAATGGCTGTGGCGGGGCGGATTTGATATTCCGGCCCAAAGAACCGAAGAGGTCAGAAAAATGTACGAGTCCCCTTTCGATCCTGAATCTTTAAGACTGTTTAATAATTATAAAATCCGCTATATCGTTATCGGCGAGCTGGAAAGAAAAACCTACAAAATTCCGGACAATATTGACAATTTAGGTAAAGTCGTTTTCCAATCCGGAAACACAGAGATCATAGAGTTCCAATAATTACGAGTTTTTGGTCACGCCGGAGTGAAATCTCTAAATAATAAATAAGATTAAATGATTCGAATCATTTAACCTGCGTCGCATACAACGATGGGCTAGTTTAATTTATCTTTTTTGAAAGTAAGGTGCAGTTTTTTCATTTACTTGACGGCAATACTTTAATACTCAACTTTGACCTCATGCAGCCAGATTTTTTCTGATAATTACCATAATTTTATCATGGGATAGCTGGTAAACACAATGCTAAAATGGAAAAATGAGTTGGAGGGTGAAGTTTTTCCAGATGGGTAGAGGAGACTATCCCGTCAAGGAGTTTATTGACGAACAGGATGAAGCGACTTATGCCAAAATTATCCATGCAATCGGGCTTTTGGCAAATAACGGGCCATATCTTAAGCCTCCTTATATCAAGAAGATTTATGATAAATTATACGAACTTCGAATTTCCGGAAAGAGAGCGGTAAGAATTTTCTATTGTATTTTCAACGGAGAATATCATTTACTTCACGCATTTAAAAAGAAAACCGAGAAAACTCCCAAAAAAGAACTTAAAACCGCACTTGACAGAATGAAGGAACTAATATAGCATATAAGTTATATGATCAAACCTAAAGACAGAAAGCATCTTGACTTTGAAGTTTGGAAGAAGGAGGCCTTGAAAAACCCTAAGGTCAAAGCGGAGTATGACAAATTACAGCCCGAATTTGCCATGATTCAGGCGGTAATTGACGCCAGAACGAAAACAGGTGTAACTCAGAAAGAATTAGCTAAGAGAATAGGGACTAAACAGTCGGTTATTTCCAGATTGGAGTCGGGCAGGGCAAACCCCTCGATAGCTTTTTTGAAAAGATTTGCCAAAGCTCTTAACGCTCGCTTAGAAGTTAGATTTGTTTTTCAGTAGAACTTTTATTGACCGCTTGCAAAAAATTTCTAACCTCATTTGGCTTATCAAAAAGTTGTGGTTGGAATGGAAGCTCGCCAATGCTACAATAAAAACTCTTATGGTAAGGAAAGTTTTGCGGTATGTTTACCGGTTGTGGAGCAATAAGGAATTAAGAAAGAAGATTCTCTTTACCGCCGGAATGATTTTTGTTTTCCGGTTCGTTGCCCACATCCCTTCTCCCGGAGTTGATCAAACCAAGTTGAAAGAATTATTCGCCTCCTCCCAACTTTTAGGTTTGCTGGATGTTTTCTCCGGCGGAACCCTGTCCAATTTTTCGGTTATGGCTTTGGGAGTAAACCCCTACATTAACGCTTCGATTATCCTGCAGATGTTGACTATCGTGATTCCTTCTTTGGAGGCTTTGTCGAAAGAAGGCGAGTACGGCCGGGAAAAAATTAATCAATATACCCGACTTTTGACGCTTCCGCTGGCGGTAGTTCAGGCGATTGGGATTTTAGTGTTTTTACGATCCAAAGAAATTTTGGCAGTTTCCAACCCGGCGGCGGTTTTATCCATGGTTTTGACGATGACCGCCGGAACTATGCTTTTATTATGGCTGGGAGAGTTAATTACCCAATATGGTTTGGGCAACGGGGTGTCATTGATAATTTTTGCCGGTATCGTCGGCAGTCTGCCGGTGTCGCTGATTCAAACTTTTTCCATAGCCGATACGGTCAGCCTGCAAAACATTTTTATTTTTATAGGTTTGGCTTTGGGGGTGATTGCCGGAGTAGTCATGATTAATGAGGCGGTCAGAAAAGTAACCGTTAACTATGCCCGTCGGGCCCGGGGAAGTTCTTTGGTCGGCGGCCAATCAACCCATTTACCCCTAAAAGTCAATCAGGCCGGAGTAATTCCGATAATTTTTGCCGTTTCTATCGTTCTTGTGCCAAGTATGGCCGGAAATTTATTATCATCCGTTCCCAGCCCGATCATTTCTCAAATCGCGCTGAAATTATCGGCGGCGTTTGTGCCGGAATCTTTAGTCTATACCCTGACTTATTTCTTTTTGGTTCTGGGATTTACCTATTTTTATACGGCGGTTATTTTTGATCCGGTCAAAATTGCCGACGAGGTCAAAAAACACGGCGGATTTATCCCCGGCATCCGGCCCGGAAAATCAACCGCCGATTATTTATCCTATATAATCACCAGAATTACATTGGCCGGAGCGTTATTTTTAGGCTTGATTGCCGTTTTGCCTAATATTGCCCAGCAATTGTCCGGAGTCGCCACACTGTCGATAGGCGGGACCGGAATATTAATTGTAGTTTCGGTAATTTTAGAAACAGTTAATCAGATTGAGGCGATGATGGTAACCAGGAGTTATGATAAATTTTTAGAGTAAAATTAAAGTGTTTAGAGTGTGGAGGTTTAGAGACAAGTAATAGAAATTGGAAATTAGAAGTGGAAGATTTTAAAACACCAATCACTATTTTCCATTACTCGTCACAATATCACTACATTACTAATCACAGATAACCAATGAATATATTGTTATACGGAATTCAAGGTTCGGGAAAATCAACTCAGGGTAAATTATTGGCCCGGCATCTGCATTTGCCGTACCTATCTACGGGCCATATTTTTAGGGATATGGCTAAAGAAGGAAGCCGTGAAGGCAGATATATCAAAGAAACTTTAGCCGCTGGTCTGTTGGTTCCGGATGAAATTACTATTCCGATCGTGGAAAAGTACTTGGGAAGAGCCGAGTACAAAAAAGGCTGGATTTTAGACGGTTTTCCGCGGACTTTAACCCAGGCGGAAAAATTTAAAACTAAAATCGACGTGGCTTTCTATTTGTTAGTGCCGGATAAAGAAGCTTTATGGCGGTTATCTTTCAGGATGGGATCAAAAGGAGAGATTAGGGAAGACGAAACTCTAATGGCCATCAGGAAAAGAATAGATTTATTTCATAAAGCCACGGAACCGGTGCTGGAATATTACCGCGAACGCGACCTATTGGTTGAAATTAACGGCGAAAAGAAGATAGAAGAAATTTGTGAAGATCTTATAGGTAAAATCAGGTGGTATCAAAAAGGCAATGGAAACAAGGGATGATTCATTTTTTAAGGGCGGGAATATTTTAGGGAATATCCGCCGGCAATTAATCGGAATGGTAAAACCCGGCTCAGATCTTTTTGAAATTGAAGTTACGGCCAGAAAGTTAATCGCGGCAGCCGGAGCGATACCTAACTTTGCTTTTGTGGATAACTATGGATTTGCCACTTGTCTGATGGTTAATGATGAAGTGGTCCATTGCCGTCCGCGCCATTACCGGATAGCCGAGGGAGATTTGATAACCGTTGATATCGGATTGGAATGGCATGGTTGGCAACTAGATACGGCCGATTCCGTTCTGGCCGCCAGCCCGGATGACAAATTTATTGAAACCGGCAGACAGGCTTTAAAAAAAGCGATTATGGCTGCTAAACCAGGAAACAGAGTCGGTAATATATCTAAAATTATTCAGGAAATCTTGACGAAAAACGGTTTTTCGCCGGTCAGGCAATATTGCGGCCATGGTATCGGCAGGCAAATTCACGAGGATCCTCAAATTCCCTGTTTTCTGGAAGGTCCTGTCGCCAAAACGCCTTTAATTAAAGTTGGAATGGCATTAGCGGTGGAGGTGATGATGAACGAAGGCGGTTATAAAGTGGTTTTAGATAAAGACGGATGGAGATCAAGAACTGCTGACGGCTCACGTTCAGCCCAATTTGAACATTCGGTATTGGTTACTGCTCAAGGCCCAAAAATTTTGACTGGTTAATCCTTGACATCGTCCTACTCGCATTCTACAATTAGTAGTAAATTATACTCATTGTGAAATGAAAATAAACAACTTGCTACTGATTATTCAACAATCCCCCTATCTCACCAAGCAGAATCTTTCTCTGGTTTTAAGAAGAGAAGGAGAGGCTCTTAATTACTGGGTGAAAAAACTAATTAGAGACAAGACGCTTATTCCCTTAAAGAAAGGTTTCTATGTTTCATCTTACTATGGAAATTTTGTTTCCCAAACGCCAAAAGACCGCGAACTTTATGGAGAATATTTAGCCAATATTTTGCGTTATCCTTCTTATGTTTCTTTGGAATATGTTTTAGCAAAATATAATTTTATTCCTGAAGCGCCTTTTGCCATCACCTGCGTCACTGTCAAATCTCCGCGTGTCTATTCTTCCTCTTTTGGCGATTTTATCTATAGAAGCGTTAAAGAAGACCTTTTTTTCGGTTGGGAAGTTAAAGATTTTAGAGGTAAAGAAGTCAGGGTTGCTTCTTTGCCTAAAGCTCTTTTCGACTTTCTCTATTTGAAAAAACTGCCGATTGAACAATGGCAAAATTATCTTCTAGCGGAAGGACGGTTTAATTGGAAAATTTTTAGGCAGAAGGAAAAAACGAAATTTGCCCAGTTCACAAGAAATTCAAGGAATAAAAAGATGGTGGAGATTTTAAATATTCTTCGGCAAGGAAAGATTTTATGATCAAGGATAGATTTTCCCGAATCATCGGGGAAAACAAAAATTCCGGAAACAAATTTTTTTTGCGCAATCTTCTTAAGGAGGCTGTTCAGGACGATATTCTCAATTTCGTGTATAACAACCGTTTCTATCAAAAATTGATTTTTACCGGCGGGACTTGTTTGCGCAAGATTTATGGTCTTCCCCGTCTTTCTGAAGATTTAGATTTCGATTTTTTGGGCAAGTTTAAGATTGAGGATTTTGCCGCCAAAGCGAGGGATTATTTTGTCAGGGAGCTTCAATATAAGAATGTCATTGTGAAAATAAGCGGCAGCGGCCAAACCGTTTTTTTGAAGTTTCCCGTGGACTCTCAAATCCTTTTTGTCAGATGCGATTTCTCCGCGGAAACAATTGGTGTTTTTACTACCGAAGTTAATTCTGTCTCCACCTCCGAGTTTACTTTTTTTGCCTTGTCCTATGATTTGCCTACTCTTTTTGCTAATAAAATTACCGCTCTTTTACAAAGACAATTTTTTCGGGGAAAAGAACAAAAAACGCCTTTTAAAGGAAGAGACGTTTTTGATTTAAGCTGGTTTTTGGAAAGATCGGCAAAAACACAGTTTTCTCTTCAGCCGAATTGGAAAAGAGTTTTTAAGGCGCTGGGGATAAAAAACAAAGAAGAAGTCGTTAATAAACTTCGGGAAAAATTAGAGGTGATTGACCGGCAATCGCTTTATCGAGATCTTCTTCCTTTTGTGGAACAGAGCCTAACGGTAGAAAATTTCAGCCGGAATTTTCTGGAGGTTATTGAAAATAAACTAAAATATCTTTAACGTTGGCAGATCAGCTGGTTTCTTCATCCGAGACCATAGTTTTTAATGAAAAATCTATAAGACAGAGCCTTGATTCCCTTAAACATTAGACTGTATACTGTAATTCGATATCTTTCCATAAATATCCGACACTATAATTTTTCATTCTACTTCGGAAGCGTCGGGTTTCTACGGAGAATACAACGTCAGATTGTGTCCGGGGCTTGGTTCTGGTAAAATACATCTCGTTCATGCCTGATCAGAATTTAATCATCGGCGAAGGGGAAATTATTGAATCTTTGCCGAATACGCTTTTCCGCGTTAAAATCGACGACAATGTTGCGGAGGAGATCAGGGGAAAGACTATCCTGTGCGTTCTTTCAGGTAAAATGCGAATGTTTAGGATTTCGGTTATGCCGGGCGACCGGGTAAAAATCGAAGTCAGCCCGTATGATTTGAACAGAGGCAGGATCACGTATAGGAATAAATAAATATGAAAGTACAATCATCGATTAAAAAACGTTGCAATAACTGTATAACTGTCCGCCGCCGCGGAGTGCTTTACATTATTTGTAAATCTAATCCGCGCCATAAACAGAGGCAAGGGTAAAAATTATGCCAAGAATTTCAGGGGTTGATATTCCGGAAAATAAACGAGTCGAAGTTGCCTTAAGATATCTTTACGGGATAGGCAGATATAATGCGGCCGAAGTTTTACATAAAGCCGAAGTCAACCCGGATAAAAGAGCCAAAGACTTGACAGCGGATGAGATTTCCAAAATCGCTAAAGTTTTGGAAGAAGTATTGGTGGAAGGGGAATTAAGAAAACAAATTAGGGATAATGTTGAAAGGTTAAAAAAGATTGGTTCTTATCGCGGACACCGCCATGCCGTCGGATTACCCGTCAGGGGACAGCGGACCAGGACTAACGCCCGGACTAAAAGAGGCAAGAGAATGACTGTCGGAGCTTTGAAGAAAGAAGAGGCGGCCAAGCAGGAACAAAAGCCTCAAGAGCCGGAAAAGAAATAATTTATTATGCCGAAAAAACAAATTAAAAAAACCAATTCAGCTAACGCTTCTAAAACCGCCTCTAAAGTTGCAACCAACGGCAAGGGCCGAGTATATATTACGGCGACTCTCAATAATACTCTAGTTACGGTTACCAATGAAGACGGGAATACTTTGTGTTGGAGTTCGACCGGAGCCGTCGGTTTTAAAGGCAGCCGTAAATCTACTCCATATGCCAGTACTATGGCACTGGAAGCGGTTTTTAAGAAAGCCCAAACATTGGGAATCAGGCAAGTTGAAGTATTTTTGAAGGGTCCGGGATCAGGCAGAGATGCGGCTCTTCGGGCATTTCGGGCATCTCCTTTTAAAGTTATTCAGATTGCCGATGTCACGCCTTTACCGCATAACGGCACCAGAAAACCTAAAGTGAGGAGAGGTTAAAAGATAATATGTCAAGATATATTGGACCAAAACTAAGATTAGCCAGACGTTTAGGACAGGATTTGGGCCATAAGCAGAATATTCAAAAAGTGGCCAAACGGTTATCTGTTTTACCCGGCCAGCATGGCCGGCATGGGGCTAAACGGCTGTCGGAATACGGTATCCAGTTGAAGGAAAAACAAAAAGTCAGATTTTCTTACGGAGTGACGGAAAAACAACTTAAAAAATATTACGCAGAAGCCCTGAGCAATAAAAGCGCGACAGGAGAGGAATTATTGCGACTTTTAGAGCGGCGTTTAGATAATGTCGTTTATAGATTGGGTTTGGCTCCGACCAGACCTTTTGCCAGACAATTGATAACTCATGGCCACGTCAAGGTCAGCGGAAAAAAGATTGATATTCCATCGTATCGCATAAACCTTGAAGATGTGGTATCATTATCGGATAAAGCGGTCAATATCCCTGATGTTAAAACTAAAATTGCCGATAAGGACTATGTTACTCCGTCATGGATGCAAAAAACCGCTGCAGTTGGTAAAATAAAAAGCTTGCCGGAGAGATCCGAAATCGATATGGCTGTTGATGAACAGTTGATAGTTGAATTTTATTCGCGATAATAATTAAACAAGATGTCAGATCAACCTTTTCATATTACAGTTAAAGAAGACGTTCATCCCAGTGAAAGCCAAATCACCTTTGAACCTTTACGCCAGGGATTTGGGCACACTCTGGGGGTGGCCTTACGCCGAGTGATGTTGTCGGGATTGCCCGGGGCGGCGGTAACCAAGGTTAAGATTAAAGGGGCTACCCATCAATTTACCACTCTTAAAGGGATGAATGAAGATATAGTTGAGCTGATTTTGAATATCAAACAACTTAAATTGGCTTATACCGGAGATAAACCGGAAACAATGCATCTTCAAATCAGCGGCGATAAAGAAGTAAAAGCCGGCGACTTAGACTGTCCGGCGACAATCAAGATTGCTAATCCGAATTTGAGTTTAGCTAATTTATCTGATAAAAAATCCAAGTTAACGGCGGAATTAACCGTCGAAACCGGCACCGGTTATCTATCCGCGGAAGAACAGGGTAAGCAAAAATTAGGAGTAATTCCGGTTGACGCTAGTTTTTCACCGGTATCTAATGTTTTTTACAAAATTGAATCTACCCGTGTTGGCCGCCGGACCGATTATGATAAATTGATTATGACGGTCAAAACCGATGGGACGATTTCACCGAAAGAAGCTGTGGTTGAAGCTGCTAAAATTTTGGTCGAAAATTTCCAACAAGTAGTTTCGCCTATCGTTGACGGAGAAGCTGTCGAATCCGGTAGTTCCATTGGTTCAAGCGCTGTTTTAAAGCTGACAGTGGAAGAATTGGGGTTGCCGACCAGAATCGCTAATGCCTTGTTAAAAGCCGGGTATAAAACAATCGGTGATATCGTTACTGCCGAAAAGGAAGTTATCGCTAAAGTAAAAAACATCGGAGCCAAATCCGTGTCCAGCATTTACGTTAAAATAAGAGAGAAAGGGGTCTCGGTATAAGCGCGATGAGATATGCGGCATCGAGTCTTCGGTCGGAAATTGAATCGGAATGTTAATCAACGGAAAGCTCTTCTAAGATCGCTTTTAACTGCTTTTATTACCCACGGTAAGATTTCTACAACCAAGACTAAGGCTAAGTTTTTTCAACCGGTGGTGGAAAAATTAATTGCCGGTTTAATTAAGAAAAACGATTTAAGCTCCATAAAACGGGCCCAGTCTAAACTACAAAGCCCGATATTGGTTAAAAAATTGAGCGATAAAGCCAAAGAATTTTCAGGCAGGATTGGGGGTTATACGTCTATAAAAGATATCGATATCCGCCGGGGCGATAAGACCAGAATGGTTCAGATTGCGTGGAGCGGCCAATGAAAAGAACTGAAACTAAGCAATTACCAATACCGGAAAAAGACAGAAAATGGCATTTAATCGATCTGTCTGGGAAAATTTTGGGCCGGGTGGTAACAGGGATAGCTGGTTTATTAATCGGTAAAACTAAAATTGCATATGCTCCGCATACAGACTGCGGAGATTACGTGGTCGCCATAAATGCCGGTAAAATCAAAGTCACCGGTCAAAAACTGCAGAATAAAAAGTATTATCATCATACCGGTTTCCCCGGCGGTTTAAGGCAAATAGGTTTGGACGAAGTTATGAAGACTGATCCTCCTAAAGTCATTAGACTGGCAGTTTTGGGAATGTTACCTAAAAATAAGCTTCGCGATGCTAGGATAAAAAGGTTAAAGGTGTTTGCCGATCAAAATCATATTTATTCAGAAAAGTTTAAATCTTAAATTATGCCGACAAATAAATATTATTATGCCATAGGCCGTAGAAAAACCGCGACGGTGATTATTAAAATGTTCAAGGGAAAACAGGCAGAACAACCGATAACCGTCAACGGCCTGCCGATTAATGTTTATTGGCCGTCAGAGGCTGCTAAAACAGTTTATCAGGAGCCGTTTAAAACCACCAATACCTTGAGTAGATTTACCGCGATAGCTACAGCTAAAGGTTCCGGCAAAAACGGCCAACTTGGAGCTTTCGTGCTGGCAGCCGCCAGAGCCCTAGAAAAATTTGACCCTAAATTAAGACCGGTTTTGAAAAAGCGGGGACTTTTAACCCGCGATCAGCGCCAGAAAGAAAGGCGCAAGCCCGGTCTGGCCCAAAAAGCTAGAGCCAAGAAACAATCCCCCAAGCGATAATGTGGTTTGTGTTTAGAATGTGGTGATTTAGAGACGAGTAATAGAAAATGGTGAGTAGTGTTTAGAAAAATCCAGTCACCAATTTCTAATTTCTATTACCCGTTTCTAGTCTCTACACTTTTAGTCACTATTTTTTTGCTTTATTCCCCACCACTTTCCATATCATCCACTGGCCGAAGGTCAAAATCACGCCCAGAATCACTGCCCACCAAAAAGCGTTGATGCCGACTCCGACGATTAACGCTAGCCTGGTAATCACCCAAATCGAGATGGTGTTAACCACTACGAATAACCACCCCCATTGACTTTGTTGCGGTTTAAATTTAACTAATTCAACAGCCGGTTCGACCAAAATATTAACGGTACTTAGCAAAAATCCGGCAAATAAACTGGCCTGGATGGCAGACACGTGCTGATTGCCCAATGCCAAGCCTCCGGGAGCGATCAATCCGATTATCCAAAACAGAATCGCGTTGGTAAGCCAAAATCCGATAAATAATAATAATTGCATTTTTCTCACCTCCCTTCCGGCAGCCACTAACGATTATTACAGAACTTATAGTTTGGCGGCAGCCGTCAATCTTTTTAAAGTTTCATCTTTACCCAAAATTGCCATCATTTCAAATAGCGGCGGAGTGGCGGTTTTACCGGAGAGAGCGACGCGGATGGTCATAAATAATTCTCTCGGGGTCCAGCCGGTGGTTGCAAGCAGTTGATGCCCTATTGTCTCAAGTTCTACAGTTGCCCAAATTTTATTTTCTGCATATACCTTAATAGTTTGGACTAAGATCTGTTTAATTTCAGACGGGCTGTGCTTGGTTTGTCCTATCAAAAGCGGTAATTGAACATCCGGCGCTTTGAGAAAAAAATCCACCGATCCTTTGAATTCCGACAATTTACGCAACCGTTCTTTGACCAGCGGAATAAATTTTTCAATCAACTCTTTGGGAATATCTTTTGCGAAATCTTTGCTAATAAGATCGGTTAGCTCCTGATCGCTTTTGGCTTTAATATATTGGCCATTTAACCAATCCAACTTTTTAAAATCAAATACAGGGGCCGAGGTTTTAATTCTTTCTAAACTGATTAATTTGGCGAACTCATCAGCCGAAAAAATATCCTTTTCTTCCGGGTGAGACCATCCCTGCAGGGCTAGAAAGTTAAGCAAAGCCTCCGGCAAATATCCTTCTTCCCTAAACCATTGCAGCGATACCGGATCGCGGCGTTTGCTGAGCTTCTTGTGATCCGCGGCCCGCAATACCGGTAAATGAGCGAAGACCGGCGGCTTTTGGCCGAGGGCTTGATAGGCAGATAATTGGAGAGGAGTGTTGCTGATGTGTTCTTCGCCGCGGATGACGTGAGTAATTTGCATATCCAGGTCGTCGATAACATTGGCAAAATTATAAGTCGGGTTGGAATCTGATTTAAGAATGACCCAGTCTTTTAATTGGTTGGAATCAAAGCTGATTTTTCCCCTGACCGCGTCTTCCCACTCAAAAACAATACCCGGAAGTATCTTCAGCCAAATTGCTCCGTCTTTGGGATAAGCTGTGCCGGACTTTACCAGCGAAGCGGCGGCCTCTTGGTATCTTGACAGTCTTTCCGATTGGCGGTAAGGCTCGAATGTTCCGCCTTTAACCGGGCTTTCGTCGGGATTTATATTTAACCATTTCAGAGCGGAATAAATTGCCTCTTCTGCTTCCGGAACGTGGCGTTTTTGATCAGTGTCTTCCAGTCTTAAAATAAAAACTCCCTGATTTTTTTTGGCAAAGGCCCAATTAAACAGCGCCATATAGGCAGTTCCGACGTGAGCAAGGCCGGTGGGAGAGGGGGCAATCCTGACTCTTATCATGAATTGATTGTATCAAGAAAACTCGGTTATACTAGGACTTATGGCAAACTTAACTGAAACAGCTCATTATGCCCGGAAAGCAATCAAGTTTTCGGCCGTGGCGTTGGTCTCGATAATCATTTTGCGGTTTTCCTGGGGAATATTTTTTCGTTGGTGGATGGCGGTACATCCACCTCCGCCCCCGCCACCGACTGTGGCATTCGGAGTGCTGTTGGCTCCGGTATTTCCTGTTCCGGCCAAGAATTCGATTTCTTCCTATAGGTTAGAAACAGTCAGCGGAGTCACCCCGGATTTCGGGACGCAGATCAAAGTTTTTTTTATGCCGTCGTTCAGGGCTAATGTTTTAGGAGCGGAATTGGCGACCAAAATGGCTAATTCGATGGGATTTTCCCAGGCTCCGGGAACTACCGATGAACAAATTTATGTTTGGAGCAGGAGTGGGGTTTTGCCGGGAGAATTGAAAATAAATTTGATTACCGGATTTTTCTCTTTGAGTACCGCTTGGCATCAGAATGCGGAACTGGTGAAAACCCGGGCTCCGTCCGAGCAAGACGCGGTTCGTTACGCCAAGGAGTTTTTAACCAGATTAAGTTTGTTGCCGCCGGATTTAGCGGCCGGAAAAACTAAGGTAGAATATTTAAAGGCCGGAGCCGGGGTTTTACTGCCGGCAGTTAGCCAGTCCGAGGCCAATTTTGCCCGGGTTCATATATTCAGGGCAGACGTCAATTCGTTACCGGTGGCGACGGAGAAACAGGATGAGGCCTTGGTTCAGGTAATAGTTTCCAGTAACACTTCAGCTAAGCAAATTATCGGGGTGGAATATAAATATTCTCCTGTCGCCATCGATAAAAGCGCCACTTATCCATTGCGGTCGGCTCAAACCGCTTGGCAACAATTACAATCTGGAGAGGGCGTGATTACCCAAGTAGTTGGAGGAACAGCAGAAGCGGTAGTCCGCAACGTTGAAATGGCTTATTATGATTCCTTCACCCCCCAGGAATTTTTTCAACCGGTGTATGTTTTTAAAGGCGATAATGGCTTTAAGGCTTACGTTCCGGCTATTGATCCGAAATGGTTGAGCAAGTAGAAAGGCTAAAGGCTAAGGGCTAAGGGTCGGAGTTTCCCAACTGTGATTTGAAAAGATCCAGTCAATTAATTTCTTGGTTTCTCCGAATCGGTCAAGGCTTCCGAATAAACCGATAATTACTTGATGGCCGCTTCTGTCAACCAGAGTGATTAAATTTTCACCGGCCAGATCAGTTAATCCGGTTTTTATGCCCTTAACCCCGTCAACAGTCCCCAATAATTCATTGGTATTTTTTAACTGGTGAATAATATTCCCGTCCACAGTTTTAATCTCTTTTTGTTTGGTGTTGACAATTTCGGCAAATAACGGGTTTTTAATGGCTTCGGAAGACAAAATCGCCATATCATGGGCCGTAGTTTCGTGTTGGTATTGGTCGAGGCCTGAGACATTTTTAAAGACGGTATTTTCCATTCCCAGTTTCTTTGCCTTCAAATTCATATCATCAACCATTTTGGCGTACCCTCCTGCATAATTTTCCGCTAGGGCAAAAGCAACATCGTTGCCCGATTCCAGCAAAAGAGCGTAAAGCATATCGTCAAATCCGATGTGTTCGCCGGATTTTAATTTGATGGTTTTGCCGATGGCTTCGGTAGTTTTAGAGGAAGTTACGATGGTGTCGGATTTTAAGGATTCCATCGCCACCAGCGCGGTCATAATTTTAGTAGTTGAGGCCGGACGCATTTTTTGATCGGGATTTTTTAGATATATGGTTGTCATGGACTGGGTGTCGATGGCGTAAACAAATTTAGCTAAAATATACGGAGGTTTGGTTCCGGAGTTTACCGGATATGGAGATAGATCTGACAAAGAAATGGAAACCGGCCGTAAAATTGGCTCCGGTTTAACCGGCGGGGTGGATAGACTCGGATTAATTAAAAAAACCATTAATCCGGCGAATATCAGGCTAGACGGTTTTTGTTTTAGTTTGGCGGCGTACTGAAATGCCAAGTTCGGCCAATTGTTCTTCATTAGCAAAAGAAGGGGCGTCCATGACCGCGATGCTGCCATGGGCGTTGGCCGGAAATGCCATTACTTCTCGGACTGTCGGTTCACCTCTAACCGCCATCATAAACCGGTCGATTCCCGGGGCAATACCTCCGTGGGGCGGGACGCCGTAGGTGAACGCGGTCAACATATGCTCAAATTGTTTTTTTTGTTTAGCGGTAAATCCGATCAGGTCAAAGATTTTTTCCTGAATCTCTTTTTGATGAATTCTGATGCTGCCTCCGCCGACTTCAAAACCGTTCAATATTAAATCATGCTGTAACCCGCGGACTTTTGTCGGATCTGAATCTAATAAAGGAATGTCATCAGGATGCGGAGAAGTAAACATATGATGAGACGGGGCGAATTTGGCTTTCCCCGATCCATAGAAAAAATCTTCCTTTGATTGTTCGGTAAAAAGCGGAAAATCTATGGTCCAGCCAAAGGCTAATTCGTTAGGATCGTTTTTATCTTTTCTTAAATCCGGTTTGTCAACGCCGTATTTTCGGATGGCTTCTGAATGCGGAATTCTCGGCCAGGGTGATTGTAAAATGTGTTTTTCGGGGAAAATTTCCTTAACAATTTTGGTGAACAAGTCTTCAATCAGTTCCAAAATATCGTTTTGGGTAACAAAAGACATTTCAAGATCAAGTTGGGTGAATTCGCCGTAGGCGCGGTCAGCCCGCTGAGATTCATCGCGGAAACAGCGGACGATTTGAAAATACCGTTCCATTCCTGCCACCATTAGAAGCTGTTTGTATTGTTGCGGCGATTGAGGAAGGGCATAAAATTTTCCCGGATGTAAGCGGGCCGGAACCAGAAAGTCGCGGGCCCCTTCCGGAGAGGTTTTAGTCAGCATCGGGGTTTCAATTTCGGCAAAATCCTTGCCGGTCAGATAGTTTCTGATAAAAGTTGTGACTTTAGACCGCAATCGCAGATTTTGGGTCATTCTTGACCGGCGGATGTCAAGATAGCGGTATTTCAGGCGGAGCTCTTCATCGATTTCGTATCCTTCGCTGTCTATCGGGAATGGTAGTTCTTTAGAGAAAGATTGAACCGTCATTTTTTCAATTTGGATTTCCACGGTTCCGGTCGGAAGTTTTGGATTGATTAATTTTTCCGGCCGTTTGGCGATGACGCCGGTAATTTCAACCACGCTTTCAGCAGTCACTTTTGGCAAGTCTTTTCCAACACACTGGATTTTTCCCGATCTGTCCCGCAGATCTATAAATGTAATTTTTCCATGATCGCGGATAGAGTCCACCCAGCCGTTGAGGATTACAGATTGTCCAATTTTTTCTAGTGTTTCTTTAACTAAAGTCCTCATGCTGGAGTTTATTCTACTTTTATCGGTCTTTTTTAGCAAGCCGGAGATTAGATTTTTTTGAATCTATCTCTTTTCAATTAATAATGACTTTTTAAAAATATTCTTTTTGCTTAATATAAAATGTTGTACTACATTTTATATTCGAGAACAAAACGTTTTTTTAACATAATTAACATAAATTTTAGCTACTTCAATTATTTAAATAATTGAAGTGAACTTTAAATTCAAATATTTAAATTATTAACCGCCATAGTATCAGATATAATAATTAAGACGTGAATCTGAAAAATAAAACAATTCTTATTACCGGCGGAAGTCAGGGAATCGGCCGGGCGCTGGCAGAGCGTTTGGCGAATGAAGATGTGCGCTTGATTTTAGTCGCCAGATCGGAAGACCGGTTAAAAGAATTTGTAAAGAAATTTGGTAAACAACATCGTTATTATGTTTGTGATTTAGCGGATCACAAGCAGATAACTCAATTGACGGAATCGATAAAAATGATTTTCATAATCTGGATATTTTGGTTAATGTGGCCGGAATTGGCGTATATAAAAACTTACAAAACGTTTTTTTTAAAGATTGGACAGATTCGTTTTCAATTAACATTACCGCTTCGTTTTTGTTGACTAAGAATCTTTTGCCCTTACTTCAAAAAGCGAAAGATTCCTTTGTCTTAAATATTGGTTCAGGAGCGGGTACGATACCAATGCGCGGTAGAAGCACATATTGTGCTACAAAATTCGCTTTTCGCGGTTGGACTCTTAGTTTGGCTGAAGAATTTCAAGGCAAGGTTCCCCGGTTTTGTCTAATAACACTTGGAAGTACAATTACAAGCTTCAGCGGAATGACGATTGAAGAAAAGGAGAAAGAACACGCGAAAGGAAAAGCATATTTTCCGGTTGAGTGGGTGGCAAACAAGTTAGTTGAAATTATCAAAGACGATAAAAGAGAAACCGAGACAACTTTGTTTCCCGGAGATTTTGGTTTTGGAATTTGGAAGAAACCATAGAATTCGTTTCAAAAGTCATCGCGAGGCCTTTTTGAGGGCCGTGGCGATCTGTATTTTGCTTTAGATTGCCACGTCGCCCGCCTGCATCAGCTATGCTGAAAGCATTGTGGGCAGGCAAACTCCTCGCAATGACAGAATAAGAGTTTTGAAACCAGTTTATAATATTATTAACTATTTTAGCAATTTGAAGCGTGGAACCTTCCTTCCGTTGATAGCCACTTTTTCCAGAAACATTTTCTTCGGCCGGATCCAGATGGGATTTTCTCCGAACTTTTCGTCGGTATATAAGCCTTGGTAAACTACTAATTCTTCATCAGGATTCTCTGAATTTCTTCCGACCGCCAAAACAACATAGTTATTTCCCTTATAGTGCTGATACTGCCCGCCGATAATGACTTTACCTATTTTCATTATGATAAATATAAAATGTTATATAACATTTTATATCCAAAAGGTTACAAGTTCTCAAATTTTATATCCCTCAATTTAAGTTCGATCCGGGATCTGCCGTTCCAGGAATTGATTTCCGGAGTGAAAACTATAGAAACCCAATCCCCATTTTTAATATCTTTGATTTTATCTCCAAGATTGAAACCAATAGCGGAAAAAACTTCGCCGTCTTTTTCCAGCGACAATTTTAAATGTTGTTTTTCTTTTCCCACTATTTTTAATTGGCGGATTTTAATTTTCTCGCTCGAAAAAACCGGAGCCTGATTGCCGATTCCCAGCGGATGGAATTCTTCAAGTGAAATTAATAGCTCATGGGTTATATCGGAAAATAAAATTTGGGCGTCAATTTTTAAATTCCGGTTTAAAATTTCCGGGTTTAATTTTTTGGCGGCGATTTTATCGAAGATTTTAGAAAATTCCGGAATATTTTTTGTCTTGATAGTAAATCCGGCCGCCATCGGATGTCCGCCCACACCCTCCAACAGATGTTCAGCTTGGCGTAAAGCCTCAATCAGATTAAATCCCGGGATTGATCTGCCCGACCCTTTAGAAAATTCTTTTTGGCGGTTAAGAATTATGGCCGGCCGCCAAAATTGCTGGACCATTTTTCCGGCGATCAGGCCGATTATGCCCTCATGAAAACTTTCGTCGGCTAAAATAATGGCGGAAGGCAAGTCCTGATCGTTAATCAAACTTTTGGCTTTTTCAGTTGATTGTATGGTTAAATTCTGTCTTTTTGAATTGGCTGCCGACAAAGTTTTGGTTAATTCTTCAGCTTTTATAATATTGTTGGTGCACAGAAGTCTAAGCGAATCAATGGCTTCTTCCAGACGGCCTTTGGCGTTTAGTCTTGGGGCCAGATGATATCCGATATTGTAAGTAGATAAACTTGCTTGATCCAATCCGGCAGCCACAGAAAGAGATAAAATTCCCGGTCTTTTAGATTTCCGCAGAGCTTCGATTCCGTATTTGACAATGGAACGGTTTGGCCCGGTTAAGGGAACCTGATCGGCCACGGTCCCGATAGCTGCCAATTCTAAAAGAGCCAAAGTCGTCTCCGGTTTGCCGGTTTTATAAGCTAGGTAATCGGCAAACATCCACGACAATCCGGCGGCAGCCAATTGGGTAGTGTGAACTAAGGCATCAGCCGGATGAGTTTTGCCGGTTAATTCATGATGATCAATAATAATGATTTTTATTCCCTGTTTTTGAGCCCATTTGGTTTTGGCTATCGCGGTAACTCCGTTATCAACGGCAATAATTAATTTAGGATTATATTTCTCAATGACTTCTTTTAACCCGGCGACTGACAGTCCGTATCCGTGTTTAGCTCTATTGGGAATAAACGGCATGCTTTTTATACCGAGGGCGGTTAAAGTTTCCCAAATTATCGCGGTTGATGTAATTCCGTCAGCGTCATAATCGCCGAAGACGACTATAGGTGAGTCCGGGCTTTTATATTTATTGATTAAGTTGATAGCTTTTTCCGCTTCTCTAATTTTAACCCCGGAATTTTTCAACCCGATTTGATGTGGATGGGGAGGGTTGATAAAGTTTTTCCATTGAGATTGATCAATCCCCCGGTTTTTGGCAACTGCCGAGATGATTTCCCGATGGCGGTCTTTCGGATCGGTTTTTTTAAGGACAGATGAGATTTTCCAATTCATAAAATGTTAAGATTGATCTTACCATGAGATTTCAGTTACCGGGTGAAGTAATTAATATTCTTCAGATCTTAAAGAAGGCCGGATTTGACGGTTTTGTGGTGGGTGGAGCGGTGCGGGATTTATTAACTAACCGCCAAGTTGACGACTGGGATTTTACCACCGACGCAGTACCGGAAGAGATTATAAAGTTATTCCCCGGAAGTTTCTACGATAATCAATTTGGGACAGTCGGGATTCCGATTAAAAGGCCAAGGGCTAAAGGCCAAGGGCCAAGGGCGGAGAAAGACGAGTTCAAGATCTATGAGATCACAACTTTTAGGACGGAAATTGGGTATTCTGATAAGCGGCGGCCGGATAAGGTGGTGTGGGGGAAAAGTCTGGAAGAAGATTTAAGCCGGCGGGATTTTACGATTAATGCCATGGCCTTGCAGACAAGGGCCAAGGGCCAAGGGCTAAAGGCTAAGGGTGAAGAAGATTACGATGTTGAAATAATTGATCCGTTTAATGGGCAAAAAGATTTGGAGAATAAAATTATTAAGGCAGTAAGGGATCCAAATCAAAGGTTTGGCGAGGATGCCTTGAGGATGATGAGAGCTATCCGCTTAGGGGCTGAATTAGGATTTGGGATTGAAGATAAGACCTTAGAAGCCATTAAGAAAAATAAGGATTTAATTAAAGAAATATCTTGGGAAAGAATCCGGGATGAATTTTTAAAGATTATTGCCAGTCCTTTTCCGGCCGATGGGGTCAAACTGTTATATAACACTGAATTATTAGAAATTGTTTTGCCGGAATTAGTTAAAGGCGCCGGAGTCCCTCAAGGCGGTCATCATATTTATGACGTTTTTACCCACTGTATCGAAAGTTTAAGATTTTGTCCGAGTCCTGATGTTTGGGTGAGGTTGGCGACTTTGCTTCATGATGTGGGTAAGCCGGACACCATGGTAATGCGTGACGGCAAACCGACATTTTACAATCATGAAGTTGTCGGGGCCAGAATTGTCAAAGTAATTGCCGATCGGTTGCGTTTTCCGCGGGAGAAAAAAGACTTTTTATGGAAAATGGTTCGCTGGCACATGTTTGCTTATAACCCCGAAATGACAGATTCCGCTATCCGCCGTTTTATGCGCCGGGTTGGTAAAGAAGATATTCCAAAAATGATAGAACTGCGGGTTGGCGACAGAAAAGGCGGCGGCAGCCGGGAAACCAGTTGGCGGCTGGAAGAATTAAAAAGCCGGATTGCCGGATTAATGAATGATCCGTTGACCGTAGCTGACCTTAAGATTGACGGATTTGACGTGATGAAGGCTCTTAACATTAAACCCGGGCCGATAATCGGAAAAGTCCTAAATTTCTTATTTGAAGAAGTTTTGGAAGACCCCACCAAAAATACCTCGGAATATTTATTGTCCAGAATTCCGGTGGCGGTACAATCGCCAGATAGCCAACAGAGCTCCGACTAAATCAAGCCCAACGTCGTAAATTTTGGCGTGGCGGTTGGGGACAAAGGATTGATGAATCTCATCGAAGATAGCGTATAGCAATGTAAAAACGAATGGAGATAAATAATTAATCCTCGGATAAACTTCCCAATTAACCGCCCTAAACGTCAGCCAATAAAGAACGGCGTATTCAAAAATATGGGCGGATTTTTTCAATACGAAATTTAAAACAGTATCTTGGGGTGAAGGAATGGTTTGTAGGGAAGAAAAGAAAAAAATTATTCCGGTCCAAGCCATGACCGGAAAATAGCGGTTGATAAAATTTTTCACTTACCAATTATGCCACAGTTTAGTTCGATTTTCTCCTTATTGGGAGCATCTCTGTATTTCGTAAGGCATATAATATAGATATGAAACATGCGTCTAAATCCGATCTCAAAAACATCAATAATATTACATCATTTTTTGACATAGGTTTGGCGGTAAAGATAACCGCCATAACAGAGGGTATTGGTAATCATAATTATTTAATTACTACTTCTAAAGGTGATTATGTGGTGAAATTTCTTAAGACTCAAAAACCGCTAGGAATTGAAAATGATGTCGCAATTCAAAATCAGTTAGCTGGTATGGGCATCAAAACATCGGTATATTTAAAAAATAAACATGACCAATATATCTATACTAACAAAGGCGTGAATGTTGTCGTTTCCAAAATGATAGATGGCGTTACGCCGCGATACGCGAGCAAGGGGCTAGCATTTGTCATAGGACAGACATTGGCAGTATTTCATACATGTGTGACCAAACTTCCTCACCATCTTAAGGGCTGGATGAATTCCGATGTGCTTGATATTCATTCAGAAGAAAGAAAACCTCTGTTTGTTAAATCACTGCCAAAAGGAGTGACACACGGCGATCTGCATCTTGGAAATGTACTTGTTGATCCCAAGAAACCAGACGACATACATGCAATTTTAGATTTTGAAGAGGCTGGAGAGGATGTGTTTATTGTTGATCTTGCTCGGTCAATTTTGGGTGTTTGTTACTCGAAAGACGGAAATTCATTAACAGCAGAACTCGTGGAAGCAGAGATTAATGGGTATGAGCTTGTAAGAAAGCTGAATGGAGATGAGAGAATATTACTTCCACAAGCCGTTACGCACGCAGCCGATACTTGTATTAGGTGGTTTATAGACAATGGTTATGATAGATATGTAGAAAGTCATCGGAGGCGCGCTAGAAGTTTCAGAATGCCCGCCATTTTTCTATAACGAGGATTGTCAATTACTGGCATAGCCATTTTTTGATAAAATAAATATTAAAGTAGACTAAAAGTGATATTATCTAACTAATGTTAAATATGTTTAAGCTTAACGAAGAAAAATACAAAAATGTTATTTTATACCTATCCAAGAACGTTGGTAATGGTTCTGTCTGGGGCAAAAAAAAGATGTATAAGCTTCTGTATTATTTGGATTTTGACTTTTTTGAAAAATACGAGAAACCTATCACTGGCGATATTTATCATAAACTTCAAATGGGTCCAGCCCCTTCTTACTTCGATGTTATAGCCCTGGAATTGAAAAAAGAGGGCAGATTAGAAATAAGTAAGGGCAAAACTTATGCTGGTTTTAATGATGCTGTTGTTTACAAGGCACTAGAAGAACCAAACGCAGATTCCTTCACGAAAGAAGAAAAAAAAATGCTTGATAGAGTAATAAAGTTGTATGGTAACAAATCAGGAAGCCAACTCGAAACACTCACCCACAAAGAAGCGCCCTATCTTGCCGTTGATGAAGGAGAAGAGATACCTCTGGAGCTTGCCCACTACAGAGGAACTGATTTCTAATGATAAATCATGGGGCAACAAATAGAAATATCTTTTGTAGAACATATATCTTTTGCTAGAGAGATAAAGAAATTTAGCAAAAAGTACGACGGCGGGATAGGCTATAAGAGTCTTAAAAAACTTCTTCAAATACATTTTCATCCTGTTCACAGTCAAGTTATATTTACCCCAAAAGTGTTAAGAAGGGTCGATAATTTAGGGGCAAACATAGAGGTCTATAAAGTTACCATGCGAATTAAAGGCTTAAACTCTGGTCAGTCCCCAAGAGTGTGTTTTCGCCTAGAGGGAAATCTAATTACTTTTCTCTGTTACGGTAGCCACATTGATGATTATAAAGACAATGAGCTTAAGGAGCTTATAAAAAGAAGAATAAAAGAGTTATCCCCAGATGTTAAATTCAGTTAACAAATACTTTTATCTCGTTATTCGCTATTCCCTGTGGCGTTTCACCTCCTGATAAGTCAAAAGTAAGCCGCCAATCAGAGTTAATAACGTGCCGGCGATAATTAAAATAACCGGTAAAGTCGGCTTTGAGGTTTGGGCGGAACCGGCCCCAAGTACTTCTGGTTCAATCGTAGAAGTGGGTCCCATAGCATTGTTTATGGACAAATCAATTTCCGGCAGATCCTGGTTGTCAGGAGCGGAATTTTCCGAGCCAGAATCTGTCAAAATGATTGATGGCTTGATTGTAGGTTGAGGGCTGGAAGTGTTTGTTGGTTTAGGTGTAGAAGTTGGCGTTGGAGTTTGAGTTGGAGCGGTGGTTGAAGTTGGAGCGGGGGGAGCGGTTGGAGCCGGAGTCGGTGTCGGAGTGGGAGTGGGGGTTGGAGTAGGGCCGATAATTGTTGTTGCTGAAGAATCAGACCAAGCAGGTCCGCTTCCGCCTTCCGTATACCGTCCCGCTTTAAATTGATATTCTCCGGTTCCCTTGAAATAACTATTTGATAAATCTACCTTTGTTTTCAATGTTCCATTAAATTCTCCGGACGGCCCGGTATTAATTTGTAGAAAATTCTTGTAAGCCGACGGAGTATTATTCCAAGTAGTATTATTCCAGGTATATCCAAAATATTGTGTTGTTGCATCGACAAAAAAAGCGGATCTTAAGTAATAAACTGTATTTACAGGTGCTCCGGTAAGCGAAACCTGCACGCTTATTTCTTCATCTTGATTAATAGATGACGGTAATCCAGTAAAAGTGAGAGACATTGCGGCGAAAACCGGATTTACTGTCAGCCAAAGAAAAAATGCGGCAACCAAAATTGTTAATGTAACTATTAGTCTACGATCGTAAGGTTTTATTAACAATCTATATATAGTTGACATGCAGATAATATGTTAATAAGCCGTCGCCATGTTCGACTTTAACATACCGAAGGGCGCACCCGCTTTGGCCGCTGAAACTCCCACGATAAAGCGTTCCGTCTTTGACGGCAATGACTTTTGCAGATTGGCCGTTGATGTCGATTCCGTTGTGGAATCTATAAATCCTTCCGATATAGGTGTGTTCAACCGCCCAGGTTGCGCCATATCCCTGAAGAAACTTGATCGGAGTATCAATTGGCCATCGTAGATTGCCGGATGGATTAAATTGGTCGCCGTCACTACTGCCACAACTTGAGCCGGAGCAGTTTTCGGCGCTAGCTCCCGATAGATATGAAAAAGGATTTTCCTGGTTGCCATTTTTCGTGATGGTAAAGTGGGTATGCGTCCCGGTTGAATTACACGACTTGCCCTGGATGATTGACGCAATCTGTTCTCCCTCTTTTACGTCTTTAACTTTTGTTTCTGTTCCCTGACCGGCCAAGATTGATTGAATCGCGAGATATTCTGCCTGGGCCTGCTGTAATAAATCCTGATATTTCTTCTCGTCGTTTTTAGTCAGTTCCAATAATCTTTGTTTTTCTAATTGTCTTGATGCCAACGCTATTTTTTGTTTGTTTAATTTTAATTTCAGACTTTCTACTTCAGCCTGTTTATTTTCTTTCAGATTTTTCTGGGTATCGTAATTTAATTTAATTTGTTCCATGGCTATAAAAACGTTTTTGTCGTGGTTTTGAACTGATCTAACGTATTTAATCCGGTTAATAAAATCCGGAAACCCTTGTGAAGAAAAGAGCAGATAAACCGGCTCCAGATAGGATTGTTTATAAGTTTCTCTGACTCTAACCACCATCACTTCCGATAAATGTCCCAGAGACTGATCAATCTGGCCGATTTTGATTCCCAGGGCGGCAATATCGTTTGCTAAAGCCATCAACTCTTTTTCGGTTTTAGAAATTTGGGCTTGGGTTAAGTTAATCTGGGTGTTTAAAGTATTAAGGGCCGTAGTTAAGGTTTGTTTTTGTCCGGCCAGATCCTGAAGTTTTTGCCTGCAGTCCTGTTCGACCTGTTCGGCTTCAGAGAGCGTTTCACCTTTTTCCCCGCAGACTTTCGCAAAGACAGGAGAGAGCGTAAAAATATCTAAGACAAGTAGTGCTAATAGAATACAACTTAAAACTTTAGTCGGCAGGCGCATATCTCTAGTCTAGCAAACCGTTAACGCAAAAATCTTTTAGCGGCCAGAACGCTTGCGAAAAATCCGATAAAAATTCCGGTAATAATTTGGCCTCCCAATAGAGCTAGTAAGAACCAAGCCGGCGCCGGCAATACCGGGATCGAGCCAAAAAAGTTCAGAATTGCCGGAGTGGCGTAAAGCAATGCCAGCCAGGATAATAGCCATCCGGCTATTCCGCCGATTATTCCGTAGATGATGCCTTCGTAAACGAATGAAGAAACTACCTGCCATCCGGATCCGCCTAATAACCTGACAATTTCAATTTCAGCTTTGCGGTTGGCGATTTTCATCCCTATCACAATAAAAACCATACATAGGGAAGAAATTATTAAAGAGCTGACCAGGCCGATGCCGGCCAACTTAATCGCCCGGGACCATTTATTCAGGTTGTCGACAATATCTTTATGGAAAGAAACTTCTTCGACTATATCCTGAGTTTTCAGGATTTCGGCTACCTGAGGCAGGACTTTAGGATCGTTGGAGCGGACTTCCAGACTGGCCGGTAAAATATCCGAAGTGACCATCTCCAATAACAGCGGATCGTTTTCATTTTGTTTGCGGTATTTGGCCAGAGCTTCGTCTTTGGAAGTAAAAACGACGGCGGATACTCCGGATAGTTTTTGAATACCGGCTTTAAGTTCATTAATTTTAGTTTCATCGGCGGAATCCTTTAGAAAAGCGATCACTTGCGGCCGGGTGGCAAAATATTGGGCGACTGAATAGCTGCCGGCCAAAATCATAATAAAGGCTGACGACAGGAAGAATGTCAAGGTTAGAACCAGAATGGCCGCCAAAGACTGAAAAGGGGATCTGAGTATATGCTTGGAAGTGGCTTTCAATTGGCGTTTCATAAAATTAATTCCCCGGCTTCTAATTGTAATATCCGGGGCTTAAGAAAGTCCAGGACGCCTTTATCATGAGTCGCGACAATGACGGTAGTTCCGGAGGCGTTAATTTCTTTTAAAATCTTAGCAATTTGTTTGGCCGTAGCTGAATCCAGATTTCCGGTAGGTTCATCGGCAAACAAGATTTTTGGGTTCATAGCCATGGCTCTAGCGATAGCCACTCTTTGAAGTTCGCCTCCTGAAAGTTGGGCCGGAAATAAGTCTCCGGCTTGGGGTAACCCTACCATTTCTAAGGCGATAGCCACTTTTTCCGCGATTTCTTTGTCGGGTAGACCTAATATTTCCAGAATAAGGCCGACATTTTCGGTTACCGTTCTATCAATCAAAATTTTAAAATCCTGAAAAACGCTGCCAATGGTTCGGCGCAATTGAGGTAATTTTTTGCGATTTAATTTATGAACTTCAAAATCTTCGACGGTTATTTCACCTTCGGTCGGAGTAATTTCATTTATTAAAAGCCGCAGGACGGTGGTTTTTCCGGAGCCGGAAGGACCGATAATTCCCACCATCTCGCCGTCGGCGATTTCAAAAGAGATTTGTTTTAATGCCGTTTTACCGTTTGGAAATGTTTTGGTGACGCTGGCAAAACGGATCATGATGGCAGGCAATATTATTGATTTTCCTCAAAGGGCGGCTTAGCGTTTAATTCCACGATTTGGACCCGGCCGACGTCCATTAACCATCCGGCTTTTTGGGCGGAAAAAGTTTCCCCCCAAACCGTTATTTTATGGCCGACAAATAAGCTTAAATCAACTATGGAACTTGTCAGATAAACATTTTGGGTTTTTCCGCCGTCACGCAATAAATGGTAGCTGCCTTCGCCTTCAAATCCGCCTTCAGCTAAAACCCCGTCGGCTTTGTCCCGGAAAGATTTTTCATCCGGAACTCCGACGATTTCTCCGACTTTAAGACTGCTGGCTGTAACTGATTCCGGCGAAGTCAGTTGACCGGAGATTGCAACAGAAGAACCTGACATTCGCGATATTCCCCATCCCGAAGCTATTCCAAGTAAGATTATGACTATGAGAAAGATCAGTTTTTTTGGTCTGGCGGATTTGAGTTCAGCGGGTTCAAGCGGTTTTACTATCCCCGGACTGGAATCCATAGGTTGAGCATCCATCATTTGATACTATCATTACCGTTAAATGATTACAACAGCCTTAATTCGGCGGTTATAAATTCATTTATTTCTCCGTCTAAAACAGCTTCCGGAGTTCTGGATTCTACTCCGGTCCGCAAATCCTTAACCAATTTATACGGATGCAGAACGTAAGATCTGATTTGAGTCCCCCAAGAAGCTTGAGTTTGACCGCCTTTGATCTTTTTCATGGCTGCTTGGCGTTTAGCCTCTTCGATTTCCCAAAGTTTAGCTCGGAGGAGTTGAGTGGCAATTTTCCGGTTCTGTTCTTGTTGTCTTTGGGAATGGCATTCAATGACTATTCCGGTTGGCTTGTGCCTTATTCTGACCGCGGTGCTGACTTTGTTTACATTTTGTCCGCCGGCGCCGGGAGAACGGAAAGCCTCAAATTCGATATCCTCCGGTCTAATTACGATTTCGGCGTTATCGTCTAAAACCGGCATAACTTCCACCATAGCGAAACTTGTTTGGCGTAAACTGTCAGCATTAAAAGGAGATTGCCTGACCAGGCGATGAGTGCCCTTTTCTCCGCGCAGGAAACCGAAGGCTTGGTGTCCATGGATAGACAGGGTTGCCGATTTAATTCCGGTCTCCTCGCCATTTTGTTGGTCTATCAGTTCCCATTTCCAGCTTTTTATATCGGCAAACCTTTGATACATTCTCAACAGCATTGCGGCCCAATCCATAGCTTCGGTCCCGCCCTGGCCGGAATGGACAGACAACAGGCAATCGCGTTGGTCATAAGGACCGGATAAATAAGTGGCGTTTTCCAATTGATGCACAGATGTTTCTACCTCCGTTAATTTTTGCAATAGTTCGTCCATCATTTCTAATTCCAAAGCAGTTTTAGCGTCGTCAAGCGACTTTGAGGTGGTATCAAGTTTGGCAATCAATTCCTTCAAGCCCGACAGATCCCGCATAACGGTTTGAGCGTGACGGTCGTCTTTCCAGAAGTCAGGACTTTGAGTTTCTAATTGCAGGCGTTCAATCTCCGTTAGTTTTTTGTCAGGTTCAAGCTTAATATTAAGTTGGCGCAGAGCTTGTCCGGCCAGATCGATTCTGATTTTAAATTCTTCCATGGGGATATTCTACAAGAAAGCACTAACGGAGATATTTCCCGATGTTTGCATTATGCTCTTCCAGATTTTTAGCGTAGTGAGTAGTGCCGTTCGGTTCAGAAATGTAATATAAATAATCGGTTTCAGCTGGATTAAAAACAGCTTCAATCGCCTCAATTCCGGGATTGGCGATTGGCCCGGGAGGCAGGCCGGGAAACTTATAGGTGTTATATGCAGAATTTATTGATTTGTCAGCCGAAGTAATTTGTGGCCACCAGTTAAATTGGTTGTTAGTTATTAGTTGTCCTGCGGAGCAGGATCCTGCTTTGCAAGATTGGTTGTTAACGAGTGTCGCTTTTGCGTATTGGAGAGTCGCGTCCACCTGAAGCGCCATTCCGATTTTAAGCCGATTTTTTAAGACACTGGCAATCAGCGGTCGATCAGCATCGTGTTTGGCTTCTCTTTCGACCAGAGAAGCGAGGATCAGGTCATTGTTGGTTGTTGGTTGTTGGTTTTTTGTTTTGGTTTTTTGGGAAAAAGTTTCCACCATCCGCGATATTATTTGTTCAGGGGTTGAATCTTTAGCGAATAAATAAGTATCTGGGAAAAGCCGGCCTTCCGACTTGCGAAACAACTGATAGAATTCATCCGGACTTGAATTTTCCAATAATCCTTGTTTTTTTAACTCATCGGTAATTTGTTCTGCCCGCCATCCTTCGGGAATGGTTATCCAAATATCCAGGGTGCCGGTTTTTAACACTTGAGTAATTTCGGGTATTGGCATGGCGGGATTCAATTTGAATGATCCGGCTTGAAAAAGTCCCCGTTGTTTAGTCAAAAATAAATAAATTTCAGCGGCCGGGGCAGATCTTATAATTCTTTCCGCTTGGAGGCGTTTTAATATGGTTCGAGTCGACTGGCCCTTGGGAATGACGAATATTGTCAAATTTTTTGATTGGGAAACCGGTTCGATATTAGCTGTGTACCAACCAACAAACAGAATTCCGATTAATGCGGGGAAAACGAAAAGTATTTTCTTGGCCATTTTTAGATTTTCGGACTACTCGATTTCGGAGAATAGGGCCCGGGTATAAGTTTTCTTTTGGGGATTTTGGATAAATACCCGGCCGCATTTACAAGTTAGCTGAATATTTTTATCTTTCCTAGTTTTTGATTTAGCCGCGGTTAACGGCGCGCCGCAACCAACACATTGTCCGCGGGATAAAAGCCAAGCCTGAATAGGAGCAATCACATTTTTAAACATTGTTTAGTTTATACCCTATTTAGGGTGCCGGAGTCAAATCAGCCAACCACCTCTCCAGAATTATGGCCGCCGCGGCGGCATGGCGGAATAGTCTTCCTTTGGATTTTTTCCAGTGAAGAGTCCTTTTTTCAGCCTCATGGCTTGTTAGGGTTTCGTCTGACATCTCGACCGGCAAAGAAAAAGCATCTTTGAGTTTGGCGGCAAAATCCAAGCTTTGCCGGGCCGATGATTTTTCGGAGATTCCGACGATTATTTTTTCCGGATGGTGAATTTTAATTAGTTTGGCGATTTCCCCCAAGTCCTTATTTAAGATAGAAGTGTTAATAACGACTAAGGGTTCAGCCAGTCCGGTATCGGTTGACCCCAGAGCTGCTCCGATATGAGATAAACCGTAGTCGAAAGATAAAATAGTCATAAATATTTGTGTTTAGAAGTGCAGTGATTTGGTGACAGGTAATAGGTTAGAGATTGGTTGTTAGTGTTTAGAGACAAGTAATAGAGATTAGAAATTGGATTTCTCCAATAACTAATTTCTATTTTCCATTACTCGTCACCAAATCACCACACCTCTAGCCTTTACTCGTCTCCAAACACTTCACTTCTAATTTTCTGTTAACTCTGCGATCACTACTCCTCTTCTTAAATATGTTCCCTCCGGAACGCAGGTGACTAATTTTAGATAACGGCCATTATATTTTTGCTCTAATATCTGAATGTCTTCCGGTTTGACCTCGATTTTATCAACAACTTTATAACGATAATTGACCCCGTCAAATTTAATCAGGATTTCATCGCCGTATTCTAGGGTCATAATGGTCGAAAAAATAGACATATAGTTTTTTGGATTATAAAATTGCCGTAAAATAGAATGCCCGAAAATCACTGGCGCTCCCAACTCTCCCGGATTTGCCGTCCCCGGGTAGTGAATAAGCGATTTAGACAAATCAGTTCCGCCGATAATTACCGTCATATTGTCTATTTTGATTTTCGGAATGCTTAGATTATAACTGGTGATTTTTGAAACGTTTTGGCTGGGATATCCGGCTTCCGGAAACCAGTTTTCCGGTTTAGTGTAGTCAAGTTGCTGATAAACTACAGGCGAAAAACTGTTGGCTCCTAAAATTTGGGAATTGGCAGCAGAAGGAAGCGCCGACAGCATATTGCGGCCGGCATTTAATTGCGGTGATATTACGGCGAAATAGACTATAATCGGGCCGATGATAGCCCCGATGGTGGCAGAGCCTATTGCTATCATCATAAAGGGAATAATATGGGCCAGCCGGTTTGGTTTCGGAGCCCGCTGAATTGGCGCTTTTCTATAAACTATTTTTTGCATTAGCCTAATCTTAAATTAATTTTGGACCTGGATTTCAAAGTTGATCCGTTCCGGATCAGATGGAATCCATTGGAGAAAACTTGGTAACTTCGACGAAAATGTAAATTCAGCATTTTTGACCCGCGGCAACCGTTTGAGAATATCAATTGCCGCGGCCGGTCGTTTTCCGGAAATCATTTCCATAAGTTGTTTTTTATCGGTTTGAGGGGTCAACGTAGCGGAAAAATCTATGTCAAAAAACACTTTTCCTTCTTCGGTTTGAACATTTTTAATTTCCGACTTTATATTTTGGCCATTAGCCGAAAAGCCGGCCGGAACTTTTGAAGATAAAATTGCCGCCAACAGGTTTTGATAATCAGTTTCGGTCACCCCGATAGCCTTAACTAAAGTATCCAGAGACAGGGAAACAGATTCGGCTTCTGTTCCGGCATCAACGGAATAATCTTCTTTGGTGGGTTTAACTTCGATAGTTTCTGTAAATATCTTTTTATCCTGATTTTGACCGGTTAATTCATTTTGGCTTTCTGACTTAATTTCTTCAACTAAACCGGCCAGTAGTTCGGATTTATCTTTTTTAGAAACAGTGGCAATTTCTTTTTTAGTCCCGCCGGCAAAAGCCGTTTCATTTTTAGCGACGTAAGTTGATTTTGAGTAATTGGCGATTTGAAATTCTGTTCCGGATTCTAAATTGTATTCCGGCCCAAATGATTCGGCGATGACTGAAATTTTAGCTTTTCCGGGAATGATGGAATAGTCGGTTCCGGCCGAAGCTGAAGCAACATTAATGCTTGAATCTAACAGAAATAATATTTTGTTTCCGGAAACTGAAGCGGCAATATTGGCGCCGGTGTCGAATTTTTTACTTCCATCAGTCCGGAGATTATAAATAGTAATTTCCCCTTTGGCTTTGTCGCCGGTGGTCTTTTTCCCGGTAGTTGGTTTTGTTTGTTCTTTTGATTTAGTTAAAGTTATAATCTGGGCCGGCAAGATATTGGCGGAAGAATTAATAGAATTGCTTTGCAAATCGGCGGTTACTTTGACCGTGTCTGAGATTTCCTGTCCGGCTACCGAAATTTTAAGAGTAGTTCTGGATAATTTTTTAGCAGCTTGAACGACTCCGGCCGTAGCTAAAAGAAAAACCAAAAAAACTACTGCCGCAGTTAAATTAATCTTATTCATTTTGGCTGTTATCTTGGGGAATTTCAGATTTAATTTTGGCATTCGAACCGTTTTAATCCGGAAATTCTTAAGTTTAGAAAAAATTGGATTCATTTTGCCGATAAAATTAGATTTAGATTGTTGGGGTATAGACGAAGGGACGATAGGTGGTTCCTGAATAGTTTCCTGAACTGGTTCCTGTTCCTGAAGAGGGATTGGTTTAATGATTATTCCCAACGATTTAGCCGCTTCTCCGCCGCCGGAAATTGCGATTGCGGAGATAGAAAAAGAATTATCCATGGTTTCGATTTTCGGGATGTGCAGAAAGGGGAAAATAGAGTACCAGTCAGAGACCAGCAATTGTTGGGTGAGGTCATCTAGTCTATCAGCAGTCCCATCATACAGAATTATTCTGGACGGTAACGACTCCTGATCTCCGAATCTGGTTAATCCCTCCTTGACGTCCGAAGCGATATCTCCGCTGCGGCCGGCTATATGAGTGGCTTCGATTACTCCCAGTCTGATAATTGATACCGCAACTTCAGATGTGGAAACCCTAATCAAAATAGCCGAGGCAGGAGTTCCCTCTTTGGCTTTAAGGTATTGGGCGATGGCTTCGGTCGTAATCACGAACCCTAAAGGTTTAAAGGCCATTTTTTCGCAGATGGTTTTAATATCATTTAATCTGGCGGGAAGGATACTTTCCGGAGATACCCAGGCTTCGGGAAGGCCGAAAATGGCCTTAGCAATCTCAACTTTTTCCGGAATTTTTTCTAAAGCTATAGATAATGAAGTATCGATAGCCTCCAGCAGAACTTCGACTGAAGTCCCGTCCCATTGAGCCGTTCCGCCGATTCCGATAATTTCCGGCAAATCGTTTTTTATCCCCCAAACCGCGGTTTTAATAAATTCAGTGTCAATTTGAACTGCCAGAAAGCAACCAATATTTGGACTTGGTTTCTTGGTTAATTTTTTAAGAAACGATGCGACCTCCATTTTATTTTGGCGATAGGAACGCGTACGCCCGTCTGACTCCGGCGGAAACTGACTCTTCTTTCCCCAATTTAAACAACCCCAAACCGCCGATGCGGGCAACATGCGGACCTCCGCAGACCTCTTTGCTAACTATACCAGTTTTTTCATTTCCAATGGTATAGACAGTAACTTTTTCTGCATATTTCTCCCCGAAAAATGCTAAAGCCCCTCCGGCTTTGGCTCCGGAAAGGCTGTCAGTGGTTTCGGTAACCGGCAAATCTTTAGCAATTTGTTGATTTATCCAACTTTCTATTTTTTGTTTTTGCTCATCGGTGAGTTTGGCGTTTTGAGTAAAGTCAAATCGCAGTCGTTCTGAAGTGATATTACTGCCTTTTTGTTGAACATGGATTCCGACAAATCTTCTTAAAGCCGCGTGTAGAAGGTGAGTGGCGGTGTGGAGTTTGGTAACTGCTTCGGAATGATCTGCCAATCCGCCTTTGAACATGCCTTTGGACGTAGCTCTGGATAACTCTTGGTGACGCTTAAATTCGGCTTCGAATTCGTTTTTATCAATTCGGTTACCGGTTTCTGCTGCCAGTTCGGCGGTCATTTCCCAAGGGAAGCCATAAGTCTGAAACAGGTAAAACGCGGCTTTGGCGTCAACGGATTTTAATTTGTTGAATTCTCTCAATCCTCGTTCTAAAGTAGTTTGGAACTTTAATATTTCGGTGCCGATAATTTGTTGTGAGGCGTAAATGCTGGTTGGATATATTGAAGAATATATGTTGTGAAATACAGGAATAACTTCTTGGGCTTTCGACCATGGTATTTTCAGTAGATGCAGTTGGAGCGCGGCTCGGCGGATAAGCCGGCGAAGGATATATCCTCGGTCTTTATTTGACGGTTCTACTCCGGCGCCAATAATGAACATCGCGGCTTTGAGGTGGTCGGCAATAATCCGATACGGCTTAGGGTTCTGTTTATAACTTTTATTATTTTTATCATTTTGAAGTAATTGGATTGTTTCCCAAAACAGGTCGGTTTGGAAAATATCTTGGTTGCCGTTGACAACGACGGCTAACCTTTCCAGTCCTCCGCCGAAATCGACATTTCTTTGTTTTAGTTCAATCAGCGATCCGTCGGTTTGTTTTTGGTATTGCATGAAAACCGAATTGGCAATCTCCATAAAGCGACCACAGTCGCAATTAGGATGACATTGTTCATTTTTATAGATCGATTTTTCATGAATAAATTTTTCTTGTCCGAAATCGTAAAAAACCTCACTGTCAGGGCCTCCCGGCTCTCCCGGCGGCATATTCTCCGGTTCGCCTGATCGGGACCACCAATTTTTCTTGGCAGGATAAAGAAAAATCCGCTCGCCTTCTTTGGCGTCAATTCCGACAGTAGAGAAAATTTGTTTCCAGATTTCAATCGATTCAGTGTCTTTGGGAACAGAAGAGCTTCCCTCAAAGACTGTGACATAAAGATTTTTTGGGCCCAATTCTAGTTCTTTTGTTAAAAATTCAAAAATCCAAAAGAGTTGTTCTTTTTTGAAGTAATCTCCCAGCGACCAATTACCGAGCATCTCGAAAAAAGTGGTGTGACGGTTGTCTCCTACTTCCTCAATATCCTGAGCGCGGAATGATTTTTGCGAATTTACCAATCTTTTACCAGAAGGGTGAGATTGTCCCAATAGATATGGAACTAATGGTTGCATTCCGGAGCTGGTAAACAAAGTAGTCGGATCATTTTCCGGCACCAATGGCGCCGACGGAATAATCGCGTGTCCCCGGTCAGAGAAAAATTTAAGATATTTCTGTCTGATTTGAGATGAGCTAACTTTCACTCCTCAATTATACCGCTATTTTTTACTTGAAAATAATTGACAACTTAATTGACAACTGATTAGCTATTGGTCAATAACACGAATTTATCCTGTAAAGTATCTGATACTTTACACTTTTCCACTTTAATTTTCATTAGCGGATGCCGATCGGCAGTCTGGAATGAAAAACTGTATGCCAGCAAGTGGAATTATCCTAACGGCGTGCCGGAGCGGTGGAAGAATCTTTTGACTACAGAGCCGGTGTGGGCAATCGGCGGTTTTGGCTGTTCAACATCTTCTTCGGGATGATGAATTGCATCATTTATTTCAGTCTTCATTTCATTGATTTTTTCCGGCAATTCTCCGATCGCGTTTTTGGCGTTTTTCTTAACGTAACCCAGTAATTCAGCGATCTTTAGCGAAGATTGAATTCCTTCAATTAAAGAACTAATGCCGGTTATCGGTTTGGCGATAGCCGTAGTCAACGCTTCGGCTTGAGCCACAATTTTATTTACTTTTTGGAGAGTCTCCCGCAAGTCTTTGAGAATATAGACAACTTGAATGCCGATAAAGGTCAGAAGAATGGTGAGAGTGGTAATTACCACAACCAGAATGACCTGGGTCAGGTTGATCATCTTAAAGTAAAGTATCTCATGGTATAATTTTTCTTGCAAGATTAGATTTAAAGGAGGTGACTCACTTAAAATGGACCAAAAAAGACTGTATATCGGAAATTTATCTTATAAAACTACTTCTGATGGACTCCGCGAAGCTTTTTCACAAGCAGGGCAGGTAGTTTCGGCGGATGTAATGATGGATAGGCAAACTGGCCGCCCTCGCGGTTTTGGATTTGTGGAAATGGCCAGCGACGAAGACGCTAAGAAAGCTGTTGATATGTGGAATGGCAAAGAATTAGACGAAAGGACTCTTAGAGTTAACGTAGCCCAGCCTAAAGCATCAAGGATGTAAATGGATATTTACGATCCTAAAACAATTGAGTCCAAGTGGCGTCAGTTCTGGTTGGAAAAAAAGGTTTATCAGCCGGATTTGGTTACGGCCAAAAAGCCCTTTTACAACCTGATGATGTTTCCGTATCCGTCGGCCGAAGGCCTGCACGTCGGGAATATGTATGCTTTCACCGGAGCTGATGTCTACGGCCGGTTTAAACGGATGCAGGGGTTTGATGTGTTCCAACCGATTGGTTTGGACGGATTCGGAATTCACTCCGAAAATTACGCCATTAAAGTCGACCGCCACCCCAAAGAACACGCCAAAATCAGCGAAAAACATTTTTACGAACAGCTGCATATGATTGGCAACGGTTTTGCCTGGGATCAAAAATTGGAAACATACGATCCCGAATATTACCGCTGGACCCAGTGGATATTTGTCCAGATGTATAAGAATAATCTGGCATATCGTAAAAAGGCGATGGTGAATTGGTGTCCTTCATGTAAAACTGTTTTATCGGACGAGCAGGTCGAAGGCGGCGTTTGCGAGCGGTGCAAAACTCCGACAACCAGAAAAGAAACAGAGCAATGGTTTTTCAAAATCACCGCTTACGCCGATCAATTGTTAAACAATATTCCAAAACTAAACTGGCCGAAGAAAATTACCATTGCCCAGCAGAATTGGATTGGTCGGACTAAGGGATTAAACATTGATTTTAAGATTGAAGGGATTAACAAAACAATTACTGTGTGGACAAAATTTTGGGAAACTGTGTTTGGAACAACATTTCTAGTTATAGCTCCAGAGCATCCAATTGTTGAAGAATTAAGTTGGCGATCTGAAAACAGACAGGATTTTATGAATAGAATTAGTAAGGCGTTGGTAAAAACAGAGCAACAGAGGAAAGAAGAAATAGAAGAACGTCACGGTTTTTTCACCGGTGGTTACGCTATTAATCCGGTAAATAGTGAAAAAGTTCCGATTTGGGTTGGTGAATATGTGCTTATAGATGTTGGAACCGGAGCGGTTATGGGTGTTCCGGCTCATGATGCAAGAGACTTCGAATTTGCTAAAAAACATAATCTGAAAATTGCTCAGGTTGTTTCATATAAGGATGACGAGGTTGATTTGAAGGTTAAAAATTCAGAGATGGCTTATGAAGGTGAAGGAATTTTAGTTAACTCCGCGGAGTTTGACGGGTTAAGCGCTTGGGGTGTCGGTAAAAAGAAAATAGCGGATTGGATGATAGAAAAAAAATTCGCCGGGTGGAAAACTACTTACCATCTCCGCGATTGGTTGATTTCAAGGCAGAGATATTGGGGGCCGCCGATACCGATGATATTTTGCGCTGGATGCGCAAAAAGGGATAAGGGCCAAGGGCTAAGGGCTAAGGGAAAGACCATGGCAGGGTGGTTTCCGGTGCCGGAAGATCAGTTGCCGGTGTTATTGCCGGACATCAAGGATTTTAAGCCCACCGGAGACGGACTGTCGCCTTTACAGAGGGCGCCGAAAAAATGGCTGGAAACTGTTTGTCCAAAATGCGGTGGCATTGCCAAAAGGGAAACGGATGTCAGCGATACTTTTTTGGATAGCTCTTGGTATTTCTTAAGATATCCATCGATTGGTTACGCAAATTCTCAATTGAAAATTGAAAATTGTAAATTGAAAATTCCGTGGGATCTTGAGATCACACGGCGGTGGCTGCCGGTCAATGTTTATATTGGCGGCGCCGAACACGCGGTTTTGCATTTGCTTTATGCCAGATTTGTATGGATGTGTTTTAAAGATTGGGGATATTTACCTCAGCCAAAGGCTGATGGGCCTCTGGCCCAGAGTTGGGATGAACCATTTCCGTTTCTGTTTTCTCATGGCTTAATTATTAAAGACGGGGTCAAGATGAGTAAAAGCCGGGGAAACGTAGTCAACCCTGACGAATATATCAGCCGTTTCGGGGCGGACGCTTTGCGGATGTATTTAATGTTTTTGGGTTCATATGATCAGGGCGGAGATTTTCGGGATACCGGAATGGCGGGGATGTACCGGTTTCTGGAACGTTTATGGAGAATGTTCCAGAAAGAAATCAAAAATCAATCCGCCAGCTGGCGGACAAAAATCAAAAATAAGACCAGTCGGCAACTTTCAGTTTCGTTGAATAAAACGATCAAGAAAGTGACAGAAGATATTGCGAAATTTAAATACAATACTGCGATTGCTTCACTGATGGAATTTATGAATGC
>ORJL010263922.1_pt1 | contig 79836 bp, 53 predicted proteins | sample 1779941 | NCBI WGS metagenome assembly ORJL01 (sample SAMEA104232317, study PRJEB22302) | groundwater metagenome | biome: forest; feature: aquifer; material: groundwater | place: USA | collected 2011-08-07 | depth 5.8 m | reverse complement strand
TGCCCACCCGGGCTGGGGTCCTATCTTCTTCCATTGGATGCTCCCTTCCGCCGGAGAACCACCCCGGCGAGCCAACTTTTTTGGTGTTTGTCAGGCCCTGTATAAGTAGCTGTGTATACGGCTTGAAGTCCTATCCATATACACAACTATTCTCGCCTAAGACTTTGATGGGGTCTCTCTTTTGTCCTACGAATATCATACTTTAATTGGAAATGTTAAAGTAGGCCCGAGTATTTGTCAACCCGCAGTGGCGTATCGCCAGGCACCGCCGCACCGGCACGGTACAACAATTGACTGTAGCAGCCAAGAAGAGTATCATCGCCCCCATAAAGGGGTTGCAGTGCACCCCTTTACCCCACGGCTCACAGAATAACCCCATCATGATCAGTGTTGACAGGAGGACCCATGGTCGAACGAGAGCTAACCAGGCAAAAAGAGGCCGAGGCCACTGGCTTTGACCACTACAAAGTCCTGTTGGACGAGTGGAAAGAGATCCGTCAGAACGCCAAAGACGGGAAGATGGTGACCCGGGGCAAGGAAATGCCCTGGCAGCAGAACGCACAGGCTCTGGTCAAGTTCTTCTATTACCCGACTATCGAAGAGGACGTAGCCAACAAGGACTGGATGGTGTTCGTCCAAGACATCCGCACCCACTCTGGCAAGCACCGCCATCAGGGCGGTCTGGCCCTCTATGTCATCGAAGGAACGGGATGGACGGTTGTTGACGGGCAAAGGTTCGATTGGGAAGCCGGCGACCTTATTCTCCTACCAGTAAGGCCCAACGGGGTGGAGCACCAGCACTTCAACGCCGAAAAGGGGAAGCCCTGCAAGTGGCTGGCCTTCATCTACACCCATTACATGCGCTGCACTGGACATCAGATGCAGCAGGAGGATAAGCACCCGGAGTTCCAGCACGGGTAGAAGAACTCGTAAGGTAAGCCTACCGGAAGACGGGCGACCAAGCGATTGGGTAGCTGGTTAAGCTATGGCTTAGTGTCTGGGTTGACAGCGAATTGACCAAGGAATATACTCATAACGAGACTACACATTCTGAATTACTCGCACTAGGCATACTATGGCTTTAACCACTTCCAAACGAGTCCAGGCCCTTTTCACTACGGAGGAATACGCCCTGTTGGAGGAATATGCCCGTGAAACAGGGCGGAGTCTGAGTGCGGTGGTTCGGGAATCCGTAGCCGAGCATCTGCTCGTCGACCTGGTCAAGGCCCGCAAGCGCAAGGCGCTGGAGCGCATACTCAGTGGACCAGGGGCACCGGTGAAAGACTGGCCAGAGATGGAGAAGGAACTGGAAGCAACCCGGTATGCCTGCAACGATGACGTCCCCTGATTCCTTCTTCGTCGATGCCAATATACCGATGTACGCTGCAGGGAAACAGCATCCCTTGAAGGCGGCCTGCGCCCGGGCGCTTGGGCGTATCGCGGCCGGGGGGCTGTCAGTATACACCAGCGCAGAGGTGCTCCAGGAGATACTCCACCGCTACCTGTCCATTGCCCAGGATCAACGGGGACGCCAGATAGTGGACGACTTTGCTACGCTCGTTCCTGACGTATTGCCCCTCACCAAAGAAGATGTCCTGCTTGCGGCTCGTCTCTCCTCCGAATACCCGCGTCTCCCTTCCAGAGATCTGATCCATCTGGCGGTCATGCTGAACCATGGAATCGAGGCGATCCTCACGGCGGACACGCACTTTGACAATGTTGCCCAGGTGAGGCGCATCGATCCAGGCAGTTTCTAACCAGGCTTTTCCGCCTGGTGTGACCTCGTTACACCAATAGAAAGAGTGAGGCGCCCCTTTCGAGGCGCCTCACTTGCTTTAGCGCTGGTTGAGGCCTAGAACAGGCCGCTGACCTTACCGGTATCGGTGTCGATGTCAACACGCCGGAACGCCGGGTCTGACGCGGTGCCGGGCATCAGGCTGATGGTTCCGGTCATCGGGCAGAGGAATTTGGCTCCGGAGAAGATCAGCACGTCACGGACGGGCAGCGTCCAGCCCTTGGGCACGCCCTTCACGCTCGGATCAGAGCTGAGGCTCAAGTGCGTCTTCACCATCATGGTGTTATAGTCGGCATACTTGGGGTCGGCCTCCAGCATCTTCGCTTTAGCCTCCGCTTCCGGCGTCCAGGCCACGCCATCGGCCCCGTAGACTACCTTGGCGATCTTCTCAACGCGGTCCCGGAACTTCATCTCGAGCGGGTAGAGGAACTTGAACTCGGGCTTGTCCTTGCAGGCATCAATTACTGCGTCGGCCAGCTCCAGGGCGCCGTCGCCACCCTTTGCCCAATGCTCGGACAGGGCGCAGCGAGCGCCAGCCGCCTCTACTGTTCTCTTGATCAGGGCAATTTCTTCCTTTGTGTCAGTGCTGAAGGCATTGATGCAGACCACCGGGCTCATTCCGGAGGTCTGGATGACCTTCAGGTGGTGCAGCAGGTTCGGCATGCCCTTCTCCAGCAGCCCCAGGTTCTCCTTGGTGTATTCCTCAGATAGAGGTGCGCCGGGGGCCACCCTGGGTCCGCCGCCATGCATCTTGAGGGCCCTGATGGTGGCAACCAGGATCGATACATTGGGCACCAGCCCGCTGAGCCGGCTCTTTACGTTCCAGAACTTCTCGAAGCCGATGTCGGCAGCGAAGCCGCTCTCGGTAACGTGGTAGTCGAACATCTTGAGACCCAGGCGGTCTCCGATGATAGAGGACTGTCCGACCGCGATGTTCGCGAATGGTCCGGCATGGACCATGACCGGCTGGTATTCAGCCGTGCAGCAGAGGGTCGGATTGATCGTGTTCCGCATCCAGGCAGCCATGGCCCCCGCCACCTCGAGATCGCTGGTGGTAACCGGGTTGCCCTTCTTATCGAAGCCGACGGTTATGTTACCGAGCCTCTCCCGAAGGTCGGCCAGGTCTCTGACGATAGCCAGGATCGCCATAAGCTCCGAGCTAACGGCAATGCCGAACCTGGACTGCATGGTGTAGCCGTCCTGTGTGCCGCCGAGTCCGATGATTATATTACGCAGGGACTGGGCACAGAAGTCGATGATCCAGCCCATCTCGACCTTGTTGGGGTGGATGTCCAACCGGCGAAGCCCGCGCCTGCTGAGCTCCTCGTCGGTGTAGTTACGCTCGTGCTGCATCCTGGCGGTCAGGGCAACCATGGCCAGGTTGTGAGCGTTGATAATGTCGTTGATGTCGCCCGTGAGACCCAGCGAGAACTCGGTCATAGGAATCAGCAGGGCGTTCCCACCGCCGGCAGCGGTTCCCTTGATGTTCATAGTGGGCCCGCCGGATGGCTGGCGGATACACCCGCCGACATTCTGGCCCCGCTTGGCCAGGCCCTCGATGATGCCCATGGTGGTAGTGGTCTTGCCTTCGCCCAGAGGCGTCGGGGTGATGGCTGTCACTTCGATGTACTTGCCATCCGGACGGTTCTTTAGGCGATCGATGATCTTGATGAAGTCGAGCTTCCCAACCTTGCCGTAAGGGATGACCTCGTCCTTCTCCAGTCCCAGCTTCTCGCGCCACTGTTCGGGAGTCGGCATGCACGGCTCAGCCGCTTCGCCAATCTCCCAGTCCTTCATTTTTGTTGCGTCGTAAGCCATTGGATCTCCTTATCAGATTTGAATAGGTCCAGACTGCCGGACCGCTAAGGGCGCAGAGGATACCAGCCAGAACTCCGCGGTCCCTGCGGCGAAATCACGCTAGACTAGCGGAGAGCCAGCCTCCGGGCGGCCCGTAAAGTATTGCGCATCAGCATGACGTTGGTCATCGGGCCGGTGCCGCCGGGGACCGGCGTTATCCAGGAGGCAACTTCCTTAGCGGCCTCGAAGTCGACGTCGCCGACGATTCCCTTCTCACCAGGGTTTATTCCAAAATCCACCACCACAGCTCCGGGCTTTATCATGTCGCCGGTAACCGCCCCGGCCTTACCGATAGCTGCGACCAGGATGTCCGCATCCCTGGTCACGCTAGGAAGGTCCCGGGTGCGTGTGTGGCAGATCGTCACGGTGCAGTTCTCCTGGAGCAGCAGGAAGGCCATGGGCTTGCCTACGATGTTGCTGCGACCCACTATCACGGCCTTCTTGCCAGTAAGTTCGATTCCATAGCCCTTCAGGAGTTCCAGGCCACCCATAGGCGTATTGGGCACAAATCCTTCCTGTCCCAGTGCCAGCAACCCTGCGCTGGTCGGACAGATGCCATCAACATCCTTGTTCGGGGACAGCACGTCCGTGACCATGTTTTGCGTCAACGGCTTTGGAAGAGGCATCTGGACAATAACTCCGCTGGTGCGCTGGTCCTCGTTTAGCTCTGTGAGCTTAGCCTTCAGATCGCTCTCCGTCGTAGACGCCGGCAACACGATCTGATTGCAGCCTATTCCAGCAGCCTCACAGGCCTTGCCGATAGCCTTAACGTAGGACTGGGAAGCCGGATCTTCACCCACCAGCAGAACAGCCAGGGCGGGTGCGTAGCCATGCCTGGACTGGAAGTCCTGAACCTCCTGGACCAGGTCCGCTTTCATTTTCTGGGAGAGCGTCCTCCCATCGAGCAAATTGGCAGTCAATTCGTTACTCCTCTAATAGCCGGACTGGCCCGGCCCGTAATGCCTAGAGCCTGTCCATGACGTCCTGGTAGACCAGCTCCTTGCGCTCCGACCTGTCCTTCAATAGGTCGTTCATCTCCTGCTGGGTGTTGGCAACGAACGCCTGGTCCTTGAGCGCACCCAGGTTTATCGCAACGTTCAGGGCGGCGCTTCGCAGGGCCGCCTCGCCCAGCAAAACAGCGACTCCGACGTCGCTAATGGCGCCAAGATTGCCTATCCTGGCCGCGGTGGGACACAGATCGATGACGCCGGCACAGGCACGAGCGATGGACAGTGGCACGCCTGTAGCCTCCACCAGGGCGGACTGGATAGCTGCCGTGCGGAGAGCTTTGTCCTGCTCCGTTTCCTTGGGCAGCCTGTAAGCGGCGGAGAGCTTGCCGTACACACCCATGTCGGCCTCCATCAGTCCCATCAATTCCTGCCTCAGCTTCTCGCTCTCCGTCAGGAGCTGGGCCACCTCCGCCTCCACGTCTTTGTACTTCTCTTTCCCCAGGGTCAGGTTGCAGACCATGCTGATCAGGCCTGAGCCAAGCGCCCCCGTCAGAGCAGCCACACTGCCGCCTCCGGGTGTGGGGGCTGAGCTGGCCAGGGCATCCAGGAAATCTGCTGTCGCGCTCTTAAGTGTCAATTCAGGCATAGGTGTGAATGGCCTCCTGAAGTATTCTCTTTAGAAGGTATCCGCCGGCGCCTGTTTCTTGCGTCCGGTGGGATTGCGGGTGGGATAAAGCCCGCATGACTCCTTCTCGTCACAATAGCCGAGACGGTCGCACTTGATCATCAGCTCAGCGCCAATGCGCGGGGAGGCCGTCTCTACCTCAGCCTTGACGTGAGTGAAGAGCTCACGGATCTCCCACTGCGCCCGCAGGCAGAGACGGACCGAACAAACATGGATTAGCTCTCTGGCGTTCATCGTCATCACCAGATTGGTGCAGGCCGCGTTGGGCAGGATATACCGGGCATCCTCGGCAGGGATTCCTTCTTCCAGCATACGGCTATAAAGGCGCTGCACGCCTTCCACAGCTTCCTGGAAAGCCTGAGCCAGCTCCGGCTTACGCTGGATCTTCGGTGGGGTTACCCAGTCCAGCTTCTTCATCGAGACGTAGCGCTGGCTCTGCTGGCTGTAGCTGGCCATGCGATGGCGGACCAGTTGGTGACTGGCGGCCCTGGAGAGACCCTCTACGGCAAATGTAAAGCTGACATGCTCAAAAGGAGAAAGGTGGCCTGAAGAAAGAAGATGGTCCAGAAGCTTGCCCACCTGGGCAGGCTCCATCTTGTCCAGGATGTCCATAGCCCCAACCTTGGAGTAGCAGAGGCGCGCCGCTGCAGCTACTGTTTCTTCGGGCTGGGGCGTATAGCGTATGAGAGCTACCTGCAAGTCCGTTCTCTCTTCGTGTGCGCTTAAGGCACACCGAAGCGATTATAGCACACCACGTAGGGGTGCACCAAGGTATGGCGAGGGATGAATCACAAGATACAGTTGTTGCGCAGGGCCACCTGTTACCCCGACAGCTTGCCCCCCATGGCCCAGTTCTCCTTCGGCTCCTCATGGAAGACGATCCAGGTCTGGTCGGCAGGGGCATTGCCGATCTCTACCATGGCCTTGGTGATGACCTCGGCGAGCTGCTCTTTCTGCTCCCGAGTTCTTCCTGGAAACCATTCAATCCTGACTAGAGGCATCGGACTGGTCCTCCTTCCTGATTCGTAGCTTGCCCTCAGCCTGCAGCTTACGGGCGATGTCTTCTTTCAAGATATTCTTCTGCACCTTGGAAGGTGGGGTTATCGGGAGGGCCCTGACCACTTCCAGGCGCTCCGGCAGCTTGAAGGTAGCCAAGCCTCTTTTCTTGAGGAAGCGGACTATCTCATGCAGCGTAATGACTTCCCCGTGGTTTGGCACTGCGTAAACGCACACCCGCTCCCCCAAACGTGGATCAGGCATGCCAATAACGGCAGCCGCCATTACCTTCGGATGGGTGAAAAGAAGCTCCTCGATCTCGCGAGGCATGATCGTTTCGCCTCCGCGCTTGATAATGTCTTTCTTGCGGCCGACGATATGCAGGTTGCCCCGCTCATCCTGGAAGCAGAGGTCGCCAGTGTAAAACCAGCCCTCTTCATCTATCGAGGCACGCGTGTACACCGGGTCCTCGAAGTAGCCGCTGAACATGGTGGGGCCGCGGAAGGCCAGCTCGCCTTGCTCGCCACGGGGCACAGGACGCCGGTCGTCGTCCACGATCTTGAATTCGGACCCTTCACAATGCGGGGTGCCGACGGTGACACTGGCCACCTCCGGAGGGTCTCCCAGGGCTGTGGTAGATACGGTACCTTCGGTCATACCATACTGGCTGATAATCTCACACCCCAGCAGGGTCTTGGCCTGGTGGATCACCTCCTCCGGACAGGGCCCGCCGCCAGTAACGATAACCTTCAGAGAGCTGGTGTCAAATTCATGCAGGCGGGGTGAGTGGATCAACGAGACTATGAGAGCCGGCACCGTGAGGGCCTTGGTCACCCGTTCCTGCTGTATCAGGCGCAGGGTGTCAGCCGTTTCAAACCGGTCCATGAGAACCAACGTGGCCCCCGCTGTAAGAGGGCCGTAGAGACCTTCCACCAGTCCAAAAACGTGAGTCAGGGGCACAATCGCCAGGAAGACGCTCTCGGAAGTGATCTCCATGACCCTGGCCCAACTGCGGGCGTGGCAGAGCAGCTCATTGTGAGTGCGGGGGACTCCCTTGGCATGTCCGGTGGTGCCCCCGGTAATGACTAGGCAGGCCGTTTCGTCGTGATGCGCCATTCCGTCGGGAACCGGCGTACTTGAGTCCTGGTCCAGCATGGCCCTGATGGAGTGTGCGCCAGGAGGTACCGGCTCGCCCACCACGAACACATGGCGGAGGTCAGGCAAATCCGGACGCATCTCCTCGAGCATTCCCGGGTAGTCAAAGCCGCCAAAGCTGGCCGGGATCACATACCCCACAGAATGGGAAAACTCTAGAATATGGGCCATTTCCTTACGGCGATAGAGAGGAATCGCCGGCAGCGTAGTTACGCCGATCCTGGCCAGGGCATAGTGGACATAGACGTACTCAGGTATGTTAGGCATCTGCACCGTAACTATGTCACCGCGCTGCAACCCACGGTCCAGGAACCTACCAGCCAGTCGCTCGGCCCTCCGGCGCATCTCACGGTAGGTAATCCGCTCGGCGCCATATACCAGGGCCACCTTGTCGAGATACTTATCCGCTGCGCGGTCCAGTGCCTGGGCTACGGTGATGCCCTCCCAGTAGCCCTTAGCCAGATACTCCTTGGCGAGATCTTCTCTCTTGGTCATCTTCCTCGCCTGACACGAAAGGCCCCCGGAGGGGCCTTTCTCGATACTATCCGTTGGCTGTTTATGCTATCCGGCGGCCCCAGGCTTGTGGCGGTAAAGGATATCTTGCACCACCGGGGCGGCAGTAGCTGCAGCTGCAGGGGTGCCGGAGTACCATCCCGGCAGCTTTACACCGTCGCCTACGTTGTATAGGTTCTCGATCGGGGTTTTCTGCCCAACGTCGTATCCCGGCCAGGTATGGAAAGCGGGCCAGTCACCGTGGAAGCACTCGGCGGCCAGGATCTTGCCATGCCTGTCGAACTTGTCGCCAATTATGTCCCGCAGGTCCTGGATGTTCATCTCGATCTCCTTCTTGAGATCGATCGGTCCCAGCGAGTCATGGAAGGCGCCGAAGGACTCCAGGTAATGCATGCCCTTGGGGGCCAGCTCCGGACAGGTAAGAGTAGTCTGGAACATCAGGCAGATGCGCCGCGTATTAACCGGGATGAAGGCGCCCGGGTGCTCTATGAGAGGCCGGTCGCTGGCTATGAACATCCCGACTACCGGGCCCGGGCGTATCTTGGTATCGACATCGGATACGTAGCCCCTCTCGAAATTCTCCCGGCCTGCCAGTTCCAGCGTCTTGCGCGGTCCAGCATTGCTGATCACGACCTTGGCGTCTATCTCTACCTGGCCGTCAGGACGATCAATAACCAGTCCACTGGCCGCGTGGTCGTTTACTTTGATCTGCTTGACGGTAGCGTTATTCCAGACAGTGCCACCGTTCTTCCGCACGACATCGGCCAGATTCTCGATCATGACGATGTTCCCGCCCTCGCAGATACCGAAGTCCCGGTAGCCACCGGACTTGAGGAACTTGATGAAAGCCCCGGCCGGGACCTCATAGCTGTTAATTACCAGCACGGCCGCGATCAGGCCCTGCATCGCGCCGTGGATATTCGGGTCAGAGGTGAACTGGTTTAGCCATTCTTTGCAGGAGATGGACATCGAGGGCTCTTCCCAGGTCATGGCGCGCTTCATGGCGTTCATGACTCGCTCGGCATCCCGCTCATCCTTGGCAACATGATGGAGAAGCCAGCGCAGGCCACCCTTGTTGGGCATCTGGTACAACTTACCGTCGACGTAATAGCCGAGCTGGGGTTCGGGTCGCTTCACAGGAAATTCCGCCCCGACATCGGTAAAAACCTGCTCCAGGGGTCCGCTCTTCTCGATACCGATAGCCCCTGTGCTGATCAGATAACCGTTCAGATTGATAGTAGAGCACCGCCCACCCAGAAGACGGAACCGCTCTGTGAGAAGCACCTTGTATCCGCTATGGGCCAGACGGGCGGCGGCAGAGAGTCCCCCGATACCCGACCCGATAACGGCTACGTCGTACATTTCTTTAGCCACAATGCCCTCCAGGATAATGAACCCGCTCCTACCGGAGTGTGCCGTCCACCGCAAGGTTGCGACAGGGCACGGGCAGGACCGGGAGTTGCTTGGCCACGACTTGCCGCGCCCCACACCGGAGGCGCGACTGTCCGGGCTAATTCTACGTTTGGAAGCCATACTTGTCAAGCGCAGCTCCTGCAGAGCCGGCGGACGCCATACTCTACCCTCACACCCCAGTTTCGGGTATACTTGGCAGAGGTTCGTGATAAAATATCATGAAAGAATTGCGCTAAAGGAGCAGCAATTGCCGGACACTGCATCAACCGAGAACAGCCGAATAATCAACGAAAAATGGTTTATGGAGACCCCCCAGGGTAAGGCTCTCGCCGGGAGCCACTGCCCCAAGTGCGGGCGGGTCTACTTCCCCAAGAAGCGAGTCTGCGTCCAGTGCTTTGAAGCCGGACACATGGAGGAGGTGGCCCTGAGCCGCCGCGGGAAGCTATATACTTACACTGTGGCCGAGGCCGGGCCTCCTGGCTTCTCGGTACCATATGCCTTTGGTTATATTGACCTGCCGGAAGGAGTCAGGGTCTTCTCCCCCATAGGTGGAGATACCTCCCGATTGGAAATTGGGGCAGAGATGGAAATGACTATGGGCCGAATCCGCCAGGACAATGGCATAGAGGTTATCGGCTACGTTTTCGAGCCGGTTTAGAGCGTCACGCCAATAACGACGGACACGCTGTAGAGAGGAACGATCATGCGAGAAGTTGCTGTAATCGGTGTCGGCATGACCCAATTCGGGAAGCACACCGATAAGACGATTAGAGAGCTGGGCGAAGAAGCCGTTTGGGCAGCCCTCCAGGATGCCGGAATGAGCCCCAAGGACGTCCAGGTGGCCTATGCGGGTAACGCCCTCGGGCGCATCTCCGGACAGGAGATGATCTCCGGGCAGATGGTCTTGCGGGAGGTTGGGATCACCGGAATACCTATCACCCGCATCGAAGACGCCTGTGCCAGCGCATCATTCGCCTTCAGAGAGTCCTGGCTGGCGGTCGCCTCCGGGCTATTTGACGTGGCCGTTGCCGTTGGTTATGAGAAGATGACGGGTGCGACTACCGCTGAGATTATGGAGGCCCTGGCCGGCGCCAGCGATACGGAGATGGAGGCAAGCCTGGGAATTACCTTCCCCGGTGTCTTCGCCATGGTTGCCCGGCGCCACATGTACCAGTACGGCACCACGCGGGAGCAGCTCGCCCAGGTTTCGGTGAAGAACCACGATAACGGGGCGCTGAACCCCCGCTCTCAGTACCAGAAGCGCTTCACTGTTGAGGAGGTGCTGGCCTCACGGCCTATCGCCAGCCCGCTGGGCCTGCTAGACTGCTGCCCCATAAGTGACGGCTGCGCCGCCGCCATACTGGTAGCGAAGGACCTGGTACCCCGCTATGCCCGAAAGCCCATCTGGATAGCGGCCTCCGGCCAGGCGAGCGGTTCCTTCGAGCCCGGATCAGACATCACTATCCTGAAGCCCACTATCACCGCCTCTCAGTCCGCGTACAACCAGGCCGGGCTGGGGCCTGAGGATATCGACCTGGCCGAGGTACATGACTGCTTCACCATTGCCGAGGTGCTTCACACCGAGGACCTGGGCTTCGCCTCGAAGGGCGAAGGCGGGCCCTTCATCCAAGACGGAAACACGGCCATCGGCGGACGGATCCCCATCAACACGTCCGGAGGCCTGCTATCAAAGGGGCACCCCGTCGGTGCCACGGGCCTGGCTCAGATTGTCGAAGTTGTAGAGCAGCTGCGCGGCCAGTCAGGACAGCGCCAGGTAGAAGGCGCTAAGGTCGGTCTTGCTATGTGCCTGGGTGGCTTCATGCACAGTGACGCCGGCGTGGTGGCTGTACATATTTTGAAGAGTTAGAGAAGAGTCTCTCGGAAGCAGACAGGCCGTTAATGAGCCCCTGACCGGGGGCTCATTAACGGCCTGGTTCTTAACTAGGAGCCAGCGCCGGCCGATCTATCCGATCAATGAGTCCCCAATCACGACCCTAACGTCCACTGCAACGCACCCCTTGTCCAGCGCCAGCAGCGGGTTGATGTCCATCTCCTTGATCTGCGGGAGGTCTACAGCCATCTGGGATAGTCTCAAAAGCGCATCAACGACGGCATCGATGTCCCGCGGTGTTCCCCTGACTCCCTGAAGCACCCGGTATGCCTTGGTAGATTGAACCATCGCAAGCGCCCGCTCCCGGGTCAAAGGACAGATACCGAAGGCCACATCCTTCATCACCTCGGCATAGATACCTCCAGCGCCGAAGATCACTACCGGGCCGAACTGAGCGTCCTGCTTTATCCCCATGATTAGCTCCTGGCCCCCGGACGCCATCCGCTGCACCAGTACACCATCAACCACAGCGCCGGGAGCTTTAGCGGCGACAGCACCCATCATCTCCCGATAGGCAGAACGCAGCTCGGACGCTGAGCCAATGCCCACGCGCACCCCACCGACGTCGCTCTTGTGGGATATTTGGGGTGAAATCACCTTGAGCACCACCGGGAAGCCAACAGCTTCCGCCGCTGCAACGGCCTCGTCTTCGCCCCCGGCTACCCTGGAGGTTGGAGACTCTATTCCGTACGCGGCCAGCAGATCAAATCCCTCTGCATCCAAGCGTGGGCGGCCGTTCCTCATGGCAGAGGAAAGGATAGCCTGGGCGCTGGTACGGTCAACCTGAAACTGAGGAGCCTCCCCCTCAACCCGTTGCCGGTACTGGCTGTAGCGCCACATGGCGGCCAGGGCCCTGAGCGACCTGTCAACCGATGTATAGGCCGCTATCCGCCGGGTGGACTCCAGATGGATTATGCCCTGCGTCTGGGCCGGTCCATAGCAAAAGACAGCCAGAGGCTTGTCCGGGTGGCTATGAACCACCTCCAGCATGTCACCTGAGGCATCCAGGAAATCGAATCGCGGGAGCTCTGGCAGCCAGATGATACTGGTAACGATATCCACCTTAGGGTCTTCGAACATCAGCTCCAGCGCCTCTTTGTATATCTCCCGGTACGGCTTGGCGTAAGAGGCAGGCCAGATGTCCACAGGGTTGCTTGGAGGCATCCAGACGGGGAAGGACGGCGTAAGCTGGTCGAGGGTCTTCTGGCTGGGCTTGACCATCTCCAGACCGAAGTCGGCACAGGAATCAACCGCCATAACCCCGATGCCACCTACCAGGGTAACCATTCCCACCCGGTTGCCACGTGGCAGGGGAAGAGTGAAGAAGGCCTTTACAATGTCCTCCATCTCTTCCAGGTCCTTGACCCGGATGATGCCCGCCTCGTCAAAGGCGGCCTGGAATACCTGGTCCTCGCCGACGATCGCACCGGTATGAGAGGCCACCGCTCGCCCGCCCTGCTCCGTCCGTCCGGTCTTGAGAACAATTATCGGCTTCTTCCGGCTGACCCGTCTGGCCACCTCCAGGAAACGCCTCCCATCGCCCACGCCCTCCATGTGCAGGGCGATTACCTCGGTCTCCGGATCTTCCTCGAAATACTCCAGGGCATCTGCCATATCTACGTCGCAGGTGTTACCCAGGTCGAACGCCTTGCCGAGAAACCGGTGGCCTCCAATTTGAGAGCCGAGAACACCAATATTGATGACCAGACCGGACTGGGCAGCGAAGCCCACCGGAAAAGACACCTCGGGAGAATTAAGATGAACGAACGCCGAGCTGAACTTGGCGTGAGCATTTACGGTCCCCATGGAGTTAGGGCCAACAATCCGAACGCCGGCTTCACGCGCCATACTCACGATGCGCGCCTGAAGCTCCTTGCCCTCTTCATCGGCATCGGCAAAACCCTGAGACACCACTATTACAGCCTTGATCCCTTTTTCGATGCAATCGGCAAGAAGGTTGGGTACTATCTGCCGAGGCACCGAGATTACTGCCAGGTCCACCGTTCCAGGAATATCCTTTACAGACGGATATGCCTTGATGCCCACAATGGTGTCTGCAGACGGGTTCACCGGATAGATCCGGCCCTTGTATCCGTACTCCAGCATAAACTCAACCGTGTTTACGCCCGTATCGGTACTGCGTGGCACACCAATGAGTGCAACGGACTCCGGCTCCATAAAGGGCCTCAATTGCTCAGCAAGGCTCATAACGTACCTTTCTAGTTCAAGAATTGGGGGTACAAGACCGTGCGGACACAAGGTCCGCCCCTACGATGACTCGCCCCCTTACAATAACTGGCTTTTGATGCACGCGCAAGGCCCCGGTACTGTAAGGTACCACCAAGACCTATGCCAAATCCAAGCTGAGACCCGCAGCCTCAGCGCCTTGCGCCACGTAGACTGATCTGTCATTCCCGACGCGGCGGGACATGGGTACAGCGCCATGTGGATTCCACCTTGGCTTCAGCTTAGGCATTGAGGAGTGGACCGAGGGTTCGCATATCTGGGAGCGCCGAGCTCTCAGGACTCACCCCCATCCAGAAGCGTTCCCTTCTTGAGTAGACTAACGCCGGAGACGTGCACACCTGGCACCGAGGCAGGCACGCCTGGCACAGGGTGAAACCGGTGCCAGGCGTGCCTGAAGTGTTTACTCTTCTTCAGGAAACAAGCGCTCGGTATCCCCCAGATATGTCAAGGCCACGAAACACGGGACCTCCATCTCCCGGAGGCAGCAGTCCACGGCGGGGCTGTCATTCTGCTCCCGAAGCTGCAGGATCTCTTCGTAGACCTTCTGCACGCGCTGAAATATATCTTCCCGGACCATGTTTACCTCCTGTCCAGCTTGCGGCGCACCTCGGGCGGCCGGTGATCGAAGAAGCGAGTAGACTTAAGCTCGTAGCGAGGCAGGCTCTTAGGAGCGACGACCTCCACCTCCAACTTCACTCCCATGATGTTACGATAGACCTCCTCGGCCCGGCTGGCCAGATCCTGGTACTGACCATCCCCACCGGCCTGGGCCGCCTCCACCTTTATTTTGAGACGGTCCATGCCCTCTTCCCTGGTAACATGCATCTCGTAGTAGCTCGTAGTCCCCTCCACCTGACCAAGGAGGTTCTCCACGGCAGTTGGATAAACGTTGACGCCACGGATAACGATCATGTTGTCAGTGCGACCCAGGACCCCACCCTTCAGGAACGCCCAGGTCCAGCCACAGCCGTGGTCGGAGTGCTCATATCGCTCGACCAGATCGTGAGTACGGTACTTGATGAACACCTGACCGCTGCGGCAATGGGAGGTAACCACGTTCTCTCCCACCTGGCCCTCGCCCGTTTTTTCCCCGGTATCAGGGTCAAAGCTAAAGGCATGCACGCACTTCTCGGGCACATGCACACCACCAGGATGTGCACCGCATTCGATGCCCGCAAACATGCACTCTCCGATACCGTAGGTGTCCCCAATTATTACGTTCTCTCCCCACCTGTCCTCCAAGGCCCTGCGCGTCGCCTCTATGCTGAATCCAGGCTCGCCGCCCCCGATCAAATACTTGACTCCGGCTTCCCGCAGGTCCAGGCCCATACTCCTGGCAACATCGCCCAGGTGCAAGACGTAGGTTGGAGTGCCCAGGATTACAGTTGGCTTCAGCGCCATGATCTGGCGGACCCGGTCCTCACTTCCGAGACCCCCTCCTGATAGCACGCGTAGACCGAGTCTACGGGCACACCAGTAGAAGGCCCAGAGACCTACCCAGATGCCGAAATGGAAGCAGTAGTAAACGCTGTCTCCAGGCCGGATGCCCAGGTCCCACATCTCAGCCAGTATGGGCTCCGATAGAGAATGCTCATCGTAGCGGGAGATAATCTCCCGCAACGGCGCGCCCGTCGTTCCGGTGGTCTGGAAGATGTGCAGACCGTGCTCAAGCTCTATGCCCTGCCCACCATACGGACGCTCATCCTGGTCGGCCATGAAGTCTTTCTTATCGGTAAACGGTACCTTGTGATAGAAGTCATCCCAGGTCCGGACGTCTTCCGGTTTCAGTCCAACCCCGTCATAGAGCCGGCGATAGAGCGTAACATTGTCGTAGGCGTACTTGATGAGACGCTGGACCCGCTGGAGCTGCACCTTGTCCAACTCCGCCCGCGGCATCGTCTGCCAGCGCTCGTCCCAGTAACGGCTTTTCGCCGCCCCGGCTGATAGTGACCTCTTCAGCAATTACTCCTCCTTAACAGCCTGCTTATGTCGACCGGCAAACGAGCGCGGGCCTTTGAACTGGAAAAAATCGGCCATTGCCCCCTCCTCATGCCCGCATGCCGGAAAGCTAATCAAGAGATGAACCAGTTGCCGGTGTGAGTGGGTTTCCGCTAAAGTGGCTGAATTCTACTCGCGTGCAGTTTTCCTGTCAAGCAAATCCGCGTGGAGCGGGTGCCTGCCCGTTGAAGAACACTTGACCCTCTGTTAGTATTGTCTCGGGAGGATTCCTTGGTCTCTCTTGAAGATAAATCGATCACGCTCGGACACCCCAGCTATGTCTGGCAGCAGGGGCAGGAACGACGCCTGGGACTGGTGCTCAAGCACGTAGACCTGAAGGGCAAGCGCCTGCTGGATATAGGGTGCGGGATTGGCGCCTATCTCGGGCAGTTCTCACGGTTCACTCGCCACGTGTACGGGGTGGAAGTGGATATGGAGAGGGTATCACGAGCCAGAGAGAGGGCGCCAAGCGTCATGCAGGCGGTTGCTGAGCGTCTTCCGTTCCAGTCTGGTAGTTTTGACATGGTCTTTCTTCACGAGGTACTGGAGCACGTGCAGGATGACGTTGAGGCGCTGCGGGAAGCCTGCCGGGTAACCCGGCCAGGGGGACGCATCGTCGTTTATGTTCCTAACCGGCTCTACCCTCTTGAGACCCATGGCTTCTACCTGGGGAAGCGTTATGTATTCCGTCTGGCCCCGCTGATCAACTACCTCCCGGACCGCATCAGGCGCCGGCTAGTGCCACACGCCCGATGCTACCTGGCCAGAGACCTGCGCCGGCTAATGGCCGGGCTACCCCTTCGGCAGATACACTGGGGCTACGTCTATCCCGGCTTTGACAAGATTGCGGCACGAAGGCCCTGGATGGCCTCGCTGCTTCGTTTTGTTACCTACGCCTGCGAGGGCACGCCCGTGCGCATCTTTGGCCTCTCACACTTTCTGGTGATCGAGAAGACCGCATAAGATGACCAGACGTCCGGACCATAGGCGAGGCCTGCATGCCCTGCTGTCGGCAAAGAAGAGGAAGGCACGTCGCGGTCCCGGACGCCTGTTGCTGGTGATAGTTCTGCTGGGCTTGTTCCTCCTGATTGGGACACTGGCCGCCGGGACGACCGCCGCGTATAGGTATCTGGTCAAAGACCTGCCGTCCGCCGATAGGATCGACGAGCCCTCCACAAGGTTCCAAGATACCATGATCTACGACCGGAACGGCGAACTCCTTAACCAGGTATTTGACCAGAAGTTCGGCAAGCGGACTATCGTTCAACTGGACCAGATCCCCAAGTACATCATTGAGGCTACTATAGCCACTGAGGATGCGGGCTTCTACGAGCACCAGGGTATAAACTTCAGGGGGTTGATCAGGGCGGCTTATTCCGACCTCTTCGGCACGGGGGACGTTCAGGGAGGGAGCTCCATAGAGCAGCAGTTAGTGAAGAACGTCCTGATACCCGAGCACGAGCGCATGGACCGGAGCTTCTCTGTGACAGCATTCACTCGCAAGGCCAAAGAAACGCTCCTGGCTGTCGAGATAACCAACCGTTTTTCGAAGGATAAGATCCTGGAGATGTACCTGAACGAGATAGGGTACGGGAACCTGAGCTATGGAATCGAGGCGGCGGCCCAGAGCTACTTTGGTAAGACGGCCAAGGACCTGACACTGGCGGAGAGCGCCCTGCTTGTGGGCCTGCCTCAGGCGCCATCGCTCTACTCACCATTGGAAAACCCGACGCGGGCCAAGAGGCGACAGGCGGAGGTCATCGACCTCATGGTGAGAAACGAGTACATTACTCAGGCGGAAGCGGATGCTGCAAAGCGGGAAGAGCTGCACTTCGCCCCTCAGCGATTCCCTATCAAGGCTCCCCACTTCGTTATGTATGTAAGGCAGTTACTCACGGACAAGTACGGCGCCGAGGCTGTCTCACGGGGCGGACTAAAGGTCTATACGAGTATCGACTTGACATTACAGGAAGCAGGGGAGCGCATTGTCAGGGACCGCGTCGCAAGCCTGAAGGCCTTCAATGCCTCTAACGCTGCCCTGGTCTCTATCCGGCCGCAAACTGGAGAAATACTGGCAATGGTGGGCAGTGCCGACTACTTCAACCCGGAAATAAGCGGCCAGGTGAACGTGGCCCTGGCCGAGCGTCAGCCCGGATCTTCCTTCAAGCCCATTACCTACCTCACTGCTTTCATGAAAGGGTACAGCCCTGCCACGGTGCTTATGGATGTCCCCAGCCAGTTTCCCGATCCACCAAATCCACCATACAAGCCTGAGAACAACGACAACATCTTCCGAGGCCCGCTCTCGATCCGTCAATCCCTGTCCAACTCCGTCAACATCCCCGCCATCAAGGCGCTTCAGTTCGCCGGGGTGGACGACACCATCGATACGGCCCACCGGCTGGGCATCACCAGCCTGAACCAGAAGGGCAACTATGGGCTATCTCTGACCCTCGGTGGGGGCGAGGTGAAGCTCGTGGACATGGTGTATGCTTACTCCGTCCTGGCCAATCAGGGCACCATGGCCGGCAAGCCAGTAGCGCCCGCTGCCCGGCAGCCCGGATTGCGGGAGCTGGAGCCAGTAGCGATTCTCAGGGTAGAAGACTCCTCAGGCAAGGTGTTGGAGGAGTTTACGCAGCCACTGACGAAACAGGCGGTCTCCCCACAGCAGGTATACCTGATTACCAACGTTCTTTCAGACAACAAGGCCCGTACACTGGTATTCGCACCCGGCGGACCACTGGAACTCTCCAAGCGTCCGGCGGCGGTGAAGACAGGTACCACCGACGACTGGAGGGACACCTGGACGATCGGATATACTCCAGACATTGTCACGGGCGTGTGGGTCGGTAATTCTAACAACGAGCCGATGCGCAGGACCCAGAGCGTCACGACGGCAGCCCCCATCTGGCACGATTTCATGGAGCATGCCCTGAAGGGCACGCCGGTCAAGGAATTCACGCGGCCCTCCGGCATCGAAGATGTCACGGTGTGCGCTGATTCCGGCCTCTTGCCAAGCCCCTACTGCCCCAAGACGGTCAGGGAGATCTTCGTGAAGGGGACGGCGCCAACCAAGGTTGACGACTTCTACCGGCCCTACTGGATCGACCGGAGAACCGGCCAGCCTGCCGGACCGGATACACCACCGGAGGAAAGAGAGCTCAAGGTCTTCCAGATTCTGCCGCCCGAAGCTCAGGAGTGGGCCAAGAAGAACGAGATACCCGAGCCTCCGGAAGCCACCGATGGCCCGTTTCCTACCGGCTTGCCTCCGAGCATTGTTACCAGTCCGGTTATCACCGGGACGAGGCCCTTTACCCGTACAGCACCCATCACCGGCACCGCGCCGATCAAGGGCACTGCGCCATTCACTTCGACCGGCGCTGTGACGACTACGGTCCCGGGGACCCCAACGCTCCCGGCGGTTCCAACTTTCACCATACCACCTACCCGCACCCCTACGCCCGCCAGACTGCTAGACGATTAAGGGCGGTTTGAGTATTCCGGAGGTGTCACTATGAAGGTCCTGGGAATTGTCGCCAGCCCCCGAAAGTCGGGCAACACAGAGATCCTGGTCTCAGAGGTGCTCTCAAGCGCGCAGGAGGCGGGTGCCGAGACCGAGCTTCTGATGCTCCGGGAAAAGACCATCCACCCGTGCGATGCCTGCCGGTCCTGCCACAAGACGGGGCTCTGCCACGTCAGAGACGACATGCAGGAGATATACCCCAGGCTGGAGGCCGCGGACGCGCTGGTGCTGGGCACGCCGGTCTATTTCTGGGCTATGAGCGCCCAGTGCAAGACCCTCATAGACCGCACCTACTGCTACCACTTCAGCCGCCGGCTCAGAGGCAAGATCGGGGCCGGCGTTATTGCCACCCGCCGGGCCGGAGCCACCACGGCATTCGCTGCTATCAACAATTTCTTCCTCCTGCAGAGACTCATTCCCGCCGGAGGCGTCTTCGGCTATGGTGACGAGCGGGGTGAGGTGCTAAAGGATGCGCAAGCCATCGGCGAGGCCAAGGCCCTGGGACGAGTAGTAGTGCGTTATGTAAAGATGGCCTCCCAGGGACTCCTTGTTCCGCCCCCGCAGCCCGGCTAGAACTACTCCATTACACTATAGAAGCGAAGTGGTCCAGGCGAGACGCCTGGACCACTACTATCATTCACCAACTATTACTGTAAGAGAAGGCCGGGAGTTGCCGCTCAGTGCGTCGCTTCTGCTGCCGGCTGCAGGCTCTCTTTTCCGGCCTTGAGGAGCCTTGCCAGGTCGACCGCCCGCTGGGCCACGTGCTTCGCATTCCGGACGCCGTAGGCGTCCTTGAGAACCTCGTTGTAGTCATTGGAGTCGAACTTGCCCGTGCCGTTCTGGCTGGTCACAGCCGCGCCACCGAACAACGACGGCATTCCAGCACCAACCGGGATCATCTCGAAGATCATGAAGCCCTGGAGAAGGGAGAGAAGGGCCGTCTCGATGCCTCCGTGCCGGTACCAGACCACCGCAAAGCCGGCACCAACCTTGTTCCTTAGCTTCCCGCCGTGCTTGTTGCCGTGCACCAGCACCCGCAGGCGGTCCATAAAGTTAGCCATCGGCCCGCTCATCCTCCCGATGTACACAGGAGTGCAAAGGAAGAGGGCATCCGCCTCCACGACCTTCGGGTAAAGGAACCGCATGTCGTCCTCTTGATGGCAGAACTGAGTATCCGTCTGGTTCTTGAGGCACCAGTTAACGTGGACGCAGTCCTTGATATCCATCCCGGCGAGGCTGACGAACTCCGTCTCCACGTCTCCCATGGCCTCAGCCGCCTTCAGCGCCTCCTGGAGATAGGCATCGGCATTACCTCCCTTGATAGGACTCCCTGAAACGCCCAGTATCTTGATCGTCATGTCTCTCCTTTCAAAGCGCAGGTCTACTAAGAAACAAGGGCACTCTACACCAACCGAAGATGAAATCCGCAGACTCGGCGTTCATCGCCATGGAGATTCCACCTTGGCCTGAGTTTAGCCTCACCGGCCGGGACTGTCAACGGAAGTCACCGATAAGGGTGCGACAACTTTCTGTAAAGCCCCTCGTGCTGAGCGAGCCAAAGACCTGTCTAGCACGCTGAAGCGGGAGAAAACACCAACAAAAAGTTGTCGCACCCCACCGATAGGCAGTCATCGCACAGGCGGAGCTCCAACATTCCATCCCCACCGCAAGTACCCTGACCACTCCCCCCGAAGGGAAGGCAGGAGCAGTTCCTCTCACCCACCGCAAGCGAACAAGCAGTTCCCTCCCCAATCACAAGCGCACAAGTAGTTCCCTCCCCAATCGCGGTGGCCAGCATGCTCTACTAAGTATTCCCTCGCCCACCGCAGTGGAACATCGCTTACTATCCCCTCGCCGACCGCAGTGGAACATCGCTTACTATCCCCTCGCCCACCGCAGTGGGAGAGGGTCAGGGTGAGGGAACCCCACCTACTTAGGCCGGCTTGCGCCCGACGATCTTGGCGCTCCAGATAGCATGGACGGCATCTGCGTGCTTCTCTAACAGCCCATCGGCGATCTTGCGGTCCCGTTCCTCGGAGAGGACTTCGTCCAATAGCCCCCGCATTGAGGCCTTGTCGTAGTAGCGGCGGGATACCACCTCAACATCGACCAGCCCCACTTCGCGCATGATCCCCAGGTACTCGCCCTCTTCGATCGCCCCCGCCACGCAGCTCGTCCAGAGGCTTAGCTCACCCTTGATGCTCTCGGGCAGTTCCGTTGTGACAATATCGGAGATGGAGACCCTGCCTCCAGGCTTGAGGACCCGGAAGACCTCCGAGAACACCTTGCGCTTGTCTGGAGCCAGGTTTATCACGCAGTTAGAAATAATCCAATCGGCAGTATTGTCATCAAGGGGCATCTGCTCCGCATCGCCCTGCCGGAACTCCACATTGGACACGCCCGCAGCAGCAGCGTTCTGGCGGGCCTTCTCGATCATTTGCGGAGTGAAATCGAGCCCTATGACCCGGCCCTCAGGACCGACTATCTTCGATGCCAGCAGTACGTCGATCCCTGCGCCCGAGCCGATATCGAGTACGGTTTCACCGGAGCGGACACCGGAGAACGCCAGCGGATTACCGCAGCCAAAGGAGTTATCAACGGCGTCGGCCGGCAGGCCCGCCAGCTCCTCAGGGCTGTAGCCGCGCTCCACTTGGGCTGTGTTGGTCCGGGTTGGTCCACACCCGCAGCCGCTGGTCTGGACACTTTCGGCTGGGCCGCAACAGCCGCCCTTCTGGGTAACCGCAGAGGCATACCTCTCCTGTACGGCCTTCTTGATCTCGCCGGCCGTATGGTTCTTGTTATGCAGCGATGAGTTCGACATTACAGGTCTCCTCTCTCTAAATGCAATTTAGCTTTGGGTCAGCAGGAGCAACAGCCCGACCCCAATTGTTCGACGGTCGTGGCCAGCCGTCTGAGCGCCTTTAGGATAGTGTCACGCTCGGTGTCCGATAGGTCGCCAAATGCGCCCGCAAGCAATCGGCGCTTGCAAGACTGCATCCGCTCGACCATCTCCCTACCGGCATCAGTCAGCCCAACCCGGACCACCCGCCGGTCCTGCGGGTCTTGTGCTCGCCCGACCAGGCCCTTCTCGACCAGCGAGTCCACCATCCGGGTCATGGTGGTAGCATGGAGCCGCATCACAGACGCCAGATGATTCATGGTCGTCTCACCAAGCTCGTCCATGGCCAGGAGAGAATACGCCTGCGGTGCGGTAAGCTCGTAGCCCGATACCAATACCCGGTCACAGCACTCCATGTCCCGCGTCAAGTGCCGGGAGAGGCTGTCCACCTCCGCCACAAACTCATCGATCGATGCCATTGTCCACCTTACATGTAAGATACAAGTACTGTACCATACACATTACTTCCTGTCAAGAGGTCTGGAACTTTGAGAACAATCAGGTCACCGGAAGAAGAGCCACGGGGCAAATTCAATTGAAAGATTGCTATGCCGCGATTTAGCTACGGCACACCATTACTTTACGCCCCAAGCGTAAGCTGAGCCGGCAGGGCCAGCTCAGCCCAACCTCCCTGGACAAAGAGGAAACGCTTGTCCCGGTTAATGACACCCCGGACGTGGCTATTGGCGGTGCGCCGGTTCTTCAGCTTGCCGGCCTCGAATAGCTTTAGGGTCAAGACCGCTATCTTCTCCCGTCCGCCGGCCTCCCTCAGGAGGATCTCGATGCCGTCGGCCACAGTGAGGTCTTTCAGGGCCGCCTGGCCGCCTGATTGACGGGGCGCTACCTGTTTCCCCGATTGACGATGATAGGCTTCGAGCGTCCGGCTGTAGGCTGCCACCTCCGCCTCGAGCATAGAGATCTGCTTATCCAGCTCCGCCCGCCGGTTCTCAAGCCTCTTCTTCGATTCCAGCGCATTCTCCGCCATCGCCCTCAGCTGGGCCTCAAACAAGTCTTCCATAGCCCCATTATAACCGGTATAGCCCAAGGGTCAATAGACCCTTTGCCCTCAAGCCTGGGCTTGAGGCTAGAGCTCATGTGCCAGACAGGCTTGGCCTCTTAGGCTTGGGCATGCAACTGTGCTTGACGTCGAAAGGCTTGAGCTTGTCAAACTGGTGCATACGTGTATTATTGCCTCTCCAGAGAACGCCCCTCGGACCATCAACACCTGAGCGCAGAGGTGCAGGTGCTATGGCGGCCGGCCTTAAATCGCCCCCTTTGCGGGTCGCGCGCTCTTACTGTGTTTGCGTGTCTCGCTCACTCGGCCATTGCAGGCATAACAGGCGAACAACCATCGAACCACAACTGAACAACTATCGAACCACTGGGTGCGGCGGGGATGGGTGGTGACCATTGCCCCCACCTTTAACCTGATGTTACAATAGCTAGATACCTGTTGTAGGAAGGGTGGAGAGGTCCTAAATGCCCCTAGATCGAATAATCGTCCGAGGCGCGCGCGAACATAACTTAAAGAACGTTGACGTAGAGATTCCCAGAGACAAGCTGGTGGTCATCACCGGGCTCTCTGGCTCCGGTAAATCATCTCTGGCGTTTGATACTATCTACGCCGAAGGCCAGCGGCGGTACGTGGAATCCCTCTCAGCCTATGCCCGCCAGTTCTTGGGGCAGATGGAGAAGCCCGATGTCGATATGATAGAGGGGCTTTCGCCCGCGATCTCCATCGACCAGAAGGGTGTTTCCAAGAACCCCCGCTCGACCGTCGGGACCATCACCGAGATATACGACTACCTCCGCCTGCTCTTCGCCCGGGTTGGCCATCCCCACTGCCCGAACTGCGGACGCGAGATCGCCCAGCAGACGGTTGAGCAGATTGTCGACTCCGTACTGGAGCTGCCGGAAGATACTCGCTTCATGATCATGGCCCCGGTCATCCGTGACCGCAAGGGAGAGCACCAGGCCGTTTTTGAGGACCTGCGCAAGGGCGGTTTCGTTCGGGTGCGGGTGGACGGGCGTATCTACGACCTGTCAGAGGAATTCCAGCTGGACAAGCAGAAGAAGCACACCATCGAAGTGGTGGTGGACCGGCTGGTGATGCACTCTCGCAACGGCGACGGGGCCGAGCAGTCATCGAACGGCCACTCCAATCCTGACGCTACGCGTATCGCCGACTCCGTTGAGACCGCCCTGAGGCTGGGCGCCGGCGTCGCCCTGGTATCGGTAGCTGAGGGTGAGGAACACCTCTTTTCGGAGCATTTCGCCTGCGTGCACTGTGGAATCAGCGTCGGAGAGATCGCTCCCCGGTCTTTCAGCTTCAACAGCCCGCACGGGGCCTGTCCTGTCTGCACTGGCCTCGGAAGCAAGCTGGAGATCGACCCTGATCTGGTTATACCGAACAAGGACCTCTCCATTACTGAGGGGGCTATCCTACCCTGGCAACGTCTCAGCGCCACCAGTAGCTGGTACTATCACATACTGTCCAAGGTTGCCCGACGCCAGGGCTTCTCGCTGAGCACTCCCGTCAAAAAGCTGAGCCCGGAGCACCTGGATCTCATCCTCTACGGAAAGCACCGTGGGGGCAAAGGTTACCACCACGAGGCTGGATTCGAGGGAGTCATTCCGAACCTGGAGCGCCGCTTCCGGGAGACGGAGTCCGAGTACGTACGCACCGAAATCGAGAAGTACATGACTACCAAGCCCTGCCCGAGCTGCCACGGCAGCCGTCTCAAGCCGGAATCGCTGGCGGTCACCGTGGACGACAAGAGTATCGTTCAGGTGACCTCCATGTCGATTGTCCAGGCTCTTGCATGGGTAAACCGGCTTGCGGGCATGGAAGGCCCCAATACCCTCGCCGTTACCCGCAGCCGCGGTTGGTCGAACGAGGATGAGATACTCTCATTCGGCCAGTTTCACGTCAACCCTCAGAACTCTCCTCTGACGGGCCGCGATCTTACTATCGCTCATCAGATACTGAAGGAGATCCGCGCCCGCCTGAGCTTCTTGATCGACGTGGGCCTGGACTATCTGACCCTGAACCGAACGGCGGGCAGTCTCAGCGGTGGGGAGGCCCAGCGCATTCGCCTGGCGACGCAGATCGGCAGTGGGCTCATGGGCGTGCTCTACATCTGTGATGAGCCATCGGTGGGGCTGCATGCTATCGACGAGATGCGCCTGATCCGCACGCTGAAACGTCTGCGCGACCTGGGCAATACCATCCTGGTAGTCGAGCATGACGAGGCCATGATGAGAGCCGCCGATTGGATTATCGACCTGGGGCCCGGCGCGGGAGAACACGGAGGATGGGTGGTCGCAGAAGGCCCGCTGGCGGATATTATCAGCCGTCCGGAGTCCATCACCGGTCAGTACCTGGGGGGCGCCAGGAAGATACCTGTGCCAGAGCAGCGGCGCCCCGGGAACGGCAAGGAGCTGTTGATAAAAGGGGCCAGCGAGAATAACCTTAAGAACATAGACGTGCGGATTCCCCTGGGAATGCTGGTCTGCATTACCGGCGTCTCCGGTAGCGGCAAGAGCACGCTGGTCGATGACATTATCCATAAGCGCCTGGCCCAGGTCTTCTACCAGGCAAGGGAGAGACCCGGCGCCCATGATGCGCTACTGGGCACTGACAGCCTGGATAAGGTTGTGAACGTGGACCAGTCACCTATCGGGCGGACGCCCCGAAGCAACCCTGCAACCTACACCGGTACGTTCACGCCGATCCGTGAGATTTTCTCAAACATCCCCGAGGCCCGCATGCGCGGCTATCTACCGGGACGCTTCTCATTCAACGTCAAGGGAGGGCGGTGCGAGGCCTGCCACGGAGAGGGATACGTTGAGATAGAGATGCACTTCCTCCCGGACATTACGGTCCCATGCGAGATCTGCAAGGGCAAGCGCTACAACCGTGAGGCACTGGAGATCTACTTCAAGGACAAGAACATCGCCGATGTCCTGGATATGACCGTCGAGGAAGCCCTGGAGTTCTTCCAGAACTTTCCCGCAATCCGGCAGAAGCTGAAGACGTTGTACGACGTCGGGCTTGGTTATATACGGCTGGGACAGCCGGCGACCACCCTGAGCGGAGGAGAAGCCCAGCGGGTCAAGCTGGCGACAGAGCTTTCGCGCCGGGCCACCGGGCGCACCCTCTACATCCTGGACGAGCCAACCACAGGCCTGTCCTTCGAAGACGCCCGGTCGCTCCTGGGCGTACTTCAGCGCCTGGTTGACACCGGGAATACCGTGCTCTTGATAGAACATCATCTGGACCTCATAAAGAACGCTGACTGGGTCGTGGACCTGGGCCCGGTAGGAGGCGACGACGGGGGTTACATCGTTGCGCAGGGAACACCGGAGGAAATCGCCCAGGCAGAGGCATCGTTCACCGGCCGTTTCTTGAAGCAGCTGCTAAGTCCACAGTAACGGGACCCGCCGTCCGTCTCAACAGGAGTCTGGTAACCTGGTTACCTTGATGGCCAGCATATGAAGAGCTCTCCATACACGGGCCGCGTTATGCTGGCTGCACTGGGTGTACTCTTGGTGCTCCTGGTGTTGCTGCTTTTTGCCATTGATGAGGTGCTACCCCAGCCCTTCGACGCCAGAATTGCGACGGAGCTGCGTGAACAAACGAACCCCGTGTTCGCCGCCGTAATGACATACGTCAGCGTGCTCGGGAAGGTAGTGGTGGCAGTCCCCTTGACTATCGCGGCGTCTATCGGCCTATTCTTGATTCACCGCCCCCTGGAGGCAGTGTTTGCCCTGGGGACGGGCAGCAACCTGGTTGTCAGCTCCACCCTCAAGGTAATTGTCGGCCGGGTGCGCCCGATGTACGACCTCACAGACGCACGCGGATTTATCCAGGTCTTCGAGGGATACAGTTTCCCCAGCGGGCACGTGGTATTCTTCATGAGCTTTTTCGGGACACTGGCCTATATGGCATGGAGGCATATCGCCGGACGGGTGCGCTGGGTCATCGTAATAATCTGCGCCCTGCTGATAGTCCTGGTTGGGCCGTCCCGTGTCTACCTGGGAGCGCATTGGGCAACCGATGTAGCCGGAGGCTACATTGTCGGGGCTATCTGGCTGCTAGTCCTGATCTTTACGTACGAAACCGTATTGGAACGCTTTGCTTCTGTAGAGAGGGAAACGGAGAAACCGGAGGAAAGGGGCTAGTTCTCTGGTGCCCCCTGGGCAATCCAATCGGCGAACTGCTTGATGGTACCGTCAGGGAGATACGGCCCGCCTGCGGGCATCCTGGCTCCCACGGCAGGGTCGCCGCGTAGCTTACGTATGAGCAGACTGCCTTCCGGGTTTCCCTTAATGACTGGCGAGCCTCTCTGTCCACCCTTCATGATTGAGTTATAGTCCCTCATAGAGAGTCCGCCCATGCTCTGGTCTATATGACAAGTGCCGCAGTTCTGCCGGATAACCGGCTGGATGTCCCTGCTAAAGCTTACCGGCCCCGCTGATGGCGTGGTACCGGATTGAGGTGGCATTACCGTGATGGGTGGGCTAGCTTTCCCGGGAGGCTGGATCGTGGACGAAAATCCCCCCGGAGTGGTGGCGGCGCGGGGAGTAGTGACCAGGGTCGGATTAATGGGAGCCTGACTCGTTGCACCCGGTTTGGGAGTAGACGACGTTCCGCTGCCACAGGCTACAGTGAGTATAGCAGCAATCGTCAAGATGACGAAAAGAGGGGCGATTCGGGCAATACGGAATCGTATCATCGTTACCAAAAGACTATCACGGCACTCCATCAATGTCAAGGCATTCAGAGCCGGCATAAATCTACTACCAAGACCGTACCGGTCTTAGAAACGGTTGCGGTCCCGGGTCCGCCAGGATGCTGCAGGACATCCGGAGCGGTATGGCTGGTGAGGTCACGGCAGGCTATTGAACCCCTAATGACAACAGGCCGTCTGAATGGTAAAATGGCGAAGTCGCGCATCACTTGCATCCGAACGCAGGGTGCGGGAAAGGAGTAGAATGCCACTCATTCCAACGGACATCCTCGGCGTCCCGACAGACAGACTGTTGTGGGCATCTATAGTCTTATTCGGCTCATACCTTGGACTGCTCTGGTTTGGACTGGTCTATTGGGCCTTCCGGGACATCCGGGCCCGCAGCCAGGAGCCCCTTGCCCAGGTGTTGGCAGTCTTGCTGGTCCTCTTATTCAACCTGCCTGGACTCCTCCTCTACAACATCTTTCGTCCCAGGGAGACCATATCCGAAGTGTACGAGCGGGCTCTCCGGGAAGAAACTCTCCTCCAGGAACTGGAAGACCCCAAGGAATGCCCTGTCTGTAAGAAACGTACCGAGCACGATTTCCTGGTATGCCCCGCCTGCCGCACCCAACTGAAACGGCTCTGCACCTACTGCAAGCGAACACTGCTACCTAAGTGGACGGTCTGCCCATACTGCGCAGCTCCGATAAGTCAGCCCGTAGGATCAGGGGTATTGGACTGAAAGAAGCAGATCCCTGACTGTTTCCAACGATGCAAAAAAGGCCAGAGCCTTTCAGGCATCTGGCCTTTCATGGTATTCCGTTATCAGGTGGTGAGGAACGGGCTGATTCTAGACCTTGGCTTTTAGCCCCAACCCATCGTAGATAGCCGGCAGATCGAGACCGGTCTCGATGGCCTCCGCCATGACCGGAAGCTTCCGGCGCTGGTGGAACCGCACGTTCGCAAAAAGGCTCTCTACCTTCTCAGCCACCGTAAGCGTATCTTCCTTTACCATAACCACAGGTATGCCGTGCTCGGCTGCCTGGGCCATAACCAGCTCGGTCGGGCGCCGGTAACCGGTGAGGATAAGACACCGCGTGTTGGGAGTCATCGAGAAGAGCTGTATGTCCGTCTTCTCAGCGCTCGTGATGACAGCCACGTTTGAACGCCGGTTGTAGTAGTCCTGCATGTAGTCGGTGCTCAAGGCCCCCAGCAGGAACCCCTCGACCAGGTCGTCGGCCTTTTCCGAGCCACGCAGGAAGTCACCATCGAGATATTCCGCGAGCTCTCCGACCGTTGGCGCCATCAGGATACGCTCCTCAGGAAGGATGCCCAGCACGGGCACACCGTTGGCGCCAAGGAACGGCGCAAGCGTATTGCGGACGAAGTCCTCTGCCTCGGCGGGCACAGCGCTGATGACCACGCCCATTGGACTTGAAGAGAGGGCTTCGACAGCCCCGAGGACCTGGTCCGCCGTAGCCGGTCCTTCGTAGCGGGCTACCAGAAGCACGGTCCCTCCGGTCAATTGGGCCACCTGCTTGGCGGATAGGCCCACCAGGCTACCGGTAAGAGGTGACCCGGCCCCCTCCACCAGGAGCAGGTCCCGGCCCTTTCCAGCGACCGACAGGGCCGCCTTCAGGCGATCCGGGTGGGGGTTCCCACGGCCTTCGATCACTCCACGCATCTCCACGTCAGTCAGACTGACAGGGCTGAGAGCTTCCCAGGTCTGGCCCAGGTCCAGGACATCTCTCATAAACACGACGTCGTCATCAACCAGTCTGTCTTCGACCTGTGTTACTTGAGTGGTGAGGGCCTTGACGTACCCTATCTTTAGGCCTTCGGAGATAAGCCTGCTTCCGAGAGAAGCACAGAGGGCGGTCTTACCGGAGAGGGGTTGAGTAGAAGTAACGAAAAGCGTTGCCACTTAGTCCTCCAGGGGAAACTTGGTATTGTCGTCGGCCTGAGCATAAGACACGCAGCGGCAAATGTCAATGCGTCCCGCAATGCCAGATGTCCGTCAAATTCTTGTGAAAACCAAACGTAAATGGCGATTGAAGCTGGCACCCGGAGCGGCTTCAATCGCCATTAATAGAGTATTCTCACGCAAAAACAGTGCAGGCGCCCGCGAGCGGGAAACAGCAAAACAGGTACGAGAAATGAGAGACTACTGGGCGTCGCGAGCGACGCTCAGTATGCCGGGAATCGTCTCCAGCTTGGACAGGATCCGGCTCAATTGCTCCATGCCGGAGGTTTCGAAGGTAAGTGATATGTGGATGGATGAGGTGTCCGGTTGGGACAGGTTTATCGAAACTATGTTTGACTTCTCTCCGGATACCAGGGTGCTAATATCTCTTAGCAGCCCGACGCGGTCCCATGCTTCTATACGGACCGCAACCGGGTAAGCCTTCTGGCGGCCCCGGCCCCAGTTGACACGGATCAGGCGCTCCTTCTCCCAAACGTTAGTTACATTGGCACAGTCCTTGCGGTGCACGGTCACGCCCTTGGTACGCGTAATGAACCCGATTATCTCGTCCCCCGGCACCGGCTTGCAGCACCGCGCCAGATGCGTGAGCAGGTCGCCCACCCCCATGACCTCGACACCCGTGAAGCCCGAAGGAACAACTTGCGACACTTCACCGATGGGGATCGGAGCAGGCTCTTCCGGGATCATCTTGACCGCAATCTGGTGTGCAGTAATCTCGCCGGACCCAAGCGCGGCCAGGAAGTCATCAAAGCGATCGAACTTGAACAGCTTGGTGATCTCATCGTCGCTGATTGACTTGACACCCAGTCGCTTCAATTCCTTCTCCAGGACGCCGCGGCCACGCTCTATGTTCTCGGTCCGCTCTTGCTTGCGGAACCACTGGCGGACCTTCTCCCTGGCATGGGAGGTTTTGATATAGCCCAGATTGGGGTTGAGCCAGTCAAGGCTTGGCCCCTTAGCGTTCTTCGAAGAGACGATTTCGACAACGTCACCCGTGACCAGCTTGTAGCTCAGGGGCACCAGGCGGCTATTAACCTTCGCCCCGATGCACTTCTGGCCGAGGTCCGTATGGATCCGGTAGGCAAGGTCCAGGGGTGTCGATCCGACCGGCAGGGCCTTAATCTCACCCTTGGGAGTAAAAACGTAGACCTGGTCCCGGAAGACATCCGTCTTGATCAGATCTACAAATTCCTCGGCCCCCGCCACCTCTTTGTGCCAGCTCAGCAGTTGCCTCAGCCATGCAAGCTTCTGATCGAACTTGGGGTCCCGCTTGATCCCCTCTTTGTACCGCCAATGGGCGGCAATTCCGTACTCAGATATATTGTGCATGTCGTGGGTCCGGATCTGCACCTCCAGCGGACGGGCATCGGGTCCCACCACCGTAGTATGCAGTGACTGGTACATGCTCTCCTTGGGCGCAGCGATGTAGTCATCGAACTGGCCGGGTATGGGCATCCAGAGACCGTGCACCACGCCCAGGGCGCTGTAGCAGTCTTGCACCTCCTGAACCACTATCCGCACCGCTACCAGGTCGTATATCTGGGCCGTCGGCTTGCCCTCCGCAGCATAGCGCTCCATCTTCTTGTAGATGCTGTAGATATGCTTCGGACGGCCGCTAATATCCGCCCTCACCCCGGCCTTGGCCATCTCCGACTTGAGAATCTCGACAACCTGCTCAAGGTACTTCTCACCGGCAGCGGTCCTGCCTGCGACCATGCGAGCGACCTCGCGGTACTTCTCCGGCTCCAGGTTCATGAAGGCCAGGTCTTCCAGTTGTGAACGAATTTCCCATATGCCCAGCCGGTTCGCCAGCGGTGCGTATATCTCGAGGGTCTGACGGGCAATACGAATTCGCTTCTCAGGAGGAAGTGCGGACAACGTGCGCATGTTGTGCAGGCGGTCAGCCAGCTTTATCAGGACCACCCGCACGTCCTCCGCCATGGCCAGGAGCATCTTACGCAGATTCTCAGCCTGGACCAGCCCGTCCTCAGCGCCCTTGCGGGTCGGTTCCAGGGCCGGCCACGAGATGCGGGAGATCTTGGTCACTCCGTCCACCAACCTGGCTACCTGGTGGCCAAACTGCTTGTCGATATCCTCTATAGGTACGCCACAGTCCTCGGACACATCGTGCAGCAATGCTGCCGTTATGCACTCAGCATCCTGCTGGAGCAGGGCAAGCGTATAGGCAGTCTGAAGAGGATGTTGGATGTAGAGCTCGCCGGAAAGGCGCAATTGTCCGTTATGAGCGCCCGCGGCGAAATCGTAAGCTCGCTCGATCGTCGCTTGGGCCGCTGAGGGCAGGTATTCGCCCGTCTTCTTCAGCAGATCGAGGACTTCCACTACGATATGATACACCCTATGAGGAAACGGTGCAAAACATCTATTGCATCGTCAATCCGCCATTGACGCTGAACGCCTGGCCGGTGATGTAGCTGGCATCATCGGACGCCAGGAAGGTCACCATCTTGGCAATGTCTTCAGGTCTGCCAAGACGCTTGAACGGAACGGCCCTGATAACTGCCTGGAGCATCTTAGCCCCGGTGTCAGCCGAGCCCATGAGACTCTGGAGTAGAGGAGTGTCTGTCGGTCCTGGGCAGACGCAGTTGACGTTCACGTTATAGCGGGCCGTCTCCCGGGCCAGCGTCTTGGAAAAACCAATGACTCCGGCCTTGCAGCCGCCGTAGACAGCCTCGCCGCTGCTTCCCGCCTTACCGGCATCGGAGGCAATGCTGATAATCTTCCCGGACCCTTTCTCAATCATATGGTCCAGGACAGCCCTGGCACAGATAATCGGGCCCTTCAGGTTGATGGCGATGACCTTGTCCCAGGTTTCCTCCGTACTCTTGACGAAAGGCTCCAGCTTGTCCCAACCGGCATTGTTTACCAGGATATCGACTCCGCCCAGGTCCCTGATGGCCTGTGCCACCATAGCGTTGACCTCTCGGCTGCTCGTCACGTCGGCCTTGAACGGGAGGGCCTTGCGCCCGAGAGCGGTGACCTCCTTAGCGGTCGACTGCGCGTCTTCCAGGTTCAAGTCGGCGATAACCACATTTGCGCCCTCGGCAGCCAGGTCCAGGCTGATGGCCCGGCCAATGCCCCTGCCCCCTCCAGTAACAATTGCCACCTTACCAGCTAGTTTCACTTTGAGCCTCCCGCTAATTTCAGCATTGATGACGTTAGATACGATGGATTTCCGCTTGTGTCACATCACGACGAGATGCAGCCCGGTAGCTTGCGCAGCCCGCCCCTAGGCTGAAAGACTTTCAGCCTAGGGGCGAGTCTCCTGATCCCCTCTGTTGCCTATTTGGCTTTGGCTCTCCACCGGCACATCACGCCGGGGTTACCCCGCTTACTTCGAAACGCAAGCCTTGAGCAGGCGCCCGTCCTCGGCAACGGTCAGGCGCGCCACCCGGTGCAGGGTAGTGCCGTCCTGAGTCAGGATGGACTTTCGCGCGGTGACGAAATACGGTCCGGTGGGCGCCGACTTCTCATGATGACAGTCGCCCTGGCATTCGAAGAAGCGTCCGGATGCACAGCAGTGGCGTGGAAGCACACTAAGCTGCGTGTCCCAGGCGTCAGGAGCCACGCGTTTCAGATAGTTGCGGGCGCGAGAGAGGAACTCGCCCTCGACTCTGACCGCCCCTCCTTCAGAGGAATGCCTCTTGCAGTGAAGTTGAGGTGGAGGCGCGGACGTATCGATCCTGCTCTCCTCAATGTTCGCCCCTTTCCTGGCCGTGGCAAGGCGGGCTGCGGGATCGCCCAGAAGAATGAATTCCAGGGCAGTCTTCTGGTCGTCGCCATCAACGTAGCCCTGGCGGGACTGCGCCTCCTGGATCAGGCGGGTACGGGAATGGGCCAGGGCCTCCCCGGCGGTCATGCCCTGCTCCAGGCCAAGCCAGAAGTTCCGGGCCAGCAGGTCCGCTGCAATGAGGGGAGGCTCGCTCGTCCCATAAGCCAGGCGAGTAGCGCCAACAACACAGGACGCTCCCCTGCGGAGGAATGACAGGGCCAGAGACTCCTCTGGCGCCTTCTCGACAATATTGGCCCCGTAGCAGGCCTCGGTGAAGATAATCGCCCCCGTCAGGTCCACCTTGTCCAAGTTGTGAGGGCTCAGGGCCACAGGGAAGAGCGGAAAGTCCATCGGATAAGAGGAGTCCTTCTGGCCGTACCAGGAGGCGCCGTCCTCTGTGCCGTGCAGGTTGAACAGAAGGAAGCGGCAGCGGTCAATCATTCCCGATTCCAGGCTCTTGTCATTAACCGGCGGACACACCTGCACCGAGCGCGGATCGCCTATCAGCTCGTATTGCGCCTCGGTAGCTGCCTTCCAGACCAGAGCGGTATAGCCGAAAGTCTTGTTCTTCTGGCCCTTAGCCTGCCCCAGAAAACCAAGTAGCGAAGGGCTATGCCCGTTCTTGGACGCCGGCTTCAGATGAGTGGCAATCATGCCGTCAAGGAGCGAAAGCATGAACCGGGGGTCTCCTGACTTGCCATCCGGGATGCGGCCAACCGCCCGCCGGGAAATGAATAGGTGCTGCCCCGCCGCATACGGAGTGTCAGAGAGAACGAGGTCGTCATCGTCTTCGGCAGGGTTGGCCAGACGGTGGAAGGGGATGACGTCATCGCCACCGATGAGCAAGACATGGCCCATAGAACCAGAGCCCCCGGAGTCCTCCGCCTGATGGATCTGCTGCTGCATCATCTCCAGTGCCACCTGGGCGTCCTTACTCTCTTCCAAGAGGAGGATGTGGGCATCGTAACCGGACTGCGTAAGGGCCTGGTGCAGGGCCTTGAGCTTGCGCTCGACAGCAGCGTAGCCCTTCTCGCCGTATTTCTCCGTCAGGGACAACCGGCTGGTCACCAGGTGATAGAGACCCAGATGAGGCTCCCGGCCTCCCTTATCCGTCTCTGTAACCACCATCCGGTCGGACAGGTCATAAAGCGCATCCTGAAGCTCCTGGGCCGCCGGGGTGGGTGTTATCTCAATCTCGATCTCAGGGAGCGGTCTCTCTTCCAGGGCAGGCAGTCCCTTGGCGCTCAATCCGGATGCCAGGGCTGTCTCCACCTCGGCCGGCAGAGGCATCGCTGGCGGGTCCAGGTCTACAGTGTCCTCAAGCTTCGGAAGGTCAAAGCCGGTGCCCTCAAGAAAGGCCATGGCAACGCTGCCGGACGGGTCGGCACTGCTCGCTTCGTGGAGAAGGGCGGCGCCCCCGGCTACATCACCCCGCTTCACGCGAATCAGGCCCAGAAGCAGCCTGGCTTTGACAGCGTTCGGTAACTGGGATAGCACGGACTGGCATGCAGTAGCCGCCTCCTCAAGGCGGTCCATTCGCCACAGGCTTTCAGCCTGTGCCAGCAGGATGTCCGGCCGGGTTGACCCGGCCGCAACGCTTTCCCGCAGGGCGCCGAGGGCCTTGGAATGCTGGCCCTTACGGGCGTACAGCTTACCCAGACCCGCCGCGGAAAGCTCCGGCCCCGGGTAAACTCGCTCTATCTTGGCCCGCAGAGTGGTCAGGGCTTCTCTGAGGTCGGGGTTGGACGGATCGGATTCCCAGGCTGTCTCCATCTCAGCGATAGCGCCTTTTAGCTGACCCTCACCCTCCAGCGCAACTGCCAGCGCGCTCCTCGCGACCACGTTCTCCGGATCCAGCTCGAGCACACGGCGGAACTCCTCTGCGGCCTCTTCCAGGAGGTCCCTGTCCAGTAAAGCCTGGCCAAGGATGTTGTGGGCCTTTAGGTGTCCGGGTAGCTCCTCCAGCACCTGCCGGGCGGCAGCTGCTGCATACTGTGGATGCCCCAGGCGGAGGGCCAGCTCGCCCCGAAAGAGAAGCTCTCCTGGCCTCACGCCCCTTTTCGCATCCCCTTCATGATAAGGGCCAGGGCAGTAACAGCGGTTAACTGTTTGTAGGCCTCTACGAAGTCGGCCTTTAGCTTAACCGCCCGGTTGAACTGGGAGACGGCCTCATCATAGCGACGCATTCTCTTATAAGCGAGGCCGGCATTGAAGTGGTAAAGGGCCTCCTGTGGGTCAAGTTCCATGGCCCTCTGAAATTCCTGCAAAGCCTCCGTTGCAAGCTCCTGCTGCAGCAGCGCCTCGCCAAGGCTGTTGTGCCATTCCGGCTGGCCCGGTTCCAGATCCACGGCCTTTCGGAGAGCGACGGCGCTGTCATCGAAGCGCTTGAGCCTGCGCAGGACATCGCCAAGGCGGGCATGGTAGGCTGCCTTGGCAGGCTGAAGCCTGATCGCCGCCTGGTATTCACTAACGGAGGCATCCAGCCTGACCTGGGCCTCGTAGACCTGAGCCAGCTCAAAATGGGTCTCCGGTAGCTCTGTCTGAAGTGTGAGGGCCGATTCAAGCTCTGCAGCCGCCTCATCATAGCGTCCGAGTTCCATTAACGTGAGTCCAGCCTGACGGCTGGCAGCCGGATCATCGGCATGCAACTCCAGGGTCTTTCGGAAGGCCGCCAGGGCCCCCTGGTTGTCACCCCGTGCTCGCAATATCAGTCCGAGCTCATAATGAGCGGCGGCCTCATCAGATTGCAGCTCCAGCGAACGGCCCACGGCCAGGACAGCCTCATCCAGGCGCTCCAACCAGCGGAGCACCCTCGCCTCCCTGAGATGTGGTTGGGAGTCTTCGCCTTGCAGCTCCTCTGCCCGTTTGTATTCACTAAGGGCTTCTTCATACAACCCCACCTGTTCCAGGACTCCTGCAAGCTCCATCCGCCAAACAGCATTGTTCGGCACCAGCTGGACTGCCTGCCGGAGCTGCTGGGCGGCCTCTTCGAAGCGCCCTAACTGCTCCAGAATCACTCCCGCGTTGCGGTGGTAATCGGCCACGCTGGGCTCCCTCTCGGCCGCCAGGGTGAAACTGACCAGTGCCTCCCGCTCTTTGCCCTGCATCTGGTAGATGAGCCCAAGCTCGTTCTGCCACTCTATGCGCTTCGGCTCCAAATGCAGCGACTCTTCCAGACACGCCGCCGCCTGGTCAAGCTGGCCCAGGGATTTGAAGACCCCGGCCAGGGCCCGGTGATAAAGAGGGTCACTGGGAGCGAGGCGAACAGCGTCCTGGTAAGCCTCCAATGCCGCCCCGAACTCTTCCTGGCTCTCGAGAAGCCGACCGGTCTCGTAATGGGCCGCAGCGTACTGGGGCTGGATGGTCAGCGCCCTCCCCAATTCCTGACCGGCCTCATCGAATCTTCCCAACGCCCTCAGCATGGCGCCGGCGTGCACCAGAGGCTCCACATCGTGCGGCTTCAGCTCGCTGGCGCGCCGGTAATGCTGCAGCGCCTCTGAAGGCTGTCCCAGCATCTCCTGTAATCGACCCAGCTCTGCATAGGCCTCGGCGTCCTCAGCGTCTGAGCGCAGCGCCTGCTCGAGCAGCTCCACAGCCCGCTCCAACCCTGGCGCCTGTCTCTCGCTGAGCATCCCCATATCCCGGAGCCCGTCCTCGTACTCCCTCCACTTGCGGAGGGCATGGCCCGCCTGCCGGGAAAAAGCGCCCTCGTCAGGGGCGAGCTTGGAGGCCCGCTCGAGATGGCGAAACGAGTCTTCCAGCCGTCCCTGAACCCCGTATAACTGGCCCAGCTCCGCTTGCCAGGAGGCAACCGAACCGTCCAGACGTATTGCTTCCTCCAGGGCGTTGACCGCTTCCTGGACCCGGCCGAGCCTGGCCTGCATCAATCCCACATTCCTGTGATAAAGGGCCCCCGGCGCCAGCTCCAGTGCCCGGTGGTAGCTGAGAAGCGCATCCGAGTGCTTCCCCTGGGCATTGTAGGCATTGCCCAGCTCATTATGGGCATCCGCGCTCTTGGGGTTGAGCCGAATGGCCTCAGTGAGGGCCCCAATCGCTTCTTCGGTGCGTCCCGTCCCCAGGTGTGTGCGTCCCAGAGAGAGCTGATAATCTGAATTCTGAGGAGCGTACTGAACAGCCTTCTGGAAGCTCTCTCGAGCCTCTGTGACCTGCCCCACGGATGACCGGGCTGCGCCAAGCCAGTGGTAGGCAAGTGCGTCACCGGGCTCGAGGCTGGACGCCTGTTCCAGCTCCGCGATCGCATCCCGGTGGCGTCCCAGATGGTAAAGGAGAGCGCCGAGGTTGCGCCGGAACATTCCGTAGCGGGGCTGAAGCTCCACCGCCTTCTGGAACTGGACCAGGGCCTCCTCCTGGCGCCCGCGGCCTTCGTATAGCTCTCCCAGGTCGTTGTGCCACTGTGCATGGCCGGGCTCCAGCACTATCGCGCTGACCAGCTCATCTATCGCTTCCTTGTCTTCACCAAGCTCCCGGTGGGCCGCAGCGGCCGCCTGATGGAAATCCGCCCGCTCCGGCTCCAGCCCCACAACCAGTTGAAATTCGGCCAGCGCCTGGGGCAAGAGCTTCTGGGCCTGGTAGACTATCCCAAGCTGGTACCGGGCCTCCGTGAAGCTCGGGTTCAACCGTACTGCCTCTTCCAGGGCAGATGATGACTCCGGTAGCTGGCCCAGACGATAGGCCGTCATCCCCTTGCTGTAATGGTAAATGGCCTCCTTGGGAGAGAGGTCGGCCGCCTTGGTATACTCCGGCAGCGCCTCCAGGTACCATCCCTGTGCCGCGTAGATATCACCAAGTTCGTTGTGCCATGAAGCTTCCTGCGGCCTGACGCGTAGGGCCTCAGCCATCTCCATCGCTGCGTCACGGAACCGGCTGGCCCGCTGCAAGCCTTCTGCCAGGTCATGATGGTAGCCGGCCTCCAGAGGCTCCATCTCGACGGCCCGCTGAAGCGATGCCAGGGCACGTTCAACCTCACCAAGCAAGAGAAGTATCTTGCCAAGCTCGTTGTGCCATTCGGCACGGCCTGGCTCCAGCTCGACCGCCCTGGACAGCTCTCGCGCCCCTTCGGCTTGCTTCCCCATGCGAACATGAACGACACCGAGGTTCCGGCGGTAAACAGCGATCTGGGGCGCCAGGTCGACGGCCCTGGACAGGTGGGTCAGGGCGTCGGGCAGACTATCCAGTATGGTCAATACTATACCCAGGTGGTTCCTGAGGTCCGGGTTCTCCGGTTCCAGATCGAGTGCCCTTTGGAGATAGCCGCGGGCCTCTTGGACCCGCCCAAGATGCTTCAGACAAATCCCCACGTTACGCTGGAAGAGCGAGCGTGACGGGTGAAGCTCCGAAGCCCGGAGGTAATGATGCAGCGCCAGATCGTGCTGGCCCTGCGCCATGAAGATATCGCCAAGCTCACTTTCCCATTGAGCGTTGGAAGGCTCCTCACGGAGAGCCTTCGAATAGGATTGCGAGGCTGCCTCGAAATCGCGCAGCCTCGCCTGCACACTACCCAGGTTACGGTGGGTGGCCGGGGCGTCGTTTAGAACGAGCGACGCCTGGTACTCCAACAAAGCATCCTGGTAGCGTCCCTGGAGGGTCAAGACGGTGCCAAGCTCATCCCGCAAGTCCGCCGTCTCCGGCGCCTGGCCGGAATGACTGGAATGGAACGACAGGGCATGACGCAGCATAGCCTCAGCCTCATTAAGGCGCCCCACCAGTCTGAAGCTATGGCCGGCATGGAAGGCATAGCCGGGATTCTCCGGCGCCAGGCGGGCGGCCTGACGGTGGGATTCCGCGGCCTCGCTGTGCTGCCCGGAAACCAGCTGGGTCAGGCCTAGCTGGTAATGACTCTCCCCGTCATCAGGAGCCAGACGTACTGCCTCCCGGAATTGCTCGATGGCCTCGGCAAGCCTTCCCATATCCCGTAACGCTACCCCGACGTTGCGCCGGTAGATAGCCATGCGGGGATTCAGGGTGATTGCCTCCCTATACTCAGAGAGGGCCGCTTCTATCTGCCCGCTAGTCTGGAAAGCCAGTCCCAGCTCATAATGGGCGTCAGCACTGGCTGGCTGAACCGTTACGGCCCGGCGAAGCTCCTCTACCGTAGCCTCGACCTGCCCGAGGCCCTTGTAGGCGCGGCCCATGCTGCGGTGATATTCTCCGTGAGCAGGAGCAAGCGCCATGGCCTTCTGGCTGGCCGCCAGGGCCTCATCCGGCCGGTTCATTCGGTCGTAAACCTGGGCCAGCTCGTTATAGGCGTCGGCGAAATCGTCTTTGAGGGTAATCGCCTGCTGGAGGTAGCGCAGGGCATCGTCGAGGCTCCCCAGCTGGCGGCACAGGGCGCCGGCACTATAGTAGTGATATGCTTCTCTAGGCTGGAGCTGGAGGGCACGCTGATAGTGCAGCAACGCTTCCCTGGGACGGCCCTGCTGGCAAAGGATATCGGCCAACTGGCTGTGCCAGGACCCGTTCTCCTCCTCCAGAGAGAGCGCCTCCTCCATCTCCCGGGCTGCCTCTGTGAAATCGCCGATCTGGGCGAGCGCCAGCGCCAGGTTATGGCGGTAATTAGCTACTCTGGGCTCAAACCCCACAGCGCGTTGGAACACGGCCTTGGCGTCCTGCTGACGCCGCTGTTGAAGGTAAATGAGCCCCAATTGGTCCAGTGCGCCGGCCTGGCCGGGACCCAGGCGGACAGCCTCTTCAAGCTCAATTGCGGCCTCTTCCAGCTTCCCGCCGGCCGCCAGAGCAACGCCCAGGTGATACCGGAAGCCAGGATTGGCCGGCTGAATCGCCAGGGCGCGCCGCTGTTCAGAGGCCGCCTCTTCGTGCCAGCCCTGAAGGGTGTACAGGTGGCCCAGCTCATGGAAGCCTTGGGCATAGCCTTCGTCCAGGTTGACCACCTGGCGGAGCTGCTCCATAGCCTCAGGGTACTGTCCTAGCTTCTTGTAGGCCAGCGCCAGCTCGAAGTGGTAAAGCGCCTGCTGCGGCGCCAGCTCCACCGCTCGCCGCAATGAGTCCAGTGCCCTCTCAGACTGTCCCTGCTGCATGAGCACCTTGCCCAGCTCGTAATGAGCATCGGCGTAATTGGCATGGAACAGGTGAAGCGATTTCTGAAGGGCCTCCTGGGCCTCCTGAGCATTGCCCAGCCGGGCCATCACGACCCCAATATTCCTCTGGTATGTCGCCTCCTTGGGATTCAAGGCAGACGCCTTTTGATAGACCTGAAGGGCCTCCTGATAGCGTCCGCCGGTCTCCAGGACCTCGCCCAGCAAGGCGATGATATCGGTACGGTCAGGTTTTAGACGGTGAGCCTCTTCCAGCTCTCCCATTGCCTCCTCGACCAGGCCCATGCCCTGGAATGCAATGCCCAGGTTCATGCGGAGGCCAACGTTCGAGGGGTCGATAGAGAGTATCTGTCGATAGAGATGGGGGGGCTCATTACCGGTTACCAGTCGCACCGCCAGGTCGACCCTCGTCCGGTCTTCCCCATCGTCGATTATTTCCGTCAGGATGTCCCTCCTCTTTGGGTACATCCCGTAGAGCAGTGTTAGTGGAAGCTCCCAGGAATCTCGAGCGCCCTGGTCTGCTATGTAAGAGTCGATAGACTGTCCCTTCTGAATTCGCTCGCCTAAAGTGAGAGCAACGAAGAAATCAGCCAGGATGGACTTCCAGAAGGAAAGGCGCTGACGGTCCTCGGAGAAATGAATCAGCCCAGTATCGAGGACACCATGCAGCAAGTCACGGGTGGCGCCTCCCTTGGGGGTCACTTCCTTGAGCATACCGTTGAGTGTCAGATAATCGATTGAGGAGCGTCCCTCCTGACGCATCCAGAAGGCAACTTGAGATAGGGCAAGTTTGACCTCCCGGATTCCCATTCCGGAGCCGGGCAGCTGGTCTCGCCCGCTCGCCGCCGGCCACTCCAGGAGTCCCTGGACCAACGAGTTCAATACTTCGCCCTGACGCCTTATAAGAGGCTGGACTTCCCCCCTGACGAGTATTCTGTCTTCCACCAGGCTCAGGACCAACGGATTGCGCAGAAGCTCCGAAAGACCGGGACGCTGACGCAGGCCCTCCAGGAGGTCCTGAGCCGCCTCCGGACCCAGGCGGGATGCGAGCTCGCCGGTGACCTGGGAGTCCTCCCATTCGCGTAGCCTTACGGTCTGAGCGCCGGCAAACCACGCTTTGAACAGGGAGAAATCCTGGAGCCTGCAGGCCAGGAGAACCCGGTGGTTCTGACACCGATAGTTGAGAAAGGCGGTGATGGACTCCATCGCCTCGAGTTGGTAGGCCCTCGGAACCTGGTCCAGGCCATCCAGCATCAGCATGAATGGGACCTTAGACAGAAGGCCCTCGATTCCTTCCCAAGTAGCATCCTGTACCCCTGCCCTCCGGAACGACAGGACCATCAGCTCTTCCAGGCGGCCCTCACCCATGGTCGAGAGAGGCAGGTAGAGTGGGACGAGAGAAGGCAATGAGGGCAGCCAGGCGCCTTCAGTACCGGCTTCGCCGGCTGCCGCCTGGGCCAGTGCGCGCGCCAGTCGCAGCAGGAAGGTAGTCTTGCCCGAACCCAGGTCGCCCAGGATAACCATCGGGGAACGGGCTGCCAGCACATCGGCCAACGGCACCGCGGCCGTGGTCGGGTGCTGGAGAAATACCGGCGGGACCAGGCTCTTGCCGGAAGAGATACCGGAATAGCTTGAAACGGCGGACAGAAGATAACGGTTTAGGAGCGCCTTCTCCTGAGGAATCAACTCGTTCCCCGCAGTGGCTCCGTGTTCGAGGCTAGGCCCCATGCCACCTCCAGCTTATAATGGCCTCCGGGTGTTTTCCAAAATAATGATGGGCTACTTGGACAGCATCCAGAAGCCCAGGACCGACATGCCTACGCCCAGCATGGAGAGAAAGGCTCCCACCCCGACGGCAGTTGCGATCAGCCGCGTTACGGAGTCAAGCAGACGGGACATTCCGTCCAGAACTGGCGCCATTCCCTCCTCGGTTATCGCCCGTCCACTGAGCCGTGTCGAGTGGCTGGAGAGCACCCGCAAGGTTTCCTGATATTCTTTGCCCAGGATCATGACCAGCCCGATCGCAACGGTAATTACGCCTAGTGCAAAGATGGTTATGCCCATGATATCGCGGATTACCAATATGTCACCTCAAAGCGGGGTTTCGCCGTCCGTATCACTAGGTGAGTTGGGGGAATTCTAACATAGGGGTTGATATAGGTCAATGCTGAGATGAACGTTTTTTAATCTCACGCTCCAAAGTCACCTTCGCAGTGACCGAGGCCAGATGACCGAGGGCATCCTTATAATCAGGCCGCAGCCTGACCGCCTCATCAAGGGCCTCTCGTGCAGCATCGAACCGATGCAGCTTCTCCAGCGCAACGCCCAGGTTGCGTCTATATATCGGTTCCCTCGGCTCCATCTTGACTGCCCGCTGGAAGCTGGGAAGCGCCTCCAACTCCTGTCCCTGGTCCTGCAGCAACTCACCCAGTTCGTTGTGCCAGGCCGCCCTCTCCTCAAGAGCCAGCGCCGCCTGTAAGGAGGCCACCGCGTCCTTCTGCCTGCGTAGGAGATTCAGGACTCTGGATGCCTGGTAGTAGAGCTCGGCCCGCTGCTCGCCCTCCAGCCCCTGCCGGTAGATAGCCAGGGCATCCTCAAGCCTCCCCATCTCCTCGTAGGCCTTCCCTATCATTACCAGGTCACTGCTATTGGAGGAGGGATTCTGCGACGCCAGCTGGAGCTGCTCCAGGGCGTCGTCGAACCGTCCCAATGTGATAAGCGTTCTCGCCAGAGCGCATCGGTATCGTGAAACGCCGGGATCTAGCTCGACGGCCCTGGACAAAGGGGCAACAGCCTCACCATGCCATTGCTGCTCGGCCAGGGCCAGGCCCAGAGAACTATGGGCTTCTGCCGATTCCGGCAGGGCTTTAGTTATGCTCAGCAACCGCTTTGCCGCTTCCGAGTAATCGCCCAATTTCCGGAAAGCATCGGCCAGGTCTATTTGGTATCGCACCTCTTTCGGGGCAAGCTCCACCGCTCTCTCCAGCGACCGGAGGCTCTCCTCCCGCTGGCCGAGATTTAGCCTGGACAGGCCGAGCAGGTGATGGGCGTCCGGTCTGCCCGGTCCCAGGGCCACAGCTTTTTCCAGGAGCCCGATCGCCTCGTTGAAGAGACCGCCATCGTAGTAGAAAGCACCTGCCCGAAGACAGTTGTCATAGCTCTGAGGAGCCAGGTCAAGAGCCCGGCGATACTCCCTACCGGCCAATTCCGACTCACCTGCCAGTCCGTAGATGTATGCGAGGTCACTGTGCCATGAGGGCTGGCTCTCATCCAGGTCTACGGCACGTCGAATGGACCGCGACGCTCCTGCGAAGTCGCCCAGGACCTGCTGAACCTTGCCGAGATGGAAATGATAAGCTGCCGTCTGAGGCTCAAGCCGTGCCGCCGCTACGTATTGCTCCTTGGCGCGCTCCAGAGATCCCTGTCCTTCCAGCGCCTGTCCGAGGAGGAAGCGAGCCTTTGAGTTATCAGGGTCGCCCTCAACGGCCAATTCCAGCTCTAACCTGGCCTCCTCCGTCTGGCCGGAACCCAGCAGGAGCCGGCCGAGATCGAGATGGAACACGGGGACTTCCGGGGCTGCCTGAGCGGCTTTCCGGCACAGCTTCAACGACTCCCTGGCATCGCCCTTGTCCTCAAGAGCCAGGGCCATCTCGTGCAGGTTGTGCGGGTCCTGAGGAGAGAGATCAATCGCCCTTTGCAGATAATTGACCGCCGACGATAGGTCTCCCTTAACCCGAAGAACGGAGCCCAGGTGGCGCTGGAACTCAGGGTTGGTCGGATCGGCGAATGCCGCCTTGATGGCCTGGCGGGCCGCTGCTTCCAGGTCGCCCAGTCCCATCAAGGCCAGGCTCAGAGTAAAGCTCAACCTCGGCTCGGCATACCCCCGGGCCGAGGCGCGCTCCAGCTCCGCCCTGGCATCTTCGTAGTGTCCCATACTCACGAGGAGGCTGCCTTTTCGCTCGCAGACTTCACCGCTGCTGCCCAGAAGCCTTCCAGCTTCGTCATAGGCGGCTGACGCATGTTCCCAATCCCGGGTGTCCTGGTAGAAGTCGCCCAAATCGAGTAGCCAGGCGCCCCGAACCTCGTAGTTAAACTCGGTAGCGCCTTCCAGGGCCCTCTGCAACTCTTTGATGGCCTCCTGCCTCCAGCCCATCTTCCGGTACAGGTAGGCCAGCTCCCGGCGAAGGCCCGGATCATCGCCGATGTGCAGAGCCCGCTGGTACGATTGCTGTGCCTCAAGCAACCGTCCGACGCCGGCATAAGCCTGCCCTAGCTCCCGTTGCCAGGCAGGATCGTCGGGGCTAAGAGTCGTGGCCCTTTCCAGGACCTGTATTGCCTCCGCCTCTTTCCCCAACTTGAGGAGAGACTTAAAGGCCACATAGAATGGCTGGGGGTTATCGGGTACTACGGACATGAGGGCATTGCAGTGTTCCAGGGCCCCTTCAGGATCTCCCCTCTCTAGCGAGAGACGAGCCAGGGCAATGCGTGCCTCTGCGCTGGACGGGTCAAGGCCCACGGCCCGTGTGAGCTCGCTCAGGGCATCGTCGGCCCGCCCCAGACGATGGTGCATCCGGCCCAGCAGGTAGTAGCCGCGGGAAGAATCGGGATCCCACTGACAGGCCTTCTCGTATTCCGAGAGGGCGCCTTCGGTTTCCCCAAGCTCTTCTAGCACCTCGCCCAGCTCCCGATGCCAGTCGGCCCGGTGGGGCTGTAGCTCAGCCGCCCGGTTCAAGGCCCGCAATGCGTCCTGCTGATGTCCCATCTGCCGGTAAACGCGGGCTGCCTGATGGTGATAATGGCCAACCTCAGGGTCGCCCTGTATGGCGGAGAGCGCCTCGGCCAGGGCCTCCCGGTCCCGCCCGTTGCGAAGGTGAGTCTCAGCCATCTCACTGTGGGCCATTGTATGAGCCGGGTTAAGGAACAGCACACGGCGTAGCGCAGCCTGAGATTCGGCCAGCCTGCCGAGGCTGCGGCAGCAACGGCCGAGGGCCATCCAGTACTCTTCCCGGTTCACGTCGAGCCGGGCGGCGCCGCGATAGCATTCCTCCGCCTCCTGCAGCCTGCCCGCCGCCTCCAGGCACAGACCCAACTCGTAGTGCGTATCAGCTTCGCCAGGAAGAAGTTCCCTGGCCTGGGCGAGTGATTTTACGGATGCGTCCATCTGGCCCAGAACCCGCTGGACCCGGCCGAGGCTCTTCCAGAAACGTCCTTCACGCGGCATCAGGTCTACTGCCTGCTGGAAAGAGGCCACCGCCTCTTCCGTCTCACCCATAGCCTCCAGCGCCTCGCCCAGATGGTAATGGCTAAGACCGTCATCCGGCCTCATCTGCACGGTCCGGTGCAGAATATGAAGCATCCGGTAAGGCTCGCTAAAGTGGCCGTAGGCCAGGGCCTGACGGAGGCGATAAGCGGACTCAGTCGGCATCAACTCTACCGCACGCTGGTATTCGCGCAGGGCGGCGCTGGCATCGCCAAGCTTTTCCAGTATTTGCCCTCGCTCGCTGTGCGCGTCAGCAGCAATCAGATTGGTCAAGGTCACCGCATCGTCTGTTGCGCCGGGCACGTAGCACAGCTCGAGCGTCCGGTCGAAGGCCCTGAGAGCCTCCTGATTGTGTCCCAACTGGGCCAGAGCGACGCCAACGTTGCGATGGTAAAGCGGGTTTTCAGAGTCCAATTGCGAGGCCCGCTGGTACGCACCGAGGGCTTCCCTTTGCCTGTCCAGGTCCGCCAGCACCACCCCTAGCTGATTGTAATACTCGGCCTGGACCGGACTGAGGTCGATGGCTAATCTCAGCTCCGTTTCAGCCTGGGCGGGACGCCCGGCCAGCTTGAGCAGCCAACCCAGCCGGTAATGGTAGCCGGGTGCTCGAGGGCTCAGGTCAATGGCCCGGCGGAGCTGCTCTGCCGCCTCGTTGTAGCGCTCCTGTGACTCCAGCAGGGCCCCCATTTCGGCAAGCGCCGCGGCATCGGTTGGATCGAGGTCCAGTGCCGTGCCGATATATAGCTTCGAAAGCATCGCCTGCCCGTTGAGGCGGTAGATTCTCCCCAGGTTCAAGTAGTGCCCGGGCTTTTGAGGCTCGCGAGTAAGTGCAGCCCTGTATTGCTCCAGCGCTGCATCCAGTTGCCCTTCGGCCTCCTGTACCCGGCCGAGGCCCAGAAGGGCTGGCACCATTCCGGGCTCCTGAGCCAGGGCCTGCTGGAAGTACCGCTTTGCCTCGACCCTATTATCGAGCCTCTCCAATGTCCGGCCCATAATGCACTGGGAGGTAGCGAAAGTTGCCAGACGGAGCGACTCCTCCGCGTGGGCGAGGGCCTCTTTGAGTTGCCCGGCGTCCAGACACATCTCAGCCAGCTGGCTATGGGCCTGCGCCTTGCGCTCATTTAGCACACTGAGCGCCGCCTCCAATGTAGCCGAGGCGCTGGCGGGGTCCTGACCCCTGGCCCGCTCCAGCGCAGCCTCGATCGTTATCTCAGAACTGGGAGGACCCAGGTTGGAAGCCCGCTGATAAGATGCCAGGGCCCCATCGGTCCGGCCCAGGGTCTTAAGCACCTGCGCCATCTCATAGTTGATATCGGCTCGCTCCGGGCGGAAGCGCAAGGCTTCTTCCAGCTCCAGCCTGGCCTCTTCGAAGTACCCCATCTGCCGGAGGGCCTTGCCAAGTAAATAGTTCACCTGAGGGTCGAAGAATTGGGGATGAAGGGCGGCGCGCAGCTTTTCTCTGGGCTCATTCTGCGTAACGCAATAGGCTGCCAGATCCACGGCCTCCGATGGAGCATCAGGAGCCATCAATTCCTGCAGCAAGCGTCTGGAATCGGCCATCGACCCATAGAGCAGGCTCAAAGGCTCTGCCCAGGCCGGCCCGAGGCCTCCAACCGTGCTGGAGAGTGAGATGCCAGACTCAATGCTATGCAGGAGAGCCTGCCCTGCCAGGTATTGCCCGAGGTACTCATGCCTGAATCTCAGCTTCCGGCGTTCAGCGTCAGACCGGAGAACACCGGCGCCGAGAAGCAACCGGCAGGCCTCCGCGAAGTCCGGCAGCCGGCCGCCGGAGTCCAGAATATCCTGGCAGCGGGACCAATCGAACTCGTCCTGTCCTTCACGTTCCAGGGTTAGAGCCAGCCCGGCGAGCGGAGCGACGTAGCTCTGGACACCCGCCAAAAGGTTCTCAAAGAGCCTTGTCAGCACATTGGCCCGGCCCGGCTCCTGCGTCCCTGACTCTTGAAGCAGATCCGTAAGCATCTGGAGGAACAACGGGTCCAGGGCCAGAGCCCAGAGCCCCCGTGTGCGCAACAGCCTGGTGATTCGCCGCGCCTGCGATTCACCGTACTGAGCATGGAGGAAAGTAAGCACATCCTCCTCGACCAGGGGCGCCAGATGCAGCGGATGGGCAGCAGGTAACCAGTCCTCCAGGAGCGGGTACTCATGTTCCGGCAGGGCGAGCACGTACCTCTGGTGAGGGTATCTCTCCACCATGAAGTCACGCAGTGCGTTGATGCCCTCGAGGTGCTGGCGCCCGACCAGCCGGTCCATATGGTCAAGGAGCACCAGGCAATCGCCGCTCTTCAGAAGGTCCGATACCTGGTCAGTAGTTACTTCCTGTGAGAGTAGATCGGAGCACCAGAGGCTGGCGAGGCCCTCAAGACTATGACTGGAAGAAAGGACCTCCAGGTCCAGGTAAATGGGAATCCGCACTTCCTCGCAGTACGACGAGTGAGATGCAGCCCCGTCCGACCTGCCGGCCGCCTGGCTGGCATAATCGTGGAGGATCGAAAGTAGAAGTGTTGTCTTGCCGTAACGGGCGGGCCCCATCAGAATTACGCGCCGGTGGCTGGTAAGCGTCTGGCCGAGGTCTAGCTCATCCTTACCTGGCTGCGAAGCCGGATCAGAGACATGTAAGGGTGCGGATTGGTGACGGGCAGCTTTTATTGTGGATGAAGCAAGAATAGCTTCCAGATAAGCCTGGACCCAGGGTAGCTGGTGGGCGATCTTCTCCGTGTTCCTCAGCTTGCCCTTCCCTCCTGCTAACGGCCAAAGTTATTGGCGGTATTATAGCATCTGGCAACATGCTCTACAACAATTTGTCCATTTCGTTTTCATTCCGTTACAAACAGAGCGAACTCTCTGGCCACTGGTGAGAGCGAAGCCGGCTCGTAAGCCAGATAGAGCGTGCGCCGGAAAGCCAACCCCCGAAGCCCTATCCTGGCCACCCTAGGATGGTCACGGTCAGCTAGTGCCAGGCTAGACACGAATCCCAGGCCAGCGCCGGCCTCGATCGCCGCCAGTTGCGTCTGGCTGGTGCCCGCAATGATCGTAACCTGGTGCTCGGGCAGGCTCAATCCCTGGCTGGACAGCAACCGTTTCAGGCTTTCGAGAGTTCCGGACCCCCCCTCCCGCTCTACAAAGGGCTGTCCAGCCAGGTCGTCCAGTGAGACATCGCCCTTTTGTGCCAGGGCGTGCCCGGCTGGAGCCAGAAGGATAATCTCATCTTCAGCGAATGGCACCAGCTTCAGCCGGGGATGATCCAGGGCGGCACCCAGGAAGCCAATATCAACCTTCCGGGTAAGCAGTTCATTGACCACCCCGGCGGAGTCGGTAATTAGCAGACTGGGACGTACGCCAGGGTGGCGGGCAGCGAACCGCGCCAGCAAGTCCGGTACCAGAAACTCACCTGGAATGGTGCTGGCCGCTATGCTAATACGTCCGGCCAGTTGCCTTCTCCCGGCCTTTATTGACTGGATCGTACTGTCGAGGTCCTCTATGATCCGCTCGGCGCATGACAGGAACTCTCTTCCGGAGCGAGTCAGGGTAACTGGACGCTGCTCCCGGGCAAAGAGGGCAAAACCAAGCTCCTGCTCGATCTGTCTCACCTGGCGGCTCACCCCGGACTGAGTGACGCCAAGTGCCTCGGCGGCTGCCGAGAAGCTGTTTTGGCGAGCCACCTGGATAAATGCCTTTAGCTGGTTGGTGTCCATTGATATCCTCTATGACGAACTGGCATATCATTTGCTTACACTATACTGAATTGGTATTCTGTTGTCACGTACTCTCGTTCGCTAAAGAGCCGCCCGGGATGGTCCTCTCGGGCACGGCCGAACACTGGGAAAAGAGAGAGTGCGAGGGGTAAGAGGATGGCAGAAATCAGGGAAAGAAACATGATAGCAGTTCGGACGCACAAGAGTGTATGGGTCGCGTTGCCCGTCTTCGCGGGCCTGTTCGCCCTGCTCTTCCAGTACAGGATCATCTCGCTGATGGGAAAGCTGGGAGGCGGAGTGACTCCGATAGGAACTAAGTTCCCGCTGCAGCTGGATTTCCAGAGCGCTCCACAATGGCTGCTGCCATTCTATTACACCGTGGATTATGTCAACACGATCTGGTTCACAACCGCACTTGGACTGCTGATCGGCGGGGCGCTCATCAGCCTGGTTCCGGCGCTGGCACGCGGAGACCTATCCGGCAACGGGGCCAGACAGCACTTAACGGGAGTGTTGATGGGCATCCCCAATATGCTATGCACCTGCTGTGCCGCAACGACCGTGACCGGACTCCGCAAGGCCGGAGCAGGTCTGCTGACCTCACTGGCCTTCTTCGTGACTGCTCCGGCGCTCAATATCGTTGTGATCCTGCTGGCGTTCCAGCTTCTGCCCTTTAAGCTGGCACTGGCCCGTACCTTGCTTGGAGTGGTTGCTGCCATCGGCGTGACCTACGCTGTGGCCCGGTTGAACCCTCAACTGTGGCGGGAAGCGGCGCAGCTTGAGGCCTTGCCACAACGCGAAGAGACAGCCCTCGGGTTGCTCAGGTCGTGGATTGCCAATACCTGGGGTATTACCAAGATGGTCATCCCCTTGCTACTGGTTGGGTTCCTGTTGATCGGGGTCTTCAGGACGGTTCTACCGTTTGACACCGTGGCCCGGTACTTCGGAGAAGGCATCTGGCCGACACTCGTGGCGTCTTTGATAGGGACAGTACTGATGGCGCCCACCTTTACGGAGGTGCTCTGGGTCCAGGAGTTTACCCGGCAGGGCATGGGAGTTGGGCCTGCGGTAGCCCTGCTGATAACCCTGCCCACCGTCAGCTTCCCCTCGCTCTGGATTCTCGGCCGGGTGTTTGGCTCCTACAAGATGGCGGCTACGCTGGGCATTTGCATAATAGCGCTTGGAGTCATCGGTGGGTTGGTGTTCTCGATAGTCTAGAAGGCGCCGGATGCTCCTAATGTTGGTTGGGCCCTGTCCCTATACCGTAGGCAGCGTGAAGTGGAACTTGCTGCCTCTCCCCAACTCGCTCTCGACCCAGATATTGCCGCCATGCGCCTCTACCAACATCTTGCATATGTACAGGCCCAGGCCTAACCCTCCTGGCCTGCGGCCCTCCCTTGGCTGGTAGAAGCGATCGAAGATAAAGGGCAGGTCCTCCCCAACAATACCCACGCCCTGGTCTATTACCGATACCACGGCGTCACCATCGGCCAGCGAGGCTTTAACCCACACGTCGGCCTCCGGCGGAGAGTATTTGAGTGCGTTGGTCAGCAGGTTGAGCATTATACGGTCCAGGCGATCCTGGTCAACGTGTACGGGTGGGATGCCGGCAGGTATATCAGTCCTGATCCGACCAACCTCAATCGCCGGACCGTTCCTGGCTAGAAGGTTTGCAACGAAGGGGCCAAGCGCTACTGGCTGCTTCTGAATCTGTAGTTGTCCGGACTCCAGGCGAACGGAGTCTACCAGGTCTTGAATCATCGTGTTCATACGCCTGGCCGATACTACAATGCCTTCCACAGCCTGGAGGTCACGTTCAGGAGAAGCAGCCTTTCCGCGGCGCATCAGCGCCTGTCCATGGCCCAGGATGACCGTCAGAGGGTTTCTCAGGTCGTGTGAGATTACCGAGATGAAGCCTTCCCGTTGCTCTTGCAGATCGTGCAACGGGGTGATATCCGTAAAGACGGATACCGCTCCGAGAAGGCTACCGTCAGGAGCATGAATCGGGGCGGCACTGCAAGAAGCCCACACCGGTCTCTCAGCACGCCAGCGGAAGACGATTACCTGCCCCTGTACCATCTCGCCCCGCAGCGCACGCACGGCCGGCACCTGGTCCGGCGTGATCGGCTTTCCATCAGCCGTTTCGCTCCGGGTCAAGAACACCCTCTGGTCAGCCGGCAGCTTGCACTGCTCCGCGGTAAGCCCAAGAATATCCGCCGCTGCGGGGTTCATCTGCACGATATTCGTAGCCGTGTCGTAGATGACGACCCCATCAGCGGCGGATGTAATCACGGCACCCAGCTCACTGGCCCGACGCTTGGCCTCTTCAGCCTGCTCCCGGGCCTGCATCCCCGCAACAGCCAGCCGCTCATTCGTATCGTTCAACTGCTCCAGCAGGCGCTGCCGCTCTTCCTCTATGCGCTTGCGCATGCTGATATCCGAGATTACGCCGTCTGCGTACAGAACCCCATCCCTCTCGTAGGTAGACCCGGCGCGGTCATGTATCCATACCCATTGGCCGTCTTTTCTCCGGAGCCTGTATTCGACGTCGAAGCCACCGCGCCCATCAAACAGCGACTCGTAAGACTCCGTAACCGGCTGAATGTCATCAGTGTGGATCCTGGCCAGCCAGCCGGCAGCGCCGGCTTCGATGATCTCCTCCGTTGAATACCCCTCTATACGCTCCACGTTCGCGCTGATGTAAACCAGGTTTCCGTCTCGGTCAGCCGTCCAGGCCGCGTCCGGGATGTGCTGTATCAGCGAGCGGTACTTCTCTTCGCTATCACGCAGGGCCTCTTCCGCCTGCCTGCGTTCGGTAATGTTACGAATGATTGTCAATATGATCCGCTGACCATCGATTACAGCGGCCTGGGCGCTCACCTCGGCGGGAAATGCTGTGTCGTCTTTTCGTCGCTTGACCGTTTCAAATATTCCGCCCGTGGATTCGGCCTCGGCCAACCTCTGGATGAACGGAACGGAGATATCGGCCCTTTGCAGCCCCTCCACGTTCATGGAGAGCAACTCCTTCCGTGGATAGCCATACGCCCTTACGGCCGCCCCGTTGGCCTCGATAATCGAGCCGTCAGGACGGACGAAAAGGATGATCTCCCTGGCATGTTCCGAGAGTAACTGGTACCGCTGCAGTATCCCTTCACGTGCCTGCACCTCCGCCGCCATCTGATTGAATGAGACCGCAAGCCCCTTGAGCTCGTGCGGTCCATCCACTCTTACTCGGGCTCTGAGGTCGCCTTGCCCGATGGCCATGGCGCCGCGTCTGAGCCGATCTATCGGGACAGTAATATTGCGGGCGATAACCACGACGATCAGGAGAGCGCCGAGGGTGATCAGTATTCTCAACGCGGTTTCCCGAAAGAGCTCTTCAGTTATGGACGCCATGACTTCGTCCTCGGTATGACTGGTTGACGCAACCCAGCCAATCGACGAGATCGGGACCCAGCCGGCCATCCGCTTTTGTCCGTTGCCGGCAACAACCGTGCCGGTAACCTCCTCCCCAGCCAGCGCCTGCCCAATGATTGACTGGGTGCCAAGCACGTTGCGACGCTCCCAGAACATATCGGCCTCCGGGTAGCGATACACGATGTTCCCCTGCCTGTCGACGATGATAGAGGCCCCTTGCTGTGCGCGCTGGACAGCGAGAACACTCCCCAGACGCTGCGGGTCGGCAACTGCACTAACGATGCCTAGCAGCTTGCCCGATCCATCCCGGATGCCTCTAGCAGCCGCAAACAAGACCTGGTCACCCTGGTCTGTCCTGAAAGCGTCACTCAAGAACTCCTCCCGCCCTGCCAGAATCTCCTGACAATACGGGAGACTACCGAGGTCCTGTCCAATAGCCTGAGGGTCGCTTGAAGAAATCACCCTGCACTGCGGGTCGATCCAGTAAAACGCCTGAATTATGTCGTCCCCGGCAAGACTTGCGCTGAGCAGATCATTCGCCTTTCCCGCGAGAACTGGCGAGCTCAGAGCAATTCCGATTATCTGTTCCTGGTGGAAAAGCTCCTGCACATAAGCATCGAAGGTCGACCCCACAGCTCGCGCTTGTTCGAGGTCCGCCCGAAACTCATTCTCCCGCACTTGATCGTAGAGAGTAAAGTAATGAGCTAACTCGACTACAATGTTTGGCACCAGGATAGCGACGAGCAGCAGGGCGATGAGTGTCCGGCGGACACCCCCGAGAAAGAGGCTACGGATTAGTCTCGCCATACGTCAGCGGCCATAGCGATACGAGGTAATGGAATCTATCTGTGATCTCTCGTGGTGACGCCGCAAAAGCTTGCTACGTGTCATAGTTGCTTCAAGGTACAGGAGAATTCCCGACACGGGGCTACACAGTGAAAACGCCAGGCCGCCCCAAGGTCCTATCAAACTGGCTGCAGTATACCATACGGCTGCATCAAGTCAAACAAGGTCGGGCCAGCAGCCTTCTGGCCCTGTTCAGGACGGGTATCTTCCTGGCCAACTCCCGGGCAGGGTGCTCGTCACGCCATAATTCATGGCAATCGCGACATAGTTTTATATCGGCGTATTTCCTTTGAATCTGAAGCCTTCTGAGCCGCCGCGCATCCTCTCCGTCCCAGATCGCACGCAACCCATCTTTGACCACGCTCCCTCTTACGTGGATGCGGTTCAAGTCGTTGCAGCACCCCACGGCGCTGCCGTCCCAGGCGATACTCAAGCCCATCCAGAGGTGCTTACACCGGAAATAGACCGGCCCGAGGGGACGGGAAGGGATATCCGTCTTCTCGCCACGCCAGGTATGTGGCAGCAGCACCCGTATCTCATCGACCGGCAGCCCCTCGAATCGCCGGACAAACTCGGCTTCCGGCTCCGGATAATGAATGTGCCCGTTCTTGTCCTGCATCTCGGGTAGAAACGGCCGGATAGTTTGGATGATTGTGTGAGGGCGACGGCTGCCTTGTTTGCGCTTCAGCTCAAGAAAGGCCAGAATATTGGCCATCGTCCGGTCATACTTGGCGCCCTTGCGGACCTGCTCGTACTCCTCCGGCGTCTTTCCATCCAGGCTGATACTTATCTGACTCAGGCCAGCCTCGAGAAGTTGCCTAGCCTTGTTCGGCGAGAGAATGGTGCCATTGGTATGCAGACCGCTGACCAGACCTTTCCTCTCCACATAAGCGACCATCTCCGGAAGGTCTCGGTGCAGGGTCGATTCCCCGCCCAGAAAAAGCGATACCTGCTGAACTCCGAGTTGGGCGCACTGATCGATGATCCCCTTGAACACATCCAACGACATGTAACCACGGGGTGTTCCCGGTTTACGCGAGCAGATCATGCAACGGAGATTGCAGTGATTGGTCGGTTCGATGTTCACATAGTAAGGGGCGCTCAACGCCCGGCTCAGACCGAGCGCGTAGCCTATCTTCCAGTATTTCCCGCTAAGCAACCCTTTAACTCCCTTGTTCAGCTACCGGCCATTCGCGGGTGCTCGTCAAAGTTCTGGGAACCTGGCGGACACCCGCTACTCGCCTGCAGCGGCTTCTGTTCAATCAAGCGGCCCCTCTGGCGCTTGGCCGGTTTCGCGTGGGCCGTGTGTCTGACCGGTCCGTGGGTCCCGGTGCCTGGGCCGGGGACCGCGGGCGCTCCTGGCCTGCTGAGGCAGCGCCATCTGCCTGATCATGCCTTGCTGTGAAGGCCGTATTTCGATGCCCTCCTGGTCAAAGAGCTTCTTGATCCTCAGGCGCAATTCTCGCATGACCTCCCATTGCCGGATCGGCCTGGTCTCGCCCAGTATCTTCACCTCAAAGGAGCCATCACCGAAATAGTCCACGCCCTGCGCCTGGGGCGGTGTAACAATCAGAGCGGCCCATGCGGGGTCCTGTGCAAGAGTCCGGCCGACCCCGTCTATCAGCGCCATGACACGGTCAGGGTCTTCCCGGTACGTCACCGCCACATTAAGGTTGACCCGTGACCATTCTCTGGTGAAGTTACTGGCGACTCGCACGTCACCGTTGGGCACACTATGGACTACGCCATCCAGGTCCCTCAGCACCGTCCGGCGTAGGCTGACATCCTCGACCAGGCCGGCCACTTCGCCTACTTTGACTACATCACCTATCCGATACTGGTTCTCCGCAATTATAAAGAAGCCTCCGACAAAGTCCTTGACCAGGCTCTGTGTTCCAAAACCGATAGCGATGCCCGCCACACCCACCCCGGCCAGCAGCGGCCCAATGTTCACTCCCATTTCAGCAATGATCATAAAGGCGGCAACCACCGTAGCCGCAATCTGAACCGCGGTAACCAGCGCCCTGGCCAGGGTATCGGACCTCTTTCTAGCCTCTTCTTCCAGGTCTCCGGTCCGAGGCCTCACGGCTGAATTGACCATTGGCGGGATGCCCTGTTCCGCCACCAGAAGCGCCGCCAGGGCCAGCACAACAATCAGCCCGGCACGTCCACCATGTTCCAGCAGCCAGGCGCTGATTGGGCCCACACGAATTCCCAGGGCCTCCAACACCAGCAGAAGGGCGATCAGCAGCCCGCCCAGCGGTAAGGTCATCCTCAGGAAAGGAACGATAACGTTACTCACCCGGGTCCTTGACCTTCCGGCAACCTGGAAGCCGTACCAGCGCACCACTGCGCTCAGCAAGACCACCGACACGTAGACGGCCAGGAGTGCCAGGACCACCGGAAGAGCGCCTGCAAGATACGGGTAGAGGTCTCCCAGATAGGGTGAGCTGAGAACTCCCAGGTAAGCACCCATCAGCACGATTGCAACGGCAACCGAAACCCTGAGAGCAGACAGAACAGCGCCGGCCAGGTCAGCTCCTGTGCCGGGACCTCTGCTCCTCGCTAATCTTCCCAGGGCGAAGAAGAAGACCCAGGCTATGAAAAGTGAGACAACCATCACGCTGGCCGGTATCGTAGAAGACCAGATGGGGGATTCCCCGAAGAAGGGCCAGCTCACTGTCTGGCCCGGTCCTTTGCCCTAAACGGATTTATTCTGCACACCTTAGAGCAAATCCTAGGGCTGAACCCGCTACGTGTCAAGAGCTACCGGGTGCCACTCGAAGTTTTGGGCAGACTAATACAGATGGCAAGGGAGCGGTAGTTCCGCTCCCTTGCCATCACAAGCCGGAGGTTACCTGACTACCTGCGGTGCTCCTCCTCGTTGGTAGGCCCCTTCTCAATGTGCGGGACCTCTTTGCGTACCTTGCCCTTGACCTCTTTCTCCTCGGTCACCTGTCGCTTCTTAATCTCCAACTCCTCTTTAACACGAGGATGCTTCTCGACCGTCACCTCTTCTTCGTGTATGGGAACCCGGTATGACTTGGATTCCATATCACCCTCAGCCGGCCGGTCGGTGGGATGACGGGTAACCTCGACTTCTTCATGGGTAACCGGGACGCGCATAGTGCGCTCTTCCTCGACTACCTCTTTCCCTATCTCGACCTCGCCGGTCTGGCGATGCTGCTTCTGGGCCCGCAGCTCCTCCTCGCGGATAGGTATCCGGCCTCCCTGCTCATACCTCTCCCGCTCCATGGGCCTTTCACGCTCAGGCGCTTCTACGACTCCCGCCCTGCCACCCGAGTAGTTGCGGACGTCGTAGGCGGCATAGCTCGTTAGCAGAGAGCTGGCCCGGTCGCACTGGCCATCGCACTGGACGGTTACCAGGATATGGCCCTGCTTAACCTCACCCTCATATCGCTTGGCCTCGGTCTCAGGGATACCCAATCCCACCAGCGCTCCGATAACACCGCCAGCGGCGCCACCAGCTACTGCACCCCCAAGTCCAGCGGCTATCGGTCCGGCCGCCAGTAGAGGCCCGATACCAGGAATAGCCAGAAGGCCCAGTCCCGCGAGAATCCCTGCGGCGCCCCCGGCCACAGCGCCGATCCCGGCGCCAGTTCCGGCGCCCTCCGCCGCATGCGTCTCCTTTATGCCGGTGTCACGGGCAAACTGCTCACTCTCCTCTTTGCCTCGCATGAGCACGCTGATCTGATTTCTGGTGAAGCCTGAATTGAGTAGGGCGTCGATAGCCCGCTCGGCTTCTGGCCTCGTCCTGAAGACGCCAACGACGCCTTCGTTCCTCGGATGGAATTCCCTCTCTCGCACTGTCCACCTCCAAAGTATCTTCAAAAAGGGCTATGCAAGACCACCGCACCATAATCACAGCCCGGCGAAGCGCTCTATCAGCTCGACGCGTCCGCGCTCAGGTACTGACTCTGCTGGTGAAGGATACGGCGTATCTCGTATCATTTAACGTTACCACTCCATCTTAGCTACTTCAAGGGGAAGCGCAATCAGCACGATAAGCGGAGGCTATTTGCATAGGTTTGCAATGTTTTTCGTAAGCCAATTACGTTCGGGGCGTCGCAGTGTCACAACGCCGTATCCCGGCCCAGCTTTGAGGTATACAGTAAAGTAAGACGTGCTTGGCGAAGTAATATTGCCGTTTCACGGGTGTGTCGTTGCAGTCCTGTATATGCTAACAAGATAGGGCCGGCCCCTGGACACCTGCCACCGTCAAGCTTTTGTGGACAGAAAATGTGGGTATCGAACAGACCGCTCTTTGACTCGTTCGGCAAGTCGTTGTACAATCTGACTCGTCCGCGGGAGAACCAAGGTATTGAAGCAACACCTCAACAACTTGTTACCACCAACCGAAATCCCAGCTCTTAGCGAACAGCGCCGGCTTGGTGTTGAACGCAAGTGGTGGGTGCTGATGGCGCTCGGAATAGGGACGCTGATGACCTCTCTGGATGCCATCGCTGTCAATACAGTCTTACCCGTCATCAGGGACAGCTTCGCAACGACCATGTCGTCCATCGAATGGGTGGTTATGTCATATCTGATCATCGTGAGCAGCCTCTTGCTCAGCTTCGGAAGAATGGGCGACATCTTCGGACATAAGCGTGTTTATAGCGTTGGCCTGGTCATCTTCATCACGGGGTCACTGCTGTGTGCGCTTGCACCTTCCGAGGCGTTTCTAATCGGGTTTCGCGCCTTGGAGGGTTTCGGGTTCGCAATGATCGCTTCCAATGCGTCGGCCATCTTGACCTGGACGTTCCCACAGGCACAGCGCGGCCAGGCAATAGGACTCCTGGTCATGATGACTTACTTTGGGATGACCATCGGTCCGTCTCTCGGGGGTTACCTTACGGACCAGTTCGGGTGGCGTTCGATCTTCTACATCAATCTGCCAATCGGGGTCATTGCAGCGGTTATGGCGCTGCTAATTATTCCGCGATACTCTTCAGGACAAAAGCGGGAATCATTCGATGTGGCGGGGGCGGTAGCTCTCTTGATCGGTCTCGCATCTCTGATGTTCGGCCTTTCCAAGGGACAGGAGATGGGCTGGACCTCGGTCCCCATAGTCGGTCTGTTTGTTGTAGCCCTGGCCTTCATAGCTCTCTTCTTGCGGGTAGAACGCGTCGTGCGCTTTCCAATGCTGGACCTTGATCTTTTTAGCAGCCGGCTCTTCTCGTTCGCAACCGTCAGTGCGTGCATCAATTACCTGTGTATCTTTTCGGCTCTCTTCCTGCTGCCCTTCTATCTTGTGCAGGGACGCGGGTTCTCGCCCGGCTTCGCAGGATTGCTCATCACCGCCCAGCCCGTGGCCATGGTTATCGTAGCGCCTTTGGCCGGACGCCTGTCTGACCGGATCGGCTCTCGCGCCCTGTCTACGACGGGAATGGTGTTCCTCGCCGCCGGTATGTTCATGTTCAGCAGGCTCACAGCTCAGGCCACTGAGATGGATGTGATCTTGCCACTGGTGATCATGGGCATCGGAAACGGCTTCTTTGTAAGCCCCAACAGCAGCGCAATTCTGGGCTCTGTGCCGCGTCAAAGGCTGGGTATCGCCGCCGGCGTTGTCGCTACGGCACGCAACCTGGGCATGGTGCTTGGCATCGCCATATCAGGAGCAATCTTCAGCACCCAACTGGCCCAGCGCTCTTTTGCCACGGGCGACCCCCAGGCGGCCTTTTTTGGAGCATTCCAATTCACGTTCGTTGCCATCGGGCTTATAGCTACCGCCGGGGCAGCAACCTCGCTGATCCGGGGCCCTTCCGGTAGTGGCTCAGTTGTGGCCCAATAGTTGTTCAGTGGTGGTTCAATGGTTGTTCGATGGTGGTTCAATGGTTGTTCAATAGTTCTTCATAGAGCTTATAGGAACTACGAAGAACTACGAAGAACCGCTGAAGCACTGTGAAGAACCACGAACAACTACTGAAGCACAATGAACAACTACCGAACCACTACCGAACAACCATCGAACCGTGATAAGATGAACATACATGTATCCAGGATTGCACGACGTACTGATTAGCCGGGACGCCATACAACGGCGGGTCCACGACCTGGGGGCCGCCATCTCCCAAGAATGTGCCGGCGAGGAGCTACTGGTAATCTCCATACTCAAGGGCGCTGCAATCTTTACCGCCGACCTGATCCGCTCGATCACGGTTCCCATCTGCGTGGAGTTCGTCGAACTAGCCAGCTACGACGGCACGGAGAGCACAACCGAGATCAGGATACTGAAGGATATTGATGTGCCCGTGGCTGACAAGAATCTCCTGGTGGTCGAAGACATCGTGGACACCGGTCTCACCGTGTCCTTCCTGGCGGACCGGCTCATGGCGCGTGGACCCAGAAGCCTGCGAGTTTGCGCCTTGTTGAGCAAGCCCGCACGGCGACGCACTCCGGTTAATATAGACTACCTTGGCTTCTCCATTCCTGACGAGTTTGTCGTGGGGTACGGCATGGACCACCACGGACACTTCCGTAACCTGCCAGACATCCGTATATGGAGCGGTAATGTCTGATATATATCATGTCTGATATAAGTCCTTCGGTACTCGAAAACGCCGTGCTGGGGCTGCTGACGCTCAGGCCCATGTCTGGTTACGAGATAAAACAGCTCTTTGACAAGTCTATTTCCTTCCTCTGGCGCGTGCATATGAGTCAGATATATCCGGCACTGGCGCGCCTGAGGGAAGCCGGACTGGTTGAGATGGACCTCGTTCCCCAGGATAAGAAGCCCACTAAAAAGGTCTATTCCATAACCAGGAAGGGACGGCGCGTCCTACAAACGTGGCTACGGGAGCCAAATCGTGACAAGGGTATTAGAGATGTTTTCCCCCTGAAGGTATTCTTCGCTCGTAATGTGGAGCGCGAGACGCTCGTAGAGCAGATTGAGGAGCGGCACGAGACAGCTCGGGGCAAGCTCGCACTCTACCATGACATGGAAAGACTTTTCCAGGAACTCCAGGAGGGAGGCTCCGATGCCTACCCCAGGGAGGATATCCGCTTCTGGCAAATGTCGCTAAGATGGGCCATACTGCGTGAGGAGGGCGTACGAGATTGGTGCGCCCAGGTTTTAGAGGACCTGGCACTGGTCCAGAGAGGGGGATAAGCAGGCTATGAATCTCGCGGACAAAATCGACCCCAGGCACAGTCTCCTGTTGGTAGTGGACGTGCAGAACGATTTCTGCCACCCGGATGGATCAATAAGCAAGGCTGGGCAGGACCTTGCCATGGTTGAGGAGATGATGCCCAATTTGTCAGAGCTGTTGGAAGAAGCCCGGCGGGTAGGAGTTCCAGTCATCTTCACCCAGGCGATACATAGTCCCTGGACCGACTCAGAGGCATGGAGCACCAGGCTGCACGGCGTGGAGGTAGAGATACCCCAGCACTGCCGCGAGGGTAGCTGGGGCATAGAGCTTTACCAGGTAGTGCCGCTGGAAAATGAGCGCGTGCTGGCCAAGCGGCGGTTCAGCGCCTTCTACTCGACCGACCTGGATGTTATGCTCCGAGCCAGGGGCATTAAGTCGCTCATCATGGCTGGAGTCGCCACCAACGTCTGCGTGGAGACGACAGCGCGGGACGGCTTCATGCGTGATTATCACATCGTCTTCCTCTCCGACTGCACGGCAGCATACGACCGGCAGGAGCATTACTCAGCGCTGCATAACATGTCCAAGTATTTTGGAGTGGTTGCTGGCTCAAAAGAGGTACTCGAGACATGGAAGACGTTGCCTGACGCAGCGCTCGGAGGCTAGCAGGCACAGGGACCGTAATGTCATCGCGGGCATGCGGTGCCTGCCACTGGCATAGCTGGCGGTCATTGCCTTAACGTCGTTGCCAGTAACGACACAATCTCTACGGCATGTGGCGTTGCGAGCCAGTCTCTCCATCTGTCAATGCGAGCCGGAGCGATAGCGGAGGCGTGAGGCAGCCGATTCAGACCATGGACAAGAAATTCTTCGTAGCAGTCGATATGGGCGGCACTCGCTTCAGGGTTGCCCTGGCCGATGCCAGCGGCAAGCTGTCCTATCGTAAGAGCCACCTTACCCGGGCGCACGAAGGGAAAGAGGCCGTCATCTCGCGTCTGACACAGGCCGTCAGGGAGACGATGGACCATCACACCAGAGAGCAGATCCTGGCGGTCGGATTCGCCGCCCCCGGTCCGCTGGACCCACGTACTGGGGTAATATTCACGCCCCCCAATCTGCCGGGCTGGCAGGACGTGCCCCTTAAGGCTCTGCTGGAGGAGCAGCTCAATCTGCCGGTCTACCTGGGCAATGACGCAAACCTGGCCGCCCTCGGCGAGCACCACTTCGGCGCCGGCCGGGGAATGGATAATCTCATTTATATGACCGTCAGCACCGGGGTCGGGGGCGGGATCATTGCCGACGGAAGGCTTCTGCTAGGCCAGGACGGTTTGGCGGGAGAGGTGGGCCACATGTCCGTGGCCGAAGGCCCCCGGTGCAAGTGCGGGAACTACGGGTGCCTGGAAATGCTGGCCTCCGGACTGGCCATCGCCCGGATCGCCGGCGAGAGGATGGAGGCGGGAGAGAAATCTTCAATTCCCACCTTTGCGCGCGGCCGGATCACTGCCGAGGCCGTGGAGGCAGCCGCCCGCGCCGGCGACGCCCTTGCCCGGTCCGTGCTGCATGGGGCCGCCACCCACCTGGGAGTCGGGATAGTGAACCTGGTGCACCTGTTCAATCCACAGGCCATCATTATCGGCGGCGGAGTCAGCCAGGCGGGAGAACAGATCTTCGGCCCTGTGCGGAGGATCGTGGCGGAAAGGGCAATGCCGAACTTCAGAAAGGTGCAGATCATCCCAGCAGCGCTGGGCGACGATGTAGGGCTCTACGGGGCCGTCGCTCTGGTGGTGGCCGAGATCGGGATTAGTAAGGAACGGTGAAGTAGAAGGTCGCGCCCTGACTGGCCTGGCTCATAGAGGCCCAGACCCGGCCGCCGTGAGCCTCCACCAGTTGCTTCACGATTGTCAGTCCCAGGCCTGATCCTCCGGTGCTCCGGGACCTGGACCTGTCAGCCCGGTAGAAGCGGTCGAAGACGAAGGGAAGGTCGGCAGCAGGTATCCCGGGACCGCTGTCGGCTACCGAGACCCGCAGACACGAGCCGGATTCCTCATTCACCCTTTCCAGCGTAACCGCAACTGCGCCATCAGCAGGCGTGTGCCTGAGGGCGTTGCTCAAGAGATTAGCCAGCACCTGGCTGATCCGGTCAGGATCAACCTCGATTGAAGGCAACCCATCCGGTGTCCGGACATCCAGCCGGACGCCTTTGGCCTGGGCCTGGGGCCACATCTTGCCCGTTGCCTGCTGAACAAGAGCTCCCATATCTGTGGGGGCCCGGTGTAGCTGCAATTGCCCGGACTCGGCCAACGAGAGCTCGCGCAGGTCCGAGACCAGCCGGGAGAGAAGCTGAGTCTCCTGGTGCAGGGTGACCACCGTCTCTTTGCTCAGGGGCACGACGCCGTCAAGCATGCCCTCCAGATTGCCCTGAAGCACGGTAAGTGGCGTGCGCAGCTCGTGAGCTATGTCAGTCACCATATGCCGCCGGGTCTCTTCGTTGCGGGCCAGGGCCTCCGCCATGGAGTTAAAGGATGAGGCCAGCTCTCCAAGCTCATCCCTTGACGAGACCTTCACCCGCTGCGACAGGTCTCCCCCGGCGATGCGGGTGGACGCTTCAGCCAACCGGCGCAATGGACGCGTAATTCGGCGGGCCGAGATGAGCCCAAGGGCCAGGGCCACGATTGCCGCGCCGAGGCCTCCCAGCCAGAGGGAATCGTTGAACCCGGAAAGGTAGGCCTGCTCCGGAGGCCCAACGACAGACCTGGGCGATTCCCAGCTTCCCATCATCTGGCCCATGGTTCCAGGAGACATGTGATCGGCCCTACCGGAGCCCATCATTCCTCCCATCATACCTCCCCACCCTTGGGTCGGAACTGCTTCAGGTGTGCGGGACTGCTGGTCGGCCTGTCCAAGTACATCCCACCAGTGCCCGCCATACTGGACCGGCACAAAGTGAATGGCCCCCACTTGCTTGTTGTTCATAAACACCGCCGAGGCGTCCCCGAGGTCCGTCTCGCTAATGACGCGGCCAACCATTTCCTTGTTTGAGTCCGCCAGCACTGTGCCGTTGCCATTGGTCAGAACGAACCGGCCCCCTTGCGATGACGCCAGCGATTCCAGGAGTGCCTGAGACCCGTCCCACCGTCCGTTCTGAACGTAATAGGAGGTGAGAGCAGCCACCGCCCGCTCCAGACGCATGATGGTCGGCCCGCGCTCCAGATACGTAGCGAACTCGCCCCTGGCGCCCTGGTTGGCAGCGAAGGCGACCAGCCCTACGCCAACGATGATAACGAGCATGAACGATAGGATGAGCTTGAAGGTGATACTACGCATTGTCTCCGGGCTCCAGCTTGTATCCTACGCCGTAGACGGTGACGATGCCGCAGCCGGGCTTCTCCTTGAAGGAGCCCAGCTTGTCCCGCAGGTTCTTGATGTGGGCATCGACAGTGCGCTCGTAGCCCTCGTAGGCCTCGCCCTGGACCATCTCCAGGAGCTGCAGACGGCTGTAGACACGCCCCGGGCTACGGGCGAAAGCTTCGAGCAGCTTGAACTCGGTAGGAGTAAGATTCACCGGGTTTCCGTGGCAAAAGACCTCGTGCCTCTCCGGGACGATCACCAGCTGCCCAACACCCACCCGGCGCTCGGGTACCGGTACGGCGGCAGTCCGGCGCAGCACCGCCCGAACCCTGGCCACCACCTCACGCGGGCTGAAGGGCTTGGTAATATAGTCATCTGCGCCCAATTCCAGGCCTATCAGCTTGTCTGTCTCTTCATCCCTGGCAGTAAGCATGATGATGGGCACATTTGACTCCCGCCGGAGGCTCCGGCAGACCTCCAGGCCATCAATCTCCGGCAGCATTAAGTCGAGAATGACCAGGCCGGGCCTTTCCTGCCGGGCCAGGTCCAACGCTTCGCGGCCGGTATAAGCACAAAAGACCTGGTAGCCATCTCGCTCCAGGTAAGCCCGCAGCAACTCAACAATCCTGGCCTCGTCATCTACTACCAGGATCTTCTCCTTAGACATGTCCATTAATATTCTACCATAGGGAGGTCGTCAGGCCCGACGGGTGTTCGTCGGGCCTGACGACCATCATGATGCCGGGCTTACCACCAGCCCATCATACCTGTTCGAGCAGGGCCGGATGCCCCGGTTCCGCCGAATCCCATCATTCCACCGAAACCCATCATGCCGCCCGGGCCCCCGAAACCGCCCCCGTGGCAGCCGCCGTAGCCATAGCCGTTGGTGCCGCCCGCTCCTGGGGTCGCGTTTATCAGGTTCTGTACCCGAGTCTGCTGGTACTGGAGCTGAGCGTCCACCTGCGCCTGCGTCATGTACCCGTACTTGGCCTGAAGAGCAAGCCGGTCCTTGATAGGCTGAAGAATCGTGTCGGTCAGCGCCTGCTCGGTCACGTTCTTCGCCTGGGCCACCTGAAGCAGGGTCTTACCCTGCTGCAGCTGGGCACTCACGTCATCAGGTGTGGTACCCAACAGCGTAGCAACGCGCTGAAGTGTTACCCTGTCCAGGAAGCCAAAGCCATAGCCTTGGCCTGGTGTCGGGGTAGGGGGCGCAGCCTGCGCTTGCCCGGCGAACGCCACCAGCAGGAGGGCAACGATAGCCAACCCGCCCATTATTCCCAGTCTCTTCACCATTTCTTTCACCTCCTTTTCCGTTCGTCGCTTCGTCGTTCCTGCTTCAGAGTTTAGGAGGGAAATTTGAAGAAGCCGTGAAGAAGATTGGGAGGTATTGTGAGGATTATCCGGGCGCAGCACTCTCCCCACCAGGCTGGCAAACGTAGTAAACTAAGTAGAGGAGAGACGATGACACACGCAAAGCTGGAGGAGCGCATCAGGGAGCTGGCCCGGATCTTCCAAAGCAACGGCAGGCAACTTTTTCTCGTTGGCGGGAGCGTACGGGACAGGCTGCTGGGCCGGGGCATTTCTGACGTTGACCTCACCACCGACGCGGTGCCCGAAGAGGTAAAAGCCCTGGTGTCCCGGGTCAGTCCGGAAGCTCTCTATCTGGTAGGTGAGAAGTTCGGCACCGTCGGGCTGATCTTCGGCAAGACGAAGGTGGAGATCACCACCTTTCGTACCGAGAGCTATCTCCCGCTCTCTCGATGGCCGGAGGTAGCCTTTACTGGCACACTGGAAGAGGACCTCTGGCGCCGGGACTTCACCATTAATGCCATGGCCCAGGACCCGCTTACCGACGAGATAATCGACCCTACCGGTGGCAGGCAGGACCTCGACCGGAAAGTGATCAAAGCCGTTGGCGAGCCGGGAGAGCGCTTTACCGAAGACCCTCTCCGCCTGCTCCGGGCGGTCCGCTTCGCGGCGCAACTCGGGTTCACAATCGAGGAGAACACCGCCAGGGCAATCTGTGAGCAGGCCCGCATGCTATCGACAGTGAGTGCAGAACGGATCGGTGAGGAGACCAACCGGATCCTCATCTCGCCTCACCCCGGCCACGGACTGCGCCTGACACGCGAGCTCGGTCTGCTGGATACGGTGCTCCCGGAGCTGTTGCCCATGGAGGATGTACCCCAGGGCCCACACGGTCCGAAGGACGCCCTCGGCCATGTCCTGACGGCTGTGGACAAGGTGCGTCCGCTGCTGGACCTCCGCTGGGCCGCCCTGCTCCATGACATCGGCAAGCCAGCCACTTTCTCCAGGGACGAGGCCGGGATACACTTCTACAACCACCAACTGGTCAGCGCAGAGATGGCATCCGGCATCCTCTCACGTCTCCGCCTGGACCGGCGGACAGTAGGCACCGTGACCAGGCTGGCCCGCATGCATATGCGCCCGGTACAGTACGACGGCACGTGGACCGACGGCGCGGTTCGAAGGCTGATGATGGACGCCGGCGCTGACCTGGGCAAGCTCATGGAGCTGGCCCGGGCCGACCTGCTGGGTCACGATGGCGAGGACGAGGAGACCGCCCTGGCCGCCCTGGCGGAGCTGGAGGCCCGCTGCCTGGAGCTCTCGGAGCAGCATGACGTACCTAACCTGAAGAGCCCCCTGGATGGCCGGGAGCTGATCCACATCCTCCACCGTGCTCCGGGACCCTGGGTGCGGCAGGTCAAAGCCTACCTGCTGGAGCAGGTGCTGGAAGGCAACCTGGCCCAGGACGACAAAGCCGGGGCTGAACGCCTCGCCAGGGAGTACGCGAAGACAGCATTTCCGGTCGCCCCGGGAGCGTCAGACCAGGCTTAACAATATCATTCCCTTAAGGTAACTTGGGCTACGGGACCACTTCGGGCTCTGCCAAAAACAGGGGGCTGGCGGCGCAATGTCAGGCAGCCAGTTAGAGTATTACGGATTGGGTAGACGCACGGAGCATCGTCCATGGACCGATACACAAAATGGTTGGTTGGGTGCTGCATGGAGCATCGCTAGTGGCCCAATGTATCGAACCGTAGGTTGGGTGCCGCATGAGGCATCGCCCCTAAGCTAAAGCTATGGGCTAAGTTTACGAAGCCTGCTAAACCAGGCTGGGGACAGATTCGCCCACATCCGACCTTGGACGATCCCCCATGCACCTCAATCCACGACCTGGGTAGCGTCGGCCATAAGTGGCCTGCGACCTAGCCACTGGTCACCGATTCTTGGTGCATCCGAGGCAAGAGCCGTCTTTACACTTTGGACGCAAAATGCTATAGTTTTCTTCAATCCCAGGAGGTATCATGAGAGATTTTAGCTATAGAGGACTCAAGAGGGCTTACGGTTATGACGAAGTGGCGCTGGTACCAGGCGCCATTACTGTAAATCCGGACCAGACCGATATCAGGCTCACCATCGGCGAGCGAACTCTCGAGATACCATTCCTGGCCTCCGCTATGGACGGTGTAGTAGACCCGGATTTCGCGATTGCTATGGGTAAGCTTGGGGGCCTCGCCGTTCTGAATCTGGAGGGCGTGCAGACCCGTTACGAAGACCCGGCATCGGTGCTGGCCCGTGTCGCCGAAGCCGCTCCGGCAGAGGCAACCCGTCTACTGCAGCAGGCCTACGCTGAGCCCATCAAGGACCGGCTGGTCGCTGAGCGAGTGCAGCAGATCAAGGCCGGGGGCGTTTCGGCAGCAGTGTCCGCCACACCCACAACGGCGCTCCACCTGGGGCCCATAGCGGCAGAGGCCGGGGTCGATTTCTTTGTGGTACAGTCAACAGTGACCACGGCCCGCCACGTGTCCAGCACGTATCCACTCCTTTCCTTCACGGACCTGCGCAAGAGCCTGCGCATCCCACTTCTGGTAGGCAACAGCGTTAGCTATGCTGCGGCCCTGGAGCTTATGGAGACAGGGATAGACGCCCTGCTGGTCGGTGTCGGACCCGGAGCAGCCTGCACCAGCCGCCAGGTGCTGGGCGTTGGAGTGCCCCAGGTCACCGCGACCATGGACTGCGCCGCCGCCAGAGAGCACTACTTCAAGTCGTCGGGACGCTACGTCGCCATTATTACGGACGGTGGCATGAGCACCGGTGGCGACATCTGCAAGTCCATCGCATCGGGGGCTGACGGTGTCATGCTGGGGTCTCCGTTCGCTCGGGCTAATGAGGCGCCAGGGGGGGGCTTCCACTGGGGAATGGCTACTCCCCACGCTTCTCTACCACGAGGTACACGCATCCATGTCGGTATTAAAGGCAGCCTGGAGCAGATCCTTATGGGACCTACCAGCCTTACTGACGGCACTCAGAACCTGGTCGGCGCCCTCAGAATAGGCATGGGAATGCTGGGTGCTCGCAATATCAAGGAGATGCAACAGGTCGAGATGGTGATTGCCCCGGCCATCCGCACCGAGGGCAAGTCCTATCAGATGGCGCAGGGGCTGGGCTAAGAGCCAGGTCGCCCCACCCCGCCGGGACACGCCAACCTCATATATCAGTTTGCCTGAAGGCAGCTTACTTGAGCTGCAAGCTCTGAAGCCAGAGGGCCTGGTCAACGACCCTAACGCCGGCGGTAGAAATCGCCACCCGCCGGCCGCTGCGCGGCTCGTAGGCGCCCACTTCCAGCGTGTACTCACCGGGAGGCGCATCGTTTTTCACGGTCAGACTATGCTTATCGGTGATTACCTCCCCCTCGAACCATCCAGTCGTAGGGATATCCCCACCTGGCATGCCGTCGTGCTGAGCCCAGATATGGCTCTGCTGGTCCAGGAGATGAGCAAAGATAGCATAGCTCTCGTCCATCGGTGCAAGGGCCTTCCAGTATAAAGTCAGGCTCAGCGTAGCGCCCGGACGCAGGTCCCCCTCGAAATTGTAGCCGAGCAAGGCGATCTTCCCGTCCGATGCCGCCTGGAGCGGGTGGGACATAGCAGGGGGGGTGAAGACTCGCGGACGGTCGAGCACCTGAATCGTCCCCAGGTCCCAGGGGAGACCCTGTGTCACACCAGACGCCGGTACCAGCCCCATGACGAGACGATACTCGCCGGCCGCCAGCCGGGCCGGTAGCTGAAGGTCCTGCCAGTCCCGAACACCGTCGCCGCTGCGCCATCTGCTGGTCGGGTATAAGGGCGAAGAATCCCACTGCATGTGGGAAACGCCGGCAGAATCCCATAGCTGGAATCGGAGCCGGAGGTCCTGCCCCACCGGCTTCGGAGCGGTCATAAAGAGCGTGAGGGGGATGATGTCGCCGGGCCGGTATTCTCGCCGGTTGTTGAGGGTGTAACCCAGACCCTCGATGGGTCCCAATGGGGCCCGGCTGGGGCTGCCCATCTCCCGAGAGCTGAATTCAACAGCGAGCCGAGGGGCTCCTACCGTGATGTTACCGAGATTGACTTCATCTCCCAGATAGCGTGTAGCTGTTCGGGAGGCGCCGGCCGCCTCAGACTGTGCCGATTCGTATACCGTGAGGCGAAGCTGGTACTCCCCCGGTGCGACGCCCGAGAAGATAGGAAGAGTGTAGTAGTTCCTGGCCCGCTCCCCTGGAAGCCAGCGCGATGTCGGGTCCATGCCCCGCATGATAGGACTGTCCTTCTGAGCCGCGAGATGCCCTCGCCCGTCAACCAGGGAAAGGGATGCCTTGTAGTCCCCGGCTGCCGGTGGTTGAACCCTCCAGTCCAGCGCCGCCCAGACCCGGCCAGCAGATGCTACGGCGGGCGTGCCGGATGCCCCGGATATGCCTTCGCCTCCTATCAACGCCCCCTCCAAAACCACCCTGTCTCCAAAAGAGACCCCCGCCATGGAGGCGGCAGCATCCAGGCCGAAGGAAGCGCCCGGGCGCAGGACATACTCACGCAAAGAATACCCGCGAAAGCCTTTTTCGGTAACCCTGTCACTGGCCCGCTCCAGCAGAAATGGAATAAGTCCCTGCGAGTCGGTATAGGAATGCTCATAGTGGACCAGGAAAACCCTCTCAGAGCCTTGACCCAGCCGGGCCAGACGCTCCGGTGCGGTGCCCGTATCTCCTGGCAAGTAGTAGGCAGGCGCCGGACCCCTGTAATAGTAGCCAAGGGGCTCTATCAGGTCGGATATCACCAGGTCCCGTTCGGTGGTCCTGCTCTCCAGATAGGCGCCGAGCGCCCGAGTGTCGTCCTTCCAGTAGCGGGTATCGAAGAGATACGAATTGACGCCATAGGCCAGTGCAACGAGGAGAAACAGCCCGAACGGCAGCGCCAGCCAGCGCAGACTCCGGCGCAAGGCGAATAGGCCCGCGCCTAGCAGCAGGTAATAGGCAGGACTGGCCATCATAAAGTACTTGGGATGGAACATCGGCTTGAAGCGGAAAATAACGAGGCCCACGAGCAGAGGGGCGATAAAGTAGGCCAGGAGAACGGCCATGCCGGGCCTCTCCGCGACCCCGCGCCAGAGCGCAAGGCCGAGCCCCAGAAGGAATACTACCAGCATTGCCAGCAGGACAGGGGTCGCCTGGCTGCTGTCCACGCTCACACCCAGATTGAAGGTCTGCCAGGTCTTGGCAAACACTACCTGCCAGTCCGGCGTCAGCAGGCTCCGATTCTGGTAGTCGAAGACCTGACGCAGAGCGAAGGGTACCCACGGGGCCAATAGAACGGCCGCCCCCATTGAGGCAGCCAGCCACAGCCCAAACCGCCTCAGGTCGCCCCTGGCGAGTGCGCGATCGGCCGGCGTTTGTGGCAAGGGCTGGGCCGGCGAAGACGAGATCCCCAGCGCAAGTGCTGAGCTGCGTCTCCACCAGCGGGTCAGGAGGGGCAGTACTGCCAGGAGCGCCTGCACCAGCAGAATCGTGATCGCGAAATAATGTGTGTATAGCGCAAGGCTGGTGGAGACAGCGTATATGGGCCAGTGAATACTGCGTCCGTCCTTGAACGCCCGGTGGAAGCTATAGATAGAGAGCAGCGCCAGGAAGGTCATCAGCGTGTACATCCGCACCTGCTGAGAAAAGTCCAGGTAGAAGGGGGATAGAGCCGCAATGGCGCACCCCAGCAGCGCCCCCTGGACCCCGATCATACGCCTCCCCACGACGTAAAGCAGAGGGAGGGTCAGAACCCCAAAGAAGGCGGCAGGAAACCGCAGAGCGAACTCACTCTGGCCGGCCAAAGGCATCCAAGAATGTATGAGGAAGTAGTACAGCGGCGGGTGCATGTCCGTCTCGACCGCCAGTCCGACCAGGTCCTGTCCCACCCGCGACAGGCTGGCATACCCGTCCTGCGGGCTGATGTTCCAGATAGCCACGAGGTCCGGGAGATTCCGGCTGGCCAGGCCAACGATGAAACCTTCATCGGTCCAGATGCTCTGAAATCCCAGGTGGTAGGCGCGCAGCCCGAAGGCGAGCAGCAGGATAGCGATGATCGCAGGACGGCTCCACCTCATGGGACCAGGTCTAGCCTCCCCAACAGCGCCTCGTCCCCCCCGGACGCAACAGGCAACCTTGCACCCGTGTCCAGGCGGTAAAGCCCCAGGGTCAAGGTATAGGGTCCGGGCTGGGCTCCGGCAGGGACAGTCAGGGATAGCCGGTCGGCCACTACCTCCCCGCGTGCCCAGAAAGAGGTGGGGAAGGCCCCGCCTTGCGGCTGGGCATCGGCCTGGGCCACGAGACGCCCTGATGCATCCACCAGATGGACGAACACGGTGTAGTCCCCGTTTACTGACCCGGACGCCTTCCATACAAAGCTGATCGCCAGAGACTCGCCGGGTCTTGCTTCACGTGGCAGGGCACTGCTGCCGCGCTCGCCCTCCAGCGTATAGCCCTGCAGGTCTATCGCATCGCCAAAGCTGAACAGTGCCGTCCCGCCGGCGTTGTCCGCGTCCGGAGTGGATAGCTGTTTTACCTTGACCGCTTCAAGGGCCTTCGAGTCCTTTCCCCCGGACACAGGAAGACGCCCCCCTGAGTCACGGTCGAAGACCCCTACTTCCACCACCTGTCTGCCGGGAGGCGCCGCAGGGTCTATCTTAAGGTCGTAGCGTCCCATTACGAGGTCACCCGGCCTCCACCCCAAAGACCAGAACTGGTTGGTATCCCCCTGCCCCCACATGCGTCCTTTCACGTCAAGGAGATGGCTGAAGAAGGAGTAATCAGCGCTGGTCCTCTGAAGTACCCTCCAGTAGAGAGTCAGTGGCAGGACGCCTCCAGGTGCAACCTCCGCCGGACCACCGGCGCTGGAGTTGCCAAGCTGGTACCCCAGAAGCTCGACCTCCTGCCCCGCGGTCACGGCTAGAGGCCTGGGTGGCGAGAGCCGGCCCCTGGCCTGGGTGAGTTGCTCCGGGGTTAGCCGGTATGCCAGAAAAGAGACCTGTCCGTGAGGACTCCGGCCCTCGCTAGCCAGGCTATCCTTCCCTAATATCCTATCCAGTAAGTCCCGAGAGGGCATCGTTGAAGCTGGGAAGACAAGCACAACATCACGGGTCTTCTCGTCCGGCAGGGGCAGGCTCTGGCGTCCATCGAACCAACGCAGCTCCAGGCCCCGCCTTTCAAAGAAAAGGACGGTGTAATGGCCGTAGTACTGGGTGCTAAACATGACCAGCTCCGAGCCATCGAGGGTACCCAGGTAGGCAGAAGCATCTTCCACGTCGCCGTTGTAGTCCTGATAGGCCCTGGCGCTGCTGGCCCATTCCCCAAAATAGTCCCGGTAGGTTGAAACTCCTCCAACCGCCAGCCAGACTGCCAGGGCAGCGTACCCGGCATTAATGGCGCGGGGTCCGGCAAGTGCAGTGAGACGAGGCCCTGTCTTTTCGACCAGCCAGAGAACACCGGCTGCGGGGATGATGTAGACGGCAGGCATAATTCCGAGCGCCCGCAGAAAATGGGGGCTCTCGGTTGAGAAGGCGGTCGGCGTCAGCATCACTGCAACCCAAAGCAGCAGAATTCCGTAGGCCGGCCGACGCCAGCGCCAGAGGCATACTGCCAATCCTATGTAGAAGAAGGCTGAAATCACTGGATCGAAGACGGGCTTGCCCGGCAGGTTGAACTTCCAGGTAATGTCTCCCTCGTAGCTGAACATGCCCAGGGCATTGAACAGACTCTCCTCGATCCCCATGCCACCGGCCCCAACCTGGTCGATACGGGAAAAGAAAACACCAGGATGGTCAACGTAGTACCAGCCCAGGGGAATCGTAAGGGCAGCCATGACGCCGGCGAAGACCAGCACCCCCCGCCATGGAAGAGTTCGGCCCTGGCTGACCCATAGATAGACGAACGCCAACGCCAGCAACAGCGGAAAGACCCGGCTGCTCTGGTACGTATACATGGTGACCCCACCCGAGATGCCCGCCAGAACATAGCCAATCATCCCTTTGCTCTTGAGAGCACGCCAAAGCAGCAGAAATGTCAGCCCCACCAGCAAAGGCAGGGTGATAGCCCGAAAACTGGTATGGCTTTCGTGGATGTGCCAGTGGGAGACCGCCATGAGAAGCGACGCAATGAGCCCGGCCCACCGCCCCAGCATCTCCTTGCCCAACACGTATGTCACGGCAACTGTGAGCAGCCCAACAACCGGGGCGACCACCCTCATGGCGAAGGCGCCCGGCCCAAAGATTAGGAACGAGAGGGTCGTCAGATAACCGAAGAGTGGTTCCTGGCCTCCAGTTGTACGCTCGAAATAGATGGGGACCTGCCCGGTGTTGAGAATATCCAGCGCATCCAGCCCAATCGCAGCCTCGTCGTGAAAGAGGCCGGGCGGAAGCCATCCCAGTCCGTAGAAGCGAAGAAACGCCCCTATCGCCAGAATGGCCAGCAGGATCAGTAGCTGAGCCCGCTTCAGGAGCGGTAGACCTCCGTCATTTCTTTCCGCTCAACGCCTGTACATATAGATCACGGGCCCTGGCCGGAGTTAGCCCCTGGCCCAGATAGCTATCCCCAATACGGATCTCAAAGTGCAGATGAGGCGAGTCACCGGCTCCGTCGTTAGGGACGCCGGAGTTTCCCACGTAGGCAATGAGTTGTCCCTTGGAAACCTGTGTGCCCACTGTGATGCCCGTGGCTGTACGGTCCAGATGGGCATAGCGGGTGACTAAGCCCTGACCGTGATCGATCCAGACCTGTCTGCCGCGCAGCTTGTCCAGGTCATCGGCCGAGGTATCGCCCTGCCTGGCGGAGCGAGCGAGGATAGCGTCCATCTCCTGAGACGTAGGCTCGCGGTAATTCAGGTCCGCCCGCACTACGACGCCACCCCCCGACGCCAGTACCTGAGTGCCCACGCGTACGGTTACACCCACCGCGTTGTAACCGAAATCCACGCCCTCGTGAGTGCCGGAGCGGTAGCCTCGCTTTGCCCCAGGCACCAGGTCCAGCCACTCCGGCACATGGGCCCCCTTGACAGGCATGATGAATCCGAGCCTGGAGGCCAGCACCTGCGGAGGGACCGTCGGCACCGGGGTGGGCGTCTGAGTAGGCACAGCCGTTGGCGCCGGTGTGGCGGTCTTGATCGGTGTGAAGAACGGACCTTCAAAAGCGTTACCGGCTGCGTTGGTATTGGAGATGCGCGGCCAGGAGCATCCGCTCATCGCGAAAAGCGCACCCAGTAAGACCAGCCACACAAAGATATTCCGTTTAGCCATCCGCTACCAAGACCTCACAACTGGGAGAGACTCACCCTTTGTGGGGAATAATAACCCATAGGCGTCTATCAGCCAAGTTTCCGGCTGGTCCCGGTGTCCGTCACCCCGCCGAAATATGGAGGTGAAGAGAAGGGCCGGTTCGGGAGGGACCCAGCAACAGGTGGATTCGTGCCGTAAAATCGGAAACTATTGGGATAAGCTCTTACTGTATCTGGGGCGTCTTTTCGCCATCTGACAGATGTATAGCTCCCAGGCGTACCACATCGTCAGCATAGGGTTGCCCGGACCCACTGGTCGCCGGCTCGCGCTTGCCTGAGGCCCGGTCGTACACGCCCACCACGACGGAGTAATCGCCGAAGGCCAGACCTGATGGAAGGTCTACGCTTCGCGATTCGCTGATAGTCATGCCCGGCGTCCACGAACGGAAGGGGAACGTACCATGGATGGGATACCCGTCTTCCTGTGTCACCATATGGCCCGAAGCATCGTACACATGAACGAAGTGGGTAAGATCTTCTTCCACCGGCTTTCTCGAAAGCCATTCCAGCTCGACGAGTACTGCGTTTCCGCTCGTGCTCACCCTGCCGGCGAGAAGCGCAAACCGACCTGAGAAATCGGCTAAGGGCGCGAGACCGGCAGAGAGTCCCGTGGGTTCAGCCCTGCCGATCCTTCCAGCCAGGCCCAGGGCAACACCTTCGGGACCATAGGTCGCCACAACGACCTGATCGGCTTGGCCCACAGCCCTGTACAGGTCCTCAGGAGCGACTCCGGTTCCATGCGGGGCATAGTCATAACGAGTTCTCTTTAGCAGGTCTGCAAAAGCCAGGGACTGTATCTTTGGCTCAAGGCCGCGGTGCATAAATGCAACCCGGTTCAAGCCGGCGTAATCCGGGATGAAAGTAACCCCCATATGTCCGATCGGGTACTCCGGCTGCTTAGAGTTGAACCAGGACGGCACGTTCACGAATACAGTCCGAGGAGTCGGACTACCCGGTGAGATAGCATCAGCCACCTGGAAGACCAGGCGTGAGCCTGCTTCGAACATCTCCCGGCGAACACCGAGGAAATCCCAGCTCTGCCACATAATGCCTCCCATCAGCGCCAGGAGGCCAAGCCTTCCAATCATCGCCCGCCGGCCCTTACCATCGAATGCCTGCCATAACCCCGCCCACAACAAGGACACCGGCACTGAGGCCAGGTACAGGAGGCGGGGTCCATCTATGACGTAAGAATAACTTAACAACGCCCAGGCAGGGAGGACCGCCGGTATAAACCACATAATCGCGAGTAGGAAGAAAGACCCGACTCTAAGTCGGAAATAGACCAGGCCCAGAGCGGCCATCACCAGTGGGAGGATAGCCCAGGCTATCCCTTCGGCCGGCAGTCCCAGCCAGCGGCTGATGGTTCCGAGACCGCCAGACACCGGATAGACCAGGCCCTGAAGGAAGAAGAGGGTGTTCCGTCCGATAGACTCGGGCTCAATTGCCCATGGATTGCCGCTCTTCGGTACTACCAGCCAGACAGCGACGAATGCCAGCCCGGGCGCCAGGAACGCCGACGAAATGGCGGAAGGCATGCGCACCCGCTTCTTTCTCCATAGAAACAGCTCCAGCGCTAGAATCATCGGGCCCACCACCGCCCCATTCTCATGCGTGACCGGCGCCAGAAAAGCAAACAGCATCGCAAGCCCCATCCATACCCTGGACGGCCGGCAGCGTCCCTCGTAATAGGCCAGCAGACAGCCCAGGACAAAGCATGTCACCAGTGGATGCATGACAGCTCCGGCCCAGGGCACCACCTGGTAACTGAGAGGGTACAGTACAAAGAGCGCCGCGGCCCACACGGCCGTCCCGGCGCCGGCCAATCTGCGAGCCAGATGGTAGACCAGCCATCCGTTAATGGCGTGAAACAACAGGGGCAAGAAATGATACCATACAGGGTCGTAGTAACCCCGCAGTGCATATGGTAGCCTCTCAGCCAGAAGAGCCAGCGGCCGGTAGTAAGAGTAGCCCTGGGCAGATGTCAGCAGAGTAAACAGGGGACTGGTTGCTGCTCTGGGGAGATCATTGAAATCATCGAGCATGAAGGATAGCGACAGAACGTACCGGTACGTAAGAAGGGTCAGTGCAGCAATGGCCAGAAGAGGGATAGCGCCCGCGCCGAGCCTCTTCATAGCGCTGCGGCTAGCCGTAGCACGACTTAGGGTTAACAAATCCACTGCCCGATTGCTCGTTGGCTCCTAAGGGGCACAGCCGGCCGCCAGGCCGGGCACCATGCCAACTGCTGGACTGTCCCGCCCGTCCGGAAGTGACAGCCTCTGCCCGGACTCCACCAGATACATTCCAACCTCTACACGGTATTCGGAACACCTTGTCCCTGGAGGCAGGGTCATCTCACGGATATCCTCGACCAAGTCTCCTGGGTCCCAAGAGCTGGTCGGATACGAGCCCTTTGCGGGCATGCCATCATCCTGAGCGATAAGACGTCCGTCACGGTCCGTAATGTGGACAAAGACCGTGTAATCCTTCGCAGTAACGCCGCGGCTCGACCAGAGCAAGCCTACCTTAAGTCGATTGTCCTCGCCAGCTACTATGTTGAGCCCCTCCAGGCCTGCGAGCCCTCCGAAGACCGGAGGCCCGCCAGCCACCGGCTGGTATGAGTCGCGGTTGGCGGTAGACTTTACCTTGACGTATCCCAATGTAATACTTTCGCCGGCTCTTCCCTCCAAGGGTAATCTCTTCATATCGACGCGAGTGTAGAACCCTGTGACCAGTGCGTACCTGCCTGGAGCGACGTCCTTTGGGATCGATAATTGAAACGGCTCCGCGTACGTGTCCCCAGGATACCATACGCTCGTTGGGCGGTTCCCACGGGCCGGCTGGTCGTCTTGTTGGCTCACCATCTGTCCCTGGCTGTCCAGAAGGTGATTGAACACCGAGTAGTCCTCATCCAGGTCTACCAGCGTCTCCATCGACACCGTGAGCCGGAGCATGTCCCCTTCCTGGACGGTCACCAGATTTGCCGGATTGGGATTCACCCGCGCAGGAGAGACATCATTCAAGATCTGAATACTGAAGCCGCGAAGAAGCATCTTGCCCGCAAAATTGGCGTCCAGCGGGTGGTCCACTACAGGCGCTACGGAAGTTCTTGACGCCGGCATTGTGACGTTGCCCAGGAAGACCCATGGTGCACTTCCAGCACCTGGAGTGTCCGGACGTGCGGAGACAGGGCCTTCGCTATCCGGGTCGATCTTGACCGGCAGCGGACCTCCCGTCGACTCGTCGACCAGGCTGACGGCCAGGCGGTAGCTGCCGGGAGGCATCCCCGGCGAGAGACGAATCTCCTGGTAGTCCCGCACGACCATTCCCGTTTCCCAGAGGGTGCTGCGCCGCAGGCCAAACATTGGACGCTTAACCCTCTCGCCGGCTGTTGTCCCATTCTCGTCAATAAGGCGCAGCCGCACCTGGTAGTCACGAAGAGGGGCCTGCAACACATGCCAGTAGAGGATAATGCCCATTGTGCCTCGCTGATCGGCCAGGGTGTTGTCCAAGGTTGCCCCAGCCAGTTCTACCTCTTTACCGAACACGGCGTGCACGGGCAGTTGCCTGAAGGAATGGCTGGATGCCCCGGTCACGACGCCGGCCAACGCCCATGGAACGGCCATCTGCATCCCATACCCGACCAGCCATACGCCCAGCAACGCACCGGTTAGACCTGGGAGGCGCAGACTCCGCAGACGCCGGCCCAGACGCCAGCGAGGGTTGTAGCAGACAACCACAAGAACCGCCGACAGCGCTAACGCGCTCGTCAGAGTGCCTATGGTACGCACCGGCGTATCGCCGAAACTCACCGTGATAGTGTTATCCCCGGGTGGCGCCGTAAATGATAGCTGCCCCAGGGGGCCGCTGGGCTCTACTTCTAACCGCTCACCAGTTGTCTCTGCGCGCCAGCCTGGGAAGTAGACGTGGTCGAGCACCAACCTGGTGGGCCTTGAGGCGCGGACCGAAAGGGTTGTTTGGAACGGCGTGGCATCCGTCACCCGTACTTCGGCATCCGAAACGGTATCTCCAGCAGCCCGAGGTTCCAGTCCGGCGAGATACCGGAACGGGTTTGTCTCTACAGTTGCTGGCAAGTACTCTCCCTGCGTAGACACAGCCACAAGCTGGCGGTACAGCTCACCCCGCATCAGGGTTGGCACACTTAGCTGATAATCCGCATTGTTACCTGCACCTACATAAAAATGCAGTCCGGACGAGATGCCAAAGGCCGCAACTATGACGCAAGTGGCTGCAGGACGCACTACGGCAAGTGGCCAGGCGCTGGATGCAGGCAGCAATTGCCTCAGGGAGCCAACCAGGGCTCCAGTGAGCCACGCGGTAGCCAGAGTCATGAAGACCATCATTCGCCACGGGAACTGCACGAACTGAGCAAAGGGTACTCTCTCCCAGAGAGACTGCGAGCTCGACGTTTGCAGCCAGAGCGTGAAGGCCACGGCCAGTCCGAAGAACACTACACGGCGCCGGTCCCGGCTTAGCCAGATTGCGGTGACGAACCCAAGGGTTGCCAGGAGCATCTGGACCAGACCCGGCCGGAAGAAGTTGTTATCGCTGTAGTCGTAGCTTAGTGTCCCCTGAACGATTTTATGGATTTCGCTGAAATGCCGTTTTAGCTCGAAGTACTCCCGAGTCATGTTCTTGATCTGGACCAGGCTTTGTTCCAGGAGCGCCGGCATCCAGAAGAAAGCGGTGAGCCCGAGGGCCAGCGCCACCGCCACAGTGAACTGAATGACAGGCGTCCGTACCGGACGTTCGCTGGGATGCTCCCAGGCGACGAGCGCATAGTACGCCCCGATCAGTGGCAGGCTAAACAGCGCAGTTATATTATGTGCAAGCAGCAGGAGCGCCATACCCAGGCTGGCCGTGATCATTCTGGTGCTGGAAGGCTTTCCGGCCAGCCGCTCGAACAGCAGGAGCACCCACGGCAGCAACCCCATCGCCAGTGCCTCGGCTTTAGCGGGCCCGCGGAAGA